>Ga0179591_1156113_pt1 | contig 21838 bp, 13 predicted proteins | sample CZOMad2_1_08_16f_FD_182891 | JGI IMG/M metagenome (GOLD analysis project Ga0179591, IMG submission 182891) | Vadose zone soil fungal communities from Angelo Coast Range Reserve, California, USA - CZOMad2_1_08_16fungal (PacBio error correction) | ecosystem: Environmental > Terrestrial > Soil >... | reverse complement strand
CCCTGTCTTCTTCCGTTTTTTTGATGAAGCCGCGGGACCTGATTGTCCCTCCTCTTTCCGGACGTTTTGACAGTCGCTGCATTATCGTCACGTCCGTTTTACTCTCCTTGAGTTCGGGCATGACCTTTTTCGTTTTGTTTCTTATAGATGACAATGTTCAGGGAAGATACGTCGTCCGGTGACCTTTTCTTGTGTGACCCTTCCCCCTCAGGGTCGGCGCCTTTTCCTTCTGACCCCCACCGCATGGCAGTGCTGTCGCCTTCTCCATTATTTTTTTTGATATATGTCGCTCTTGTCCTTGCATTAGACCCTGGAGACCTTGCGCTTCCGGACCTCTTCTTCCTTTTTAAGGTACGCGAGGCGAGTTTGACCCTTCTCTCCTCTGCCTTCAGGGTCCCTGCGAATCTAAGCACCCGTCAGGGCCTTCAACCGTAGTCGCGGACTATACACCCCCTCACATTTCTCCCTCCCTTCTTTTTATTTGCTTTAACTCACCAGCGGCATTAAATTTTTGCTTTCTGATACTTTTATCGTATTCGTATTCTGGGATCTTTTTAGGGCAAATGTCGCTTCCCCTTTTTCTTTAGCCTCATGGGCATAGATTCCCACTTCGTTTTCCCCCTTTTTTTGCCTTGAGTGTCCAGCGGGGAAGGAGAGCCCCGGCGTATTCCTGCCCCTTACGTGGTGTCATTTTTTTTTTCATGAGCAGTGGTTCCTCCCCCGGTAGAGGTTGGACTTTTCTGGGCGGCGATCCCGTCTTATCGTTCCCCCGTCATTTTTTTTTATGCGGGATTGGGTTGTTCTGCCCTCAGTGAGCAGCCCCCTCAGTCTCTTCCTTTGGCGCTCGCGGTGCTGCTGAGAACTTCCCTCTCTTCCCTCTTTTGCTCCCCCGTCTCCCGGCGGCCGCTGTAAACTCCCCCGCAGCACGAGAGTTCAGGTCCGTCTTTCCCCCTTACGCTAGATTTCTTCCCACCCCCTTTTTTGCAACCCTTACCATTGCCCGACGATACCCCATTTCCCCTCCATGATGTCACCCTTAATCGAACCTTTTTTTCACTGAGTGAACTAATTTACGCGCCGACTGCTCCCGCAAAATTCTTCTCCCTCCTCATGAAGTTGATCATAGCAGTATTTTCTTCCCATTTTCTTAATATAAGGTATGGCAGTCCATGTTGTTCCGAGCTTCGGTTTAGAAACGCCTCCCCCATTTTCAAACGGTTTTTCTTCCTCGGTTTAGTTTGTTTGCTCGTGTGGTAGTCTTCGTCGAGATAGTCTTTTTGTTTTGCCTTAATCCGATGGCAGTCAAATGCAAAAGGTTTTAAGCTGCTTTTTTTCTTGGTTCAGTCGGCTGCGTATTCCAAATAGCTGACCCCCACCGTTTCCCCTCACTTTTTTGACAGTCCCCTACTTGATGCCGTGGGCGGCGTGAGTTTGAGCCATGTGGACCATTCAACATTTTAATGGCTTCCCAAATATCTTAGTAGTCCAGGTTCCCTTGGTATCTTCTCTTTTTTTCTTAATCCGAACCTGATGAATGCGGTTGAAGTCTGTTTCAGCCTCGCGTCCCGCCTCTGTGCGCGTACATCCTTAGTCCTTCAACTGCACAGCGGCCCTTTCTTCTTTTTTTGGACTTCATCGTAGACAGCTGTGTTTTCCCCCCTCCGCCCCGCCCTCTCCCTTTCGCGTCCGGGCCAAGTTGATAGTAGTTTGTCATTCCTTTTCACCTAGTCACTCACCGTCGATCGTCGATGTACCGTAAGATAGACTACTTTCTTCTTTTCTTTCCTCCGTCGTTAGGAGTTTTATTTTTTTTCTCTCCTCGTTCCTCTGTCGTCAGCGAAAATTAGGATCCGTCCCCCCCTAATGCAGTTTAAGGGTCTCTTCCGTCGGTCTTGAATCGTTAGCCTGAATATTTTTAGCGATAGATGGCACCACCAGTTCTTCCTCCCCTCCCTCGCTACGCGATTTTCCTTTTTTCCCGTTTTCCTTGGCCGTCGCGAACCATGATCGGTTCACGAAGTCGGTCCCCTCCCTGATGCCCTTTAGCCGGTTTGCTTTACGAACTGTCGCGTTAGCGCGTTGTTTTTCTTTTTTTTCGATTTTTCAGTCGCGAGCTTTGGTCCCCACTTTCTCTCTATCCCACCCCTTGATACATACGGTAATCATAGAAATTCCAATCCGTCTGCATCCCTTGTCATAATTCCCCAGCGTCCGATTCTTACGAGGAAACTCCCCTTTTTTTTCTTCTTCTATGGGCTCTCCTTCTTCCCTTGTGTTCCTTTTCCTCTTGCATACGACCCCCCCAGAAGACTCTTGCATTTGTCCTGCTCCCTAAAATCCTTAACCTCCCTGGTTTCTGTTTTTTCCCCAGATGCCTTAGCATGATCGATTTTTTTACGTTCCTTTAGGATTCCCTTTTATTTTGCACCCCCTTTTGCCACTCAGAAAGACCCCAGGATTTTTTTTTGGCTTTGCAGCCTCAGCCATTCGCTCCTTCTATTTCCTTCGGGGTCTTCCCCAACGCCAACGCAGCACATTTAGTTTTTCTGTGAATCTTCGCCAGACTCTGCCCGATAGCAGTCCAACCACCAAATGGGCAAGAAAACCCCCCCCTTCCAGCCGCGCTTTTTATTCTCAGCATCCAGGTGTTATGGCGTGCAGCTTTTCAGATTCGTAATCTCCCCCTTTTAGCTCTAAAGTTTGACATTATTCTTTTTTTCCCCTGTTACGCCTTTCCCTGCATTTCGCGGACAAGAGTCTCACCGTTTTTTTTTCTTCCTCCCCCTAAAAATAGTTCGAAACGATCCTTTTGGACACACAAACACAATGCATTTTTTTTTTCCTTTTAGGTGTTTTTGCGGCTTGAAATCAGTACCGTCTGAGGCTGTCTGATCTTTTTTTTTTTGTCGCTTGATGAAACGCTGTTTCTTCTCCTCTCCTCACACTTTGAGGCAAGTTTATGGCTTGGTCCTTCTGTATAATCCCCCCCTTTGTGTGGTTGTAGTTTGATATGATTCAAGTCGTCAAATATTTAAAATCTCTTTTTTTCACTTCAGACGGGTACGTGACTTCCCTTGTTTACCCTTGCCGTTCAGAATCGGACACCCGGATAAAAGTCCCCCCCCTGTTTCCTTCCTTTTTCCTCAAGACCCAACCCCTCCCATACCCCTTCTTAATAAGGTACTTTTTCTTCTTGTTGCGAACCCGGAGAGTTCCCTCTGTTTCTTCCGATCCAGTCTTTCCTGTCGTACCTTCATTTCCCTTTAACTCTGGAGGTGCTTCGACCAACTACTTGACGGACGCTTCCCCCCCCATTTTTGCTCTCCGAGATGAGACTACGGGAGACACTACCATGGTTGCTTTTGCTGACAATCCAGACCTCTTCGATTGCTGGTCCTTGTTTTTCCCATTTTAGTGCTATCGGGCACAAGCTTTTTTCCCATTCCCTTCTACGGAAATGGTGTCAGGGGGTGATAACTCACGGGTCGCCCTTTCCGCTTGGACTCGCCTTGCTTGAGTTTTCCATTCTCTTCCCGGTCGACGCGGAATCAGACTTTCTTCTCGGCTTTAGACCCTAAATCTTTTTCCAATACTGCTACAGACCTTAGCGACTACCTCTCGGGAGAAGTACTCGTTTTTCCACTGACCACGGCTCGTTCGTTAGATGGCTTTTTTTATCCTTCTCCCCCTCCCTTTGCGTTTTTTAGGTCTTAGCAGACAAGTTCAGCCTATAAGAGTCAGATCGGGTTTCTTTACCTTCCTCTGTAATCTTCCATTGCACTTTCCTTTTCGTTATCCCTCATGTCGGAACCTTCTTTTTACCGTTACGTCCAAGATGGCTTTTTCGATTTCGACTACCTTAGCTTCTTTTTAGACCAGTTGGACCCCCTTCTAGGTCCACTCAATGATATAAAAGCGTGACAGCGCCCCCGCTTTAGATCTTAGTAAAGCGCGTCTTTTTTTTTATCTTTTCCCTTCCTGACTTCCCTGGTTTTTGTCCAACGATCTGGAGTCGGCGGTAAGAAACGGACCCTCCCCTTCCCAATCCTGGGAGCCCTTATTGTTTCTTTTTTCATGTGCAGCGTGTAGATCTGATTTTTTCCCCCCGTTTTCGCCGATTCTTCCTTCCCGTCGTTGAGGTTTTTTTTGCACCCTTGGGTGTTTAGCAGCTTGTGAAGATTATCTACCCCTGCGATTAAGTCCACCGATCCACTGACCCTACGTATGCGTGCTCGGCCGACACTTAGTATATCCTTTACGTAAGAGAGACAGTCGACTTTTCTGCCTATTTTTTTTTACACCGGTAAACTTCCGCCCACTAAGAGCGTCCAACCTGGTTTCCTCTTCCTTTCTCTTCTTTTTGAGGAGTACGTACCCTGTTTTTTTTCCTATGATTGGGTTTAAGCCTCCCCTGAGAAGCGGCAGGATATCTTTGGTGCCCCAGGATTTAACGCCGGATTCCGGCAGAAGTAGCGTAGTCTTTCTCCCCCCAGACTATTCTATTTTCCCCGCCTTTTTTTCCTTCCTCTTCCTTAAAGAAGTTTCCCGGACCCCGCAAGACGAGTTGACTGCTATGAACACTGTTTCTCTCAAGGGACCCAATCCTACAATGAACTCATACGTGGATTTTCCTCACTAGTGGAACTTTGCGCCTGGTCCCCTCCGATTTTCCCTAAAAAGAAGCGACACATCTTCTAACCACAGCAGGATGAAGTTGGCCAGTGATCTCCTTCCATACCTAACACAATCGATCGGCCCTTTTTTTAACCCCCCAAGGCCCCCCCCCCCCTGATCTTCAGCGTTATACCTCTTTTCTCTAGTGCTTTTCAGGCTCTTTCCGGCTTGGCTCCCCCCCTTCCGGTTTCTCCCTCAGCAACGCTTAGAATATTTCGATATTCTCAGCGTCATAGGACATGGGATTCACGTGGCGGTTTTATATCCCTTGTCCCCTAATGTTTAAAGATAGTAAAAGTCACCTTTTGAGATATTGTGTTCATCACTGATGGACTGCGTGGAGGAGGGAATATTCCTTTTTTTTTTTCCATCGGGTAGTGATGCAGTTCTTTTCTTCTCTTGCGCCTTTCATGTATCTTGTAATATTTGTTTGGAGGCGGGGACTCGTTGACTTATGATCCTCCTCTATGAGTTCAAGCCTTCTTTATAAGAAGCCTAACCGGAGACAGATTCTCAGTTCTGATGGTCTAGCCCCTTCTTTGAATGGGTTACCAACCCAATGCCCCCACCAAAGGACAGGTAACGATAAGAAGGGTTCCCCCCCACTTGGTTCCTTCGCAACCTTGTCCCCCGTTCACCCAGTGCCTGAGAAATGACCCACCTCTTTGTTTTGAATCCGCGGTGGAAGCTTTCTGGCCGCTCCCCCCACCCTTTTAAAAGCCGCGACCAAGTCTTCCCACGGGGCTGTGGACCATTGCTAGCTTTACCCATGATGTGCGTATACCCCGCCCTTTTCCTCCCTCTCTGTGGGCAAACTAACTCGCACCTATCCCTGATACCTCTCAATTCATTTTCCCTGCCATGTCACCAAAGGATGGCAATTGTTTTTTTCTTAATTATCCTCTTGCGGGAGATGAAATGTCTTTTTCTTTCCTCTCCTTACGGTTCGGTAGAGCAGTCTTTTTTCCAACTGATTAGATTTCGCGCCGTAGGGTGTAAAGTGACTTCTCTCCCCTTAACTTTGGCGCTTCCGCATGAGCCGTTTCTTCTCTCTCGTATTCCCCTCTGGAAAGAGATGAGGTCTTTGTTAATCCTTTGAGGAGCAAGGCCTTCCTTTTTCTTTTATCCTCGATGCTCTGCGGAATAACCCACGTTTCTCTTTCCCCGCACAAAAAGGTCGGACCTTTCGGACTCGTTTTGTATCCCCCTCACCATCAGGGTCCTTATAAGGACGTCGAGAAATCCTTTGTGAATGTAATTCCCTACTCCCTATTATCCTTTTTCTGAAAGTGACCATAGTCATAGCTGTCCTCCCCCTCCTTTTTTCAAGTTTCCCCTCCCGGAGAATCCTTGCATCCTGCAATCATGAGCTCTCTCTTCTCCTCCCTCTTTTTTTTTTCTCTTCTTTTTCTTGCAGGTGGCTGGACTAAGTGCTGCGCCTTCCCTTTTCCTTTTCCCTACTTTTCGTGGATTACGGTGTCAGTGAATATCCTCAACGGCAGCTCTCCTCCCCCTTGAGGTCGTTTTTTCCTTCTTTTTTCGTTTTTTTGATTCTCAGACGTATGACTGCCTGAATTTATGGCATCTTCTCCGGCCTACCTGTTTCGTTGACCCCTAGATGACGTTGTTTTCATATCAAGCGAGTAACCCACCAATCGCACGGTTTCCTTTTTTTTTGACACGACGGGTCCGCTTCCTTCTCTTGGCCCGCATCTCTTCTGCCTTCTTTTTCGGAAGAGCCGTCCCATGTTGACCGTTTATTTCCGAGGGCGCGGGACACCATACCTTTTTCCCCTGAAAAAAATACAAGAACGGTGCCAACACCAAACCTATGGGACTACCATAAAAAAGAAAAAAAAAAAAAACCACCCAAACTCCCCACCCAAGTGAAGAGAGGGTTAAAGGGAAAACTGGGTGCCGGCCCTTTGGGATTTTTTTATGTGAAGTGTCTCCCCCCCCATAGACCAACCCCCAGTCAAAGGATAGTTGTCCACCAGGTGGCACCCAAAAAAAATCCAGAAAAGGTTTCTGTTTTCCCCACAAAAGTTTGAAAACCATCCACAACCAAAAGTGTGAAAAAACGTTAAACTCCCCCCCTGTTTGGCACCCCAGACAGTCATAAACCAGTCACAACTTTGAAGTTCCCCATGCCCACAGTGTCCTGAAACATTCCAAAAAAAACTTTTCCCCCCCACAAATTTTGGTCCTCCTCCCACCTTTCGGCATGTCAGGGTCCCTTCTCCTTCCTCCTCATTAATGCGACTCACCCCCGTACTGAGCTGATACCCCGGACAGGGTCGATCATACAATCCCCAGTGATAATGTGCCTACACACTTCCCCGCTTATTGCAAACTTTGGTTTTTTTTCATCATTACTCCCTTGATTCTTTCTTATGGGCGAGTTTTTTTTTTAACTTTGGCGCTGTCCCTTTAGGGCTTATTTTTTCCCAATAATGGTCATAGAATCGTTTTCCTTTCCCCGCCCTTTCCTCGTCGCAGCTTTTCCATGGTGTTGCAGGCTTCGCCAGTCTTCCCCACACGGTTTCTTGGACAACGGCTCCCTTTTTTTTCTGTCGCAGGTTTCCGTTTTTCTTTCTTCCAACCCTTGCGTTCAGATGGGTAAACAGAGTTTTCTTCTGTAGGCGGAGCAGTATGATATCCCCCCTTTTACTTTGATGGGGAATTGGTTGTTTCTCCCCTTAACGTAATGTCCTCCCAGAACAACCCCCATCCATCTGCTGTACGCTTTATCTTACTTCGACGGCTGAGACCCTACCCCCTTTTCCCTATTGCAAGATCTTTAGCGGTCCCATCTCAAATTTCCTCCTAACCCTCTCGGAATTGAAGAATTAAAGTGTTGAACCTACCCCCACAGAAACAACTCCCCGTCCCCGACCAAGATTTGGTCAGCCAACTCCACCATATGTCCTTAAACCAACGCATTACCAGATTTTCAACCCCCCCTCACTTTTTTCGTGGCAAGAGTCTTCCCCCCTTCATGTAGCGGCTACGGAAATCAAATCCTTACCGCCACTGAAAGTCTGACGTTTTATTGGTATGTCTTCTTCTTACCATTTGTGCTGAAATCATACGCCAGTGATGCCTCTTTTTCCCCGGAAGTTTTCAACAAATTGCCGAGCACACCCAATTTCCCTTTCTCTTAATCGGATTAGGTTTTCCTTTTGATTTTCTGTATCGCCTCGAGTGTCCTATCGACCGTCGTCATTCACCCCTTCTTCCTTTTCTATTGGTTAGACCGGGTTACGCAGGGTTTTCCCCCCGCTCTCTGAACCTTTTCACTCTTGACGTTACCGCAGGATCGGCGTTTGTGCTGGACTGACCATTAAAACCTTGTGGCCCCCCATAGATATTTCGGCTTCCCCTCTCTTCTTTGCCGTTAGAGTTGGTGTGAAGGTAGTCTGCCCTCCTTTTTTTTGATTTGAAAGGGATTAGGCTACCTTCATTCTCCTCCTTTTCCGTCACCCTGCCCCCCCAGCGTCGACGCCATCGGCTTTTTACGGTAACCCAAATTCGACCTTTTTTATTCGTACGTCCGCCCCCCCCCGTCTCCCCCGCTCGGACTGACCAGTTTCTGCTCTTCTTTTACTTCCTTTCATGTCCAATAGGGACGCCCCCACCGTCGATCGTCGCTTACGTCAGTCGTAAACTCCTACTCCTGAGCCAAAGCCGTCGTTCGGGCTTGTTTCTTTTTCTTCTGCTTTTTGCTTCTCTTTCCTGCGAAAGCTGACAGTTACGGGGTCCGTCTTTTTTCATGTTTTCCGCGCGACCTTCGGGAGTCGGAATATATGCATCATTCTCTGACAAGAGATTTCCAAAGGACATCCCACGTATCCTCCCGTCGCTGGCCATTGGGTGGAACTTTCTTTCGTCTGCCCATATCGGTTCCCCTCGCATCGGACTTTCCCTGTGAAATCGCGCGGTAGGGAGGCACGGTGTAACGTTGTTTGCGCTGTTTCCCCTCTTTGTTGAGATCACTTCTGGTTGCAGTCGTTCCCACCGGGTCTCCCCCGATATACAGATCCGGTCTTATCCAGCTAAGTGTGTCCCAATATCCCTCTCCTTTAAACGACGGTTGCCTTTTCTTCTTTTTTTAATAACTTCAGCGCCATTAGGCCCATGCCCTCGGAATTGACCCTTCTACGTCCACCGAAACTTGTTCTCTTTTTTATTCTTCCATTGGCTATTTCCCTTCAGCCCCCCACCTAACGTCAGGTGCAGCCTTGTCCCCCCCTCTTTTAAAAGAAAGATACGGGGTTCTTCCCCCCCGTTTTCTCAGACTCTATCCTTTGATAAGGTTTTTCGGTCGCGTATTTATTAATTTATGGGAGCCTCTTTTTTTTTTTTTTTGTTAACTTCCGATTTTCTTTCTGATTTCCGCTCGAGTGGCGCCCAATGCCCCTCGTCGTCTCTCCCCCCCCCCCTGGCGTTCTCATGACCCCGGCGCACCTTTTCCTCGTTTCCTTTCACTGTCACGATATGCCCGATGAAAGACCACAAATTTTCTCCCCCCTCCCCCCCCAGAGCGCGGTTCGGGATCAAGTCCAGTTGTTCTTCGGCAAGATTTTTAATCTTTCTGATTCTCCCCCCCCCTCCTTTTCAGAGCCTTAGTTGCCCTCTTCTTCCCCTCTCCAGCAATTCTGTTTTGACCTCTTTAGCCCGGCCGAGGTTCTAAAGCGTCCTGCTTCACTTATTTCCCCCATCGATTAGAACGCTCCGGGTTTTCCCCCTCCGTCCACCCCCCGGTTGAAGTCCGGTATGCGATGACCCCCCTTCTTTTTGCTTGAATGCCGGGTGTCGCGGCTTGACCCCGCCTTATAAAGCTTTCATCTCTCGAACCCGGTCGTAAGGCAGGCATCTTTTCTGTTTATCTCAGACTTAATCTTTCTTTTTTACTCCTCAATAACGTGTATTTTTTCGGGCGAGTGATGCATCAAGTCTTCACCTCCCCAGCAAGACGAATGCAAGGCTTCCTTTTCGTGCTGGCAGCTCTCAGTTTTTAGCCCGTTTCCTTTCTTCGTCCCCTGTCTTCATTCGAAGAAATGTAGGCTTTACTACTTCCCCAAAACCCCTCTTCCTGGGGGGTTGCAAGTCTTTCTTTTTCTTTTTTGTGAAAGCCCAGTGATCGAGTTCGCAATCGGTCTTGGTAGGCGCCCCGCCCTTCTCTGAGGCATAGGGCCGGGCGAATCCAATTTCTTTCACCCGACGTACCCCATTTCATCTCTAAATCTACTGCGACCCGCGAGTGATCAAAGGTTGGATTTACTCGCTTTTCCCCTTTCCCCGATTGACGCCAGCAACTTTTTGCTGTTGACGAACCTCCCGCGCGATTGGAACGTTTTTCTTTTTGCGGTGCCTTTTTTTCGTTCTCGTTCATGCTTTATCAGATGTACAATAGTTCCTGGTGATCTGTTTCGTGAAAAGTGACCCCTCTTTGGGAGTAACTCTAGAGGAATGACGCCCCTTTTCTGATGTCCAACACGCGAGCGTCCCCGTCCAGCCCTCTTACCCTAGTTTTATTTATTCGGCCCAGTCGACCCTAAATCGTCTTTTCCCGCTCGCAAAATCCATCAGGGCAAGCCCTTCGATTATGTTCGCCTTCGGTCCATGAGCCCCCCGGGTCTCGAGGGGTATGTGATCCTGCTGACACAGTTTTTGATTCTCGTCTCGAAACGTACCTTCCCTTGAGTCCTCTCTGTCGTGGGAAGATCGATTCTCTCAGTTTTTTTTTCTACTGGCGAGGGGAGTCTTTCGTATGGGAAAACCCAGTCTCCCAGTTTGCCGCTTCACCCATTTTCACCTTCGTGCTCCGACCTTCTTTGTATATAGCGCCATTTTGTACCTTTTCTCTTTGCCAACCGAGTCCACGCGTTCCTTTCCTGTCGCGCCGTTGTTTAGAACCTTTCCTCCTCGAGGGTATTCTTCCCTTTTCCCCCCTTCTTTTTTTTTTCCTATATGTTTTTAGGAGTTACTCCCCCTTGCCACGTACCCAGGCCCCCCCTCCTTTTGCGGGTAGTTTTGATTTCTCGCCTCTTGTTGGGACTTCCTATTCAGGGATTCGGATACCTGATTTCCTTTCAAGTCAGACCGCGGCCCTTCGTAGAAGGACCTTTTTCTGGATTTTAATATCTGCTGATCTAAGCTTCTACTGCCCTTCCCCGCCTCACCCCCGACAGACAAGACGCTGTGGCGGCCTCTCTCTTCCGTCCTCTCTGGTACGAGGACGAGGAACTATTGGAAAATTAAACTTTCCTCTAACCTCCGCGTTCCTTTCTGGTGCCTGATAGTTAATGCCCCTACTGGTTCGAAATGATTGTTTTAATAAGGATCCCTCTTCCTTCTTTTGTGGCAGTTTTCCGTTTCTTAGTTTTCGAACTTTCGCTTTACGCAAGAATTCCTCGCCCTCTCCTCTTCGAGGCATTCACACTCTGAATTCCTCCCCCTTTTCCGTTTGCCCGTCTGAAGACCTCTTAGCGATGTTTCCATTTTTAGTCATGGTCCCCCCAACCCACCGCCGCACGGCCGTGTACTTTTGTGGTCCCCTTTTTTTTCCTAGGCCGATTTTGACTTACCAAGCCCCGGCTCCCCATGGTTCTAAAACACCACTATTGGCAGTCCTGCCTACTGCTATCAAGGTACACACCTATCTCCCCCTTATCCTCCCCCACAGAGAACCTAACTTTCACATGATTTATAAGCTTGATGTGCCTCGAGTGATTTCTCCTTTCCGCCGACAGAACATGACTGCCTGATTTATTCCCCCTCACTCATTCCCCCGAACTAGACGTTTCTTACCTCCTTTTTTCATCCTTACTCGGTAAGGGTATCAAGTGGACCAGCGGGCACGTCGCCTCCTCCTCTGTATCTTTCGTGCAACGCAATTGTGACGAGGATGTGTCGTCATAAACTGTCCTTTTTTGCTCGGAGGTCATCTGTGCCTTTTTTTACTTCCCCCTTTTGGTACTTGTGAGTTGCTATTCTTTCGTTCACGGTGATTTTTTACCTTATCGAGTGATGCTTCCCTCCCCCCGGTTCTCTTATCAGAGAAGAAGGATCCGTGTCTCCCTTGTGTTCCCTCCCCGTCCGCGAAGGATAGCTTGCCTTTCTTCTGCCGATGTTGTGGCTTCCTACGGAGTTCCCTTTCTCCCCCCACCCACTGCACCTATAACCGGACCTTTTCCGCCTCCCTACTGTGCTCGCCCACATTCCCCCATCGGAACCTTTGTCGAGGCCCCCACTGCTCTCCTCCCCCCTAGAAATATCCTTGGACGGTTCCGCCGTCCTTTTTTTTTTTTATTCTGACCTTGTGACACTCCCGGCGAACGGCCCTTTGGCTTGGACTGTCGAGCCGCCGTTTTTACTCTCCCTTCTTGTTCGCTAACTCTAAACTCAGCCCCCTGTCCGTCACTCGCCCATAATGCTCAACCGATAACTTCTTTCCCCTCCCCTTTGCCACAACAGTTTCTTTTTTGTTGTCCGTCTAAATTATCACTTATGGGTTTGCAGTTTGCTTTTGTTTCAGAGAGTTTTACGGTTGAGTCTGACCTTTCCTTTTGGGATTCCTAGTTAGCGCCGTAGGGTTGCCCGCGCCTTCACCTTCCTGTCCCGTGTCCCTCTTCCCTAAGAGACGTTCGAACTTCTTAGTGCTGGATCGTTCAGCTCTTTCGGTCGTGTTTTCATGGAAAGGCTTGAGGAGGGACATCTCACAATCCGGTTTCCGCTCCTCTCTGTCCGAACCCCCTTTTTATAGTGGGAAAAGCCCCCGGTAGGACTTCCTTTTTATTTTACTAACCTCCTTTCTCGATACGAGTAGATGAAATCCACCCCACGTTCGGCTTTCCTTCAAGAACATAGAGGAGACGGTATTTACGTCCCGAAGCCTGCCCCCTCTCTGGACATCCACAGAAAGATTAGGACAGATTCACCCTTTTTTCAAAGCCCTTCCCTCTGATTCTATATATATTTTCCCTCTACGGTTGTTGTTCGGAGTCTCCTATCCTTCCTTCGCAGGTTTGGTCGAAGTGATGCGACCATTCATTTTATGGATCATCCTTGGAGCTCTTAAGTCCTCCTATGCCTCTGTCTTCCCTTTCTGGAAGACCGTATACGCTTAAGTTCGGGCCTGACAATTGACAGCTTGGTAATCCCCCCGCCCCTCTCCTTTCCCACTTACTTTTAAGGGACTATACGCAGAGTTCCCTTTTTACTTTGTGGTTTTTTTACCCCCTAGAACGACTTTTCACGAGCCTACGCGAGACACTCCCTTCAGATTCTGCTCCCCTCCTTTCTTTGTAAAAAAAGAACTGGCCGAAGTTACTTTTTCTTTTCCCTGCCCTCTCAGACGAGAACGGCGTTTGGAAAGCGCACGCCACTTTGAAGAGATTTTCTGCCCCACCCAAGAAGGCGAGAATTTCCCTTTTTACAGGCTCCCCAGAAGGTTTTGGGAATGCGATTTCCCCCCCCTTTACGCTCGCTGATTCCCCCCCCCCAGGCAAATTGGAGATCCCTTGCCCCCCTCTTACTGCGCCTCATCCTCCCTTACTTTGGACTGGCCAGCTTAAGCATTTTTATATATTATGGTCTAGTGGGCCCCATGGAGCGGGGTCGGGTAGGTAGTTAGAGGCGTAGAGCCCACACTTACATAGATCGTGGAGGGAGATAAGTCCATCCCCCTGGCTGAGTTCGGAAGGAGGGGTAAAGGGTGACTTTCTCCCCATCTAGGTATGTCCGGCACGTAGATAGGTGGCGTATTTTCCCTTGTCCTACGTTTCTTTCTTTTTGACCTAAGACAACGGTTCTTTTCCCCCCTGCTTGGAGGACGTAGAACCTTTTTTCTCTTACCCGTCCCTTCTGATGTGTTTATTTGGTCCGACCCTTTATTAAATGCAGTTACGCCTAAACAGTTTTCTTTCGTAGCGAGCCTTTCCGCCCGCCTTTCTGATTTCCCGATTATTATTGCTCAGAGGCCCCCCCGCCTGCCCCTCAACTCTCGAAGGATAATCCAGTGCGCCTGACCCTTACCCAAGTTGACCCCTCCCCGTTGGACTTGCCCAACGTCATTTTCTGCCCTAAGCATTTGCCGCATTTCACATAATCTCCACTTCTGGTTGCACCTCTATGACACAGTCAGGTTCCCCCCCCCCCGGTTCGTTTACGGAGTCTCCCACCGCAACTTTTACGACACCCTGAGCTGGCTGCTCCTTCGCGGAGCCCGGTTTTCTCCCCCCTCCCCTTTTCCCTTTTAATATCCCCAGGTATGCAGTCTGTTCGGTCTTCTTTCTTCCCCCATCAATGTATCTGAAACTCCCCCCCCAATCGGATCCTTTGAAGCTTTAGGGTTGTCTCGTTTTCTTCGTGTATCCTCGAGGGGTTCCTTATACTCGATGTCGGCATCACTTCACCTCCTCTTATTCGGGTTAGAAAGAGTTACGCGCTTTTTGGTTTCACCATCCGATGCGAAATCGAAAAGTGAAACTTAGTACCTCCAATGCATTCGTCGGACTGGTGAGGTTTATGGCCCCTTATGCGACCAAACCGATATCGGCTAGAGGTTAAAAACGCGGTAGTGAGTTTAGTGTGAGTGCTTTTCGTTCCTTTTCTGTCTTTCCTCTGCGGTTAGAGATATCGCTGGGCGTTTTTTCTCCTTCCATATAGGACAATCCGGTTTCCTTTCCACCTGCAAGCGGCCCTCGAGCCTCGGCTTCTTTCTCGTGAACATAACTCGACCCTTCTTGTTGTACGACGTCCACTCGATGCCTCTCCTTACACTTCCCACCGGTTAACTATCGTAGGTCTTTCTCAGTCCCTTTTTCGTCCATGGTCTAAATCCCGTCGGATTCGCTTTACCGCAACGCACTTTTGCTTGAGAAAAGCCAAAGTCGTTCTGTTTTATTGGTATGTCATAGTTCGGCCTGCTTGGTCTCCAGAATGCTCTAAGACTAATAGAACTTTTGACGCCCCACTTTTCCTGTTCTTGCACGAAGGGCGCTTCATAATTTTCGTTCGTTCAGAGTAGAAGAATAATATTACTACCCGCCTTTATCCCAAACAATGGAGTTCTACCCCTTCCCCACCGTAATAGAAAATCGAGATATTAATTGGTGCAGTGGTTTGAAGTACGCCTACACCAGCGCGGTATCCAAAGAAGGTTCGGGATTCTAAGAGAGATCAGTGCTTCGTTACAGGAACTACAAGCGCTAGCTAGAGACCTGGGGAAAGGGGATGACGCCTTTTTTGAGCCTCAGTGATTTGTATACCAAAGGGCTCTTCCTGCTTCTTTTGCTTAAGGTCGTCGAATTCTCCTTTTACAGACTTGACCCCAATCGATTTTCATCAGTCTACACATGGGCACCTCTCCATGATCCTTTCCTCTTCACCATCAAGCTATGAAACCCGTACCGGTGGTCAACTGCCTGAATAGCTGTCACGTAGGTAGAACTCTAATTTCGACAAAAGCAGACAAGTTGAGACTGGCACCCTCTCTACGAAAGATAAGGGTGTCGCTCCTTGCATGCCCGATTCCGTACTCTTAATTTGCTATCGAGGTGTCTCTTCAACCGTACCTGATTCGTGATCCGACGAGCCCAACCGGAACATTTTATTCAGAGTTCGTACGTGGTCTGCTTTCCTCTCCCGACACTTAGAGTACTCGTTTACGAGTTTTTACGAAAAGTGGATTTTTTTACCAAGCCCTTCGACGCTACCTTCCTGACTTTTAATCGGCGTACAGATATGCCCTCTCGCAACTCAAAAAAGGTTGCCACTTCCCACATCACCAAGGTACAATGCTTCGGCGTCCTATATTTCGGACGCCATGAACAGTGTCGGGCCGAATCTTGTAGGATGCAAGCTTTCGTAAAATCTTTTCGCCAGGCGCATCGCTCGGTATGTTGATCCCCATCGGTTTACTTGTCGACCTGCCTGTCTCACGGCCCGAGTCCCCTTTTCGACACTGGATCTGAACTTTACACTCCTTTCGCGTCTTTTTCAACAACCACTGACAGTAAACTCCTGCTTCCTGCCTGTCGTTTCGTTTTCGGTCCCTGAATCGTCCCCTTTGTGAAGCTTTTGTCGCGATATGACAGCCGGCCCCAAGCCTCCTCTGGATAACGGACCAGAGCTTCGGATACAGGTCGTGCTGGTCGATTTCCGCCCAGTTTATATATTCAATCCAATCGGTTTGTTTATTTGAGATCTCGATGCATCAAGTCACATCGCCCGCAAGACCCGTCTCCGTGACTGAGGTTTTACGTTAGGTCTCAGTATGCGATCCATTTTCCTTCCGCGACACCAATCTCCCATTTTCAACGCAACTGTCGTCCCCCCCTTACTCTTGATAGAAACACCTACGGTACAGCCGGGGTATTTGTCCTTTGTCTTGACGTTTTCCCCCCTCCTTTTCGTCCGAATCGATGTTTGATCGGATTGGCAATATCCCTTTTTCTCTAGATTACGGCTAGTTTCCTGATCCCTTCCTTTCTCGAATAGAACAGATGGCTTTTCTTCAGCACTTCCTGCGAACCGGGAGAGGATACCAATTGCGAATCTTTATAGTATTAGTCAGATTTCCATTCCTGCCGTCACACCTCGGGTTTCTGATAGCTCCACAGTCTCTCTTCTGGAACTTGGTGAAGTGGCGGGAACATTTTTACGTGCTTTAAGTGAAAGTAGAGTCGCCGATCACACAGTCGAACTGTGGCTCCCCAATGGCTCTGCCCATATTGTTGAAGACATCCAGGGGGGCCCGACTCTCGATTTTTTTTGAGACAGCATTGCTTGGGGTTTCCCCCTTTGTTTCAACTCGCCTGAAAGAGGAACCTCAGTCTTCTTTTGCTGATGCACCTTCAATAGGTATGGCAATCCGCTTTCCTGACCCTTAGGAAGCACCGATACTTTTGCGAAGGCGAGAGGGAAACTTTTGAACAGTATCTTTTTCGTGCCCGAGCTGGGATGGAGCCTGTTGAAATGTTTGCGGATGCCCCCTCTTTCTTTCAGATATGGAAGTTCCGATCAAGGTAGGGGCTAGAGCGATTATACTGTAATCGGACGTGCAAGATTAGTGGAGCGGCTCAGGTTCTTCCTCGGCTATGTTCACTCTTTTTCACCGTGCGTATTGAACCTTGTCGAGATATTGACACCGGAGATGGAGCCTTCCTTCAAGTATCTTTCCGTAGCGTGTTTTGCCAAAGTCTGCAGACTTCTCAACGAAGGATATCCCCCGCGCTTTCCAATCGCACGTCTAGCGACGTTCCCCCTTTCGCCGCCTCGCGCGCGGGGAATCGGCCACTTTTCTGGTTAAATTATGGGTTTTCGGTCCCCTCCCTTTCATAACCCCTTCCCCTTTTACATTCTGGTTAGCTTCAGGTTCCCGTGGTTTTATCAGAATCTGTCCCTTTTAGCTTCCTAAGATACTCCCTAGGTCGTCGACGCGTTTCGGACTGTGATCTTTTTCTCGTTTCTTCTCCCTCCTCGTGTTCGCTTCATCCCTCCATAGAACGAAGGCTATCACTTACCCCCCCCCGCACCGAAACGAAAAGGACTCCTATTCGTTCTCTGCATCACTTATCATCGGTCCTAAGATTCCGATTTTGGTGTAGTACCTTGTACAATGGACAATTAACAGTAACCCCTCTTCCTTCTCTCCCACTTTGGACCGTACACAGCAGCGTTCCTCTTATTGAGGACGTCGTTCGAGCACCACTTTTGACTATGATTGGTTAAGAGACCCTCTTTTGACGGAGCAAGTCTGTGGCAGTTGACGTGACTTAATTTTTTTTTCCCTGAGTCCTATTTTTTTCCGAGCGACCAAGCCGCAATAGAGCCTTACCTCTCATCTCTCTCTTCCTCCTTGTCGAGCTCACGCGACGCCCCTCCATAAGAGGTGAACACCCGCGCTCCTCCCTCTTTGTAGAATGTGGAATGGATACCAAATCCGACACACCTGGTTTGCCTTTATCCAATTGGCTGTGTGTACGTTTTTCCAGAGTGGAATTTTTTCTGTTCGATTTCAACAAATTAAAAAGAGATTCTACCCCCTTTCCCCCCTCGTCCCCGTGTGGCAGCTTGAATGAACCCAATCGTGACCCTTCCCCTTTTTTTCGGCTAAGCGACACTCCCCACCTCTCCCCTTTGATTTCTTCAGCGTTTGTCCCGATTTACTTTTTGCACGTGCTTTTCAGCCTCCGCTTCCCTACCCCATTCCCTGCTCCCTCTTTTTCTTATTTTCCCCAGACGATGGATCGAATATTCCTTTCCTACAGACTTTACCGCCTTCGTGCGTAACTGGGAAGTAACCGTGATCTGTACGTCTTGTCCTCGGACCCTTTTCCAGAGCCGGTTTCTACGCGGAGCCAACGAGCAGGGGAAGATTTATGTTTTGTTCACCCTTTTAATGTTTTTCGGGCATCTTTAGTTGCATGTCCCAACTTTTCGGTTCTTCTTTTTTTTTCTTTCGTAGCTGGCCAAGGGATTCTTTTCCTTTTAAGTCGCTAGTTCCGGTCGTTTTCCCTTCCTATCTCAGAGCACGAGATCGGTAAGATGACTTTCCGTGCCCGCCGCCCAGAAAGGCATAGGAGCATGCGCATCCTATTCGTGTGGATTTCTCTCCCCTTTTGAACGCAGGTTTGGTCGAACCCCCCCCCCCTCCCACCACAGGACAGTCTTACTAGTACCGACGGGTCTCAGACTGAAAACACTCTGGTTTTTCCCCCCGGACCTTTCGAGGCCCCCACTGCGCCTTCAGCTCTCCCCCTCTTGATCTTCGGACTCCTTTTGAATCTTTTGACTGACCACGATGTGGACACGTCTCCTCCCTCCGGTTCGCAGATAGGAGAACTGTTGCCGATCTCCATTTCTTTCCATTCCCTAAATAACTGCCTCCTCCATTGGTCCCCCCCCCCAGAGCCTTCATAAAGAAGAATCCGCTCACTTACGCTAGATTAAAGAAATGCCCCCACCTTTTCCACGCCCGTTTTCGTTTGTGCAGCGCAATTCTCATTTCTCTTATTTTTCCCTGCGTTTTTTTGTTTCTCTTTATAGTTGTTGGAGTCGATTCCTTTGCTGCGAGAGATGCCCGGTGAACGGCATGCCGATCTTATCTCTCGTTAATTTGACATTTCCGCCCTCGCGTACCTGACGTTTAAGTCGGCTTTCCTGCATCTCGTACGCTGTTCCCGAGCGGTGGAACAAGAGAGATCACCCTGCTCCTTTTCTTTCCCGGTCTGAGGCGGGCAAGCCTGCACTGCTTGTTTCTTATTTACTCGCGATGCTCACTGCGCACCTAAAACGGTCGTTCGTTTTTTCCTCCCCCAAAGGTAGGATTTGGACTCTTTCGGTATTTCCTTTCAATCAGTTAGCTAAGGCTCCCCCCCTCCTCCCAATGATGGTCATTGTCAGGTCCCTCCCTTATTTGAGGGGTTCCCTAATTTTTCTCTGCCAATAGGCAGCGAGCGCCCGTAAACGCCTCTTTTCCCTTCCCCTCGGAGAACCCGTGCCATAACCTGAAAGAATGACTTCTATTTTCCTCGTGTTGTTTTTTCTCTCTCTCTTTCCTTGGCATGCCTGGAGTGATGACCGTCCACTTTTCCTTTTAAGATTTCCCCCTCTCGGGCTGTCTCGTCATCTCTGCTTCATCACTTCCGGCCTGCCAGTATAATATTTGAGTTTCGGGCTTCCCTTTCCCCACCAGGGGACGATGGGATTTCTCTCCGACGTCAGAATGACCCCGCCTTTTTACAGGGGAGATACGCCATTTCCGAACGGGCCCCCAATTCGGTCGTTTTTACCCCTCTACGATTTGAGGCTCTTGCAGAGCAGAATCGAATCCTCCTAAACAAATGCCGTTCCCGCTTGGCCCGCACACTCGAATTTCTTGTACCTCTGACCGGAAGGCTTTGGTACGCTCTGAGTCCAGCCTTCGTCCTCATAGCGAACTGCGCAATGGGGGGGGTATTCTGAAGTTCCCCCCCTGCATTTTTGTCCACCCGTTCAGGTGTTCACTCTCTTAGCAGGGACCAACCTACCTTGACTACACGTTTGAATGCCGGGTCAAGGAGACGGCTCAGCCAGGAATAGACTCACGCGAGAGATGTTGATCCCCCCCACTTCCCCCATTGGACCCCTAAATACCCAGTCTTCCCCTTGCTACTACCAAACCGACCAGCGGCATTTTGACACCTGGTGGCCAGTTCCCTTCGAAGTGTATCGGATTCGTCTAGTTGTTCGGTTCCCCCTGGAGTCGATGCAGTTATTTCGAGTGCTTTTTTCCTTGACTCATTCACGTTCACTGCGCTAAGACACTCCAAAGGGCGCGTCGCCCTTGCAGTGTCCAGATTTTCTTTCAGGATATCCCCCGACTTACCCGGCTGATCGGCCTGACGTTTTTGGTCTCCCATGTCGCCGGCGCTTTAGTCCGAGAACAAGTTCCGAGGGAAACCTTTGGTTGGCGGAGAGACGTCTTATCTTCCCCTGTTTTGATGGTCTGGGGGTTCAAAGGGCTTCCACGGCCGAGAAACATTTTTTGCTAGCAGGCCGCATTAGCCGTTCCTCCTGCCAAAGAACTTCGCAATCTCTTATGCTATACTTTCACTCTTCCCACCAGATCCGCACGCGTATTGAGATCCCGTTTCCCCCTCTACCCAAGACAACCTAAACAAGTTCCCACGCCCCCTTCCCATATGTCCCAGCCGATCCCCCCCCCCCAACACGCACTTTTCAGCCTTATGGAACACCCCTTTTCCCTTTTTTAGTGGCAAGAGTTGACCAGTCTGGTTTACGTTCCAGATTAGAAAGCTACCCCGTTTCAACCTCGCCCCTTTCCCTGGACGTTTGTTCTAATCCGCCTTTTTTTAACGTTTCCTGCAGATTAGATCCCCTCCTTTGTTATGACCATAAGTAAAGCGCAAGTAAATGTCCCTTCTCATGGCCTTGAAAAGCAATCTTTTCTCATTGACTCTGTCACGCTGACTGCCGGATTAGGGTGTGCTCTTTGTTGAATTTAGAGTATAGACTGAGGGTGTCACTGTTTTGTTGCTTACTCCACGCCTGCAAACTGCCACGGAAGCTGCTTCTCCGTTATTCTCAGTGATTGCTTTGGGTAGTCAAAATCGCGATGGTGCCCTTCTCAAAAGTTCAACTCGTGAAAGTTACCCCCCCGCTTATGTGCGTGTTCGGGATTCCCTGCCACCATTTCTTCTTCACCCAAAGCAGTCGCGGTTTAAAAGACTTTCTCTTGGTGTCTTCGTTTTGTGAAGGTTTCCCCTGCTTCTTTAGAGATTCTCTCACTTAGGAGTAGCGACTTATGTCCTTGCTTGGGCAATCCGGTACAGTCCCCACGCAACAGAGGCCCCTCCCCTTTCGTGTCTTTGGGGAAACAACCTATTGTCCCTCAGCAGCGTGTGATCTTTACTCCGCCAATAAGCTGCAGAGTCGCGTGAAAAATTTTCCCCTCTGTTCCTTTTCGTTAATGTGTTCAAATAGGCGCCCCCTTCGTCTCGTCGCTATTACTTCACTTCTTCATAATTGATTTCGACAGATCCACAGAAATTCGGTTTCTTTTTGTAGCATTGTATTGCCTAGTATTGCTTAGTCCATCTAACTTGTCCTAAAAAGGGGACGTCCCGACGGACGTTTTTCTGAAGAAGCTTGGTTTTCTTTCCTTTCTTAGCCGACTTTCCCTAGAACCTCTTGACCCACTTGGGGAACTACCCCACTCCCTCCCCTTTTCCTGTCAGTGGTAGTTTTTTGAGTAGCCTACAATCTACTTTTCCCCCTCCCTGTGTGAAGGACCGATTCCTAGAGCGAGGGCGGCTGGCAGACTTCCCTAAAAATGCGCGGCCTTTCTTGTGCTTATAATTAGTGTAGCCGCTTCTTTTTGGTGACCTGGTTGGCGACGGATTAGTTCTCGACTTCTTACTTCTATTTTCGACAGTCTTTTTTTTTCGCTTCAAACGCAGTTGCAGGTCTCCTCCCTTGCCTGCTCCCAGATATGAACGGGCCGATTACCTCAAAAGTTGCTTGACCCGCCGGATTTTGACTCTGCACTAGGACTTCCTTTTGGAAGGACATCCTGTCCAAACGCCGCCCTTTATTATGTCCCCATACAGATCAGAACTTCAAGTGCATTTTCTTCCCCCTCTCTAAGATTAGA
>Ga0179591_1295644_pt1 | contig 21841 bp, 17 predicted proteins | sample CZOMad2_1_08_16f_FD_182891 | JGI IMG/M metagenome (GOLD analysis project Ga0179591, IMG submission 182891) | Vadose zone soil fungal communities from Angelo Coast Range Reserve, California, USA - CZOMad2_1_08_16fungal (PacBio error correction) | ecosystem: Environmental > Terrestrial > Soil >... | reverse complement strand
CTACCGCAACTAGGGCTGTGTATCCCCTCAAACACCTCCCCTCCCTTTAGAGCCCGACCACAAGGTCCCGTCCTCTCTTGTGCGTCGGCGTTATCCGCCTTCTCTACTAACCCTTCCCCCTTTCTGTCCTTTTTTGCGTTGGCCCACCGAAGTTAGAGCGTCTTAGTTTTCGCTTTTAGTGTTTTCACAGGAGTGACCTCGTCCTCCCCCCTTTGTATTATTTGTTTTTCCCTTATTTCGGCCTGAGTAGCGTTCATTCACTTCTCGCCCAGTATCTGGTGTTCCGGCCTTTTTTTTGAGATCGAGCTTTTGGCAGGCTTTGTTTCCCCCTCGCTTGCGCCGTTCTCCTATGTGAAAGGCCTTTTTTTTGACCTGAAACCCGTGTTGACGTACGTCTTTCCTGAAAACGTCCCCCCCTTTTCCGTGAGGTTCCGCTCGTGCGTGTGTTTCCCTTTTATTTCCGATGATAATCCCCTCAGGTACCTTTAAACGGACGATTCCCAGCTTTGCTTTCCTCCCCTTCCCGGGTGGTACAAGTCAGCTTTTTGTCGTCCCCTTCTTTTAAGAAAGCTGAAGTCCGTAAGCCCGGCAGACCTTCGTTACTCCTTCCCTGTCTCACCGAATCCCTTCACTTTGGTTCTTCAATTCTCTCAGACCCCCAATCTGGGATCCACAATCCGCGGTAGATTTATCTTCATTTTCCCCAGAGTCCCTCCCCCCTCCCCCGCTTGCATTAACCTCGTTTATAAGACGGCTGTGAAGTTTTATTCCTTGGTTGTCCCCCAGGCATTAGTCTTGAGCTCAAGTTGTACACTCGACTACCCCTTCCTCTCCTCCTCCTTCTTTCCCCCTTTTATTTCCCCTGAGCGCCGCCAGTCAATTCAAGCCGCACTGTTCAGTCTTCTAGAACGATGCTTCTAGTCGCGATAGTGGCCTCGTTGACCCTTTTTCCTTGACCTCCTTTCTATCCCTTTCCGACAATTGAAGCGCTCCTTTTTTTTTCTTTTTTTTCGTCTGGATCCTCCTTCCTCTTCCTGTGGACGTATTCACGGTTTGAGTTCTTTCGTTGAGTGTGTGAGGACACTATCCCTCCTCCCTGAAACTTCAGTTTCTTCCCCGACGAATCCCTTTGGCCACGATGGGACCTACATTACCGTAGAGAGACCCCCTTGGTGGATTGGAGACTAGGATTGACATCTGGTGCTGTTTCCGTGGCTTGTCAGCTCTTCCCCCCCTTTTCTCCTTCCCTCACTCTGGACGCGGGACGCACTCTCGTTATTATTTTCGATACCTATGAGTCAGATACCCTACCACCACTTCCATGCCTGTTGTGATCTCTACGGCCCCCCCTTTTTTTCGACGGGCACCCTCGCTTTTTTTCTTTTTAACAGCTTCGGTCCGTCGAAGTCCCCTTTTTAATTCACTCTCTGTTTTTCAAGTCGTCCCTCTCTTGCCTATATGCCTGGGCTCCCGCGGAATTTTCGTGACGGTCCCCGAAAAGTCTCAAAATAATTCAACCCTTCCTATTAACCCCTTTGTGTTAGACTTTCCCTTCCCCCAATTGTCGCGGTGACCAGACCACCCTTGTTCCTCTCTGACTGCTCGAGCACGGTTTGGGAAATGTTTCATGTGACTTTCTTTGGCCCCCGAGACTTTCTCCTCTCTTAATGAGATCACTTTCCTTTGAGGTTTTGACAGGGTGACAAGTTTAAGTCAACTTTAAATCCCTTCTTTTATCCGACATATAGTTTACTTTTTCCTTATTTTACCCCCCCAGCATGATCCTCTCCGTTTTTCTTCCCATCTGCTTGTGCTTCTTTTTGCCTTGACCCCTTCCCGGACGGTTTCCAGGATTTCCCTCCATCCTTAGCAGCATCCCCTTTTTTCTTTCCTCTCCACTCGAAACAGATAAACGTCTGTGTTGTTGTTTGCTACCACGCTTTCTAAGGTGACGTCCAACAACCCAACCTGATTGGAAACACCTTCTCTCTCTCCTCTAATTTCTCTCTTTCTCTAGTTCTCCCATCTCTGACTTCCTTCAAGTGCTATTCCCCCACCCCCATTCCCCAAGGGCCTACACATTTTCCTCCTCAATTAAGAAAGCAACCCCCCAAGATTTCTTAACTTCTCTTTTGAACAACCCCCAAGCTGATCCCCCCCTCCTTTTCACTCCCCCCCCTTCTTCGGTCCCCATGCTGTCTTAACAATACAGTGACCTTTCATAGGGCTTGGCGGGCCTTGCGAAGCCGAAGAGAAAAAAAAAGGACATCGCCATCGGACCGGAGTTTTTCATCCCCCCTGCCCTCCTTCCCGTTTCCCCAACAACGCCATATCTGTTATAACACACCCAACTTCCTACCGCTTAGCCCCTTTGGCGGAGTCAGTTGTCAGGATACCTGCCCCCACACCCAAGCAGACGCCGTCCTGTTTGAAGATTTTTTCCAGCGCAGCAAAGACTTGCTTTCTCCGTCTGCGAAATATATATTTGCATATCTCTTTTTTTTTTTTGAGATATTTAGCGGTTCCCCTCCTTCCCTCCTTGGTCGGTCTTTCTTTCTTATCCCTCTTTCAATCCGGCGCTGAGATGTGAGGCAACCACATTTCCTGACTGATTCTAAGTAAGCCCCCCTCTTGATAAGCTTAATTAGTTGTTTCGGGGGCAACTCCTGTCTTTCTTTCCCCTTCCCCTTTTGAGACCCCTCTCGTCTTTCCCTTCTTTCCCCTCAAGGTTTTGAGTCGCCCTCGAGCAGACATGGGCGACGTTCCTTTATATTACCGGGCCTCTCTTTTTCTCATCAGGTGTTCGTTTCAGTTTGTGTTAGTAAGGACGCCCGTACGCCTAAGTTTCTTTTTTCTTCTGTAGTCAATCCCCGTTTCCTCTTTTTTTCCCCTTTTTTTGAATTTGCCCCCCCCACCCCCCAAAACCCAGGGGTGGGCGTGACAATCACCTCTGCTATACCGCATATGCTCTGCGGCGCTTCAGAAGGGTGGCCCCCTCCCCCTCATTTTTTTCTCTTTTCCTTTTTTCGCAGCTGCCCTTCGCCTCTCCTTTGGTTAATTTTTTTTTATCCCCCAAAGAACCGGGGAGGTCGTTGTTGTAGCTGTGCTCTATAGTGCGTTTATCTCTTTTTTCCCCGGGCCTTTTTTTTTCTCTCGTCTCCTCCGGATGTGAAGAAACCTTTCTCTGCGTACAAGATGCTTGGACAGATTCCCCCACCAGACCGGTACTCGTCCCCTTTGTGCCTCCCGGAGTTTCGTATCCCCTTTTTTCCCTTTTACCCGCCAAAGCCCTCGGCTCTTAGCCTCTCCCAATTAGGTCCCCCTCCCAAAACTTTTTCCCCTCTTGCCCGCAAGTGCGCACCGCATTGCCTCTTTCCCCCCTAAGTTGTCTTTCTTTCGTTTCCTGGTCCTGGGTTGATTTCTACCCCAAATTTGGGCCTCTATTTTTGTCACTTTCGTTCTTGACAGGTTGGTCTTAAGGGTGCCCATCCCCCCCTTTCCTTCCTTCCGTCCTCTCCTACCCACTTTCTTCATCGGCATTACCCACGCTGCTTTCCAGGGCAACAAAGCGTTTTTTTTTTCCTGACGAGGGAGATACCCCCGCCCTTTCCCCCGTTTGTCCCTTTCCTCCCTCCCCCCTTTTTTCGGCGTCCCTGGTGAAGGGCGTCCTGTTTTGATCATTTTGTCCCGTATCGAATTGAATCACGGTCGCGGTTTCTTTTCCTCGACCCTTTTCTACCTCCTTCCCCTCCCGTCCCCCCGCAAGCCACGACTTGTTCCCCCGTATAAAAGAGAGCTGTCAAGCCCCAATTTGCTGCGCGACCTGGCTCTCTCCCCCCCCTTTTGACCCCCTCTTCTCGGATCCTACATGCGGGGATTTTCTTTCCATACACCCCCTTAAGCCTCAGCTTGGGCTTCCACCAATCTCCCACTTGAATACAGACTTCCCCCATTCGCTCGAAGGCGTATCGACCCTGATTTTCTTCAACAAGTTCCTCCCCTTCTGCGTCTTTTCCATCCTCCATCTTTCCTCTCCTCTGGGGTTCGTTTAACCCCAATGTCGACTTCCGAGTCATGGCGCCTCCCTTTTTCCTTCAACCCCCCCTGGGCGGCTTGATATGATTTTCTTTTACCTCCTGGCAGTTTTTTTACGAACTCTCCGCGTTGGGTTGGTTTTGCCCCTGGGTCTCCCCCCCCCCCCCCCCCTTTTCAAAGACGGATTGCCGCGTCCACCTCCTTAGCAATTTATCGAAATCGTCCCCTGACCCTGTCCCCTTTCTTTAACGGACTGTTGCAGCTTCTCGCGTCTTCCCGAGTGTGTCATATTTTTCCCCCTCCGATAGATTACGTCCCATTGAATACTTTGATCGTCCTAGTGGGTTTCCTTCCTTTCCTCGGTGCCTTTCTTCCTTTCCCACACTTTTACCTAGGTAGAAACTCGTCTGATTTCTTACGGCTGCTTCGTGATAATACGATTGACCCGGTTCCTTAGCAACCGACGCTTTCCCGTCCTTCCCCGTTTACCTTTTTTCTTCCCGTGTCTACTTACGAACGTTTTGTCCCTATTTCCACCCCCCTACTGAACCGCAACCCTGAGTCTTTTTGCAGGAAGCGTTTTCTCCAACCCTCCCCTCTTTACCCGGAACGACACTCTTTAGCTCAGTTCGAAACTTCCGTTCCACCCCAACGTGCGAAATCTCTGTTCCGCCACCGTTTCCCCCCCAACCTGCGCTGTCTTATCTATCTTCGTCCCTAAGTCTTTCCCTGCTATGGAGATTGCCACTCAGTTTGACATGGCCAAAACCTACCCTTCTCTTTCATGACTTTTCCCCGTTTCCCGCACGCCAACGGGCTTCACCTATTCCATTTAGACAAAGAATGTTAGTCACTAAGTATTATCTCCCTACCTTCCCCATCCCCTCGCCATGCCCCTTTTTCGTTTTGGTAGTTTTCCACAAGTGGGTGTAGGCCAGCGAACAGAATCTCTTTTTGCTTTTCCTATCTATTTTCCCTCTCCGTTGTTTTTAGCTGTTTTCCTAACGAAAAATAGGAATTCCCGTCCTCCGCAAGGGTGTTCCTCCCCCCCTTTCCTCCTTTCCTCTTTCTCCTTTTCTTTTAATCTGGAGAGTTCCTCACTTTTCCTTCCAGTTTTAGTTCCCACTTTCCACCCCTAAGTATCTCTTTCCTCTTTCTCTTTTTGGCGTGATTGACCGGATTTGCCGTAATTGATAGTAGTTTCTGTTTATGGTGCCCCTGATTTCTTCTTTACACCTCTTTTTCCTCCGGCAGCGCCAGATGTATTGTTTGAGGCCTCCCTTCCGACATCAAGCTCCTGCTCTGTTTTCCTGGGTATTAACAATTTGAGCCTTTCTTTCTGCGATTTTTGCCTTCCCTTTGATTTAGATATCTCTCTTTCTTGCCGGTGTTACTTTCCTCTTTGCCATACGCCCAGTCTGACCCATCCTTCCCCTTGTTTAGTTCATTATGGCGTGCATTTTTAGCGATATGTCAGCCCTCTTTCCTTCCGGGGTTATCCCCCACGGCGAGTCGCTGTTCCAGTCCAACTTCCGTTACGCTCAGCGTTGCACTCCGGCTTCCCCCCTTACCGCATATTCCCTGACCCCCCTTCACCTTCTCCATACCGAAGTGGTCCTAGGCTTTTCTTCCTGAGAAAATGCCCCATTGTGTAGTAACTTCAAGTCACCAACCTCTGCGTACAGCACCCGTTTCCCCCTTTACGATTGGTTTTTCTCGGTTGCCCTTCGTTCCCGCTACTTGCTCTTCTCAAGCTCCTTTTTCTAAGAGGTTCCCCGTCTCTTTCCTGATACCTTTTTTTTTTTGCTTTTTCGCTTTTACGTTCTTTTGAATGAGGAGTTTTCCAAGGCGACTTCTCCCCCGCTCAGGTGAACATCAATGGCTCCTTCTCCCCCCCTCTCCGTCTCGCCCGTTCCAAATCCATCACAGCCAGTATTTCAGACCTGCCAGGGTCGAGATAGTTTCCCTCTGTCTCCCTCTTTGGACATGCGCACTTGCCTCGGAATTGCCTCCCTCAAAGTGTGGATGGAGGACCGACGCTCGTTTTTCTCTTCCTCGTCATTCTTTTTCCATTTTTTTCCCCCCCTGAGGTCTAGCTGTTTTGGTTTCCTGAGGAGCGTATTTCTGAGGGAGTGAGGAAGTCCATCTCCCCTTCCCTCTCCCTCACAATGTACGAGCCCGCACGGTTTTCACGATGTGGAGCCGTCCACAACCATTCCGGCAACCGTTTTTTCTTTTTTTTCTCCTTCGTCTGGGAGAGATGACAGGTGTGCTGTTTTGTCTTGTGAATCTTCTGCGGCGGCACCCCCCCCTTTCCTTTCGCTTTCCCCGCAATCTTCGTGCCGATTCTTGTGCATAGAGTCATCAAGGACTTTTCCCATGAGGCGCACGGCCACACCCACTTTGTCCTCACGGTCCCGGCCTGCTTGGTGTCCCAGAGTGCTCCTCATGCGTGAAAGGTCGCTTGTTTCCTTTCCTCCTTTATAGCCCCCCTTCTGTTTCTCCTCTCCTCCTTTCCGCCTGGGCATGCGTGCTTTCCTCTCCCCCTGGCTAACCCTTTTCCAAAATTTGGTGGCAGTCCAACCTTACCTTTCTCCTGTCATCAACTTCCGCATGTCACGGGTTCCTCCCCCCCCACCTTTCCTTGACCTCTTCTTTTTCTCTCTCACTGGGCGGGGGAATGCCTGTGAACGGTAAAATTTGCGTTTTAAGGGTTCCGATCGCAAATATGGTGGACTTTTGACAGCTCCTTTTTCTTTCCGATGTCTGCCTCATATCTTCCTGGTATCCGGGTTATATTTCTCGTGAACCTTAAAGCACGGATCTACCCAGTTTTTTCAAACGCCTTTCTTGATCCCGGGATGCACATGCCTGGCCCCTTCTCTTTCCCTGACCTAGTTTATAGCTCCCCCTCCTCCCCCTTTTTTCAGATACCCGCGATCCCCGTGTGATGTTGTGTGCGGACCCACATGGGATAGGTCGTCCTCAGGGCCCCTTCCCTCTCCTTCCCCCCAGCTCAAGCAGTGCCCAGTACGGAGTTGTACCTTGCGATTCACGATCTTCTTCGGAGAGACCGAGAGATTTCCGCCCTTTTAAACTTTAAAACCAAATACGCGCGTGCCCCCGTGTCTTCAGATGACTACCATCCAGAAATTCCCACCTACGCCTGCGGTCGTTACGTGTGTCCTACTTACTGCTCGTTTTTCAAATACCCACATCCGGGTTCATAAACCCAGGATGCCTCTGTATGCGGTTTTAAATTTGGTAATAAAACTCTAAACTGGCATGGTCTTTCCCCGGTAGTTTCCTTCTCCTTCACTGCTAGATCCCGCGCGACACACAGGCAATCGCCCTCGGAGTTTTCTTAGTATAAACAAACGCAGACTACCCAACTCAATATCGCATACCGATCCCCCCCCCCCCAAAACTTGGGGCTCCCTTTTTCAGGACCTTCTTCCCAAGTCATAGCGGAACTCCTGAAATCGGAGAGGTCAGCGGTCCTAATCCAAACAAGACTTCTATGTGGCCAGCCTCCCTCGAGACAAAACCCTTTCTCTTTCCCATCCCCATTCCGGTTGTTGTTTGGCTTTTCGTGCGCACTTCGGTCAGTTCTTTTTCTTGCTGCGCTCCCCTTCCCCCCCCCCTTGCGCTCTATCCACCAAGAATTGACCGGAGAGTCCTCAGACAAGTTTTGCTTTTCTTTTGAATTGTGGTTCCTTCCAGGTGGTTCGGGAGTTTTGTCCTTCTTAATGACCACAACTCGCCTGACTTGCTCTTCGTGGTTTTTCTTTTTGATTCTCCATCAAGCTGTTATTCGCCCTACCGAGCCCCCTGTTGCGCGTGATCCACAATGAAAAGTTCATTTCATCTTCCCTGTGCAGGTTAAGTGACGCCCTTCGCGTTCCTTCCCCTCTCCTATTGTTTTTTTTCGATTATAAATTAGGGTTCCTTGTGCGAGTCCATGTTTATTTGTTTCTGAGGCTTAGAAGAATCTCGGGCTGATCTTTTTTTCCCCTGCGCGCTGAGAAGGGACAAAACGCGGTCTCTTCCTTGCTTCCTCTTTCAGTCCCTCCTCGTTTCCCTTTTTTCTCCCTTTTGATTTCCCACAACATCCCGGCCGGTTATCGTTTTGCGGGGATTCCTGGGTATGTGTCTATCTGGCTGGCGTAAAGCCGTTGGTTTGCTTTCCTTCTTCCCTTCCTCGCGCGTCGCGTTCTTTTTCCCTCACACCCCTTCTGGACAATGCTGGAAGGGTCTTAGACCCCTCTGACCAGCGAAGAGAGGCCACCTAACTACTCCGGAGTTTTTTCGCTGCCCTTGCTCCACCCCTTCCCCTCAACACTCAAGTTCTCATAGTATGTCCGATCCGTAGTCCACTTAACCCAGCAGCGGTACCCGCCAATCTCACCCCAACCTCTCCTCTCTTTCCTCAGTTTTTGGTTCCTATTTTCCCCTAGCTTACATTCACCCCTTTTTGGTTCCTGTTTTATGGAACTTTTACGTGCCCTCCTGGTTATTCCCCCCTCTTTCGTCCAGTCATAATCTTCCTCCTCACCCCCTTTTTTCCCCCCACTCCCACCTTAGCTGGACCTTCACCAAAGTCGAGGATTGTTCCTTTCCAACCAAGGGAGTGCCTTCTCTCTCTCCTCATTCATGTCGGTCTCCCTCCCTGTATACCAAATTTCTAGAAAGGTACCTAGGTCCCTCTTTTTGTACCTGACAGGACTCAGATTCGTTCCGCTAGTCGAACGAACTCCCAGTCAAGCGTATCTAACGCGTGAGCTGAAACACCAACTGTGGTGCCGACATTCCCCGTTTTTTTCTCTCCCTAGTGGCCCCCGATGAGTGTCTTTTCCCCTGTCATGCGCGGCTAGGGGAACTAAATCAGCCAGCCATCTTTTGAACACCAAATCGAATTTGATTTTCTATGTAAGTCGCGTCCTCTCCCCCGTACGCTGCCTCTGGTCTTCGCTTCCCTTCCATCAGTCCCCTGTTTCCTCTTCCCCTTCCCTCCAGATTTGTGCAGCAATTCCCACTTTCCCCGCGCCCCGCGAATCGACCCTTTCTCATTTTTATAAGGAACCAAAGCCCTTTTCCTGGTTCTGGGCCGTGAGGATTCCCTATGCTTCTTCTTTCCTTTGACTCCTTCTTCCCCTTCCTCCCCTCTTTGAGACTCCAGTCTCAAGACTCCCGCGACAACGGTAACAAACATGATACATGCAATACTGCGGCCGCCCTCCGTAGGAGATGTGCCTCCGTTTTCCTCCTTCTTTGGCTTTTGTGTCCCTACCCCTGATCAAAACCGTCGAACTCGTCATTTCATTTTCGAGATGTGGGTTCGGGCTTCCGTTTCCGGTTTACTGTGGATTCTCATTTTCCCCATTTTTCCCTTTCTAGCTGGAAACCCCGGTCGGGCTTTCCTTGAAAGGAGTTTTACTTTTAGCAGATGATATGAGGCGTCTGTCACAATTTTATCCCCCTTTTATGTCCTTTTTTTTCACACTTAAATTGTTGAGACCTTTTCTACAATTTTAACTTACCACTAGGAAAAGCTAGAGTTGTCTTTTCATTCCCTCCCCCCCCCCCCCTTTGAACACACCAACCCAAAACAAAACCACGCGACCCCCCCCCCACACAACACCCTTTAACCCCAACCCCCCAACAAAACACCTAAACCCAGACCCCCCCCCAACCCCCCCCCAAAACCCCCCCCCGCCCACCACACAACAATGGTACCCCCCCCCCCCCTGGCAGTTTAGAACCGGCAACGTTCCCGCCCTGCCCTGCCCCCTCGCCTCTTTCCCCCAGTACTCCACATGCCTTCCTTGATCAGAACTTCTCTGAATGAACACCAATTTTTTACCCAACCGGAGATCTTCTCATTCTTCCTTCACCCTTTCCCCTCACTCCCCCCTTCCTCCCATGGCGTTGCCGTCCCCCTACGGACGCCTACTCGTAACAACTTTCGAAAAACGTTCTCCTACGCCAACTTGACCATCCACTTCGCCAAGTTCGTCCCCCCCCTCCGAACGTCCTTTTCCCCCCTCTTTCCTTTCCTTTCTGGCTTAACAGTACGGCCTTCTAACCGCCATTTTCTCTTTGGTAGTTTGAAAGACCTTTGAGGAGTCTGGAACGACCGGCAGTTTTCCCTTGTAGGAACATTTCTTCTTTTTTTTTTCCTTTCGCAGTGTCACTGAATTATATAAACCCCAAATCTTCCCTCGGGCCCCCCTGACACCACTGGGATGACTCTCGTCTTCCCCGTGCTGTTTTCCGCGCAGAGATAAGACTTACAACTTTTTTTTTTGTCTGCGTTGTGTCTGAAATGCATTGTCGCCGTTTTTCTTCTCTTGCCCACGATTCGGGAAAAATTCTTTTAGGTGTCCGTTTGATTTTTTTTTTCACCGTTGTCAAGTGTGCGAGCGCCCTCGTCCTATCTTTTTTCTTCCCGTGCCTTTATGAACGAATATAGAGACAGATTTGGGTGACTTTTCTTAACTTAGTGCTCAGGGCTCCATTGGACGGACTGTTTGAAGGGAATAGATACGATTGGGTGCATTTTGCTAAGGTTTTTATCCACTTCCCTTCATGCCCCGATCCCTTAATTGTTGTGTTTACATAGGGCAAAACCTTACGCAGTTTGATTTCTTCATGCCGTTACGTTTCTCGACACCTTACTCTCCACAGAGGCCTTCCGACAACCACTTTTTTTCATTGCCCTTCTTCTCCGGTCGTTTCTCCCTTTTCTCCCTGAAAGCCCCGATGTCATTTTACCACTGGTTGCGACTCAAGGCAAACACCCATGGCCCTCGCCCTCCCCCCCCACCAATATTTGCCGGTAACCACCTGATAAATGACTTATTTAATCGGTTGGATTAGCCCAAATGCTTTCTTTGCCTCACCCACTCGTTTCAGATCGTCTCAATTCCGGTTATACGGTCGGCTCGCGACTGACCCGTTTGTCTCCGGAAATTTTGTTTCCATTTCGCGGAGACTTCTCTCCTCAGGCCCTTCCTTCCTCCTAATCGCGTGATCGGCCCGGAGCCAGGCCATTTGCACACAGGTTTCGAAGACCCTTGTTTCCTCATTTTAGACGCTTTTTCAGTTTTTTCAACTTCGTCCCCCCTCCTCGGCTTCATTTCTCCCAATATTGCTCTTGCAGACAGGTCCGAATTTCCGATTTCGAGGTAAGAGAGTCTTCTTCTTTCTTAACAGTTGGCTTAGTTATTTCACCGCTTGCTCTCTTCTTTTAGGACTGGAGTGCGACAAAAGGAAAGATCCCTGCAATGCTGGTGTTGCACGCCAATTTTCCGTATTTGGGCTTCCCAGTGTCCCTGTTTTCTCTTCATCCCCCCCTTGGTGTCTTTCAGGTGTGTGACCGCTTCTACACTTGGAGGGTGGGTTTTTTGGGGGGACTAGCGGCGTTATCTGCCCTAATTTAATCCTCTCGTGACGTGGGTTTCTTTTGGAGGATGACTTTCGATAACCACCCCCCCTTCTTGCCGCTCCCTGAATGAGGTCGCACTTCCCCCCCAATTGGTCTCTCCGTTTCCCACAGACGGGAAGGCGGGGATAGCTGAATAAATTTTTTTCCCCCTCTAGTGTTTAATTTTTCAGAGAGTTTTTGTCCGAGCTTTTAAGAGTCTTCCCGTCCTACTCCCTAGCAATTGCTGCTTTTCTAAATTCCGACTACCCAAAATTCAAATGAAGTCCCAACCCCTACACTCCAAGTTTGGGTTAGATGTCAAGCCACTTACCCGCAGTCTACCTTTCCCCTTCCCGCTGGTTTTGCTTGCCCCCAGCGGTGGGTCCTGTGAGTTTATCTGCACGACCTTTTGCTCTTCAGACGGCCCTTCGGATCTCTTGATTGCTCCCGTTTTCCTTCCTTTCGTGTCCCAGGTTCCGGACAAACTCCGTGGATAACCCAGAACTGGATTAACATTGAGTTGTTCTTATCTCTTTTGACCTCCTTGTGCCGGGTTTTCCTTCCCGCTGCTGCCCTCTCTATTTACCCGCCTCAGCCAAGGCTGCAAAGTGCGCTTTCCCTTCCAGCGACAGCTCACCTGTTTGCTGAGTTGCATTGCCTCCACCGTAACGGCTTGTTTTTTTTGTCCGGAAATCCCCCCCCCCTGAGGGTAGCAAGTCCCAATTGACGTAAGCTAAACCAACCGCACGTCTGCTGGCCACATTTTTTTCCTCACGCCCGCAGTTCTCTGAGTCTCTCATCTTTCGGATTGTCTGTCGAATCCTCTCGCGTCCTTCCCACAACCCCGCGCCCAAAGGGGACCCCCTCTGAACCGCGAAAGCCCCCCCCCTTTGTTTGTTACCGCGCGTTCCTCCTTTCGCTCTTTCACCCCTCCCCCTCAAGCAAGAAGTTGATCTCCAGGATGATGATTACATTAGGGAAAGTAATAATTTTTTGGGTAGGGCCCCCTAGTCTTGCTCCTCTCAGCTTCCCCCATCCCCCTCGCCCGGACCAGGAGTTTCTTTCTCTCAGGACCGTTTTTTTTAGACGTTGATGAGATCTCTATCGCTTCTACTTAGCAACTAGACATGGCAAGCTCCAACATTTGTTCTTGGATACTGTTGCCTCCCGCCCCACTCCGCTTCCTTTTCCCTCCTTCCGCTCCCGGCTGCATCACCTCCGACTGCTATTGTGTCAAATTCGACAGCGAATGTGCTATTTTCGACTAATAAGTTGTTTAGCGGCACTATTTCGTTAGCCTCTTTTAGGTTTGCTCGGTCCCTATCACTTCCATCTCCTATGTTGGGATGGTTTCTGACCAGGATTCTCCTCCTTCTCTTCCCTCCGACACTTGGATTCCTTTCTTCTCTTTCTTTGGGACTAAAGTATGTCTTTTTTTGAAACTACGAAGAAAATCTCTCGTGGTGTCGCGTGGGCTACGGCCCCCCTTTTTTTTCTTTTCCTACAAGACATGGGCCCTTTCCTTTATTTTCTTACCACTTTTTCCCCCTACTCTTTTATTCTTCTTTCTGTTTTTTATCTCGTTCCTTCGATGGTATTTGTTTACGTTCAGTCCTTCTCCGACGGTACACGACGCTTTCTTTGGTCCTTTTCTTTTTGGATTCGTCCCTCCTTACAGGTTTCCCCTGGTCGCGTGCCTTGGTTCTGCAACTGGTCCTTCTTTGTCCTTCACGAAACCATTAGGATGATTTTTAATCCGCACTAGGAGAAGCGCTTTCGCTCCTTTTCCCACGACCTTTTTTTTTTTTTCTGTCCCGGCTTCGCGATGTGCCCTTCGTCTACGATCCCTTTGTTATCTTCCCTCACCAACTCTCGGTATCGGTGGCTAGCATTCTTTTTATTTTCTTCTAAATGGATGGCATCGCCTTGCCTCCTTTTTGGTTCCTTCTACTGACTACAGCGCATCTTTTGTGGAATCCAGGCGCTTTAACTGAGGGGTCCCCGTGATACCTCCCCCCACCCCGTATTTCCCTCGCCCGGTGCCTCCCGGTCTTTTCTCTCCATCTCCCGCAAAGCCGTTGTATCGATACGCCCAGCAACCTTCACAGTCATTAGTTGCTCGCCCTCCCCGTTAGGCAGCTTTCCATTCTGTTTTTTGGCCCGTCTACTTCGCCCCTTGCTGGAACATGTCCACCAAGTGCGTTTCGGCCTGCAAATTTTTCCCCCCTTTTTTTTTACGTGTCGCGGGTCCGCCGTAGCCGTTCCGCTGCTCGTCCCCGAATTCTTCTCTGAAATTTTGCACTTAAAGTGGGTCCAACAACCGTACGTAGACTTCTTGTTTCCACGCGGCCGCTTCTGTGCCTCTTATCCCGGTTTACTCCTCACCAGGGAGCTTTCGTTTTTTGGAGGGAGCCGAACTTCCCCTCTTACACGGCGTTGTCCCTTCCGCCCCGGCTTGCTTTGTCTCCCAGTCCCGCAAGTCCTCAGCCCAAACAGTTTTTATCCTCCATGTCTTTGACCTCCCAAATTTGTTTTGCACGCCAGCTTTCGCGCCCACTAGGGCCCCCCTCTTCTTTTCTTCCATTGCTCATGTTTTGATTACTTTTCCTCACTCAGGATCTCTCTCGGGCCCAAAATCGAGACGTGAATAAAGCCTACAAAGCAGCCTTTTCCCTAGTCACCCTTAGATCTGCGGCATTGGAGTTCTCCCGGCAGGCCACTATTCGCTTCATGATCCCCGAGCCTTTTTCAAGGTCCCCCAATTTCGCCTTTTCAATCGAGAGTCTCTGTTCGCAACCAAGGGGGAACTGATATCTGTCTTCCCCCCGCTTTGAGTATCCGCGGCCTTCGTTTCCTGCTTCGATAACGTGGTCTCCTTTTCCTCCTATAGGGAATTATCCACCGAATGACCGACGAAAAGTCACCAAACCGTTAGCATCCCCTTCCCCTTTCTTCTATTCGTTAGCTTTCGCGCCTTGATCGTTTACTTTGGGACTCCTCTCACACCGCGGTCATTGATCTATGCGAGACTTGTGGGTGCTTTTTTATACGTGCCCCTTTTTTGTAGTTATTCTCCACATTTACAGGCACCCATGTAATAGGGACTCTTCGAGCTTCGGAGTACCCCCGTGCTCAGGTCCCCCCACGTTTCTCCGCCAGGGTACCCGTTGTTCTTCCTTGTCTGACCATTACTCAGTTCTGTCGGCCCAGCTTCCCCCCCCTTTTTTCCACTTAACCGGAGCGTCTCTAGTGCCGGCGTGCTTTATACACCCAAACTGTTATCACCGGCCGCACCTAAAAAAAAATACTAAACCCTTTTTCCCTCCTGGAGCACCGCGCATTGTTACCTCCCCCAGCTGGAACCTCTGCTTATCTGAGGAGAATCATTTTCCTCTCCCTCTTACACTATTTTTTGTTTCCCTCCTTGGCACAACCCACCTAACCGAGCTCACTTTCCGTCCTTCCCCGCCTAAGAAGCACGCCGGCGGGAACGATACTTTCAGCCAACCGCAGGCCCGTCGAGTCAGGCCTCTTTCCCCCATATCCTTTTTTTCCCGCCCGGCCGATCCCGTCCTGCCCTTTTTGGGTTTGGCCCTTGAGTGTTATGGTCGACCTTTGCCAATAGTTGCATAGCTTGTTCATAGGTTTGGTTTGTAGAGGGCGAAGATTTCTGAATAATCCCCCCCCCTTAGGCCTTCTGTACCAACGAAATCCGTTGGGTGGAAAAAAACCGTTTACACCCCTTCCTCTCCGAGGGTTTTTTTTTCTCCTGGCCTTTTGCTGGCCTCCTCCTATCCCCGCTTAGTCCCTATTAACGTCTGAATGCGGTCTGCGTGGGTTGTGGACCATACGTAGATGTTCCTTTTTTTTCTTCCTGCCTTCTTCGGAAGTCGCCGTCGGTTACTGACGGGTTGGCCATTCTCTAGTCCCGAGGTTGCCCCTCAGAGGAGCAGTAGGTGGCGGAAGGCGAAATCGGAGTCGCGTTGGGTTCCTCTCTTTTTTTTTTCTGACCAAATGCGCTGCCCGTTCTGTTCGTGCAGCCTGAGGAGTTTGAGGTTTTTTTGTTGTTACACATTTTTCCTTGGCACTTCATGGACCTACGAGTTTATTTTTGAGTTTACATAGGAGTCTTTTCATTTTCATGCTAAGTTCATTTTTATGCTGACGACTCCCCCTCTTCCCTCTTGCTTCCTCCCACGCCAACGCTTCGACGGTGTAACCCAACCGCCATAGTGCCACCCCTTGCCCCTCCCTTCCCCTTTCGTTACCGCATTTCGGAAGCCCGCCGCAGGACCGCGTTGTTCCTTCCGTCAATAGAATTAATCACTCACGGGCCTTCAGCATCAACAACCCCCCCCCTCGGTCTCTTTTTCTTGGCACCCCCTCACCTGTCAATGACGACGGTAGAGTGTTCGTGGCCCATTTACAAGATTGCTCCTACGCTCACCTCCTTTTCTCATCCGGCCGGCGGCTTGACCTGTTACCTCTGGGGTTGTGATGCGGGTTTATGCTGAGGTCCCATGTCAGGCGACACGGCAGGCCTGACTAGGACGAATGGCGCGGATCGTCTCGATTGACCTCAAGTACTGCCCATGTTTGCCGGCCAAGGCGACGCCAGGAGCTAGACGCGGGCTGTGGGAATCTCCCCCCCTCCTGCTCGTCCTTCAAGTCCTTTCCCTGGAAGCGCCTCAGGCCTCGCTTCTCCGGGTCGCTTCCCTACGAGTGCTGCATGTTGCGTATTCCTTAAGGCAGTCAAGAGTTCTTTCCTATGTTTTTAGCAACAATCCAGCCTTGCCCCCTCTGGCCAGGTTTCCACGATTGGTGAATATATTTTCCTTTCGTGCCCCCCCCCAGTTGTTTGTTTTTCCTCGGAAGTTTTTTTTTGAGGCGGATGTGCCCCCTGGGAGGGCGTTTTTTTCTGTCATAGAGGCCTTTTCCTTCCCAATCACCTTCTTGTTCGGACGCATGTTCCGATAGGGGATGTCAGCTACTCTATGACTTTTCCGTCTTTTTCCCTCACACATGGACTTCCCCGCTTCCTAAGGTGAGTTTCGTGATACTCCAAACGCCCTGCGACCCTTTGTTTCCCCCTTCGGGTTAAATCTCCCTCGTTGTCCTCCCCCTCATTCCTTTTGTATTTCTCCGTCCCGATGTTTATCCAGTCTTTAAGACAATTTTTTTGAAGACATGATTTTTTTTTTTTTTTTTTTTTTTTTTTTTTTTTTTTTTTTTTTTTTTTTTTAGGGCCTCGAAGCGGCCTGCCAAGCATTAAGACCGTAAAAACCTGCCCTTTTTTTGTCCCCTTCAAATAACTCCCACTCTTTGTCGTCAAGCTTGACGCCGGACCCAGAATCCTTTTAAGCCTGACTGCGGGTTGATAGTACGGGGAGACCGCAGGATGTTTTCTGGAATTTTTTTCATTATCAATTCTTTCCCACGTTGCCCCTTTTCCCGGTGACAAGTCGACGAAGGCTTTTGATGTAGGCCACGAGAACGGTCGGTCCCCTTATCTTATTGGACCTTCCATCAGTCTTCCCCCTTACAGGGTTCCCCCCCCCCCCTCCACTGCTCGCGGTGATAAACGGAACCTTCATAGGCGCAACAGGCGTTCCCCAAGCAGCAGTTATATCTCCCTTCCCCCCCCCTTCCTTTGCTTGCAGAGCTCCGCACCGACTGTTATGTTGGACACAATGAGAGAGCCGCAAGGACCCCCCTTTCCCTGCAACGAATCCTGCATCCATTAGCTTCCCCCCCCTTCTCCTCCCGCTCTCCCTCTCCTGACTCTGACGTAGTACCTCGGATGAGGTCGCATCTACCCGCCATCCACAATGCCCACACGAGCCAATGTGACCCGTTATTCCCCTCTCCAGTTTTTAAAGCCGACACTTCTTCGTCTTTCCCTCTCTTTTTTGTTTCACTTACTGTCTTTCCTTTGAACACACCTACCCAATCGACGCCACGCAGAGAAAAAGGATGGTCAATGCGGCGTCGCCATCGAGGAACGTTTCCAAGGTTGCTCTTCTGGGTGCCCAAGCCTGATAGAGGGCCGACCGCCATGAGGCAACCACTGTCATAGAAAAGGAAGGACAGACAGTAACCGTCACCACAATTCCCTCCCTGTTGTCCCCCCCACCCTAATAGACCGAGAGAACCAGAATCAACCACTTTGTCTTTTTTTCTTGTCATTCCTCTTTTGCCACTCCCTACACAGCAGCGCCGACTTTTCCCTCGGAAGAGTGGATCAGCGGCCCTCCTACCGGAATGTGAGGTGATGATCTCCGAGAAATATATCTATTTTCCTCTTGTGGAGTTGGATGTACCTTTTCCCCTCTTGGAGGTGATCTGAAGACTCTCCCGCTTTCATTCCTTCGCTCTGGGCTTTTTATTCCCCCCACCCCTTAACTGTACCGGAGAGTCTCCTCCCCAGTGATAGTCTTTTCTTGTGATTTCAATGGAACAAGGTAATGTTTCATTCCCCCTCACATTCCCCCCCTATCGCTTCCGTTGTCGCGCTGCCTTTCTTTCTTTCATCCGTCAAGGCATGTTTTGCCCCTACCGAGCAGAACGGGCGAAGTTCAGGATTTTAAATGCAATCAGCAGGATATTTTTCATTTGGCCCTCCTTTTCAACTCAGAAGTTCCTCCCAGCTTCCCGAAAGCCAGGGGATTGAGCGTAGTCATCGGGTACCCTGGGAGAGACTTTGGATTTTGTGGTGTCGATGGTCTTTTGAAATTCCCCATCGGGATGCTCCGTCCTCTCCTGCGGTCTCCTCGTAGCCGGTTTTCCCCCACGGATGGGCGTTAGATGTGTTCTTTCGATAATTCGTTACACGTGGTATTTAAGAACAACCCACCCTGGTTACGCAGGTTGGCGGCTTTGTTTTTTTTTTTTTTGTATCTGCATACCCGCCAGGATATCTATATGGCTTTCCCTTCCCCCCCCCTTTCAGTGCTTTGTTTTAGTTCTCCCGCTCTGGCAGACTTCTGGTATGTTCGAACCCTTTGCTGGAATCCCTTTTTTTGGCTTGAACTCTTGACCCCCCTCTCCTCACTCTGCGGCTCCCTTCCCTGTTGACCAGGTGTTTTCGTCCTTGCGTACCCGGACCGACAAAGGAAGTCCCAGATATTTAGGGTCCTTTCCCCCCCTCCCCAATTGACCTCGCCCGCTTTCCTGTTCTCGCATCCAACGAATGCCTCTCTTTTCCAACGTGGTATGGTAAGCTCCCTTCGTCTGTCTCCCCCTGGTGGTAGTTAGTTTGACTTTCATGAGCCGGTTTGACGACGGTGACCACCTCATTCGACCCCCTTCCTCGGCCCTGCTTTTATACACCCTTCTCGTTTCAACATCTTTTCCCTCACCCTCGCTGATCACAAGTATTCGTCGACCGTGAGCATAACCCGACTCTTCTTTTCCCCTCGAGCCCCCCTTTTTTGTCAGCGCTCAACCTTCATTTGATCGTTCCTGTTCGTTCCCTGAGTTTTTTTAGGCATAAGTCGCCGACGCCCCCCCGGCGATACGTCTTTTCTTGATGGCGATAAAGTTCGTGTCCAGCACTACCCCCCATCCCTTGCAATCCCAGTCGTTAACCTACTACAAGCGCTGGGTGGGACTGCCAAGACCCACACTGTTGCCCGAGCGAAATCCCCTGGCTTCGAGACCACTGACAAACCCACTCTTCGCTTTTGCCTCCGACTTGGCGCGGGATTATGCCTTTCCCTCCCTCAGACGCCTTCTCGAGGTGAAGCCAAAAATAAACTCGCCTGCCCTTTACCGCCAATGTTTTAGGGCGCGTTTCTCGGAGATACTCGGGGCGCTTCCCGTCCCAACTCTTTCTCCTTCCATATTCTGAGCCGTCTGTGGCCAATGTCCTCCCGCAACTATTCTCGTTCTACCCTGTGTATTTCTGGCAAACAGATTTCTCTTGAATATGACCCTTTCCCCGTACGGGACGATCCGCCTTCTTCTTCCTGCGTCGCTTAACGTCTTTCACCCCCCCCCCCCCCCCCCAAAAACCCTGGCACGCTGGGAGACTCTTTTAATCCTGCGACATCCGTGCGGCCCCCACCCCCCACTTATCGACTTCGGTCGGCAGCGCCTATAAACCGGGGCTTTTTCTTCGCGCAGAATGTTCTCGTGTGGGCCCCATGATCACAACGACTCGGTATTCTTTTGCAACCCTTCAAGATTGTGGGTGGGGGATGAAGTGTACCCAGGTTGACTGGATTTCCCCGAATGACTTTCTCTTTGACCACTTATACCCGGGTCGGCTGAAGTAGACGCCGGATCCGCATTCCACTCTGCTCCTGACCCCGATTTTTCGTCAGCAAGCTGTGATCTTGGGCTCGTCCTTTGTTTACCACTCCGAACGGTTGAGCATGGGCCAACTGACCTTATTGCTTAACAGCAACGCGCCGAGTGAAGGATTGGCTTTCCAATGCACGCTCGCCCCCTGCACGGACCACTAGTTACGATTTCCCCTTCCAGTCTTCATCACAATCGGCCCCGGTAACGGCGCAGATTGTCACAATTGGCACCCCCCTTCTTTATATTCTTCCTTTTTTCCCTTCCCCCCCCCCCACCATACCTGCCAGGCAACACGACTCGCTATGGAATGAAAACCTCGACGCTTACATCCTTGCACACAATTTTACCCCGACGGGCGACTTGACTGGCATCGTTCCAAGGCGTAACGGAGTCCCCTCTTCTACTTGGCCAAGTTTCTGACTGACCTCGTCCGTTGTTTAGTGATTCTCTGGCGGCTTCACTCCACGGACGATCTTTCTCTCTGCCGGTTATGCGCCTCCTGTGAGGCGTTGTTCTGATACGTGAAAGGAATGCCATGTTTCCGGATTCACTCTCTCTCTTTCTCTCCCCGTTTTTTTTTTTTCTCTCCCGATTCCTACCTCAAGGCATTCCCGTCTTTCCGAACAGCCTCCGCAGCTGCCCACGCCCCCCTGTCCATTCCATCGTGGGATAGGCATTATTGCAAAGACATTCCGAGACTCTTTTGACAAGAACTTCAATTCACTTGCCGACCGTTTCTCGTGGTGTCGTCCTTTTCCCCCCCTTTCCGTAGAGGATTTTTCTGAGCCTTGGAGTGCATGATTTAACGATGTGCCCGCGGGTCGTCGGTACGGGGTGAAGGATGTAGTAGTAAGGTTGTCAGCGGTCAGACAGAGCAGTCTCCCCTTTTTTTATCCCGGAAATTCTCCTCCTATCTCCTCTCGCTCCTTTGGTCCCGTTCGGAAATGAGCTTGCGAGTCCGGGCTTGGGTCCTCTTGTAAGGCCACCCTGTTCCGATGGTCCCCCGTCGATTTTTGTTAGTGCGGAAGGTTTTGCATTGGTTATCCATGCTTCCCCTCTAGTCGTTCCGGTTGCTTTTCCCATAGTGTCCTTTCTTGAGCCGCCCCCATCTCAGTGCCAGGTAGTATTTTCACAAAGGGCCAACCCTGCTTTTTTCTGAAGAACACTTCGTTTGGTCCCGCTCAGCTGTGGGGCGTCGGGGGGCTCTTTTTTTAAGCATGATGCAGCCGGTAACTGAGGTCGCAGGTTCCGCTCATGTTCTCATTCGCTCCCCCTGGGCCCCTTTTCTTAAATTCCCTCACGCACCCGCAACTAGTAGCTATACCTCTTTGCATTCCATCCGATCGTGGGTGATCGGAGATGGACAGCCAGCCACAAGCTCTTCGCTCCTCTGCCTTTAAAAATCCTCCGGTCTAGACGGAGCGGAACGTGATGAAGCTTGTTCCTTGACCCTTTCGTTTAATGAGTTTTTGGCATGATGTTCCTCATGTCTGCCAGTACGTTCTCGACGCCTGGACCGACCTACCTCCTCCATCTCTCCTTCTAGGATTTCTTCCCTCCCTTTAAAAGCTCTTAAAGAGACCACTACCTTCCTTAGAAAGGTAGTCCAGCGTCTATGACTGGAGAATTGGTAGTGCGCACCCGCTGCTCTAGCATTGCCGCGAAAATAGTTTTTTCCTTTTTCTAAGAGGACTCCCCTCTCTCCGTGTTACGAGGCCCTCGATCGAGCGGCATTTGACGTTGTATTCACGGCAGGCGTCATCCCTTTTTTAATTCAAGATGATATTCTTTGTGCTTTGTTTTCTTTAGTGAAAAGGCCATCCCGCGCCTGCTGCCCTCTCTTTGCAAGAATCGTTTGGCCACTGTTGAGAAAGATGTCCCCATTGCGGGCCCACCAAGTTGGTGGGCTTTTTTCAGTCCTCTCCTTGTGAGTGATTCCACGGTTGATTTAAGGGGCTGTGGTGCCCGGGCTTTCCTAGAGGTACTTCTAAAATTCTGGTCGCGTCCCTCTTCGTGACGAGGGGCCCTTTCTCCATCTCCTTCGATCACTTTCCGTATACTCCCCCAGGACGCCAC
>Ga0179591_1242673_pt1 | contig 21849 bp, 28 predicted proteins | sample CZOMad2_1_08_16f_FD_182891 | JGI IMG/M metagenome (GOLD analysis project Ga0179591, IMG submission 182891) | Vadose zone soil fungal communities from Angelo Coast Range Reserve, California, USA - CZOMad2_1_08_16fungal (PacBio error correction) | ecosystem: Environmental > Terrestrial > Soil >... | reverse complement strand
CTCCCCTCCACGCGTACTTTTTTTTTGCCCTCCTCTAAACTTTTGAACCTGTAGGACCCCCACGTATTTCCCCTAGGCAAGTAATTAATCCCCACCAGCACACCCTTTTTCCTCCCGTTAGCCCCACATTTCTCAGTCACACACCAAAAGTGTCTTTAAAAGGGATCATCGCTCTTGACCAACCGATCCCTTCTCACAGATGTCCTCGTCCCCCTCCTAGCCCTTCTTTGCAAGTGGATCTCATAGGGCTGAACGCTTACTACGTCCATCCCCATCCCTGTCTGTACCCTCTCTTTTAGGGTTTCTTTTCTTACTTTTATTATGGAACTTAAACGTTGGTTCAAGAAAAGGAGCATGCCTCATCGCTTACGCTCTTGTTGCTACCACTATTTTTCATTCCCCCACATATGACCCTGAGCTCCTATTTCCCCCTGCTAAAAATCCCTCTCCTCAGCAAATGTTTTCCTCCCCTTGCCCCCCTCATGACATTTTGGCCGGAACTGATTTTCTGATTTGAACTGCCAACCATAATCACCCCCCTCGACCAAAACCCTTCTTTTCCCCCCCTGTTTTGTCTTTGTTTGAAGAAACTTTTTAGGAGGGTGATCCCCCCCCCGACCCCCAGTAAAAGAGCTTTTTTTTCCCCCCTCCTCCCCACTCCGGGGCCCCCCCCCATTTATCCTCCAAGAATACGTTTCTACACTGCTTCGTCGATCGCTCGGACAGAACCCCCTCATGTTTTTCAGCTTGTCTTCTTTTCCTTGTGCTAGCAAGTGTTTTTGGGAATAAGTATCCGCCCCTTTCCCAATGTCAACCCTTCTTGGCGCCCCCCCAAGCGCTCCGGGAAAGGGTTTTGCAAAAACATCAAGCCAAAAACGTTTTTGAGAATTTTTCTCCCCTTTCTTACGCTTATCACCTTTCTTATCCTCGAGTGAATCGGTGATGGATTCAATTTTCCTTTATGAGCCCTCTCTTTATCTTTTTTCTGCCCCTCGAGGCTTTCCTTCCCTGGAAACACCCACTGGAATAGTCACAACGCATCCACTGACCTCCATTCCCCACCCCCCCACTTCCGATTTTTAACCAAAGATTTCTGAAGGGACCCAATTATCCTGTGAATGTTAAAAAGACCCTTATCCCTAACCAATTATTTCCCCTACGCTCAAGCGTTCCCCTTCCCCAATTGTCTGAAGAGTTCTAAGAACCAAGTACATGTATGCTGAAATCGTCCCCAATTACCGGGTCTATAACCTTCCCTCTCCCTTCATTTCCTTTTAAACATTGTACCTTCCCGTCAGGCTATCCTTTACCCCCCCTCCTCTTTTATTCCCAGCACTTAATCATTGTCTGATAGTCGTGTCCTGACCGGACTTTGCGTCAATGTGCAATCTATGCTTTTCCTTCTTCGTCCAATCGATCTTCTCTTGATTGTCCAAGTTTCTTTGACAAAAAGTCTGGTTTTTCCCTCTTTTTTCCTCCTAACTTTCATACTTCCAGCCAGAACAACTCCTTGTAAGAGCTTGACCCCCTTCCTGCCTTCTCTTTTATTCCCCCTCTGTAGAGTGGTTTCATGGACCATTTTTATCAAAATCCTGGTTGTACTTCTACCCCCTCTTCTCCTTTTGAGCACCCCCCCTGTAATATTTAAAATTCTTTGTCCCGAGATTGATCTCGTTGCCACGTCCTCTGTCTTCTTTTATCTTCCCCCCTCTTAGCTCTTTGGAGATGACCGTTCCATCTTTGTCTCATCGGTATAGGTTTTTTTTGAGTGGATTCTTCCCTCCCTCTTTGTTGAGTTCCAAAGTCTTGTCTTTCTGAATTTTCCTGATATAGGCAGACCATCTCCCCCCCAATATATTGCTCTCCCTTTTCTTCCTTCTCCCTCCCGGGAGTCTATGGAGAGTACCAGCTTTTCCCCCGGGTTATATTGGCGACACATCATCCTCGCTCCCCCCTCCTAACCCAACGACAGTGTCTTTTTTCTTTCTCCCCTTTCTAACGTTTTGCCCCTTACCAAATAGTAGTGTACCCCCGAAAGAAAGGTGAAGCAGTGTTTAATCAATCATTGTTTTTTTCCTTTTTTAAGTTTGATATAACTTTTTCCCCTGCTTCCCCCCAAGACAACCCCAGGCAATGATCAGTCCTGATATCACCTCTAGATGTATACTCCTTCCCTCTCTTTCATCTTCTCGTCCACAGGTTCAGAGGATAGCGGATGACCAATCTTTCCCCCCCCCCGGAAATTTTTTTCGCTTTTGTCCCTTTCCTTTAATCCAAGATCGTGTCCGAAAAGATCGAGTTATAGTAAGCTCCCCAACAAACTTTCCCCCTTTTTTAATAATACTCTTTCCTTAAAAAGTAATGACCGAGCCCAGCCAAAGGACCTTACCCACTCCTCCCCCTGCCACTATCTTCTCTTCTTTCTGTTTTTGGTGTTTGATCTAGTCATTAGATTGCCGTGTTTCGATTGGACCTTATTCCCTTCTTCTGTTTTGTTCCCCCCCCTTCCTTACCGCAAAAACCAGAGGAGGATCTTTTCTGTTCTTTTTTTTATCGTCGCCTACCCTCTTTTTTTTTCCCTCTCTAATTTCCTTCTCCCCCCTCTAAAACAGTTCCTAACAAGTGATTTTAGGAAATATTTTTGGTCTCCGGGTCATGCCTTTGGAATTCCATTTCTTTTTTTCCATTTTACCTTCGTAAGAAAATTCTTTGTTCTTCATTCTAGCATAGGTTGAGCAGGCCCTTCCCCTTGTTGTTTTTTTCCATTCTTCAGTCCCCCTTCTTTGTATTAATCCCCAAAAACAATATTATTTACCACCCTATTTCCCATTTCTTGTTTTAAGATCCATTCCTTCCCCCCCGTTTCTCATTGGATACTCAAGATGAAGACCTGATCTTTGTGTTGTTTACTTCTTTTCTTTTTTTTTCCCCCTTAACCCTTTGCACCAACCAGGCCTTTTACTTACATCAGGCGCCCGGTCGTTCTGAGTTCCTAAGTGGATTCCTCCTCTTTTGTCGTGTTTCGGCATTCCATAAGTGGAACTTTTCAGAATAAGATACCTCCGCATCTCAACTTTTTCTTTCCATTCACCCCCCGCTCTTCCCCCTCCTCCCTTTCCAGCTCCCAGAGTTTTCTAGTGTCTGTGCAAATCTAACGAAGGATAGGTCCCTCCCTTCTTGCAGAGATCCCTACTCTCCCCCTTTACTTTACCACACTTTTGTTAAATCTGTTCTCCCCACCTTGAATAGTCCTTAGGGCTCAGTACCCACATGCTTTGCCCCCCCCCCTTTTTCAATGAAAAATTACCCTTTTTGTCAGTTGGATCTGCAAATCTACTGGACCCCTTTTTTCTCTTATCTCACTTTCCAACCTTTTTTTTGATATAAGTATGAAAGGTCCCAGCTAAACATCAGGCGTTGGCCAAGTTCAAAGACTGTAAATTTCTTTTTCTTTCTCTGGCAAGATTGATCTGGCAGGGACCCCAGTCTTTTTTCCCCGATACCTTAACTCTCGCCCCCCCATCAAGTGACTATTATTGCTTCAAACCTGTCCCAGCTCTGCTTTTTTTTGTAGATATTAGCTTCCGCGACGTTACCCTTTGGTCCCCCCTACCTACGGCTTTTATTCTTTCTAGATTTTGAAATGGAACGATCATTCCCTTCCCCCTTTTTTTCCTTCCCCTCGCATCATTTAAGTTAGTTAGGATGGCGCTTGCGTTGCTTGGTCTATAATTTTTATTCACTGTTCTTTATTTTAAACCTTTTCCACGAAAGATAATTTGTACTCAAATGAAGAAATCCTTTATTCATTTTTCCATTCCTTTTAGGGGCCCTTTTTCAGTTTCTGCTTTGGGAATATCCGTGGGTTTTCAACAGATGATTTTCTCTGCCAATTGATCCCTCAAGAAGGACCCCACCATTACCGCCCATCCCCTGACACTTTTTCTCTATCGATCTTTATTCTAATAATCTTTCACGGGTTATGTGGGTTTTTTCCCCTTTACTTTTTTTCCCTCGAAAGGTTTGGACAGTGATGTTTTTGGCACCCCCTCCCCTGAGGCTGGTAGTCTTCAATTTTGCCATTGCCTTTATTGCTTACCCCCCCCTTCTTCCACGCACCCACACAATCTCTCTAGGCAGACTGATCAGCCATAGTTTCCCTTTTTTCCCCCCCTTGTCTTGATGCGACGACACTAGTTGTCCTCACTCTTTTTCTTCCCCTTTTTTACTTTTTCACTTATCCTTTTTAAGATTTAGAACCCAAAGACCCCCTGATATAGTTCTTTTTGGTGGGACACCCTTTTTCTTTCTCCCCATTTACCCCACTCCTTTTGGGCCGAGCTTTTTTTTTTTCCATTTTTTATTATGCAGTTTCCCCTTCTCTCACCCCTAGTCGTAAGAATGTAGGATGGCTTGTGGAACTTTTTAGACTCCTGCTGGCCCTTCCTTTTCTTCTCAGTTAGAGTTGGGACTTCCTCTTTCTCTGTGAATATTTGGGTCCTGAGACTACGCTTGTTACTTCATTCAGGCCCTCGTGCGAGTTCTGTCATTGCTGGTCCGCCCCATCCTTTGTTTTGCCCGGGTATTTATACCCCTCTCCACTACTCCCTAACTTCTTCCCTACTTTACTAATTTACTGTGGATCTTTTTAATGATTTTCCCTTTTCCGGTAATTGTTTGGATTTCTCTGTGTCGAGTTGCCTGTTTTTACTTTTTTCTGTCAAGCGACCCTTCTTTCTTTTTGTTTCCAATCCCCTGTTTTGGTGTGATTGCCAATGTTGTATCCTTGATTGTCTATTCTTTTTTTTTTCCCCCCCTCTTTAGATTGGGATTTTTTCTAAAGGTTTCAATCCTTACTGCTATGGTATTTATCTTCTTTCCTTCCCAAACAAAGTCTCCTCTTTTAATCCCTTTCCTTCGTGGTTTCCTGATCTCTTTTCCTCCTTCCGTTGTTGTTTTTTCTTTTTGAGCCCATTCCACCCCCTCCGCAGTCTGGCTGTAATTCCTCCCCCGGTTTTTTGACCCCCATGGAGTACACCACGACACAATATGGCTCCCTTTAAAAGTCCTTACCCCCTCCCCCATTCCTGAGGCATATTGGGAAATTTCATCAACCGTAAGCGCCGAAGACAACAGGGGCAAGCCGCACCCCCCCACCGTTTTTTTTCTCCCTCCTTTGGTCACAACTATTCCAGACTTAACAACTCACCTGCCCCCCCCGTCTTACTCAGTCCCTCTGATCCCAGATAGGGAGACCTTTCATAAAAGAAAAATCCCCCCCTTACTAGGTAACTTCATAGTAATAAATTTCTTAGTTTCTCCTTATGACCCACGTTTTCTCCAGACCTTCTAGGTAGAAATTCCCTTCCCTATGTCCTCCTCAGTTTGTCTCCAGGACCAACCCCAAACCAATATGCACCTGAGAGAAACCTTAATGTCCCCACGACTACCCCCCCTCAATCCTGCTTACCTCTTCCCTTTAATCCTCAACCTTGCCAATGCCTCAGGCCATGATAGAATAGCTGACAGTTCTCTCTCCCGCCCCCATCTTCCACCCCATAGACCCCAACCAAACTCTGCGGCACAAAAAACTCTGGTGGGTAGGGTAGAAGCACAAAAAGTCCCGAGTTTAGTTTTCTCCCCAAGCCCCTCTTCGTGGGCTCCCTCTTAACAAATATAATTTCCCCACACCCTAAGCCCCCTGGACTCGTTCCCTGCTTCGTTTTTTCCCAGACCACCCCCAATCCAGGCTTATTTCTAGAAGTGCAGCGGTCCTTGCGATCCCTTGTTCTTGTTCTACTTCTCACCGCCCGAACTTTGCCTTTAACCCTTGATGAGACTACACCCGTTTTGCTCGGTCCCTTTTTTTCAAAACCCATCAAGTCCCCCCCCCAAACAACTTGATAGGCAATCAGATCCAAGATAGTTCTACCCATGTCGTTCCTGTTTATTAGTCCCCTCGTTTCTTTGGAGGCCTTTGCCGGAATGAGAAGAGCTTTAAGCTTTTTCTCCCGATCCGTCCCTCTCTGTATTTCCCCCCCCCACTGACAGTCCAAAAGCCTCACAAACGTAAAATCAAGTGTCCCCCTTTTTTAGTATTAATTCCTTTTCCTTCCCCCGGACCCTGAGCTTCAAAGAACTAAACTTAGGTAACCTGACACAAATTAAGCCCTCCCTCTCCCCTTCCCCCTAAATTCCTTCCTGATGTGATACTGAAAAAGTCCAATGTAGGTTACAAGTCGTACCCATTACTTCTCGTCCAGACTTCTTTCGCACCTTGCTTTTTCCTTGTCCGGCACTCCCCTCGAGGCTTGACAACCCCAAGCATCTATAATGTCCTTTTGACAGTCTCTTACTGTCACTTTAGTGGGCTGCTTCTTCCTGGGATCTTGACCCGACCCGTTTCCCTCCTTGCAAGCTCCTGATTCTTTTTTCCAATCCCGCGAGGCTAATCTTGACTGGAAAGGCTTGGCCAAAAATTTCTCCCACCCTTGCTGTTTCTTTTTTCTTAATTTCATAATTACTCCAGAAAAACTCTGGGAAGGTGAAAGGATCTCCCTCCTTTCTGATGCCACCCCAGTTAGATTTGTCCTTAACTTGTTCCCCTTTTTTGTTACTTCTTTCATGTCTCCCCCCTGTGGAGAACCGCCTTTTAAAACCGGTAATATTTACCAAAGTGGCTTGGCTTAACCTCGTGGCCGTCTCCGTTTTTCCGTCCTCTTTTTACTCTTTTCAATCTCCGCTTATATCCTCTTTCTCTTTCTGTAAACGTTTTGTCTCCCGTATGGTTTTTGAGCCTGTTCTGAATACCCGCCATGTTTTAAGGAACTTCCTTCTTTTCTGCATTTCATATTCGCCCAAAGATCAAACAATTCTATTGATGGCTACCTACTTTCCGTTCCCTTTTCACCAACCGCTGCGTTTTTGTCCTCCTGAACAACCTCACGGGGTTTTCAAAAAGGGGTTATCTTTTGAGAACAAAATCGCCCGAGTTACCTTCCCCCCCCCCCGAACTCAGTTGTTGAGGTTCGTAGTCCCGTGCTTGGTTTTCTCCCTTTCTCTCTGTCCCCGCCCCCGAACTAAATGTGAATTAGTTGGTTTAAAGAAAGATGTGGTTGTTAACGGCATAAGCTCCCTTTTTTCAAGGTTCTTTTTTCCCCTTCTTTCCAACCTGTTTTCCCACCCTCCTTAATGACATTCTCTCTCCATCTTTTTCGGAAACCCCCTTTCTTAACCTTCCTTCTGCAGATTTAGTCCCACGGCAGCAAGTCATAGAACCGGCTGACACCCAAACTCTCAAAATCCTGGTGGTCCTGTTTCTCAATGTTTTCTGGCCTCCAAAGTCGTTGGCCGTACCAGATAGTGATTTAGAGTCCTCCAAACTCCCCATCTCCCTCCCTCTCTTTTTTCTTTTTTTACAAAGGCGGTCCACAGAGCAAACAGCAACGCCTAATTCCAACCTAAGAACCCCGTCAAATATCCTTCTCTTTTCCCCCCCCTCTTTTTTGGTGGTTTATGAGCTATATGCCTGTCTTTTTTTCCTCCTTTCTTTTTTTTCTGCATTCTTCTAAAAAGACCCCCAAAAAAGAGATTATTTATTTTATAGTTATTTTGTTCTATTCTGCATCATCGAGACTTTTTTTGACACTTATATTTAGGGCTTTCGATTTCCTTACACAACCCCCCCTTTCTTCCTTGTCTTCCTATTTTGTTTAAGCGGAGGCTTACCTTGCTGAATTGTCCTATTTCTTCCCCCTGAATCCTTCCTTTCTCCACCCTTTTTCCTCCTTTGCCGCTTTTATATCAGGAATCTCCTTCCTCTTTTCTTGGTCCCTCATTCGCCCCCACTTTCATCGCCCCCAGATAGTATTCAGACCAAACACACTCTTTCTTTTCCCCCAACTATCTCACAGTCTTTTGTCTTTCCCTCTTAACTCCGACCAGTTCAAAGAGTATCCCTGATATAACCTCACTTTTCTTTTGGTTTGTATGTGGATCTCTTATCTTTTTTTTCCCAAAATCCCCACTTTGCCACGTCGTTTACCCTCTGACGTTTTTTCTTATCAAATCGTTCTGGAGGTCCCTTGTTTTTTTTTGCCTTTTTGTAACTTGGCACAGGGAAGAAATCTCTTTTTCCTGACTTTCTCACTGCTGGGCTCCCAACCCCTCTACAGAAGGATGGCACAGCCGTTACCTGTCAGCTCCAAGAGATGTCTCTCGTGATCTCCAGGTCTTTCCCCCCTGCCCTCCCGCCATCCTCGCAACCATGCCTTGGACCCCTCTTCCCGTGTTTTTTGTTTCCCTCTTACCCCTGGTCCTCTTCTTGATGCCAAGTTCCACCTGATGTGGACACCCTTTTACTGAAAAACCCCCCGTTGTGTGGTCTCCGGTAATTTCAGAGAATAGACCCGATTCCACTCGTTTTTGGCTTTTCCTCAGTATTCCTGCTTTTAAAGCCACCCCTCCTTTGCCACCCGACTTTGTGCCCAAATATTTGCATCCTGCTGACTATTCATTGTCTCCTTTTTTCAGATCGCCCTTTCTTTCCCTAACCCCGATCCGGATTAACTCAGAGCCAGCCCAATCAAGTGGACTTATTGCTTCACAAATTCCCTGTTTTTCCCTCTTGAGAGTCCCAGATGGAAAGTTACAATTGATTTGTCACCCCCTGCCCCCCTTACAGTTATATTTTTCTTTTCGCCGTTGAATTGGTACGCGGATTCGCCTACAGTTACCTCCCTTCATATCTTTCTTCTCTTCTTTTTTTTCTTTTTTTCTTCTTTTTTACGTTCAGTTACTTTACACCGTTAGTCCTGCTCCCTTTATAACCTTTTTCAAATTCTTTTTCTGGACCATTTTTAGGGACATCTTCCGTTTTGCTTTTGAACTATTCAAGTGGGGTCCACATACTCTTTCCAAAATGATCTATTACTCATGAAAGGAATATACCCTCCCCCTAACCTCCTCTTCCCCTATCCCTTTTTCTCTACTTCTCACATTTCCGGGGACCACTTTTCTTCTTTTCCTTTCCCTTTTGGCCCTTTTGTTTTTGGCCACCCCACCCTTTTTTTCCCGGAGATATCTTTTTTTTTATCCTCCATTTTCTTCCATTTTTTCTTGCTTTTACATCCCCCACCCCCCCGCCCACAACTTGCTTCAATAGCAGCTGCACTTCTAGCCCTCTCTCCCTTTCGTTTTTCTCTTCACGAGCTTTCTTCCCTATCATAAGTTTGTAGAAATTCTATTGGTTGGGCCACTTATCTTCGCTTCTTGACCACACGCCGTCCCTTTCCTTTTTGTCCCACCCCTTTTTTTCCCCCCCAGCTTTAAGGATTTCTATGTGGTTTATTATTTTTTAATTTCCATCTCCCCTCTTCTTCTCTCTCTTGGACCTCTTTCCAGTTGATTGACTTTCTCGTATTTATTGTTAGCGGGCCTCTCTTCTTTTGGTGCCTTCTGTTTTTCCCCTTTGCGATCCCTTTTCATGAGGAGAAAAGACTTGAGGACGTAGTTCTGCCTGTTCGTTTACTTCCCGTTTTTTCCTTACCCCCAATTCTCCTACTGCCCGCCCATTATTCCCGTACTTGACTACTTTACGGGCTTTTCTTTATTAACCTCGTTTTCCACTACTTTCCCTTTCCTTTTTCCCTTTTTAGGTCGTAGTTGCTTCTGTTTAAGGTATTGTTGTCCCCCTCTTCCTGATAGACCCCCACTTTTTTTTTTTACCTGTTTTCCCGGCGTATTCTTGATAGTTCAATATTCCTTTGTCTCCTGTTTTTCTTTATTTTTCCCCCCCATGGGATTTATTATAAGTTGTTAATCTTTTAACCCCCCAAATATTCTCCTTTCTCTCCCCTAATCGTTCTCTTTCTCTTTTTTTTTTCTAGAGCTTTAACCCGCAACCGTAATGTTTTTAAAGACTCATAACTTTTGTGTGACAACGAGTCCTACTTCCATACCGGCTTTAATTCCCCCCCCCTATTCTTTGCCCAATTTTTTATTTATAGTGGACCTAATAAAACGTAATCGAGAACGTTTCATGCCCCCCAAAAAAGTGTTTATTTCCCCCGGACTCTCTTGACCCCCACGGCTTCCAGTACGTAAACCAAATTTCCCTCTCACCTGACAATTCTCCCCCCCCCCTCTTCCATGTACCCTTTAGGGAGAAATCTTTACCACGAAAAATAAACAGTCACGTATGCAGCATTAGCAATCCTTTTAGGGAGTCTTAGCCTTCCTTAACTAAGTTTCCGCAAAGTGTCGAATGCATCCTTCTTCTACCTTCTTTTGATCCTTTTTTTATTTTAGTTTCTCACTTTTTTTTCCCACCCAATATTAAAATGATTTGGACATTTCCCCCCGAACATACTACTTCCCTCCTCCATCCCTAAGTCCCCCAATGTGTCCAATCATAATGTTATGATTACGGACTGATTGATCGCTTTGACCTTTCCCAACAATACCCCTTCCCACCCCCCCCGATCTGACCCCCCAAAGATTTTTTATGGCCTAGAAGAAAAAACAAGGCGTTTGGGTTCACCCCCTTCCTCTCCCCGGATTTTTTTCTACCTCTACCCTATCATGTTGCCCCAAAACCAATAAGAAATAAGAATTAAGCTACCCCTTTTTCTTCGCTGATATTTTCACGCCCCTCCCATGTCTGATTCTAGAAGGGAAGCTGATTGTTTCTCATTTGGTCTTTTTAAGACTTATCACGCCCCTCCTGTCCCGTTCCCAAAAGTGGAGAGATCCCAAGTTCGATCACCGGAAAGAGTTTTGCCAAAACCTCAAGGCCCCCCCAACCCTTGTATCCATCTTCCTACCCTGTTCTGACGATAACCCCTTTCTTAGTCAGAGAGAGGTAAGCGTTCTGCTTGGTAGTCTCCCTGCTTTGAGCAATGGCCCCAGAGAGGCCGCCTTTCATGGTCCACCTGGAATAGTTCCCCAACTCCTGAAAAACGTAAAAGAAGGGCCCCCCCCCCCATCCAATGCAACAAATGTACCATGTTATACCGTTTCTATATGTTCCACACCAAAATAAAATTATAATAACTCCCGCCACCTCCTCCCCTCTGCCCATATCCCCCACTTACCAGCTCTTCTACTTACCCTCCAACTGTATTGACCCCTCGTACCAATTCCCCCGGGCATCTACAAATAAGAACTCTCCCCTCTATTAGGATTACTCCCCCCCTTTAAAGGTGTACCCGGTCATACATCTCATTGAACACACACTCTTTTCCCATTTCATTTTTATCCAATTCCGTCACTTTATTGGCTGATAGTCGTTATCCATTTCACAGCCCTTCTGTCAATGGCCCCTTTTGCTTTTTTGGCCTAATCCTGTAGAGCTGAGTAAAGTTTTTTCCCCAAGTCTTTCCCCCCAAGCTTTTATGTTATCCTTCTCATTCATACTTATCAGCCATGTTAAAAACTTTGGCCGCGATTGACGCTTTTTTTCTCCCAACTTTCCTTCCTCTTTTTCACCCCAGATTGTTGTTTTCATTAAAGTTTGGCCCAAAAGTTTTTTCCTCCCCCCCTCTGTTTTTCTAAATATTTCACATTAATATTTAAAAGTCTGTGGCCGATTCTTAGTATCCGTTCCCCTTTCTGGTTTTCCCTCCTTTTGGGACTCTGCACCTTTTCACGATTTCCTGTCTCTGTTTAGATGCATTTAACGTTTTTCCCTTTTCCGGTATCGTTTTCTTCGTGCCTCATCCATCGGTGATCCTTTTATCGTATGTCTGAAAGTTGCCCCATTTTCTCCCCCTCCACCCTCGCTTCCTGCAAGCAACCCTGTAAGAAGAACTCTGTGGCTTTCCAGTTCCCCCCCCCTCACGGGGGCAACCTTGGGTTATCTTTTGCAACCCCTAGAAGAGATCCTACAGTAACCACACAAATCCGCCTCTTTCTTCTTAGAGCACTTTTCTTTCCCTCCTTTCTTTTCAGGTAAATAGTATTCATCCCCCTCAACCCCTTTCCCTTTTTCTATTTTTTTAACTAAATGATTTTTTTTTTTTTTTTTCCTGAATCCGAATCACTTTGCTCTCAACTGTTTTAGTTCCAACCATCCCCTTCCCTCATTCTGTATCTCCCTATGTAGATTCAGACAACAACCCTTTCGTCTACTTTGTCCTTCCCTTGCAAGGATAGCCCTGATTCCCCCAAAATATTCCTAAACCTTTTGACCTTTAGCCTCTCTTTTTTTTCGTAAACCTTATCTGTGGTACCCGTTCCCAGATTCGAGTGACTCTCTACAATACCCCCCATCCTCCGTCCCCCCTTTCTCCCCCTTCACTGACAGAGCAAAACTACAAGGAATAAGTCCAAACTACGAAACCTTAATATCTTTCTTTCCTCCTTTGTTTTTGTCTATCTCTCCTTGGATTTTTTATTTGGAATTATCTTGGGGTTTTTCTCCTTTTTAACCCTTTCCCCCCTGATTAGCTTTTCTTTTGTTATTAGTCTGCTTACTCACCTCAGATCTTTTCGTGGCCACTCTATCTTTAGTCTTTTCATGTTCCAACCTCCTCCCCCCAGTTACATTTCTTTGAACTTTTTTTAAATGATGCCTTGCTGCCTTGGAATAGATACTCTGTCCCCCCTCGTGTAGGCAAGCCCACTCCTTTCTAGCATAGGTCCAGCAGGATTACTCCTTTTGTTTTGTTTCCCTCCCCCTTTCTTTGTCGTCAAGGATTAGTGAAGACCTGTTCCCAAAAAAAATGTATTTTTTTTCCCCCCCCTTTTTTATTTTTTCTCTAGCTTGCTAACCCAGCGTCCGTGCAATACTAACGATCATACAACTCTCTTTTTTGATTCTGTTATCCTTTGTCACCCTAGTCCTTGCAACGTGTGCTGTTCTTACCCTTCATCCTTTTTTCTACATCCACCTTGTTTTTTTTATCTCTAGATTTTGGTGCTAGGGGAGGACAATCTCAGTTTTCAACTTTTTCCTACGCTACGACTTCTTTTTGTTCTGCCCTTTTCCTCCCAACCTACCATGATGGCCACCGTGTACGTCCCTGCTTTTCCCCTCTCTCCGGGATCTCCCCCCGCTCTTACCTTTTGTTCTTGCACGAGATCTCATCGTCCCCCTAAAATATTTTCCCCTTTTTTGACCGTTTTTTCAAAACCAAGTTTTGACGACCTTGTTCTGAAGTACCAACCTTCTTTGGACAACCTTTCAATGAACACCTCTTTTTTTAAGACCACTCCTTTGTTCTGAGAATTTCATCTCCACGAGTTGTTGCTGCTACTCATGACCTCTTTCCCCCTATACTTAAACATTTTTTTTTTACCCGACTTTTGGCCAACGGCCTTTAATCCGGCTTCTATCTCCGTTCTGGAGCACCTTTTTCCGAAGCTTGGCCATCTCCCCACCCTCCTTTAAGCTAACAGAAGCCTTTCCCCCGTCCAAATAACTTTTAAGATTCTTTGCCCTTTAAAACACTTCCCTCCCCTTCTTTTTGTCGCTCCTTAGAGTAAGGACTGACCTGGACAATTAGGTGACAACTCCTTCGGTTTTCTTCCCTTCTCTTTTGTTTTCGTCGGTTCATAAGACAGTACGTTTCTTATACCCCTCCCCAGTTGTCTTTTTTTTTGAGTCGATTTTTCTCATTTTTCTTCCCGTGTAGTTAAACTCTGAATGATAACTTTTATAAAATGTACGAAAATTCATTTTTCATCCTTGTTCCTTTCTTGTTGGCCCCCCTCTTTTTTTCTTTTTTTCTTTTTTCAATTTCTCATGTTTTGTCACTCCGTGAGGTACTCTGATTCCCTCTTTCTCCTTGCCTGAAATTTTCTCCCTAACATGCTTACATATCTATATAGATAATTTGTTAGATAATTGTCTCTGAACTATTTCTACTTCCCCCATTTTTTTTCCTTGCCTGTTTACCACAAGATTTCCATTTTTTTGGTATTCCCTGACATTTTTTTTGCTCTCCCCCACTCACCCAAAATTGCTCTAATTCGAATTGCCCTTCTAGAATCCCTTTTCTACCCTTTTGTGGGTTTTTCACGATCGCCTTTCTAAAGTTATCGCCTTAGTCTTATTTTATTATTGGTTTTCCCTTATATGAAGATTAGTCCACCCCCCCTCCTTATTCTGTTTTCCCCCCCATTCTTATCCACTACCCCTGATTTTTGGGCCGATGATTTTTTTCCTTGTGTTTTTATGATTTTTCTTAATCCCCTTCCCCCCTTTCATGTCTTCTGTTGGCACATTTTTATGACTTAACCGTGATTGCTCTCTTCTCGTATCTTGTTCTCTTGTACATCCAAGCATTCTCGTTTCCTTTTTTCTAGACTAAGAGCAGGCGAAAATATTGTGTCGGACGTGCTCCTTTCTTAAACGTGCTCTCCAACCCAAACACTACTCCTACCCATTCTCTCATTACTTTACCTACCTTTCCTGGGGACTTTATTGTTTCCCCTTCTGTCCCATTTCCCTTCCCTAATATGTTCCACTTCTTTATATTGGACTCTTTTCCATGTTGTTGTAAGTGTATAGTTTCTTCCCCTTTCTCACTACCTTGTTTGCTGAGGCCTTTTGTTGCTTGCTTATTACGGTTGAGATGTCCCCCACAATCTCTATAAGTGCTTTCTTTCTAATTTTAGTGGTCTTCTGTACTCATTTTTCAAAACAACCAATAGTTTCCCCTCCTTTTGTTTACCTTTTCCTCTCTTTTTGTTGAGAGAGAGTAAACAGCACCCTAGTAATGGCTGAAATAATGCCTACTTTTTGTTTTTGACCCTCTTAAATACCTCCCTTTTTTTTTCATTCACTCCTTCAAAAAGAACAAGCTAGGAAATTTCACATAACAAACAGGAATTCGAGCCCCAGGGCAATTTCCCCCCCCTGTTTTAGTTTATTTCTTTTCCCAACGATACAGCCCGTACACCTCCTGCAACCGACAGCTACCGAAGTCCCATTTTTTACCAGATACCATCGTATTCTTTTTTACCCCCCCCCTTCCCATCCAGTAACTTCTGCTTATCCAGAAATGTTAGGATTTTTTACCTTTCTCCTTCCCCTGGCCCTTCCCCCTGCGAATTCTCCACTCCGTCTAACGATTTTGCATATGCATTACAAAGCCTTATTATACTGTAAAACCCCCCTTCATCGATCTGCTGCCCCCCCTTCCCCCTCGATTCCTCTATCCCCCGCTTGTACGGAATAAACGGTGCCAAATCCTTTCATGCTTTGACGGGTCTTCCCGATTTAACTGCCAAAAATATCCACCCCACATAGACCAACAAACTCATCTCCCACCCCTTTTTGGGTTTCTTTTTCTCTAAACCCCCCTGTCGCGTCGGGTATCCCAACCACTTTTTCTCTATCCCCTTCTTTGGTTTTAAATTACCACCAGGGGCAAAACCAATAAGCCGCCCTAGAAGTCTCCCCCACTGATTCGTCGCTCTCGCGTCCTCCCCATCCCTTTCTGATTGCTATCTTTGTCGTTATTTAGCAAAGGGTTTGGGGTCCTACAATTGTAAGCCAGAAAGCACTGGCAACTGCGAGACTACCCCCTCTGATTCCGGGTCCCATTGTTGCCCCCCCCCCTCCCTCCCACCCCAAATTGATATTAGATCCTATCCAGATATCTACCCCGTTTTATCCAATGTCCTTCTTTCCTTTCTTTTTATTTCAGGGCATCGCAGTCTAAGCATGTAGGCACCAGCTTCTCTTTCTGGAACCCCCCGGTTGAATTTTTCCACTCTTCCCCCTCCAATCTTGACCCTCCCCCTAGAATTTCACCCTTTATGAAAACTGCCTTCCTTCATGTTCTAAAAGATCCCTTGAGTTTTTAACTAACTCACTATTTCCCCCCCCCTCCCACAGATTTTCAGCGCCTCCTAGTCCTTGACGGATTTTTCTCCTGCAAATACATGTTCTTTTTGACCTCCCCCCCCCGTTGCGAACCTCATAATCCTCATAACTTCAGCATTGTACCATCAATTGTACACGGGCCAGTCCCCAGGCCTCTAATTTCTCCCCCAACGCAGTATTTTTTCATCACCTCATTTTTCCTTCATTTCTTGAGGTTCTTCCTGTGATCGTGTTCGACTTTTCCTTTTCATTTGCCCCAGCGTCTTCCGGTTTTGTCCAATACTGATAGTGAATCCGGATTAAGTCTTTGGCACCCCTTCTGTTACCTTTTCTTTCTCTTCCCTTTTTTAATACTACCTCCCAGACAAAAATATGGCCCCGCGACTTTACGATCTCGACCTTTCACCGGTCTGATTTTTGCAACACAAGTGAGACTTTTTTCATTAAAGTTTTTCACCCTTTGTCTTCCCTTCCTCCTCTGAGAACACCCTTACCCCTTAGTTAAGATTAAAAGTCTTGGCGAATTCGCCATCTAGTGTCCCCGCGTTGTCATTCCTTTTTTCTCTTGTTTGCCCACTTAGACAGTCTCTGGGCTGATGACTGTTAAGGCTGATGCCATTCAGTCGGTATCGTTTTTGTCTCGGTTGTCATTTCCTCTGTGTGTTTTCCGCCCCTTTGTCCCAGTGTAGTTTCAAGTTTCAATGATATATTGCCCACCCACGTTCTCCATTACTTTGTAAATAAGACATAGTAAGGCGTTGAGGATAAGTAAAATCACGGGTGCCCCCTTTTATGGCCCCTATCTTTCTCCCCTTCCCCACCAAAAGAAGCTTGATTCCTTCGTTAGTCTCCATTTGGACCCTCGGGTGCCGTAATCGTTGGCGCCGCCCGCCCCCCCATCCCTTCTTTTTGTTTCCAATAAGATGTGTTTGGTAACGCCGAATCAGGGCGATAACGTTGCACCTAGGTCCCCCCAACGACCCCCCTCCCTTCTCAGTCCCCTTCTTAGATGACCATAACAAGCTTTATGCTGCCTTCAAGGCTGCCTTAGGCAAGGTTTCCTTCTGCCTTCTCCCCAAATTCTTTCCATCCTGGTCGGAAACTGTTGTAGAAATGTGGAATCCTCTTCAATCAAGTATCTTAGTTTTTTATAGTGAGAGAAGTTCTCCTCCCCCTGACTAGTCCCCCCCTTTTCTCTTTTCCTTGCCCCGGACCGATCCCTAAAAGGCATAAGTAACCTCCTCAAGATATCCCCTCTTTTTTCTCGTATATTGACGGGTTTATTGGAACTGATTACTTTTCTGTTTGCTTCCTTTCTTTTTCCCTCCCCCCTCGATCGTTTTTTTTTTCTGTTATTTAACGCTCATTGTGTTCCCCGAGATATTGTGAGTATTGAGTGAGCCCCTTACCCCCCCTCCGCTGATCCCTTTTCATCTTTTCCTTTTTCCTTAGACCATGCAGATGAGGCTTCAGAAATTCCTCAATGCTTTTCTCGCTTACCTTTAATGATAATGAATTTATTCTGGTTTTGGAACTCTGTACCTTCTATTTTTCGTTCCCCACAATCATTCCCTATTTTTTCACATTTATTTTGCTGTTGATTTAAGATACGGTTTACAGGGCTACCAAGCTTCTCCCAATTTCCCTAACGAATTTCCCCCCTTTTGTTATGTCTCTTTTTTCGGGGACCCCGCTAACACCTGTGCACCCTTTGTCCTTCCCTCTCCGCGGCTTATATGTCTACCTTTTTCTGCATACATATCTTTGGGGCTGAGGTTCGGCCGATCAGGGCACACTTTCGCCCCTCCGACACGTTCTCACTGGTCCTTTTTCCCCCCCCACTTCCTCCAGGAGTTTCACCACAGCCGTGACCTTCATGCAATTCTTTTTTTTCGTTCGCCCCTCTTCCAGGATTCCTTGCCTCCCGCAGATCAGAATTGCAAATGAATGTAAATCTTACCCTTTCAATATTCTGCACCCTGGTCTCTTCTTTTTTAGACCCAAATTGACTTGCCCACCTTCATAACAACAACGACTTTTTGGGTTTCCACTATTTTATCGAATCTTCATTGGCCAGAGTTTTGATGGTGATATATGCTACAGCGTAAACCTATTTTTTCTCCTTTTTCCGATTAATCAGGCTCGAACATTTCTTCTTGATAAACTCGTTTCCCTTTTTCCCATTGACTTCCCAACCTTCCGGTCCGAGAAAGACGATCGCCCCCCCCCCCTTTGCCCGAGTCTGCCTTTCCCCCTTCCCTGCTGCTTTTTGTCCGTTTATATTTGACTGGAACGTTAAATTGTTCTTTTTCCAAAACTCCCTCATAGTTGCTTCTTTAGCGTTCCCTGTCCGAGGTCAGCATTCCCCGTTCCTTTTTCTGTAAAACTCTTCCTTTTAAGTTTTCTACTTTCGGTCTTTTTTTTTATTTTTCCTTATTTATAAGTGTTTTATTGAAAAGTGAAAGAGATCCTGACTGAATTCATTTTTTGTTCATATCTTTTTCTTTTTGACTTCTCGTTTTGTCTTGGTTCCCTCGTGGGGTTTCCTAAAGATCGGCCTCTCTGTTTCCTTCATGACTTTCCCTAGTTCCTTCCCCCTGGATTGAGAGAGAGATTCCCCCTTTGGAGATAATACGTACTCACGGTATCCCTGATATCCCTTTTGTCCTCTTTTTGGACCACCTCTGGAAGCGTTTTGTCTCTCTCAATTTTGCAAATTGCAGTCTTGCTACTATATCCCCCCTTCCCACCCTGCTAGCTGCAGCCTTCCCCGAGTCTACTTCTCTCCCATGGGTTTGTTCTCACTCTCTCTCGATCGTTCTCCCTATACTCTTCTTTGTTTTGCCCTTCCCCGATTTAGTGAACAAAACGACTCCGTTCCTTTATTGGGTTCCCCCCTACTGTTGCGTTTTTCCCCCCCCCCAGTTTGTGCGTCTTTTTTTGTTTTTGTTATTCTGTTTTCTCAAGCCCCTCCCCAGTCCTTTTCTCATGTCATGTATTCCGACCTTTCAGTGATTGCGATCTTTCTCGTCTTGTAGGGGGCGGACCGTCAGTTCTCTCGGTTCTTTTTTTCTGAATAAGCTTGCTCCTTCTCCCTGTTCCAGAGTTCTTGAGGCATGCTCTTTTTGGCCAACACTTGTATTTAATAACAACCCCAACATCCCCCCTCTGCTCAATTTCACCTTGGATTTCTCAATTGAGGTCTACCTATCTGTTATTCAGGGACCTAAAACACTTTTCTTCCTTGTTCTTCCCAATTTTTTGTTAAGATCGTTTTCCTCTTTCTGTCCTTCTTAAACTACTTTTTGGATGATTGCAACCTTTGGTTCTATTGCGCGGACGGTGATGTTGTCCCCCCCCCCTCTCCTTTTCTTTAATGATTTGAAAGTAGCCTTTTATATTATTTTCTATCCCCAAAAAGGTCGAGGCTATTTCAAGCCCTCGCTGTTGTTTTTAATCCTCTCTCTTCATACTCCCGGGGTTGTTTGTCTTTAGAGTTACTTAGTCCTTTCACCTGCATCCCCTTGTTTTTTTTCCACAAATGGTAACTAACGTATACTCCCTCATTAGTCCCCCCTCATGAAAAGCACCCCATTGTATCCCTATTTGTTTAACATCATCAACCGTATCTCCTCTCAAACAGGTGACAATCAAGCCCACCCCCCCCCCCGTTGTGTTTACTCAAGTTTCCCTTTTTTTCCCCTCTCACAGAACCTTCCCAGAACTGCAACTGACCTTCAAATGAAGTCCTATGATCCCTTCTTTTCGAACTCACTCCACAGAAAATCCCCAGTAAAAGTTTATTTCCAAGTACCTCTCCCCAATACAATGTTTCTTGGTTTTTTTTCTTACTTTATCTCCCCCCCTTTACCGAAAAAGGTCTCTGTCGCCCTTCGTTTCCAACGTCGAGCTCTTACCCGTCTCTCTTAGTTCACCCCCCACAAAGATTAACCTGAGCTAACTGTCCTGTCCCCCGACTAACCTCCATACATCAATTCTCTCCTTTCTGCTCTAAAATGTGCCAATCATCCTTGGACCTTTTCCGGCCTGATTTGCCGGCCTTCCCCTTCCCCCAAATACCATTCCCCCCAACCTCTCTCAAAATATGGGGGCTGGTTCGACGAAAAAAAATTCCGAGTAGGTTTCTCACAAAGTATATTTTTCCACCTTTCGTTTGGTCCTAAAGCTCCTCTAAGAGTCCAAAACCCTACTGAATACCTCATAAGTGCTACACCTGCCTTTTCTCTTTACCAGTTCTTTTTGATGATTCGACTTTCTTATTTCTAAATTTTTTTGCTGTGGCCATACTTCATCCCCCCTATGGCACCCTTGAGGGTTTTTTGTGTGGTCGTTTTTTTGGGGAAAACAACTTTTTTTTTTTTTTTTCACCCTCTTTTGGTTTGAAAGTTCCCCCCCCCCCTTTCACCCCCAACTTGATCTTGTGAAGTGAATATAAATCTATTTCTATAGTTTCCCATTTATCTCATTAGTTTTGGGTTTTTTTTGTTTGGGGGGGGTTGTAGAGGTAACGGTTTCTTGCTTCCTTTTTTTCTTCCTGTCTTCGCCCCTTTTTATCTCAATCGAGCCTAATCTATTTTCCCCCTTTCTTCCCCAGTTCACGAACCCCTCCTCGTGCCCTAAAAAATATCATTCTCTTGAAAACATGCCTTTCCTTTTCTTCAATTATCTGTTTTCGCTTTTTAAAATCATCCACCTTTAATAAAAATTTCAGTTTGTCCATCCTTCCCTTCCACCCTCCAATCAAACTATCAGCGTTATAAGAAAACTTGACCTTTATGGAGGACCTCGTACCCCATTCCCTCTACCATCCTCTAGAACTCTTTTTCCCTTAATTTTTTCCTTGTACAGTCTGAAGATAATCTGACACCCCACCCAATTCTTTCATCCCGTTTTCCTTTTTATCCCCTTTCATTGGACTGATAGTCTGCTATATTGAACTACTTTTTGCTCCACGGGCCCTCTCTTCTTTTTGCCCCAAGAAGTATTTTTTTTTTAGTTTTTTTTCAAGCCTTTCCCTCTTCCCCCTTTGGGCAACCTCCTATGTTTCTAGGTAATAATTCCATCCATCTTTCATCCAACCCCTTCCTATCTTCAGATTAGATTTCCCACCTTGACCAAGGATCTTTCTGTTCCTTTCTATTTTTTCCTTCCAAATGTTCCCCCCTAGTGGTATTCTACACTAAGCCTCCCTTGTTGAGAAAAATATTTTAAACCTTTCTTCAACCCCCACCTCTTCTTTTTGTGATTACTGATCTCGTGGTCAAAGTTCCGATTGTTTGAATACTGCTGGATTTTTTTTTTAGACCTTTCTTTTTTTCTCCCTGTGCTGGGCCATAACTTTAGGTCGCAGGTTTGCGATGGCGTGCTCCAGCCCTTTTTTCTGAACTTCTTTTTCCTTTCCCTTTGTTCCACTGAATTGCCGAAACAAGTTCAACCCTATTGCTGCATCCATTTTCCCAATAAGAAAAGACCCTGCAGTTATGAGGATAGAAACACTCCTTTTCCCCATTGGCTTTTTTTCCCCATCTCTCGATCCCTCTCAAAACCCCAGCAGCAAGTGGTTATCTTTATTCTATCACCTCCTGTCTCCCTGCAAATCTCTTAAAGCCCCAGAAAATCACTTTCAAGAGAGTTGGTAAATAAAGCGTGTGTTTAACCCTCTCGTTGCGATATTTATTCCCCTTTCACCCATGCCCACAACTAAATTCACTTGATCAGTCATGCTACTTCTAGCTGCAAAAAAGTTCTCCGCCTCTTTGCAGATATTTCACACTGCCGCAAGGATAGCCCGGATTAACAAATATTTCCTACATCCGTTTTTTACTGTTTGTCGACCCTTGTTCCTGTTTTTCATTCCCTCAGTTTTCACGACCGATCGAGTGATTGCGCTTTACTAATAACCCCCCAACTCATCCTCTTCCCCTTTTCTTTTAAAAAAGTACTGTCCCCGAGCAAAACAGACCTACTTAAGTCCCACCTTTTTCCACCCACTTCCC
>Ga0179591_1368308_pt1 | contig 21850 bp, 22 predicted proteins | sample CZOMad2_1_08_16f_FD_182891 | JGI IMG/M metagenome (GOLD analysis project Ga0179591, IMG submission 182891) | Vadose zone soil fungal communities from Angelo Coast Range Reserve, California, USA - CZOMad2_1_08_16fungal (PacBio error correction) | ecosystem: Environmental > Terrestrial > Soil >... | reverse complement strand
CTGTTTCGTTCCTTCGTCCTTGCAGAATATCGAGAAGGTAGGTCACTGCTGTCCCTTCCTTCCGGAGTTTTTGGAGCCACCCCCTTTCCCCTGGCGTTTTTACTTTCCTGCCTTGAACGGTGATTGTCGGTCTGACCCCAACCCGGTTTGTCACTCGTGCCATCGACCTCTTTGCCCGATATAGACACTTTACCTCTCCATTGCCCTCATTGCCCTTTTCTCCCCCCCACCTCCACCCTTCAGGATGCTTCTTCGGGGCGGATGGTAATTGGAGGAACCTCCAATTCCTACCCCCACAAATCCCCTTTTGTACCCCAGGTGTCTCCCTTTATTGAGTTCTTTTTTTTTTGTGGTATCCCTCCCCGAGGCCCCTCCCGCAGTCAGCTTTTTGTCCTTTTGGCTATGGTGACGTTGCTCCCTTGGTGTTGACGACGTCATAGTACTTTCTTTCTTTCCCAAAGTTGGCCTACCGTCCTGCGATTCTTCGTAAGCGAACTTTTTCATCGCTCCGTTTCCCTTTCTTTTTAAAGTGAAGTTCCTCCTGATCACTCCTTTTCTCCCTTTTCCGCCGGGCCCAACATTGTTCCCTTCTCTTTCATTCTATGTTCGAGCATCAGATCCGCAACTCTCCTTAAAGCAGGTGCCAAAGTGCTTGCAAGCTTTCCCCCGGTCCAATTTCTATGGTGAATTTGTCCCTATCCCATTGAAATGCTATTTCTACATTTACTTCTTCAGAAGTTTTCCCCCTTTATCACCGTCCTGATCCTTTCTTACAACTTTCCTATAGTTTTTTTAATGTCTTAGGGAGTGACCCGAAGTTTTACGTGCTGGCCGATGATTTCTTTTCTTACAACCCGTCCTTTTCGATTCCAACTCCCTTTGTTCAAGCATGTCTTAACATCGAACAGCAGGGGAAAGTTCGGGTGATGGCACTCCATTTTTTTTCCTGTACGTTTCAGTGTTCTGCCAGTGTGCTCCACACAAAAGACTTCCCTGCAGCGTCTTTTTTTTTGACAATAGTCCCACCAAAACGGCGCTCAAATTTCAGTAGCCCCTCCTCTTCAAAGTCGACTATTCCCACCGGAGATCCCTTGGCTGAGCCACGTCTTTTTTCCTAGCAGTAGCAGCTGTGGACGATGCTTTCCTTGTAAACTTTGATATTCTCGGTTTCCTTTTTTTTTCCCAGCTGAGTCCTTCTTTGGTTATATTTTTTATTACATTTCAACTCCAATCTAAAGAAACCGTCCCCCTCGGAGGACGTTTTTGGCCATGTCAAAAGGGCGTTCTTTCGTTATCCATAGTCGGGCGGAACAAAGCCTCACCACATGAAAGACGGGTTCCCCTCTCGAAGCCTGGGACAACTTTCCCTGACGCAGGGACCCCCCCCCCCTCCCCCTCCACACCCGTCCCATCTGGTGGTGCCCTTTTTCCTCTTTTCCGGAAGTCGGTCATTTTGGTTCGATCTGCTTCGTCACCTTCTGCGAAAAACGGAACTCTCCAGGGTCTTTCTTTATCTACCCAACCTTCCCCCCCTCCCTGCTCTTACTCTTACCAAATAGACTTCCTTGCGGGCGACCGCGCTGTTCAAAGATGCCGCGTGCACAATTTCACTTTCCACATACCGTCCTGATACTTCCGAATTTCCTTTTTTATGTCATTACTCCTTCCCACGACCCCCCATTCTTCCTCTTTTTTTAGGCATCGTTTGTGTAGGCTTCCCCGTCGCAGTAAATCTTTGCCGACCAGCTGATAGGAGTGTCATGCTTACCGTGGCCTCATTGAGCGTTTTTCCCCCATTGTATTCGATTTTTCTGCCCGTAAGCATTTTCCAGCCAGAAATTCTCTTCAACAGACTGTCTGGCGGATTAATATGTAAGCTGCGCCTCAGGCCACCAGTAGAGCCCCCACTCTTCAACCTTTTAGGAGACGACGAATTTCCTTGCCTTTATGCTTGTCTCCTTTTCCCTCTTTCGGAGGAAACTTCTTCTTTCAAATGGCCTCCCCCCAAAGACGGCTGTCCCAGTGAAATGACGCTGGGACTCCCCTCCACCGTCGCGCGGACACCATCCTCCCCATCAGTGCGGTTTATCTGTACGTCCTCCTCCTGAACAATTTACGACGCCTGCGCTCGGGCCTATCCGATAAAAAGCAGTTTTCCCGGTTCGACACGTCACTCTCCTCTCCTTCCGTCCGTTCTCTCCAACTAGCGCCCTTTCCGTGCCTTTCGATAATTTCCCCCATCCTCCAGGACTTTCTCACACGCTTCACCTGCACCAAAGCGTAAGACGCTTATGATTTCCCCTCTTGCTCCCTAAGACGTCCTTTTTTAATGCGGCCTTTCGCCTTTTCCCTCTGCCTTTTCTTCTTTTTGGTGCACGCATTCCGTTTCGAAGCCACTAGCGCCAGTGCCCTTGTCACGCGCAAGAAGACGAATCCCCTTTTTTTAGAGAATTTCCTTTTTTTTTTTCGCAAACGGTCTCCACCCTGAGCTTTAATGGCCGATTTTTTTTCCACCCCCCCTTTCCGGCACTATGACACGCTTTTTCTGTCCCCCCCCCTAAACCCACGCAGGCACACTTATTTTTTCTCCCTCCCCCCCCCCTGAGTAGCTTCTCTTTCTCTCCCTCCGCTTTCCCCTTCTCAAAGCTTTTTCCTACTGCTCAGTGTTTTGTTGTTGATCTCTTTTCAAAGTCGATGATTGAATCTAGTCCAGGCGGCGAACTTGCGGACAGAGTCTTTCTTCTTTTCCCCGCATAGAAGCCTCTTTCTTTTTCTGTTGTGTAGGGCTTTTCTTTCCTAGTGCTTTTTTCCTTGGTTGAGTCTCTGTGACGCGTTTCGAAGGTTTGAGTCCTCAGCCGTTTTTCGGCACTTTTCCAATGCAGAAGCGTTTTCAGTCCTTCTCCCTTCTTCGGTAGTTGGCGCGTCTCTCTCCTCCTTGCCGCGAGTTTTCTGAAGATTTTTTTTTTTTTTTCCGTCGGCTTTTTTTCCCTGTACCGCTTACCTGAATCTTTCTTCAAAAGGGCTTCCCTCGACGCCGGAAAGGTCCTTCTCCTTCTCAAGTCTTCCTCGCGTCGTCTCCCTTCTTCAGCCGTGTCTTCTTTAGGAGGCGTTTTTGCTTCTCCGAGACTTTCCTGATGACATACACGGAAAGGTTATCAATCTCTTAGGTTGGCGCGCTGGCGATTCGCGGGTCGTGCCCTTTTCCGGTAAAACGTTCTTTGTAGAAGTTTTTTATTGACGTTTGCTTTTTTTCTGAGTTCCTATTAGGGCGGAGACGATGGCGCCCCCTTTATTGCCTTCTGGAGATTTCGACTTTTCTTTCTTTTTTTCCCCTCGTCAGTTTCCTTTATGGAATCTTTTCCTCGTGTTTTTTTGCCATTGTGTCCCGGCGGCGTCGCGACAAGATAAATTGTTCACTCTTTCCTCAAGTGGCCTACTTTTCTTTTTCTCTTTTTTTCCTATTTTTTCCTTTCCACGTCGACAGCAGCTCTTCTTTGGACAGTTGCTGCTTGACATCAGGGGGAAGATGAGGCCTTTATCTGCGAGAGAAATGGTTTCTCTCTGTCCGCTGTTGTGGGGGGGTTGGGTTCCGGGGGTGGGTTGTTTTTGTGGGGGTTGGGGGGTGGTGGGGGGTCCACTGTATTTCCCTATTTTTCTTTCTCCATTAAGACGATACTCAGAACGATGCTGACGCCTTTCTCCTTCTTTTTTCGGAGGGTGTCGGCTTTTTTTTGAAAGGCTAATCCTTTCTTTTTCAGATCTTTCACAATTTCCCCCCTCCTGACCAGCACTGCATGTAAGACTTCTGTCGACCGCACCCCCCTTTCCCTTAGATTCGTCAGGTAGATCCTTTTCATAAGATGGTTTCTTTCCTTTTGTTCCCCAGGTTTTGGGCGCGGTGTTTTGGTCGTGGGTTTTTTTCCTTTTTTCTTTTTTTTGGTTTTTTTTTTTTTGTTTTGGTTTTTTTTTAGGTTTTTTTTTTTTGATGGGTCTCCCCGACCGCTCGAAAGAAAACTTTCTTTCCGTTTTCCAGCCATCCACTTTCTCTCCTCTAGAACCACACACAGAGAAATCTTCATGTTTTCCGTCCACAATCAGTCCCTTTTTTTGCTGGTATTCCAGGCCAGTAATGGAAATTTTTTCGGCGAAATAAGCCTTTCCTTTTCCTAGGCATTTCCTTTCCTATTCGCCAGACTTCTTTTAACTATGGAATCTCCTTTAAGCTCCTGGCCCCCTCTCCTACGTTTTCCAAGTTAAGGTTCTGGTTCCTTTTAAGGATGAGCTCCGTCAGTGGAACTTCTTTTCCCTTAGCGAGATGAGCGAATTTTTTTTTTCTCTTGTTCAACGGGCGGAGGGCAATCCCCTCCTAATTTCTCCTTTGGAAAGGGTCTTCTTCGCGGGCTGCTTTTCCCCCAAGGTGCCCGCCTTTCTTGTCACCCCCGACGAGGCTTTTCCTCCCACGTCCCCCTTTCTTCACACTCTCGTGCAAAAAGGGCAGAACTTGTCCTCTTGCAGCCACCGAAACGTCTCTTGGTCGACGTCGTCTCCCCGTTTCTACATGCTTTCAACTTATTGTTTTTTTGCTTTTTAAGTTTCTCAAATCCAAAAGAGCTCATCTTCCCCGTCGCCTTATTATACCCTCTGCCCTGCTTCGGCCACCCTCAGCTGGAACTAGATCTTTGTGTTTTTTTCTTGTGGATTCCTCCCGTAAGTTCCTTTTCTTTGGCCCCCTTTTCACTCACCCTGCCCTGTATGACGAAGTTTCCTTTTCGGGGATTCGCCACCCCTTCCCCCCCGAGACTTGACCTATCTTACGTCACACTTTTAGCCCTTTTCGTGGAAGTCCTTTCTTCGACCGAGAATTTCTCCCCCTTTTTGCAAAAGGGGCGTATCTATCAAGGGCTACAAGGCACTTTTCTCATAGGCCCTGCACTTTTCTTCTAATCTCCCTCCCGGAGCGATTTTCTTTTTTCCACAGGACTTTTTCAGTTTTGTGTTCGGAACCTAGTTTTTGGCAACGTTTGTTAATACCATTGTACGATGACTTCGTTCCCCCCTGGTAGTCCCCCTCCCCTTTCTCCCCTCACCGTCTTTTTTCCCCCCCTCTTTCACTCCCGGGTTTTATTTCTCCTTACGCAAGGCGTATTTACTTGACCCCCCAACCCTTCCCCCTCGTCTACGTCAACGACAGTTTTTCTCCCCACGTGCTTTTCTGTGGTGGGTTCGGTCCCTTCCAATTTCCCAGATTTCTCGGGCTTTTTGGCTTTGTTTTTTTGAATACAGACAAGGATTCCTGTTTCTGGAAAAGCATTGTTTCTGCCCCTTTCCAAGATTTTTTTAGATGTGGACGGCCCTTTCCTTTCTCCCCGAAATCTTTTTGTTTTTTTGCTTCTTTCCTCTTTGAGGCTTTGAGTGGGCGGGATTTGTGCCTAAAACAACCTCCCCCCTCCTTTTCCGGATACAGTGACCTTTTCTATGCTCCGCTGACTGAATCCAATTCCTCCGTTTTCTCGAGAGATTTCTCGTTTTATTATTTTTTGCCCCTCCTTCTAGGAGTTCCCTTAGCGGAAATCCAGTTTCCTTTTGAAGTAGTGAGCCCCCCCCCTCCTTCCACAAATGTTTTCCCTCCCCATTTATGTGTTTTTTTTCTTTCGATCAACGGGACTTTTTTTTATGCCCTTCCCCACCGTTTGTCTTCCTCTTGACATCGAATCTTAATGCCGCTCCTCCTCACGACTCCGTAAATTCACCACCCAACAGGGTCGCCTGAATGCAGACCTGCTCTCCCGGAGTACGGGGTCCGAATTTGGGCCGGAACTCCCCCTCCCCCACCCCCTCCTTTTTTACGGTGACCCCGTAGTTTTTCTTAGGGTGTTTCTGTAGTAATACCCAGCCTTTCTTTCTGCCCGATGGCTCGATCACTCCCCTCTTCCCCCTGCTTCAGCTTTTTTTTTCTTGTGATGTCTATGGTCTTTTTTTCCTTGGTGTTGCTTTCAACTTTAGTTCACAATTTTTGCAAAGAATGAAGCTAGAGACGTCCTTCCACTATCCCCCCTTCTTTTTACCTAGTAGCTTCTCACCCAACTCTCGCTCCAACTTCCACTTGTTCTCCTTTTCCCCAGTTTTTGCCTTCTATCTCTTGGCATTGCGTCCGCTGGGCCCAACTTGTTCCAATCTCCTTTTCACCGTATTTTCGTTCCTCCGATAGTGCCTGCGTTTCCCAAAGTTGTCCTAGCCGCTAGAAAGTCTTCTGGTCTTTTCTCCCTTCCCCGAACCTCGCCCTGATTATTTCTTTCGTTACGGAGGTCCCCCCCCCATCCTCAAACCCCCCGGTACCCTACATTTAAACGACCACTCGCCGCCCTAGTTCCCAGATGAGGTTGGCTTTCTCTGTTTTTCTCAAGCATCTCTTATGATCTCTTTGGATTGTCCGACACAGGGACTTTCAATGCTTTCTTTCTTAAAGTCTCGTTCAAGCTTGGAAAAGAAGGAGGACCTTTGGTGATGGCACGCAGTGTTCTTCTGTCCTATAGGTGATTTAGTGTGGACTTTTCCCAAAACCGCTCCCCTCCTTCTTTTCTGTTTGACACCTCACCTTTTCAGTCACACGAAATTCGCATCCCACTTTTACTAGTAAAAGGATTCTACATCCCTGGGGCGGACGAAGCAACGTATTATTCTTGTGTCTCCGAGTTCCGTGCTGGCCTTTTTTGTACACTTTTTTTCCAGCCTTTTTCACGAGCGGAATGAAGTAATCCTTCCACCGCCCCAAGCACCGGAAACGGGCTTCTTCTTTCCGGTGGTCACAAATTTTTGGTTCCCTCTCCAGTGCGTCTTAGTCACCCCCTACCACCTATGCCGAACCCCTTCCAGGAAAACTTCTTTTCTTTTTTTTTCCGGCAGCCTTCTGTCCCCTGACGCCCTCTTAGAACCACATGCGCACCCCTCTCCACCTTCAGAAGGCAAGATATTTCGCGTCTCTTTTCGATTTTGGATTCCTTTCGACCCCTAAGGGTATGTCTTTTTCTCTTCGATATAAAACCGTCCCCCCCGCTTCTCAGCCCTTCTGACAATCCCCCCTCTCTAGGGGACTTTTGCGGACGTTTTCGGAGGAGGAATGTGCCTCTTTTCCCCCTTTTATGACTGTTGTATTTTCCCTCATGTAATTTTTTGCAAGATGTTTTCTGGACAGACCCCCTCCATATTCCTGAGCTTGCGGCGGTCATCTTCAGTGAGGTATCGTCGCTTCCCTTTCTTTTTCCTGGCCGAAGGACCAGCATGATCTTTGATAACGTTCAGGAGGCTTCCTTCTTTCTTCAACAATGTATCCTTCTCCCCCCCTCACCGGACTCCCCACATGTAGTCGACCACGTCCTTGCACGAGGATTGGTCCGGCCTCGTGTCAGCGAGCGCCCCTCACAAAAGGAGGCGCCATCACCGTCCCCCTTTTTCTTCTCCCCTGAAGATTTTTCTTTTTTTCTCGCCCCCGGAGAGTCCTTCCCCACTGGCCTTTATGTCCAAGATTTATCCCACCTACGGCAAACGATTTTCCCCCCTTCGGTTGCTCCTCTGGGCATCCCTTTTCGCACTTTTTTTCCAGATTCCTTTCCGGGCGTCATTCTTGAGCCGCCGACTCAACTTTCTCCCGCCACCGGCCTCCGCCCCGTCATTTCGGCACAGGTTTGGATCCTGAAGCACGCCGAAGTTTTGAGACTTCAGCCGCGCCAAATCCCCCTTCTTTCTAAACGTTACGTCCCCCCTTCTCCCCTTTCATGCTAGTTTCTTTTTCACAAACGCCTTTTTCTTGACTCCCCAGTATGCAAGTCCACTTTCTCAGATTCTGCGCGGAGTCCTTTTCTCCCATGCACATTCCTTTGCGCGTGGAATGGTGAATCAGCTCTTTCCTTAGGTACCGGGTCCTTTTTCTTCCTGGTCTTCCCCCCACCCGGCTCGACTTTCGGTACCTTCTCCCACCCCTAAAGGTATCAGCTAATTGTCAGAGAAAGACCCGCCTTTTATCCGATGTATGGAGAACGCCTACGGCTCTTCTTCTTTCCTCACATTCTCCTCCGCGCTTTTTCACTCCGATGGTTCCCCCCCCCAGGTCTTCCTGTTCCCCCCGCAGTTTTACCAAGACCTCACCCTACGTGTCAAGGTCGAACGCTCTTCCCCCCCCCCCCCCCTCTTCCGTCAAGGAGTCATCTCCCTTTCCCTTGAGACAGCTCCTCCTTTCTTTCCCATCTCTCTCTTCCTCGACCGTGGTGTGGAGAGCTTAGTTTCCCACTTTCCTGAATGAATTATGTTCGTTTCCTCTTTTTCCTCTTTTTTTTTTTGAACTGGCGCCTTCTTCGTAATCGACGCCTTTTTGCTTCCTCCGGGTTTTTTCTTCCAGCGTGTTTTCCTTGAGACCTTGAGGGCGGAGAACCAATGGCTCTTTGAAGGCGGCGACCTTTTTCTTACTCAGACGTTTTTTTTTTGCCCGAAATGACCTTGCTTTCTCCCCTTTTTTTTGAAAAGTCCCACTTCTTTCTTCGAGGGTCTTTTTGTTCTGAGGAAGACTGCGTTCGTGAGTTTGAAGTCGGACAGGACTTTCTTTCGGCGCCTTACCGAAGTCGACTCCAGGGCAATTCCAGGTATTTAGCTCGCCGCTCCCGAGTCTTCAGCTGTGGTCCTTTGCCTTTGTTCCGACGGTTCGGCAGCAGGTTTTTCTTCTTTTTTGCGTTTATTCCTTGCTTTGCTGGATTTTTTTTTTCCCAGACTGCTTTTAGCAGCTTTTCTCCGTGTTTCTTCCATGTTGGGTTCTGCGAGGGGGGGGCCTTTTCCGGCACTATTTGACGTTTAGCGTTTTTCCCTTTGGAGCTATGCGCGCCCCCTTTTGGAAGATGTTTTTCTTTTTTTTTTGGATGACCAGCGTCTTTGGCACTCGCAGATGGACCAGCGTGCCGTAGTCATTAGAATCGTGTCGATCGTGGCTTTTCTTTCTTGGAAAGTTGTTTCCCTTTTTTGCCGAGTGAAAATCCCCCCTTCTGTCTAATTTTCTCTCTGGGCGCTTGGCGCTTACACGGTGACTAAGCACATCCCTTTATCGCTCTTTCCTTTTTTGGATGTTGCCGATCAGTTTTTTCAGATGCGGACGTCCGTTACATGGTTTTCTTATTCTCCCCCTCTGCATCTTCTTCAAGTTTACGTTTTCCCCCCTCCTTAGGAAGTGGTCTTCGTCACTTTCAAACTCCTACGATAACTCAACGGCCCCCCTCTTTCCTAGAAGCATAGGGCTCTCCTCTTTGGCTGGAGATGAACGTCGTCCTAATATTGACCCTTTTCCTTCATCAATTCCAGTTTTTGTAACCTTGGCAACGACTGCCTTTTACTTTCAAGAGAGTCGCCCGCCGTAGGCGTCTGTTTCTTTTCTAAGACAGATTGTTCTTTTTCCTGTGGGTAATGACCGGTGCTTTTTTCAAGCCCGGTCGAGCAGATCTCACCCCCCCCTCACAGCCTTTCTTCTCTTGCAGGTTTTTCTGCACTCCACCTGGCATTTCCTTTTTTCCTTTCCATTCTAACATAGCCCTGAGTTCATGCATAAAAATTTTCGGTGTCGGGGTTAAGGCGTCCCTCTCTCCCTTCTTACCGGATTTCCTTTCCCAGAAGACCTCTTTTGTGCTTTCTCGAATTTTCGGAGGTGAAGAGGTATCTTAATGCTAGACCAGGCATGAATCCCTTTTTCAAACCGGAGCGTCTCTCCCATTTTACCCTTCCGAAGATCGGCCAGTCCGTCTCGTCTCCACGTCTGACTTTTTTTCAGCCTTTTTGCCCGCTTGGCCGAGTTCGTTTCTGAAGAAGGGCTGCGGCTATAAAGGAGGTTTCGCTTTTTTATCTCTTACCGAGTACCCTTCCCACTCATTCATATCTCCGTCACACTTTCCCCGAGCGGACATGCCGAAGGAACACCTTGCCAGCACCGAACTTTTTCTGTCGAATGTTCCTCTCTTTCTTCCCGGTATCTTCAGGGAATTCTGTGCTGACTCTCCCCCTTATCCGGCTCACGTAGCCTGCTTCTACCCTCCCACATTGCGGACTGGCAAACCCTTCCCTTCTAGAAGCTTTTTTCGTTGTCGTGTTTTGGAGGCCGTTCTTTCTTTGGGCACGGCTAATCCGGCCCTGTATTTTCAGGGAAAGTCTTTCTTCGAAAAAGTTCCCAGATTCCCTGACCGATTCCCTTTGTTACTTTCTTTAAGGCGTGACTCTCTCATTTATTGAGAGAAGGGAAATTTCGTTGGAAAAATTTTCCTCTCTGCTCACCGGTCTCCCAATGGCCACTTGTCTTTCAAGTTTTCCTCTTTTTTTAAGTGACGGCAAGTCGAGAGGTTCGGTGTCTTTTCAGGTCGCTACGAAGAGGAAGGGTTTCCCTGGCTTTCTAGATTTTTCCCCCCCTTGTCTCCCACTACCATGTTTTTCCCCACGGGTTTCCGAGGACCTCCGACCCCCCCCCCCCATGCTCCCGGGACTGATGTTGAGTGATCTAGCCTCTTGTTCACGCAAGGCGTGTGTCCCCCCCCAACCCGCATCGTCTAAGTCAATCCCTTGCGGATCAACCAGGCTGTTTTTTTTTTTTCCTCCAAACATTCGGCCCCCGGACGTAGAAAGATTTTGACGGGTCTTCTTGTGGTGGATTTTCCGGATTTTCTTCGTGAACGCATGTCCTGGCTATTACCCTCCCTTGTCGGTTTTTCCGACCTCTTTCATGTCTCGACAGTTCACACAAGGCACAGTCCCATGGGAGGCGGTCGGGCCAGTTTTTTTTTTTCACTAATCAACCCTCTGACGTCATTTTTCCTTTTTTCCCTTTCGGATGCTTTCATTCTCTTCTCCTTTTCTTTTTGGTGTTTTTCTAGCTATGTTAGTCATTAGACGGTGCTTCATATCGATAAGGAGTTCACTGCTTTCAAGGACGGTCTTCTTTTTTTCGTCCAACACGACTCCAATTCCGCCTCCCGGGCTGTGAACTGTCGCCTCAAAACTCTTTTTCGATTTCAGGTCCCTTCTTCCCAAGTGCGTCCTCTCTTGACATGCGTGCTTTTTCAAGATTTTTCAGAAGTCGGCCCAACCCCCGGAGCACAGTCAAGGATCCGATACTTTTTTTAAGGACTTGTCCCGAATTTGGGCACTGGAGGCCCCCAAAAACCCCACAACTCCCTCCCGTTTTTTTTTTAGAATGAAACTGTAGTTCCTTCCCCTAAGGGTTGTTCGGGTTGGGGTTTCCCTTTCCTAAACCTTCCCTCCCGATGGATAGCTTCGGCAACTTTTTTTTTTTTTGTCCTTCGTGCTTTTTGACCAGTCTTGCCCGAAGTAATAGTCATTCTTCTTGATGAAAAAGTTGGCCAATCTATCCTCCGTCTTCCTTTTTTGCCTCCCTTAATCTTTTTCTTTTTGACACCCTCCTTGCTTGCATTCCTGGAGAATCGCTTTGAAAGTGCGGGCAGATGATCTACTTGGACTTCTCCCCTTGATTCACGTTTCCCCCTGGCCAATGTAGAATGCCCTTTTTGCAGCCGTTCGACTGACCTGCGAAACTTCCTCTCGCCGCTTAGTTCTTTTTGACTTTGGCGACCTGCCCTGATCGTCATCTTTTTCGCCGCTATCCCGTTAGTGACCCGACAGCATTCCTAGTCCCCTCGACGCCGCTTGCTCCCTCCCCTTTTTTTGCCGTCAGACCTCCCTTTGTGAGGGTTCTTTTTCCTTGTTTGCCCGTTTTTCTGACACGAAGGATGGTCAGCACTTCCCAAATCAAGACGTTTCCCCTCTTTCCCTATGTAGATATGTCGTTCCCAGTTCCTTCTTTTTCTTAACGGTTTTCCGTGTTTTTTCTTTTTGATCTGGTATTTCCGTGTGAATTTGGCCCCCTCCTCTTTTCCAAGAGCGTTTTTTCCTCGTTGACATATCCTTTGCGAACCCTCTCCATACTCTTTGCCCCATCTCCAATCGATAATACATGATGGGGCTTTCCCGACGACCCAATTGGTTTCGAAGCAATTGCGATGATGCTAACTTTCTTTATGGCAGGGGTAATACTCTTTCAGTTACAGGCAGGGCCCTATGCCGTCTGCTCCCCCCCTCCCCACAGCCTTTCATTCCGTCAGGCCTTGTCCAGCTTTTTCAAGGGGCTTTAATCGTTCTTCTGTTCTTCCATCCCTAAGAAAACCCCCAAAAAAACCACCCCACCCCACAAAAAAAAAAATATTCTTTCGTGAATAGACCCCCCCTCCCCCCATGCCCCCACCCTTTTTCTCTTTCTGCGCCGCCCCTACGCCTGCTGCCAACCCACGAAGGACCAGAATTTAAGTTCCTGATGTGTGGCACGAACACCTCTTCTTCAGCTAGGTATGGGATTTTTTGGGTCGAGTTTTTTCTTTTTTGGAATTTTTTAGTTCTGCGATAGATCTACCCACCTTCTTCCCAAAACCCGCTTCCGCCCTTTCTCTTTCCTTCACACTCCCCCCCCTCGCCCTAGACTTTGTCGGTTCTTTTTTTTTGAAGGCCTGTTAGTTGCCCAATTTTTTCTTGAAGTGTAAACATAATGTTTCATTCTCCCTCCTCCTTTCCCAGATGAGACTTTTCCTCCTATCCATCTACGCCCCCCCCTTTAGTTTCCAGAGGAGTTTTTTCTCGAGGTATCGTCGCCCCCCCGGGACCTTTCCCTTTCCCTAGTAGTGGAGAAACGTTGGCCTTGCAGCGGCGAGCATTCGTTTTTTCCCCTGTGTAGCGACTAAAAGATTACACTTGCCTTTCGGAACGTCCTCTCCTCCCCCTCTTCGGTCAACATCCGTAGAGTTCTCTCCCCTTCTAGGCCCCACAATACACAGGATTTCCTCCTCAAAGTAGGCCATTTGATCCTCCTCTTTTGCCATTTATTTCCCCCGGCACCCAGCGTTTGCCAACAAGGGCCCCCACATTTTGAACGATTCGCCCATCCGGTCAAAAGCGGGGACATCCGGCGGATTGCCTGTTGCAGCCACAGCGACACCCCCTCTGCCTACCAGCTCCATCAAATTTTTTTTCTCCGTAAAATTTTCGGCGACGCCGACTTCACTTAAACTCTTCTGGAATAATCAGGCTTTCTCCTCCCCTCCAGACAGGAATCCGTCAGAGAGACCACCCGCACTCACACCACTTCCCTGCCCCCCCCTTCTTTCTATTTTTTTCATCCTCGTTTCTCCTTTCTTCTTCTCTTTCCTTTCTTTCTCCCCTTTTTCCTCTTTTTCTCTTTCTTCCATTTTCTCTACCCCCCCCCTCTTTTTCTCTTTCCTGCCTCTTTCTACCCTCTCCTCTTCGTCCCCTCCTCCTTTCACTCCACCCTCTCTTCTTCCTCTTCCCCTTCTTCCCTCTCTTTTCTTCTCTGTTGTTGTAGTGTCTCTCTTTTAATCATACTATCCCTTCCTTTTTTTTTTTCTTCTCCCTTATCCCCCCCCATGTCCAGTAAGCATCCCTACTTTTCCACGACTCCACTTTTTCTCCCCCTGTTAATTATATTTTCCCTTATCTCCTCCTCAGCATCCCACGCCGCCACCCCCTCTTCACCTTCACTCTCTGTGCCCCCCCGACTACGATACCCCTCCACGCCTTTCTCAGCTCCTCTTCCTCACGTGCCTCTCCCCTCCTCCTCCCAACTCATCCACCCCCACACTTTCTCCCCCTCCCTCTCTTTTCGTTGAGCCCCACCCCTTTGCAAACCGTTACGTGAGGTTCATTCCCTGCTCGATAAGTGTCCCCCACGCATCCTTTTCCGATATTTACTTAGTACCCAACCTTTCCGGGCGAGAGTCCAGCATAAGGACATGCCCTCTTTTGAATGAGGCACTGGTGAAGGAGTCAGTCTTCGTCCCCCTTCTTGCGCCCCTTTGCCGGACCCCCACACCTGAGAACGCAAGTTTTCCTACTAGTCATCCCTTTCCTCGCTCCCCCGAAGGTGTCCCACTTTTCCTCCTTTATACTTTTTTCTTCTGGCATTTCCTCTGATTTGCGTCGCATTCACCCAGGACGAATGGGTTAGACCCTTTTCCCCAACAAAAGGGCTCTCTTTCATCCCCTGTTTCGCCCACATCAAGAGGCACCAAGGGCCCTCCCGAACGCGGCGTCGAAGACGCCTTCTCCTTCCCTCCAGAGGCTCCCCCTCCCTGACTCTTTACTCTGGCCACACGTTGTTGTTGAGCTCTCTTTGTTCTGATGCTGTTCGTCCGGCAGCTTCTTTGAAGCGGAGGGAATAGCTTTACGCCTCACGCGCGTTCGACTGCACCTTTGTGCAGCTTTTCTTTTTTTCCCATCAACCTCGTTCCTTCCCTCGAGAACTTTTTCTTCCCTCGAACCCCTGTGCGGCGCTTGCCTCCCTTTGCACTTGGACAATTGCCCACCCCCTTGAAGGCGTCCCCCTCCATCTTGAGAAAGTTTTTCGTGTGAAACTTTTTCTCTAGTGGATGTTTTTTTAGACGTGTTTTTTTGCTTATTCCTCTGGCGCGAAGGTACATCCCCCCGGAACTGTAAATTCTTCACCGGGATCTCCTTTTGGTTTTGAAGGTTTCTTTTCTGCAAGTTTTGGTGACTCCGGGAAGTTAGGAAAAGCCTGGGCGAGAGTTTGATGTTAGAACCGTTTCTTTTCCCATGGATGAACGCCCTCTCTTCCCTTTTCCCCACAGACTTGCGGGACGTTTTTGGTGGCTTTTCTTTTGAGGCGGTGAGCCTTCCTAATTAATTGGCGTCTTGCCCGAATGGAATAATTTTCCTTCCTTCTCCCCCCTTGATCACCGGCTTATTGCCTTCTGTTCTCTTTTTCTCGAAGGTTTTTTTCTTTTTTTCTCATTTTGTATCGGTGAGCATCGTTTGGAAAATGTTGAGTTGATTTGCCATTGTTTCTCCTCTTTTTGAAGAGACAGAATGTTCCCCTCGTTTTTCAAAGTTGGCCTCTTGCTCCTACTGGTGGCCTTTTTTTTAGACCGTCTGAATCCGCCTTTTTTTGCCGCTAGGACGCCCAGGTGTCTTTTTTTTTTCTATTGTTATCCTTTCATGCCTGCGCTGAAAGGTATCAAGTTTATCCACTTCTCAAGTGCATGGTCTCCCTTCCATCCTGTACTGGTCCCAACGACGATTTTCGCAGATTTGGGGCGGATATTGATCGTGAAGGCTCACATGGCAGTAGTGAACGATCCTTCATGATGTGGACAATCCCAATTTTCTTTTTAAATTGGCCCCCCTTCTTTTCATTCCGCCTTTTCTCCAGCACTTTTCCCGGCGAGTTTTAGATTGTCGGACTGCTTTGTTGCGACGGTGGGGGTCAGCGCGCCAGACACGTGCGATTTTCCTTTTTCCCCAGCATACACTTTCCCCTCTTCGTAGAAAAAGCGTTACAGTGCTTTCACTATCTGATTTTCTTGTCTCCGCGGTTCTCCTTCTTTCAGTTGGTTTCACAAAAAATCTGCCTTCCAGGGGGCTGGGAAGTCCGTTTTCCTTCCTTTATCAGTTTTTTCTTTGGACCCCTTCAGCTTTTTAAAATGTCTTTCTTTTCGTAACCTGCGATTCCGTACCTTGCGGCTGAAGGCTTTTCCCCTCCCAGAAATTTCTCCTATTTCCCTCCCCCTTTTTTGACCCCTCTTCACTCTTAGTCGACGTTGATGGTCGATTTAGGATTATAATCCTCTGATCGGTTTAGGGAACTTTTTTTTTTTTTCTCCCCCCTCTTTTCGAATCGGACGACGAGATCCTTTCGGACTCCTCTTTTTCCCCCCCTCGAGAGTGTTTTTTTTTTCCCAGCAGGTCCCCCTTTTAGTCGCTTTTCTTGTACTCCCTTCCGTTGTTTTTTTTTTCCGATTTTCAAGTTAACAAAATCCACTCGCTGGGCAGCATACGGTTTTTTCTTCCCCCTTGTTAACTAACGCGCGCCTTTTTTTTTCGTCAGATTCCCCGAACCTTTTGTAGAATTCTCTATGCTTGACCTTCATGGAAGTATTGAGTTGGCTCGGTGCTGAGCACATTCAGGGGTATCTCCCCCTCTGCTCATCGGCCAGCATTCTATTTCAGGACCCTTCACTGCGGGTTTTCCCCTTTTTCGGAGATTTTGAGGACGGCTGGGGTCTTATTCAGGTGAGCGCTTTTGGTCCCCCTTCTCATTCACCCTTCTTCCGCTTTTTTTTTTTGGTTTTCTTTACCCTCCTAAGCGCTGTATGGTTGGACACTTTTCGCCTGAAGGCGTGAAGACTATTCCTCTTTTTATTTCTCGACTCCCTAAGGTCTTCAGGTTTTTTTTCAAGGGCTCCCCCCCTTCCCTCCTGCTTTTTCTCTATTGGAAGTAAGTGAAGAACATCTTTTTCGAGTGTTGGTGGCAGGCCACCTTCCTACCCTCCGAGGAAGGGATTGCTTTTGTCGCTAGCTTTGTCTCCCATGCCTTTTTTTTCCCCGGGTCTTACATCATCGGCCCACAAAGCTGAAAGAGGGGCTTGCTGATGAGCAATCGGGGCGTTTTTTCCCCCCCTCCCCCTCTTCGTATTTAGACCCCCCCCCTACATTTCCTTCAACGACACCTTTTTCCCCGTTTCTTTTTTTTTTTTTCCTGTCAAAGGCCCAAATTCGGACCAGGACTTCGAACAGATCAGGTAGGCAATACCGTTGTTCCCCCTTTTTGGTGAGGTTTTCCCCCCTCAAGGATGGAAACCTTTGACTCGGTTAGTTCAGAGTGCCTCCCTTTTTTTCTTCCAATTTCCGAGAGACCTTCGGAACAGAAAAATGCCCCTTTTTTCCGTTGGCTTTTCTAAGACCCTCCTGAACTGAATTTTTTCCGAATCCCATTTTTGATCAGATATATGTTTAATACTTCACTTTGTTGTTGAGAGAGAGGATGGGTTCATCCTTACAGGAAGCCTCCTCTGTTCACTGTAGAAGTCCGGGCGTTGCCCCCAAACAAATCCTTGCCTATTCCTCCTACACCCATCCCTCCTCACTCCCCGATTTTATGTGAATTTAACTGTTCGCGCCATACAGCTTCCCCTTCCCCCCCGATCTTTTCCACTCCGACAAATTTCTCCCTAGTGCGAATGAGAGATCGCCCCCGAAAAGATTCTTTCCCCCTTTTCGGTACCCAACCCCCCACCCATGACTCTTCCGGCCTGTCTTTGGATTAACCGATCTACAATAAATAAAGGGTTCACCCAGGTCTTCCCCCTGTAAAATGTAGTTGCCCCTCTCTTGTGCTCGGGGGGGTTTTATTCCCGACCTTTTTCGTGAACTCCTTCCCTCCTACAGAGCTTGTTGGTAGGTGATGTTCTTTTTCATTTCAGACCCACGTGGTGTTTTCCCCTTCATTTAGTGAGGAAATTAAGAAGTCCAGCATACAATTCCTTTCCCCTTGCCACTCCACCTTGGGGTGTTGCATTCAATCCCCCCAAAGGGAGATAGAAACGTTTGTATTTATTCTAGAATTTCCCTATAAGCTTCCCCTTCCAACTGTCTTCTACGGGAGGCTATGAAAGACTTAACGCCTCCTCTTTAACAATAAGTGCATCACCACCTTTCTCTCCCACTTCTCCTCTTTATCGTACCCTTTTTTTCTTTTCGACTCTCCCGTAACCCCCTTTGATTAAGCCGTTGCACAACTTTCGTACATAATCCCCATCCTCTCTAATCTTCAAAACCCCTCCCTACTCCTGATGACTCGTCAATCCCTTTTTCTCAGGAGGACGTTCTGCTCTTCTTTGAAGGAGAACTTTCTTTTTCCAACACCTTCATGTTAAGTGTAGATTACCGTCGTAGTTAATCCTCCCGACTTCCTTTTGCGTGATTTTTGTCTCGTTGCCAAGTCCTGGTGATGTAAGTGTGACTCCTTTCTCAAACCAGATATGATGAACAGATTTTTCTTTTGTTAATCGTGCCCTACCCACTTCGTAGAAGTCTCCCCCAGAACCCTTTTTCCCAGTTTCCATCCCTTTTTTTGACGAAGCTTATTAGGTTTGTAAAGAACTCTTTTTCTGCTGATTCTTCTTCCGTCTCCGGTTTTCAATTTCTGAATTTCCATGAAGGGTTAGGTCAAGATGCGTCCTAATTCATCTCCCCTCTCACCCCCTTTCGGATTCGTTGAAGATGTCACAAAGGTGCGATTCATTTTATTACACCTGTCCTTGTTAGGGATTTTTCAAATTCACTCCCTTCTCCTTGCTGCTTTTTCCCGCCCCTTTTTCCATCCTTTAAGCCCGCAAAGAAGGCAAGAACCAGTCTGAGGGTTGTCCCCTCCGAGGACGACATTTTTTTGTCTGATTTCTCTCTGGATTGGCAAAAAAGGCCCACGGGTCTGGCGCACTTCCCCCGGTTCGACCCTTTCCCCTCCAACTCTTTTTTCCGACGGACTTTTCTATCGCTCACTTTTTTCTTCCTGACGTTTGCAATTAGAACGTGGGGAATTGTCAAATCTGCCCTTCCCCTCTTGACAGGGCAGTTCTGATCTTTTCTTTTAATTCTCTCCCCCCGGAGTCGAGGGCGAGATCGTTCGGGCCGTTTCGGTCATAGTTTCCAAGAAACTTTTTATCCCGAAGGCTCACTTATTACCTTGAGCGTACCTCTCCCCTTCTTCTAACGCCAAGTGCAAAATCCCGGCACTCTCATTTATTCACCTGATAGTCCCCTTTCCACCGGAGTCCCTCTCCAATCGCTTGTCAGCGCGCGTCCCCCCCACCCCCTTCTGCCAATCACCTCACTTTGAGGAGACGGACGATTTCTTCTTCGTCCACAAGACCCCCTTCCCAACTAACATGTCTCGATCTCACACCCTTAACCCCCTGGGTCAAGTTGATTGCCTGAAAGGCTTTTCCTCCCGCGGAACAGTTCTCCTCCCCCCGATAATACCTTTCCATCAGGCCGTTTTTCTGCGAAGCACCAAAATAGCATTCGTCCTTTATCAGACCCTCCTTCCCCCTTTTTTCCCCTCACCTATTAAACCTAGGCCAGTTTTACGCCACGTCCTACCCGACGCATCCTCAGCCTTCCTTTCGCAGGTCCCCTCTCTATACTCCTCTCCTCTTCCCTGGCAACCGCACACCCTCCTCCCTTCTGAAGACCACTTTACCGGAAAGTACCACTTTTGCTTTTTCTTTCGGACTGAGCTTTGACTCCATTGAGGCGGTATGTTTCTTCTTTTCGTAAGAATCTCCTTTCTTCTTCTTTTTTTGCGCGTAGACGCCGGCGCCTCCCGTATTTAAGAAATTCGACTCCCTTCGTACATTTCCCGCGCCACTCTCCCAGATGTCTTTTTAGAACGAATTCTGGAATTCTGCGGCGTGCTGTGCAAAGGCTTTTCCCCCCAATGAGCTCCCCTGTCTTTCATCAACCTTTTTCGAGCCCTTGCCCCCCTTTTACCAACTAAAAAAGCGGCAAAAGGGTACTTTTTGTCCCTCTGGCAGTAGATTACGTCCAGTTCTCATCCTCCCGCTAAATCTGGGAAATTCTTATCTTCTCTCCTCCTTCCCTTGTTGTTGTTTTCTCTCCCATGTCTTTTCCCCTGTCCCTTGCGGCAGTGCGGGAAGTCTTAATGGAAGTAATAGAAGCCGCTCTTCCTCCCTTCCTTGGCCGAGGGGTCTTTTTATGGTGGGGGATTTTTCCCCTCCCTTTTCTTTGCGGATGATTCCCCCTTGTTGATCTCTATTGGGAAGGTCTTCGCTTTGTAGGCAGGCTTGACCGACGCACGAAATGCAAGAAGGCTTTGACAGCCGGAAGAAACCTTTTTTTGGCTTGAGTGACAATTATTCCCTTGGCTGAGGCTCTCTTGACGAATTCTTTTCTTCAATCGGTAGAGCCGGTTAACTAGCTCTTCCAGGGCGGCATGCCAGATTACGGGCAGTTTAATGTGACATTTCCATTTTAAGAAGAGATGTGTTTATTCTGACAAAGCAGGCTTTCCTCCCCTTTGTGCGGTTATACCATTGAGCTCGTTTTGACTTTTTCAGGGTACCGATGGCGCGGGGAAGATGCGATCTTGTCTTGATTTTGTCGGGAAACGTTCTAGGTGAGCGATTTCTCTTCCTCTTTCCGGAGCCTTTGGGCGCTTTGGACGTATGCGGAGACGATGCTTCCTCTTTGGAGCTCTATCCGGTGTCGCAGGGGATTTCCCCTCTTTCATGGTCAATCGCCGTTATCCGGCGGAGTGGGTCCCCATATATTTTTCCCATTGTTGTCCTCTCCCGGCTTTTCAGATTACATGGCCCCTAGTCATTGAATTTCGGCGAAATACGGTTTTATTTTTTTATCTCGCATGACAATCCATCCCGGCTCCCTGGTATGCTTCTCTCAGATTGCGATGCTTCCTTTGCGAGAGACATGGCTTTAGATCGCACGGTCATTTCGACATCAGATAAGGCTGGTCTTGTCCTCAAATCATTTAATGGAGATCCCTCCTATTCTCGAAGACCTTTTTTATGATAGTCGTTCCTTCCTCTTGCCCTGGCAATTTTTTTTTGAACATGATGGGACCCCCCCTACCTTTTGCAACTCGAGGCATTCCTCCTTTCAGCGCGTTCTTCACCCCTCGCCATTCGAGGCGTTAAGCGATGGGCTTGCCTGGACTTTTTTTCTCTCGACAGACCGTTTTTGTTTTTCCCGCCATCCCCACCCCTCAGCCCCCCACTCAGGTCCCCCGAGCGTCAGGCCGGCTGCAGTTTTTTTTCCCCCCGACTGACTTCTGGGCTGGAATTGATTTTGCGCCCCATCCTTCGTTCAGGAAATTTCTTTCCTATTCCGTCCTACTTCGTCGCTAACGGATGTTGAAGAACCGTCTCTAGTCGCCTTTGTGTCAAACGACGTCTTGTTAGATTTTTTTCCAATCTTCATGCTTCCCCCTTGAAAGTACCCTCCCCTGAATTTTTCCAAGGCGAAGAGATAATCCCTGGTCTTCCCCTTCCCCTCCCTGAAGACCCCGCAGGGCTGGAGACGGTCGCTTGCGGTAATCTTTTCCCGGAAAGGAGTCTCGGCCTTTCGTACCCACACACGACGCTATGGGCCGCTTTTTTCCCCCCTCCCCTGGGACAATTCCGGCCGAAGACTTTGCAAGCTTCCTTTTCCAAGGGTTACTGTATCTACATGCTTGACTTGGATTTTTGGATCTCCCGGGTGAAGATTCTTTTTCCCCCAGAGACCCTGAGTCAACTTCTGAGGACGCAACCTCCAATAGAGAAAAAAGAGTTTCTTTTTCGTGGTGGCCGAGTAAGTCTTTCGGTATCGTTTTGGGCAAACTGCGTTTCCTCCTTCTGACGATCATTTTTTCCAAATGAACTTTCCTCTTTCGGAAACCTTTCGGTCCTTTGCGTTGAAGGACTATGCGATTCTAGTTGAATCCGTTTTACCAAGTTGTGCCGTCCCCATGGCTCCTCGATCACTTCCAGAAACTTTCAAGCCTCCCTGTGGGAATTCCGCTTCCAAGCCGGAGTCTTTTCCGGTTTGGCAAGGCCCATTCCTTTTCAGGGATTTCCTTACGTTTGGCCTCCCTTTGAATTAGGGCCCCTGGGTTCAGCAAAAAGTCACCAGTTCCCCAGACCTTTGCAATATGAAGTTTCTCTTTGATGCTTTTTTTTCACTGAAAGTAGTGTGTCCTCACAAAAAAACCCTACAACTTCTAAGTAAAAGAAAGTTTCTCTTTCACCTTTTAAAACGGAGGATGTTTGTTTTTCTCTTGACTGATTACAAATCCCATTCGGACCCGGACCCTCCTTTCTTCCAATAAGTGACCGTTTTCCCCTGTGGTGGTTGGAGTGGGATTCACGAAAGGATGGAACGTTTTCTGCACCTCATTTCCCAGATAATCTTCCCCTCACGATGTAGATGGAAGATC
>Ga0179591_1271885_pt1 | contig 21864 bp, 13 predicted proteins | sample CZOMad2_1_08_16f_FD_182891 | JGI IMG/M metagenome (GOLD analysis project Ga0179591, IMG submission 182891) | Vadose zone soil fungal communities from Angelo Coast Range Reserve, California, USA - CZOMad2_1_08_16fungal (PacBio error correction) | ecosystem: Environmental > Terrestrial > Soil >... | reverse complement strand
ATTTTTCGAAGAGACACTTTACGCCTCGGCTAGACTCTGACCCTCCCTTGGAATGGGTTCGTCCCAACCGGTTCGAGCCGAAGCATACTCAATTTATTCTAGACGGGTGGCCGTTTCTTGGCGAGGTGACGTTTGGCAGATAGATAAGACTTTCCGATGGCATCGCAAGTCCCCCTCCGACCCCCTTTAGTGCGTTGCAGGCAGGAGAGGTCGACGAACTCTGTCTTTTCGGAATATATCCTACGCCAAGGCTTTCTCCTCAAGATTATCTTTACTTTCTCGAGGGTGAGAGGCCTCAGGATTTTATTGAGTAAGGTCCTTTTAACGCATGTCCCCCTTTCCCCGACTTCGATCCTAGAAACGAAAAAAGGCTTTTTTTCTGTTCTGCGGTATTATGTAGAGTTGACACAGTCTATCCCTCTAGCCTTCCTCTCCTAGGAATGTCTCTTCTCGGCGCGCACCACACCGTAAGTCCAGTTGAACTAACGTCTTCCCCCATCCCATAACCCTGCCGTCCCGAGTACGTCCCGTTTCAGAGAAGATTTCAAAATAAAACGAGTACGGCAACGAATCCCGAAAGCTCTTCCCCCTCTTTCTTTTTCCTCGGTTAAGTAGTTCGCAGAAAAACTTTGAAGTCTTTGCTACTATAAGGTCACCCCCCTTTTCCCAGTTCGAAGATACGAAAGTTCAATTGAGTTCCGTCTATGAAAAGCAAGCTACCTCCCCTCCCCTCCCCCATTCTTCTTTCCTCTGTTTTTTTCGGGGGGTTTATCGAAACGATTCTTGTTCCTGCACCGGTTCCCATCGGGCACAGTCTGGGGCTCTGACTCTTCCTTACGTTCTGGTCGGAGCCGCCTGCGAGGTCAGAGCAGTTCGCCCTTTACCAGAGGATTTCTTCGCTCCCTCCTCCTAGCATTTCTTTTTTTTTCTTGATGGAAACCAACTTTTTTAAAGTTTACGCCAGCGTTCCTGAAGTTCACGTGAATCCGGTCTTCTCAATCAGGTTCCCCTTTTTTCATTAATCGGATAGTGACCGGGAGTTTCTTTACCATTTGATTTTTGCCAGCGGAACTTGGCACCCTCTTCTATTCGGACGGCCCCCATAAGTCGCCGCCGGTCTCCCCCCTTCTAGCGTGGTCGCATCCGTCGGGGGTCAAACCTAAGCGTTTGGATAAAGTCGTTATCTCTATGGAATTCTAGGTTTTTTCAGATTTCCCCTTTCCCCTTTCTCAAAGCCCTCTTTTGCCGTTAGTCCTAGCCCCGCATACAAGTGTGTCGTGTAGTCGTCCCGATTCTCCTATTTTTTATTCCGGCAGTTTACGTCGCTTATGCCATGTATTTTTGTTTGCATCTTTTCCTCTTTCTTTTTTGTCTGTCTTCCTCGTTTTCGGCCGGGTTCCGTCTTGTCGGACTAAGGACCTCCGAGGATCTTTAAAATCCGGCACAGATGTTCGTGGCTCACCGTCAAGACTAATTTCCCTCCGTTTCTTGCCGCTCTCTCGAGGAAGAGAATTTATCTCCCCCATTATGAGGGTCTTAGGTCCCTCATTTTCCGCTTCCTCGGTCGCGCAAGCGTGAGTTCGACCAGCCTTTTTCCCCTTTCCTTTGGGTCTTCATGTTTTCTTCGACTTATCTAAGCACACTCAACACTTTTCTACCGTCGCCGCTGAGGGTGCTGGTCATCCCCGTACAAAGTAGTACCCTTCGAGGTGATTCTTGCGCGTGACCAAAGCGGAAACGGAACGTGATTCGCAATACTCTGCCAAGGACACGCATTTTTCAGCTCTCAGTCCTGGTCGTCGAATGGGTGGTTTTCCGATCGAACTACCTTTTCGAGAGCAAGATGACTGCGTCCTCTTTATCCCGTCTCCTTTTTCGAGACCCTCATGGCTTGCCGTTCTACAGACAGCTTTTTTCAAGACCTTCCCCTCCGTCTTTTTCTTGTTGAGTTTAGATGTTCCCCTGAAGCTTTTCGGCCACCTCTTTCTAGCTGGTGTAACATGGGTTTCACTTTTTTAGTTAGCAGTTCCCTAGAAATGATGAATCTTTTTTTCGCCTCCCCCTTACGAGCGGTAGCATAGGGAGAATATAACGATGTGAGCCGCTTTCCCCGCCGATCGTCCCTGTCCTTCCTTCCCGGGAATCATGTCCCATAGTCGATGGAGTGTTACTATGCGTTAGAGGCCAGGAAATCGGCCGCGACCCCTTTTCCCTGGTGACTCGTGCTCCTCCCCTCAGATCCCCGATTACGTAAAGATAAAGCCCAGTACAGCTGGATGATTACAGTTTATGTTTCCAAGGGTCGCCCCTCCCCCTTCCTTTTCTGCGAGTACTACTAGGCAGTCGCCGGCGAAGAAGGGACTTCGGGGCGCACTACCTTCAAGTTCTTTTTACAACGCTATGCCTCTCGCTGGTCACGACGCCCTTCCCCTCCCTTAAGCCTTTAGGCGTTGATCGATTGACCATCAAAGGGCCTTCGCTCCACTTTCCATCCCTTTCTATGTCATTATAGAGATAGTGATAAGATATCTTTTCCTTCCTTACGGTTGTTTTTCGAGATCTTCCCTTCCCCCTCGAACTGATGTCCCCGTTGCCGCGTCTGGGACCCGTGATGTTAACTCGCTTTCCTTCCGAAGAAATTGACGATCCCTTATTCTGCAAGTGAGATAGAAGTCACGAGGTCCTCCCTGGGCCTCCCCCGCACCCTTGATTTCTCCGGAGTGTCGTCCTTGAGATAAGAGCCCTAAAGAGATTTTCCTTCCTGCCCTTTCCCTCCTAAGCATAAATTGTTGCAGGGACTTATCGTGACGATCCCTATCTCTTCTCTTTTGCCCCTTTCCCGTCTCCACAGAGGTAGCCCCTCCTCGATGCCGGAATGTCGAAGGCAGACATTCCTACTTTGACGAGGCGCCCAGAGGCCGGCAGTAAGCACTCTTAGCTTCTTTTCGCGTCACCTACGGTGAGCTTCACGATGCGTTACTGTCACAGTCCTTTAATTGAGCTCAGAAATCTTAATAGATCTTATTCTTATAGAAGACGTAAAATACCTTTTGCCGTCCCCTATTCTTTCAGTTTCTCCTCGCAACTTTGGGTGGCTTACCTTTTTCCCCGTCCACCCAGGATTGAAGCGGCAGCTTTACACGTGGGTGCTTGTTTTTGTGGTGGGTTTTGTTTTGCTTCGTTTTTTTGTGTTTTACCGGTTTTATCCTGAGTCTGTAGCTCCCTACTCCGCGAAGGGAAGTAAGCTCTCGAGCACTTTTTTCCCTTAAACATCTACCTTCCTTGAGCTGTTCTCTTGAGATAGCCGATCGTGAACTTTGCCATTTTTCCATCATCTTTCTTCAGAGCGGTGAGATTGTCCGCCGCCCTCACATTGGCCTTTTCCCCTCCTCCTGAGACCTCCCTCATTCCTCTGAAGACAGGAGTTGGTGCGAGATTAGCTTTCTCTCTTGATACTCGCCAGTACAGTCTTCTTGTTAACCCCTCCTTTGCTCCAGGCCTCGCGCGGGCGATTGGAATATGGCCTAGCTTTGTCATCCCTATACCGGATCTTTCCTCGGAGGTCCCCGGCCGAGTCGAACCCTTTACCTTTCTTCTGCTGTTCGATAGAAACGACGGGGTCTCGAGAGCTCCGATTCGGAAGTCAGGACCCTGCCCGCGAGTCGCCCAACCGCGGCCCCCTCCCTCCAACCCTGACGAAACAGGAGCCGAAGTAAGATGCTTGCATAAAGTTATTTGGTGCCTTTATACAGGCCCAACACGTCTTTGGCTCTCGTTCCCCGTTTGAGCGAATTCCTTTGGTCAGGACCTTAACTCCCTTTACTGTCTCGCAAGAAACGTTGTATCTGCCGTGGGACCCCGCTCTTTGCGACTCGCTTATTCTTATCTTCCACTGAGAAGATAGTGCCCCTCTAAAGTGGACCCTGAGTGCCACCAAGTCTCCCATTCTCTTGAAGTCCTCCGGGGGCAGGAAGTTCACCTTCAAGTCCTTTTCCAGTTTAGGGTTCCCCCCCGGGGGACGGATTTTCTTTTGTCAGTAAGGCCCCCGGGGCATTGACATGTTGGTTTCACTTACCGCCTCTATTTCCTTTCGATTCGAACTTCGGTGAACCTCACGGATCCCATTTTCATTTCAGCGATCTCCCCCATGCCCTAGTGCCCAGGAAGCGAAAGTCCCTTGGGAAGTATGAACTAACTTCTTTTAGCCCCACCTGGTGTCGGCCCATCACCACTCCCCCGGTCTCTCCAAACCAGTCGTTAGTCGTTGTTCCCTCCTGGACCTTTTTTCACTCAACGTGCCTTAGGATCGAAACTTCTGATTGGGTTAAGTATATCCACCTAACTTTTCCCCGTTTTTTTCACCGCCCGAACCGTGCTTTGTCCTCTCTTAGTTCATCGTCTTCTGCTGTCCCCCCTCTCCCCCGAGGTGCTTTAGCCTATGGTGAGATAGTTATGATTCGGTCTTCGTGCGACAGCCATGCTCGGCATCATCGGCGATCCTCCTCTCTTTGATAGTTTCTCCCCTTCACTGCAGCAAAGAAGCCCCCTCCAGGCACATTTCCTCTGGCGGCTGTGGTTTAATCTCTTCTTTTTTGGCTTTAACGTTCCGCTGGAAATCGACGACCGCCGTCCTCTCTCGTTTCGAAGCCCTTTGAGCTGGTGTCTCATCTTAGGGCAGCCCGATGAGACTTAGTACCTTTTTACAGATTGCGACCTCTTTCTCATTCGACAGGTCTTTGGCGAATTTTCATAGGATGAGTATTCTCTCCTGCTACGGGGTGCCCCGAGGGGACTCTCCTCATACGTCTTCTAAGACCAACCCAGGAGAGCCCTGGCGCGAATGGACGAAAAAACGTTCCCCTTTTTGGGCCAGCACCGCGGCGTCTTCCCCTTCTCCTCGAAGACGTGATTCTCAACCGCCCAGCGATCGGTTCCGCTTTTGCCCCTGAGGGCTCTATGGCCAGGCCAGGCCTAGAGGACATCGGTGATTCTTGAGAGTTGAATTTCGCCAGTACCGTCCCCGGTAAAAGTCCACTTTCCCTCTCCCCCCCTCTACCTTTTTCCCCAGTTCAAAGCGGGGCGCAACGACTGAGATGCCTCTCGTCCGGAGATCCTTCCGTCTCCCCTACCATTCGTTATGGAGTCCTCTTAGCTCCCCCTCGATCTCCCCGTCAATTGCATTGTGTAGCAAAGATCTTTGGGGCCGACTTTTCCACTAGCCCTTTTTCAATTGCCGCGATATACCCCTCAGAGCTAGGCACCTTCGTGCCCTGCCCTGAACTCTTCCGTCATCCTAGTACGCTTTCTTACCCCTCATAAGAAGTTTGTCGGGGCGAAAGCAAGAACAACGCCGCCGGTTTGGCAGTTTCTCCCCAAACAGATAAAGCGGCTTTTTTACGACCGCTCCCAAGATCGGCAGCTCCGATACGCCTTGACCCTGACTCTTGGTCTTTCTCCTTCTTCACGTAACGAAAAGGAGAAAAGTCTCTCGTACACCATCCTTCGCTCGGAATTAATCCCCAGCAGCTTCCCTTCACGCCCTTTGTGTCACCCTTCTGCAAAGTGCTGATCGAAGGCTCTCACCATCCTTTTACTTTTTTGACCGACGAACGTTTTGCGGCATCCGGCTCACATTCACTGCAACCCTCCCCAACGCCAGGCCCGCAAGCGGTTCGCTGCATCCTACAGACCCCAGTTGGGTTCATTCGGCGATTTCTTATCTGTTAATTGCTCGTGGCGGACTTTCAGCTGAATCTACTTTTAAAGGTCCAACTGAAGAGGGGCTTCCTCTGTCCAGTGATTCTTGAGGATGGGATGGTTGAACAATTCCAATGCGGAATGCCATTCTTTTTCTTCCCCCTTCATTTTTTTTTGATGAGGATTGCAAATCCAGGGTCATCATTGCTTCCATGGTTCACCTCCCATAAGCAAACATCTCGTCCTTTTCTTCCTTTTTAGGTCCTCTTTCTCTTCAAGTTTTTCCTTGAAATGTGGTCCGCACACTGATGACCGTCTCCTGATAAAACTTATCACACCGAACTTCCACCTTGAGTCGTTTTTGTCGCTGAGTCCCCTTAGTGCGTCCTAGGCCCAAGGGGGTTTTGTCTTGTGTTGAAGCCGGATGCCGAAACCGCTTCGGCGGCCTAACTCCCCCCCCTGTCCTCCTTTTTGCTTTACCGTAGCCGAAGTTCCAGATAGGATTTCTAGCGCAGCAGGTTTTTGTGTTGAAAAGCGGGTCCGGGAGAAGAATGACGTTTTTAAGTACTCCCCATTGTTAGCTTCGTGCTGAGGAAGCGAAGTCGAGCGTGACGCAGGTCTCATAACTTTTTATCACCCCCCCCTGTTAGAGCTGATTGCGATAGCAGTTAAGAACCTTCTTATCTTGATTTTCACTGAATTACTAGTGGCCTTGGGGAGGGGCTTTCCTCCCCCACGACCACCTGCTTAAACCGAGGGAAGAATCTCCTTGTTTCTGTTGAGAAGTTGCTTTTTACTCGGACCCTGACCTCCAGTAGTTCGGAGACCGCGTTGCATCCCGTGAAAAGTTGTATTTGAAGCCGTGCCGCCCCTTCTGCGTGGCTATAAAGTTGTTCTCTCGAAGTTCCTGAGATACGAGGCGATCGCGTTTCTCCATTTTGTTCACCCCGTGCGCTCGCGGGAGATTCCGCGCGACTGCATTTGACTAGAAGCGGAGTTGCTGAAGTCTTCTTTGTTCAATTTTCCTTCGATGTGTGTTTGAACAGACCCCGAGAATATTTTTCTTTTCAATTCACCGGCTTACAAGAAGTTTTGTGATGAATTCAAGCCCCCTATGGAATAGAGTCGGACTTCTATCCCACCCTTAGACCTCACGCTGCCGATATCGGGATTTGCAGGACATAAGTCTCTTGTAAGGAAGACGTTTTTCTCACACTTTGTTTGTTTTCCCCGACTTTTCTCTTCTGCGGTTGGAGGTGCGGCTCCTATCTCCTCGTCCTTTCGTTTCGTTTGCTTGAGAATGCTCCGCAGCCGATTCAATGCCAAAGCCCGCGCAGCAACGTCGTGTGCCCCTCCCCCTCCCATTAGAGGTCGCGCTGTTCCTTACGTATATAAGACTCCACAGGAATTATTCCTAAAACGCTTATAACAGGGCTTCCTTCACTATTGCCGGGCCTTCGCCTTGCGTGTTAGGGCAGTTCCTCTCCCCCCTTCCTCCCAAAAAATGACGGAGGCCGAGGAAAATACCCCCTGTCACGGCCCAATTTTGAAGTTTTTGCTTCTGGTAGCGTTTTTAGGTCCCTCCGTCAGATGTTGCCTCAGGAATTTCTTTAGCGCGCTGCGTCCAAGCAAACCCGAAACTATTTCCCCTGAGAAATATTTAATCGCGGCCCTCGTGAAACTAACCGAGAAATTCCCTTAATTCCTCGAAGCGTAACTAGAAGGGCCTAGCGGGAAGTGGATCCGCCCATACCCTTCCGTTTCTTTTAACGTCATCAAAGGTCATAAGGGTCGAGCCGTCCCGGTTTAGAAATGATTTTTCCCCCTTCGGCTTCCCACGAAAGGATGCCGGCCCTCCCTACAGGCCTCCCGATTCCTAGAGTTCTTAGGGGGTCGGTTATAGACAATCGGCTTTTTGTTCATGCCACGGACGGTTCCATATTAAGGGAAACAAGGTCTTGGCCGATCCCATCTTCCCTCTAGTCCCCTTCCTCGACGAGCCGGCGATCATTCAGAAGTTCTCTTTTCACCGAGAGGCCTTCCTCTTCATTCCACTGGTGAAAAAACCATGGAACAGGTCCGACTAGAAGGTAAGCACTTCCTGAGACCCACTGACCCGGCTGGACCTGTTGGCGCGCCTTCATAACCTCAGTAAATGCCGTCCCTTATGATGAGTGGAACGAGTCAAGTGGCTCTCTTCCCTCCCAGTTTCTCCCCTGTGTTATTCCTCGAACCTAGTCTCAAGAGTAGCCAGATAGGGTTACTCCTCAGGCAAGGCATCCCAACGTCGTATCCCTAAGTTCCTCCCCAATCCCTCTGGCTCGTTTCCATTTTCCAACAGGGTGCCAGATCGTTCATTAAGTGGCGAGACTCCCCCCCAATCTTTTTTCCGTGTCAGAGTCAATATAGTTATCATATAACCCCAAGTGTCTTGAAGTAGTCGTCTCAATTGTCTTTCATTTTCAATCCTTTGACGATGTTGGTGTGTCAGACATTCTAAGTTTCTTTTCGATTCAGTCCCACCGAGCTATACGAAAAAAACACGCCTAGTTTCTCCCTAGTCAATTTTTCCAAGTGTTTCTCTAGGTCATGATTCCGAGGACACTACTCCAGTACTTCTTTCCTTTACCTCCTTCCTCAGCGCGGATTAGAGCCCTTCCCCGTGAGTTCATCAATCCTTTTTTCTCTTCGAGCTACGCTATATCCCAAAAAACTCTTTTCTTCTAGGCTCCATTCTTGGTAAAGACACAGACCCAATCCGCCTTCCAATGCTAGGCTTGTACAATGAGCACCCGTGGAGATTGCTCCATCCGAGCACAGGACCCCAATATCCTTTTTTGAAGTTCCTTCTGAATGGTTTTTCTACTGCAAGACCCGTTCGGTCTCAGAGCACGATGCCTTCCCCCCTTTCTTCAGGTGTTTGACCGCAAGGAGCAACCTGGTGCTTTCATCCTGACCCTTGGGGTTCGCAGTCAATCCAGGGCTATCTTGATTCCCCTGTAAGACTGTGACCACCTGCAGGGCGACTTTCCCTTCATAACCTCTCTTCTTTTTTTTACGCCTCCCCTGGTAAATGGGAACGTTCTCTGACAAGATAGACCCTCTCCCCCCTCCGTGGATAACCTCCCCGAAAAAGGACTTTCCACCATCGCTTGTTCCTGTCCTTCCCGATGTGTCAGAGAAAACGACCCTCGTTCGGTTCCTAGTCCGGTTGAGCTAGTCACCCCTCGGTGCGAGATGGCGTCCTTTCCGAGTTTTTTTCCTCCCTTTCCTGACAGTGCTCACTGGCAGGAAGGCCCCCTTTTGAAGTGCTCTAGTCCTTCGTGATCGTCCTATGTCAAGCCCGGCAACAAGTCCCTCTTCAGGTTTTCCCCCCAAAAGAACTCGCTTTGACGGTTCGGAGATTCAGGAACGCCGAAGTTAAAATTGCTCTACTTTCGTCGGAGCCGAAGGAAGAATTTCCCCCACGAAGCCCAATTTTCTATCATCTTTGCTATATCCTTTTCCCGAGCGCTCCCTCGGTAAAGCGGCCTGCTTTCTGATCGCGGCACGGGATTAAGGTAATGGCCCGTGTCATCCTAGATTGTATTATAGAGAGCGTGAGTCATCTTCTTTCCCTCCCCCTCCCTTGTTGTTTTTCTATCTTCGAGCTCTTCACGAGAAGGACCACCCGGCTGCAACGGGGATAGTCCAAAATTTATGGCCTCCCCCCTTTTCATACTCTCCCCCCCCTGTCGTATCGCTAATTATTCTGCTGTGAGATCGGATAACTCTTCCTGTTGGGCCTCCCCTTTTCCTTCCCGAAATCTTCCGTTCGTCAGGAGTTTAGCCCTCTAAGAGAACAGTCAACTCATCCTTTTGATTGTTCCCGACGCGTACGCATAACTGTTGCCGGCCCTCCTTTCCTCGGTTTTTTCGATCTAGGACGACAACCCTAGCCTTGGTCAAGATGTATCGGTCTTGGCCTGCCTTTTCGGAAGTTTCCGACGAGTCTCCGCCCCCGATTCCTTCGAATTTTCCCCCCCTGTTTCGCGGCTAACACGGGATGATGCAGCAGATAGGCCCTTTCACCGTTTTCTTTAGTGCGCATTTGGTTCTCGCGAGGTCGACGTGATCTCTCCAAGAAAGTCCTCCACCTCTTTGGTAAAAGATGAATTGATGAAGAGGCCTCGACAATTCGTCAAATCGGAAAGAACGAATTAAGGGATGCGCGGTCGTTCTAGCGGACCAAGGTCTTCATCCGGACGGTAGAGTACCCCGAGTCACGATGAAGTTTCCCGTAATTTCTTGCCTTTTTTCCCTTTGGCCTATCGCCCAAACCATTCGACGACCTTGTTTCGGGACCGACTCTTTCGGAAATTGGGTTGAATGTCATTGCCTCCTTTGAGAATCGCCCAAGTTCCGGTGCCGAGTTGTACGAGCTATCACCTGGGACTTATCGAGTTTGTCCCCTTATGCTCCATCACACTAACGGGCGCAGTACGACTAAGTGCGGCGTTTCTGTCTCTTCTCCGTATATTCCGAATTCGTCTTGTGTCGAAAATTTCGTTCCCTGTTGCATCGAGAGGGCTTTTAATATTTACCCTCCCTCAACTTTCTTAGCCTTTCTGGAGAGCTCGTGTGACGAGCTCGAATTGACCTTCTGTGATTTACCCCAATGACGGCGGTTCCTTTCTTTTCGACGTTTTCTGGAAGCCTCCCCCCCCGGCTCCGGGTTGACCTCTTAAAGAGGGAACTTACTGCTATCCCCTGTCTTTCGACGAAGTGACCAGACTGCGCTGGCCTCTTTCCTCTTCTTACTCTTTTCCCCTTCAAACCAACGTCTGCTGGGGCTAGGGCGCGACACTTAATGCGCGCTCTTCGACCCTTTGTCACGGGTAGCCCCCTCCCCAGTTGACTTCTGCGGCTTTCCCGTTGATGCCCTGCCATTTTTGAACCAAGATCGTCTTCGACTCGGCGCTATCTGGATGAATACTGCGACGCTCGTCCTCTCTCTCTGCCAGGTGAACACTAAGAATTAATTTTCCATAGCCTCTTTCCCTCCTCCGGGGAGGAGCGTACACCGGTCCAGGGTCCTTCCTTTTTGTTCTTTTCTGGATCTCCTTCAATTCAGTCTTAGAGAGTCCCGGGCCATTGACAAGTTTCGAGACGATTCGCGCCGATCGCCATCCTTTACCTCGATCCTCTTCCCTGCGATCGTCGAAATGCGGTCGACTGGGGCAGGAAGACCGGACTCCAGCCTGACTAGGCAAGTCGGAGTGGTGCCCCCACCAAAGTGCGGAGATACCCCTATCTCAATCCTTACAACCGGAAAGTGCGAGGGGGTCTGGTAGTTGTAGGGCCGATCTGTCTGCTTTTCTCGACTTTCAATTGAGAACACGTGGGGCCCCGTAGAACAGGATGAACTTGTGCCTCGGATAGTACCTCCCCCTTTGTTGGGTTGGACGTTTTTTGGGTTTTCCTTTTTTGGTGTTTTTTTTTGGGGGGGGTTGGTCTTTGGTTGTTTTTTTTTTGAGGACATAAATTAAAGAGGGCTGATTCCGAGGACCGTATTCGTGGTAGTTTTCACGAGTTTTAAAAGCCCCTGTCCCTAGTGAGGCTACAGATGGTGCGATTATTTATGTTCAGGCAGCGCACGCGAGTTCCACCTTCCTAATTCGAGCTTCCGCAATCTTCAAACGAGACCCACAGAGACTCCCCGTCCCATACAGGCAGTAGGTCGGCTGTCTTTTCCCCTATTCTTTCGGTTTTTTCTGGCCCTTTAAATGAAAAGGCCCCCTTAAAAGCCTCCCCCCCGACACCAGTCGAGCAGGGTAGAACGACCCTTTCTTTGCTTGTCTAGAGAGTAATGGTGGAGATTTTCCTGAGGAACTCGGCTGCGACCCCGCCTTCTGTTCAGTCTCTTTTTTCCTTCTGCTTTGTTATTGAAACGGCTGCGGTATCTCCCACGTCCCCGAGCTCGGCCACCGCGGCGTCTCTTCACACCTCCCCCTTCCTTTCTGATGAGAACCCTTGACAGCAACAAGACCATTGTGCGCACAGCACGTCGGCCGTTTCAGAACGAGATGAGGACGTGTAGGAAAAGCACCTCTCTCTTTTTGACCCTTCCCTTTTTCCCTATTGATCAGGACCAGTTTTACTAGAGGAATTCTTGAGAGGACGGACAAGAGTAGTTTTCAATACTTTCAAGGCCCTCTTTCCCTGAGACCCTTTTCATTCCCCTGACTACTTCCGTCCAGACTGGATTAAGAAAATAAGAGGCTGAATTCTCTCTATCTTTCCTTTTCTCCTAGGTCCGTTGAGCTTGACAATTGTCCTCTGGAGATATCCTTTTCCTCCACTTTCAGGATCTCCCGGCAAAGTTTTAGACGATCCTAGGGTCAACCGCGTCCAAGCAAACTGTGGTCCCCTCGCCAGCAGATATCCCCATCCTCTCTGATTGGCGTGCTAGAGTTCCCACCGAACTTAATAAGAATCCCTCCTACTCTCGCATCCTCCTTTTTTAGCCAGTTTCCTACTGGACTAAATTATGGAAGTTTTATTTCCTCCGGTATCGAAGAGATATCGAATCCCGGAGCGCCCGTAAGCCTTTCTTATGCCCTTTCTTTTTTCCTTAATACGCCTCCTGAAAAGTTTTTTGACAGGAGACAGATTGAGATGGTAATTAACACCTTGCTCACACGCAAATTTGGTAAACAAAGCTGTGTTCGCATTCGACGCTTTTTATTCCTCTCCCAGCCCTTCCCCTTAACTTTGTATCAATTATGCCGCGACCTTTTGTTGACGGTCCCTGCCTTTTCCCAATTCAAGTGCCCCGAACACACCCCTGCCTGCCCCCCTGTTCCCCCGCCCCCGCCCCCGATATCATCGAATAAAGAAGAATTTTTGCCTTCCTCGGAGCTGATCGTGCAATGCTCTGCGTTTTTTTCCCAAGAGGACGATACCTTCCCCTTAAGATTTCCACTCTATGTATGCGGCTGAGGTTCGAAACTTGCGGAAAGATAGGAACGAGGACCTGCTTTACTCTATTTAAGAATCATCCGTTGTTGTTTGTTTGATCGATCGCCCCTCCCTTGAATTTTTTTAGAACTCCATCCTCATACATCCTTCTTTCGTGGGGACCGGAGAATCTTCTCTCCGTCCTTTCCCTTCCCCTCTTTCTCCGCGCCCCCCTTCACCCACTCCCCCCGCATGCCCAGTAACCCCAGGGTCTTTGTGGTCTGTCGACTGGCCTGCGCACCGTTGCGTTCCGGGGACCTTTCTGGTCCGTTTGAAGCTTATTCAGCCCCGCAGTGCGGCCTGGGTCTCCCCAATGACGGATTGGAGGGTGCCTTTTGAAGGCGAATCAGCATGTCTCTTCCAGCGCTTTTGCGTCGTTAGAGATGCTGTCTTAAGTAACAGCTTTTAAGCTGGGAAGGATCCTCCCCCTTTTCCGTTCGCTATCTGCGGAAGTCGATGATTCCGCAAGAGGAATTCAATCACTCTTTCTTTCTCCAGGTTTCTTTGATACTCCCCCTGTTGCTTGTAGGAATGGGCAAAAATGACAAGGACCCCTTTTTCAATGTGGGGGCGCCAACTTCCCCGGCTTCGAAACGCGGTCCTCCTCCTTCTCGGATTCCCTTTTCTTTCCTCGCTCCCTAAGGGTCATCCGAGCGTATCTTCAAGGATTCTACGATGTTACGGGAGTTCGACTCGACGTGCCGCCCGTATGCAGCGCCTTGAGGGAGATAGAGGGAGAGTCGGTCTCTCTCCCCACTTTCATTTCACCGTGCTTCTTCCTTTAAGACGAGAGATTCACCCTCTAGGAGTTGAGGCCCCGCTGATTTGTCCCTTCCAGTTTTCCCGGGGGAAAATTATCGCGCCTTCGACGTGACCTCGAAGGACGAGGCGGAAGTTTTCCTCTCTTTCAAATCCGTACTCTAGTACTGGGAATGCTTAACCCCTAATATGCGACAGACTTTTCTTTTTTAAACAGGAGAGAACTCCCTGGGCTTTGCAGGATCACTCCTCCCCCCTACTCTACGCGATGTCTCACCCGGGAGGTTTTCATCAAGTTAGCGAATGTCAGATAGAGGAGTTTGGACCCTACCGCGGTTGAAGGAGTTCAGCTCATTCTACGTGAGAATTGTTCGATACGCAGCCGATCAGACACAAGCCTATCTTTTTTACCTGACTCCCCACTGCGCGGCCCGACCAGCCCTTCACCCATCGCGAACCAGGAACTTCGAAGACCACCGAAGCTCAATGAGTAGACTTGAAGTTAAGAGCTCGTTTTGGCTCCTCTTTTTCTTTTGTCATCCGTAACGAAGGCAACCGCCAGACTTCCGTCCTTTCCCCCGCCTCTAAACGCTTCCAATGTGGAAGGGTTGATTTTCGAGGTCCTTTACTCCCCCCAGTCTCGACGATGACTTCTCTTTAATTTTTTCGAGAGCACTGCGGTAGCACAGATTCCTTAACGTACTTCCCCCCCCCTTTTCCACAGTTTTCGGCGACGCGTTAATCCTGCACTCGTCTCCAACGCTTCCCCGGCACAGAATAAGCTTCTATTCCAATCTCGACGGGCCCCGCGTACTTAAGTGCTCCCCATAAAGGTTGAAGTGCTTTTTTTCTACTATTAATTAGTTCAAACAGTTTTTTGTAGACGCGACACCTCGCAATGTCCCCCCCCTGATTTATCAAGCGGAAATACAACGCTACCATTGCTTGCCAGAGCGTTTCCTGGTGGCGGGACCACTCCTTTCATGCATTTAATTCTGAATGCGATAAGGGCACCGGTTCCGGAAGATTAGTCGTAAGGGATATCAATTCCCCTTACCCCGCAGGTAGGTATCTACAGTTCCGTCTGTTTCACAGAGCGATCGGAGCCCCGTCTTCTCCTGGTTTCCCCCCCCCACATTTCCGTGAAGACAGTTACTTTAAGACGCAGCACCCCTGTCAACTCGAACGAAAAGGTCCCCATTCTTTCCTGGTCGTCCTACTCCTCCAGGTCTCTTCAATTTGATCTTCTGATGGGATAGGAGGCTGCGTGTCACTGGCAAGTGACCGCTTTATATTAGGACTTACTTAGTTCTCCCTCCGAATTCCGTTGAAGATCTTCATACTGAGAGGTTGTATAAAGAAGGTTCTCCCAGTAGTTCCCGAACCTTTCAGTAACAAACTTCCCTTTTTCTCGGGTCCCTTGGACCCCTTTAGTTCCAGATCGCGAAGTCCGTCGCCCTCCGATCGACAACGAAGCCCGTTTTTTTTCCGTGTCGAGTCAAGCTTTTCACTCTGTTCCGAGTTTCCTGAAGACCTTTCGCGCATTTCTCTTTGAAAGATTTTTCGGGAAGGAAGCACCCTAGCGTGGTTAGTTTTCTTAATCGGTCCCAGAGCTATCGTTTTTAAAGAAATTCCTCTGTGTTTAAAGCTCCTTTTTTTTCAGGGTCGAGCGCGACCACCTCGAAACGCTTCCATCAGTTATAATTCTTTCCTTTCAGTCCCTCCCTATAGCTGCCTGAGTAAAGCATAGTTGTACACCAGGAAGCAACTGGGTCGGGACTTCTCATCCTAGCTTCTACCCCCCTCACCAACTGATTTCTTTCTCTGGTAAAGCCACTCCCAACTTAACAAGGCAATATAGGCGCTTCAGCTACTCAGTGGCGATCTCACCAGACGAAAAGGTAACCTCGATTACGATAATTCATCAGATAGTTTTTTTGGAGCATAGGCCTTAGTATGTCTGTTTACTCCGGTCTTAGACAGGGTAGCTTTCCCGTCGCAGGAGAACTTTATCCAAAACGAGCAGCAGTACACCTGGGAATGTCGGCCCGCTGTCCTTTATAGGTTCATCTTCTTTCAAGGTCGTGAGAGGGTAGCGACTCTTGTTTCAATGGAATGTTCGTTAGCCCCGACGACTACATCTATTATCCGCCCTCCGGCAAAACCTTAAGCCTCTTGGAGCATCCTTACTCTCAAAGAGTTTTTAAGCGAAACCTCTAATCCTTTCCCTTCCAGTACCGTTTGCGTATTTCAATCGGTATAGACGGGAGGCACATGTGACTTCCCGTCCATACGAGGCCCCCCTTGAGAATCGGTCACGGCGGACGGCCTTACTTGCTCTCGCCAGACTCCCAAGATTATAAATTCCCTTACAAGGTGAGGCTTACTGGTCAAGGGCGCGCAACTTGAAATCGCGGTGGTTTCTCTTCCTCCCTTAAAAGCCCCCCGGCATCTCCTTCCTTCAAGACCTTTTTTAAGCGAAGCCAAACTCCCCCGGCCTTTTTCCTCATATACTGACGAGTCCTTAAGGAGCTCGACGAAAATTTTGCGTCGTCTTCAGACCTTTTCATTTTCCCTTTCAGCTTTCGCGTACAGTATCGAATAGTGAGGCCGATCTCTTCCCTCTCGTTGTTTGTTTGGAGATCTTTCTCCGATCGCGAGAGACCTCCCCTTCTTGCCCCCTTCCCGGACTCCCTGTCCTCCCCCTCAGCCTTTTCCTTCCGCAGATAATTCTTTCGTCCGTGAGATTCCCCCCGATTTCCGAGGAGGTCAGGTTCGAATTCTCATCGGAGCCTGACTCCCTCTTCCCTTGCTTAGGTTTTTACTTACATTTCCCAGCACAGCGATTCCCTTTTTTTTTTTTTCTCTCCAGTGCGCAAAGTACAAGAATAAATTGTGGACGGTGATCATTCCGCCCGCAGCTCGGAGGACTCTTCTGCACTCCTTGCCGTCCTTTGATCCCGATTCCCCGTTTTCTCCATTCTTCCGTCCCCATTCTCCTTTTTTCCCGTAGTTGTTCGAGAGCACCCTCCTTCCGAACGCATCGGCTTGCTGCTCACCGGTTCTTCTTCCGCCGATTTCTTCACCCCCTTTTTCATTGCTGATGATACCAAGTCCTCTCATAGAGAGGTCGATCGGGCCTCGCACTCCAAGTCCAATGTACCGTCCGTGCGTTTGTTCACATTCTCACCCTCTTAGCCCCTACCCCTTCCTTTGACCCGAGGAACCCTCTGACTTGATTAAGGCGGCTCGGTCTTAACCCCCCCAACCATGTTTCGCGGAATTTCACCCTTCCCCTCTGCAGGCCGTAATAGTGCCTTACCGTCTTTCGAGGATTGCCCGATCCCCACACCCAATTCGTTCACCTCGCTTCTCTTAGCAGATCTTAAATTGATCGGTAATTGGCATCTTGAGCAGTCGCCCCGTAGGTGAGTCGCGCCTATCACCTTGGCCTTTAGTTTTCTTTTTCTCTTCCTCATCCCGGCCTTTGCTTTTCTCAGCCTTCGCTACGATACTTTCCTCCTGCCCGCCTATGCTGGTACAGCTCCGGCCCTCGACCTTCCCGCTCTTTGGGAATATGCCGTCAGCCTTAATATTTGCCCGGCCTTTAGGTCTCTTCCCGCTTGCCTTTTTTTTCGGAGTGATAGATAGACACTTTTTCTTCCTTTTCTGAGCTAGGTGCCGTCTCAGTCCGGACCCTTAGACCCGTCGGCCTCTTCCCCGGACCTGGGACCCGTCTCACAATGACGCGGATTTGGCGAATCTGAAAGACTTCTGCATCACGTTTTCTATTTAAATTGAAAAAAACGGGCGTATCGGGAGCCCTAATGCGCTATATGGCTACCGGTTCATTTTCCTTTGACCCCCTGACGATCTTAGTACTTAAGCAGGATAACGAAGTTCGATGGAGTTACCCGAGCGGATGCGACTACGGCGCCTATCCTTATTAATACCGCATCCGATTTTTCTCTTCGTGCCTCTCCTGAGTGACCCTTTCCTCAACAGATATTCGAAGATTGCTTGACGAGGGAGGCGCGTCACGCCAGCCTTACTCTCTTCTTTAGACTTTAAGGATTAGCGGACCTTCCCTTGGTGTCATGGGCATGTGGGTTTCCAACATTTTGCGCCATCTTACCAGCGCCGATCGTATTCTTTTTTCTCGAACTTCCTCCTCTGACTCCCTCTCTATAGGCCCCCATGCGGGAATTGACTTTCTTCCCATTTCCTAGGCATAGGAAAATTCTAACTTGTGCATTTCATGCCTCCCCCCGCCCCCCACCAGATGCGTGTCGTAAAAGAAAACTACTTCGGCAATACGGAGTAGTTCTTCGTAGTTGTCCGGGCCGAATGTGCTTGTGTCTCAGGCTACCTCTCCACCCGGAGGATGGTTTAATGATGACCTTGTCGGAGATAGTAATCCCGTCTTCTATCCCCCTTCCAGCTTCGACCGTCGATTTAGTGACTGATTCTTTTTCTTCGTGCTTTTCTCTGCTCGGCGCCTCTGTTTAAAAGACCCCTCGAAGTGACTGGTAGATTATGTTTTTTTCCCTTTTCTCTTCTGTGCGGCCTCTGCCGCCGCTTGACCCTTTCCATTGCATTTCTCCTCAGGCTAGAATCCGAGATTTGTCAGCAAGGCTTTTTTTACCGCAGACCAAGACCTTGAAGTTTTCGGAGTTTTGTTGGGGAAGTTTCTCTTTTTTTTAAGTCGTTCGGTTGACGGTGGCGCGGGACCGTACTCGGTCCTTTCGCCCCCTCTGCGCAGTCCTTCCCCACGAAGCCCTATTGAGTAGGTAGTTTTAACTTAAGTTGGATGAGAGTTCCTTCTACAGCGGCTGCCCTATTTCAAGTTTTGCTTCGAGGGCTTTTGGCCAATAGGAATGACGGATCTACTTCCTTGTGAAAACCGAGCCGTACGACGGCCACCGGACGAGACAAAAGAACAGGCTTTTGCCCCTGCAGGCGCGAACTTTAGGGGACGAAAAAGCCCTTGGGCATTATTTTCGTTCCCGTGATAAGAGAGGCGCAGATGCTCGGACACTCGACTCTTCGGCTCGCCGTGATACGAAGGGCGTCGCCTATGATGTTTGACTTCTTCCCCCCCCCCCTTTTATCTTTAGAGAACGAGCCCCTGTACGTTTACCGTTCCCCTTTACCCTAAGTCGATTCTCTGTTCACGCATCCCACATCTATAGAATTGCAGCGCCCCCGCGGCGTCTTTCCCCTTTTCGCCGCGAGAGACTCTTCCTAGAGAGAAATTTCCATAAATTTCATGACGCTGAGACTCTCTTCGTAGATCCAGGCCTCCCCCCTTCTCCCGCACGTTTTTTTTTTGGGCTCGCTCTTCCCCCCCCAGAAAGGTTCCCCGTAGAAGACGTCACTTCATACAGATGATTCCTCTTTGCTGAGTCACAACTGATACGACTTCGGTTTCTTTGGTCTCTCAAGTCCCCCCCAGGAAAAGATTGTTCCTTCTTGGCAGTGTTGATGCTTAGATAAAGCCAAAGTCCTAGAACGCGCTATTTTCCATACCCCCCCCGCGCCCCCTCTCGACCTTTTAATGACCTTAGTAAAGTACTTACGCGAATCGCGCACACCCCCGGGACATGATCCCTTACCAGCTGCTTCGTAACTTATCCCGCTTTTTCCCCCCGCCTTCTTCCCCCCAGAGTTGCGCTAGACTTTTTGATCTCCTACCTCTCACCCATACAACCTACTGAGTAATTTGTCGTTCTTCCGCCGAAACGGCTTTTTTTTCCGTCATCCCTGCCCCCTTCCCCAAAAAGGACTGCCTTTCCGGAAAGAACTCTTTTTTGAGGTTTCCCGCGACAGACACGACAGGGGAATTTCATGGGCGTAGGGTTATTCTTGATTTCTTTTTTAATCATTCCCCCTCTACCTTGTTCCCCCCCTTACAACTCCCCCTCGAAGATGCCTCCAGAGTCCCTTTCGTATGTAGTTGAGGGAGGTCTGTCCATGAGCAGCTCGACTTCTCTTCTATTTCCCGTTTGTTGTTTCTTCTCTTAGCACAATTCCTGAACAGAGATTTTCTTTCCTGCAACCGCACCATCCGCAATTTCATCTCTGGATCGTGACACGTTGCGATCGTCTCTTCATCCATGGACAATCTCGATTGATACCAAGCTCCGCCCAGATAAAACATCCCCCCGAACTCCACCCCCTTGCGTCGGTTTGCTTGCAAGCGCGACGTTGTCTTTTTTTTTTTTCCAAGCAGTGGGTTTTAGCCCATTGAAAATTTGAAGCCGTGATGGACGCACCTCCGTTCGGCGGGCTCCCCACCTTTTAGTTGGATTATGGGTGTTTTTGAAAAGTAGCTCCTGAATTTTTCGAGAGCACAGATGGTGAAACTTTTTTAGTTCGCTCTTACATGAAAGTCTTTTTTTTCTGACTCCTTGTTAACCTGGGATCCCTTACCCGGAAGTCGCTTAGTTGACTCCAAGAAGTCCTTTTGTTCTCTTTATCTTCGATAGCGCTCCCCCTTTGATCCCTAGATTCCATCAACACTGCCCCGAATTACCTCGTGGCGTTTTCTTTTTTGTCCCCCGCCCGGTCGACAACTAGGAAGAAGAATTCCATTGTTGAAGCATTTGCTGAATCTTTAGCACGCCGGACGAGCTCGTTGGCCCTGGATTCGCTACCTGTGAGATTTACCGACGCTACCTAAGATAGGAGACCAGTCCGCTTTGATTTTTCCCCCCTATGGCCTGAGATACCTTTTTTGATTCTCCAGAGTAATTAAAGTCACGTGTTCTTGATCTGCGCGTCCCCCTCTGCCAGAGTTTCCTTGCTGGTTCAGGAAAAGGATCCGGTCCCCGTGAGTCCTCGACTAGATGTTTGTAGAGGGATGCTGATTCAAACGATATATTTGCTCTTACGTTACGTCCCCCTTGTTCTGGGCGCGCAGGTTTCCTTTTCACGCCGAGGCCTTGAGTCATGGCTGCTATCACATATTTCGACCCTCGCAACAGGCCAGCCGATAGCTCGAGCCGAGGAAAGCAGACGCGGGTCTTCCACCACCTTTCCCTTGCTGAGGAGAAAATTTCTTTTTAGTCTTAACTCCACTTGGTTAGCTCAATTGAAGCTCTATGCTTTGGAGGAAGTCGCAGATTTTCTTAGTCTCTTGCTCTTTGTTCATGTGAGATCGATACTCAGACTCTTACTCAACAGTCAGCCGCCAACGTAGTGGGGCGCAGTCAGGTCATTCGCCTTTTCGAACTCTAATGCCAAAATTTAATAGGAGACGACAAGCAATCCTCCTGTAGTCGGAAGTCCTCTCGTGTTTCCCCTTCAGTTGGCTGCCGTAAGTACTTGTAAAGCTTTCCACAGCGAAATGAACTCAATCTACTTAATGGTTAGGGGAGTGATTTTGTTCCTCTGGACGTCGGCCGATCCCTTTTCTCGCGCTGCGCAGGACTGGATGTCGCGCGGCTGCGGCCGCACTAAGCCCCCGCCTTCTTTTTCCCCAATCTTCCTCCCGTTCAGCGTGGAAACCTAGAGCTCGTTCCCCCGCGGACAAATGCAAGAATCCTAGGCTCTTTTTCACTTCTCTTACTTGTTAAGAGTGCTCTCATCAACTGAGCTTGTCCCCCCTAGGACGAAATTTCATAAGCTAGAAATCTTAGTTCGCCCCCCGTTAACTTCTTGTCTCAGTCAGCAGTTCTGTCCTCAACCGACCAAACGACTTACTGTATTCCTCATGCGTTTCAGTGTGGCTTATCGACGCGGCTTTTTTCTTCCTTGAGATGACTTCCAGCTTCCGGTTGTGTAACACAGTTTTTCCAAATTTGGGTTCCCCCCCCTTAGAGGTTCATTTTTTTAATCCCCATTTGGAAGAGAGAATTTTCCGGTTTCATCCTAGAAGTTAGCGTTCCCCCCAGATTTAGATCTTCTGCAGATCTTCTCATGCGTTCCTTCAGTGAGACTCTTTCCAGTCCGCTGATAATTTCCCTTCCCAATTCCTTCAAATTGACGGGTTGGACTCCTCGGATGCTTCCTCGAGGGCTACTCTGATGAGTGGCCCGCGGCCATTTACATTTTTCATTTCTGACGTTGAATATCGCGCTATTATTCATCGAACAAGCTCTCGTGGGAGCCGTATACTTTGGGTAGTCGTACTATCACCAATAGTCGTTAAAAGAAGACCGGAAGGACACCTAGCCCCCCACGGGTCCCCCACCCTCCAGTGAACAAAGTTAGCCCTTACATTCCGTGACTCGCCCCCTGCCCCCTCCCCCTTTTTTTAATCTCTTTTTTTACAGAGGTATCTAAATTGTATTCCCCCAATTATTTACTCGTTCCCAGACCTCTTTCTGACCAGGTTTCCGTGGGAAAGACCGGACCCGTTAGCTTTCTTCCATTTTTCCTTTCCCCATAGCTAGAAAAGCCAGCCTC
>Ga0179591_1258437_pt1 | contig 21873 bp, 25 predicted proteins | sample CZOMad2_1_08_16f_FD_182891 | JGI IMG/M metagenome (GOLD analysis project Ga0179591, IMG submission 182891) | Vadose zone soil fungal communities from Angelo Coast Range Reserve, California, USA - CZOMad2_1_08_16fungal (PacBio error correction) | ecosystem: Environmental > Terrestrial > Soil >... | reverse complement strand
TTCCCTCTCCTTCTGGAGTTATGTTTTGTCCTCGACTCTTTCCTAAAAAGGCGAGCTCTTGCCTTTGGGGTGACCTTCGCTTTTCTGGCACAGTCCAGAAAGACCGGACGGGTTTTTAGATGCTTTGGCCAGACCCCTCTTATTTTCCCTATTCGTTGTCTCCCCCTTTCTTGGGGGCAGTCTTGTGATATCCAGCCCCCCCTCCATTATGGTAGGAAGTCCTCGCGTCAGGTTCTGGTGAGACCGAGAAGCTAAAGAGAACATGCGATTTTTTTTTTTTTCTAGTCTCCTGGGTCCGGCCCATTACGAACTCCTATGATTACAGTAATCTTGACGTCGACATGTGCGGACGTCCCCGACAGCTTTACCGCGCCGCTCGATGCAGGTAATAATGTGAAAATTCTGCAGAGTGGCCTCCTGTGAACTTTCGGTGGGTGAGTAGGGATCTGGAAGACGAACTCATCTAGCGCCCCGGAAGAGCACCCTTTTCTTTAGTGAGAGCCAGCCCAGGCCTGGTCTGTCTTTTATTTCTCGCGAGGCAGGGACGGGAAGTTTTGTAATAGGTTAAAAAGCCCGGTGTTGAGCCCTCCCCCAGAGAGGTGAGCACCTCTCCCGGAAGGTACCCGAAGGGAAGGTTTTGACCCCCCCCCCCCCCCCCCCCCCCCCCCCCCCCCCCCCCCCCCCCCCCCCCCCCCCCCCCCCCCCCCCCCCCCCTTATGCCACCACCCCCCCCCCCCCCCCCCCCCCCCCCCCCCCCTCGCCGCCCAAGGGAGGCCCGCCCCCCCCCTTGACCCTTCAGCCTTTCCAAGGCGCGAAAGTCCGCCGGAGGCTGGTTTTTTCCCCCTTTTAAGATACCAAGCTAACCTCCTTAATAGTCCCTACGTTCCCCCCAGAAATCATCTTGTGTCGTGAGGGTCGTCCCAGAGAAACTTCCTTTCCGGTCATTTTATTACCGTTGTTTCTTTCTGCTCTTCCTTCGGTGTTTCAGTTCCTCCGCCATCACTGTTCTTGGTGATCTCCCCCAGTTTGAGTACCTTGGCCGGAAAGCAGGGAGGTATTAGGCAGTCAGAGAGGTCAGGCCTTCCGCCGGTCACCTCCTCGCATGAGCTGGGCCTGGTTTGCGCCATTTGCGTTGTTGCATCTCGCTTCGATTAGGCCGGTAGAACTGCTCCAGCCCCGCATCAGGTGTAAGGTTCCCCACCGCCCCGCCCTCGTGTCCTCTTGTTTCAGTAACAACAAAGGGGGCCCGTTTCACCCCATGGGTTCGGGAGGATACTCGTCTAAAGTAAACTTGTGGTACTGACATTCTGTCCATCTCCAAGACATTAGGGTTTCCTTTCTCGCGCCGACTCCGATCCCCTTTTCATTTTCATTTCCAAAAGAACACCTGTGTTGTAACCGGGCGAACAAGCTAGAGCGCCCGTCTGTAAGATCGTTCTGCCTTTTTTCAAATTCCCCCTCATGTTGTTGTGTAGCTCTTTGCGAGAAAGTCCCGACGGCCGCTCCCCTATGACGACTTCGCCTGCTTTTTAGTGGCCCCAACCCCCCCCGTGTAGGGGCTTTAATCTTCAAAGGTGATAGATTCTGGAGTCCCTCCCTTTTTTGAGCCCCCCGATCCCTTGGCGGAGATGGAGTGGTTTGTTTGTCCTGGTCTATAACTGCCTTATGCAGGCCTCCTTGATAAAAGAATATATGCATCCGTTTTAAAGTCCGTGGGAAGAGAATTCCCGGGCACCCCCCGTCGCACGATTTGTTCCGGTGACCAGGACTCTAGTGTCTGTGTCGGCATTTCTAAACTGCTCTTTCGATGAATCAAGCCCCAAGTACCCCCCCCTAGCTCTTTTGAAGGAGAGATGGGAACTGCCCCTCTCCTTACACGCTCGGTTCCCTGAGACCTTCCCCAGACTTCCGTTAAAACTCCTTGCCTATGAGGTTATTTAAACCTCATACTAATGAATACTGTCCGTTTGTCTAAGAAGTAGAGACGTCCTGGTCGACCGCGCGCCCTCCCCCACACCGCTCTTTATGTCGCTTTTGACGCCTCGGTGATCCTTATGTCGGGAGCCTTTCAACGGCCGAATCGCCTGGGAAGGTCCCTGAGACCTGAGGTTCTTTCCTATTTTCTCCTCTTTCTGGCGTGGAAACACGACTTCGGGTCACGGCGCGCCCATACCAGATTTCTGGACAAAGCGTCCCTGTTATTGCAAGTTTCAAGACTATTAAGGCACCTCCCTAATCAGTTCCCGCACTTCTTGGGTTCCCCCCTTCTTTCTGACGATCACCAAGTTTTCAGTGGCTTGGGGTAGATGAAGTATTCAACTTTTAGTAGTAGTCTCCCGCGTCTGCCCGCCCCCCACGAAAGTCTCCGGTCATCCCTGGCTCACCGCCTTGACCCCGGCATATTCCGCCGTTTTTTTTAAGATCCGGGGAGACCAGCGACTCCTTCCCTTGTCACTTTCCTTAGGGCGAAATCACCCTTTTCGTCGTTTTGTCCGAACCGCCCCAGAGAAGTTCTTCGGAGTGTTGATCTCCCTGGCAACGGCGGACCTCCGACAGAAGGGTTTCGTCTCCCCCGCCCCACGTTTGACCGCCGCTCCCACCCCCCTTTTCGCCCGGGGGAAGACCTGCTATGTAAGACGACCGAGACACCCTTCGGTTCGTTCGCATCATCTCCCGGTACCGCGTTTTTGCGAAGTTGTGGCCATGTGAAGCTCGCGGGAGCACCCCCTCCCTCTCGGAGAGGGCGATTTACGGCCGTCTCTAAAGTAGACTTTACTAGCCCCTAAACAGACCCGCGGACCCCCTCGCCAAATGGCCATGCAACTGCACGGCCGCCCCTCGTTTGGCCAGAAGAATTCAATTTGGTTATCTTTTTTACCAAAAACGAGCTAAGAGGCTTGTCACCCCCCCGGCCCTTAGAAATAGGATTCATAACTGCGTCGTGCTTGTCCCCTTCCTGTCTACTGGACCTCAGACAGTCCGGCCCAGCCCTACTGCGGGATGAGCACGGAACCCGTTCTTTCAAACAATGGGTGTGCTGCACCTACATCCTTCGTGCTCTCCTGTCCCCTTGCGAAATACGATATATGCGGGACATCTTTTGGACACAGCGAAGTCAAAAGAGTTGATCGATAGGCCTATAAAAAAGACTTACAACCTGAAGAGGCACGTTCATGTAGCGTCCTCTAGAGGTTACCGGTCGCTTTTGTGAGTGAAGATTTCTTTCCCCCCCCAGTTAGGTTATTCGAGAGACGGTACTTCCCGCTCCTGTTAGCGAAGTTGCCGGAGACCCGCTATGACATTTTAGTCTTTTTTCGGAGGCTCCGCAGGTTGGCCCCAACGCTGCGCTTCGGTTTATTCTTGCTTCCAGTGGTTAGCGTTTTGATGTTAAATCCCGTATTCAAGGCATTCAGCCGGTCCAACTATCTGTCGTTAGCCTCCCTTTTAGAAAATTCTCTCATCGCAGGCACCCCTACTTTCCTCGGCAGCTGCCGCACGTGCTCATGCAAGGCCGAGCCGGTGTCTTATGCAAACGGGTCAGCCCCCGAAAAGCATCTCTGGGAACCTATTTTTACTCCGAGTTAGGAGGGCTTGACCGGGTATAGTGGAAGCTTTCTGTAAGCCCCCCCCCCCCCCCCCCCCCCCCCCCGGCTTGAGTTCTATCTGGTGTACAGCTAATTTTTCGCCGGGCTCTCCAGATAAGAGATATATCTCTCATCATACCGTTTTTGTTGTTGGATCCGAGGATAGGCTACGCACCGTCCCTCCCCCCACTTCTCCCCCTCTATACCTCTACCTTCCCAGGAACTCGGCTGATCCTTCCACGACAATCTCCCCCCAGTCCAACCTGCCGTCCCCCTCCTGACCGGGACGTCGTTCCTCTCCGCTATCTTGGACCCCCTGGACGCTCTTTTCCCTAGCAAAGCGGCTAGATTTGGGAGATGGGAGATGCCAGCTGCTTGCCCCCCTATCTTTCCCGAATTTATACAAACGGGAAGTCTTGCAGGGTTGAGCAGTTCCTTTATAGTGTTCACCTGCTGTACAGGAAGGGCATGGGAGAGGGACTCTATCTCAGAAAAATGGAAGAAGCCTCGCCTGCACGCTTTTTTTGAAAGACCCCCGTCCTGCTCTTTAAGCCCTTCTTATCATCGGTTCGCAATCCCCCTGTGAAGTCTGGCGAGTTCCCAATTCCCAATCCCCGTCTTCTGTAGAAAAAGGCAAGTAAGACGACCCGGTTTGCCCTCCCCGCGACGTCTTTTTTAATGCTGCCGAGACTCTCTGACTTTTCCCGACCTGCCGGTCTGTCGGGTCGGCTTCTTCGGCCCCCGAATTAACTCGGTTCTAGGTTTCTTCCGGGTCGCGAAGCTGTCAGGGGCCTTTCAGGAAGAAATACAGGTGCGTGCATCACCGTTTGGTGCTCAAAGTGACATTGGCCATCCCCATCCGAGGACCTGGGAATTGCTCTTTTCGGAGTTTAGTCCAGGTCCTTTGTACCACACAGACCTCCCTCAAGTTAAGGGTCTGAGGGCAGAAGCTTCTGGTTCTCCTTACGTGTACGGTAAGCTCGCCCTTCTTGCCTGGAAAGATCTTTGGTTCGTGAATTCCTTCCATGTGAGTCAGATCAACTTCTTACGATTACTAAAAGGTTCGATTAGGCGAGTCTGCAGCGACTTGAAATGACTCAGGCGATCTCAGAGTCTTGTGTGGTAAATGTTCCCGCTTACAACGTCTCACCTCCGGGACGGCGCCTGTGTAAGTGATGGTCCCCTGACTACGAAGGGACTTTCCTCGACATTCCTGCATGTCATATAAAAATGATGTGTTTTTTCAGCAGTGCTTGGGACGGCTTTCTCTTGGCTGATCCCGAAGCCCCCCTGTTTCACACACAAGTACGCTACGCGCGGGAACACCCTGATCAGATACCAGGAGCCCCACACATATTCCTTCGGAGACGTTCACCCGACGCCTAGGGGCGGCCCCCCCTCCATCGTCTGAAGTGCAGTTATCGGCTTTCCCGTCCCCGACACGATTCTTGCGCACGATGAAATTGGTAGTAATGAGTGATACTGGTACATTCCGAGACTTTTGAGTTGAAATGCCTTTTGGGTGTTGCCGCAGGAGGGCTCCTAACCTCCTTCCGTCGACATTTTGCTAAGACCCCTTTCCCTTTGAGAAGGCAATTTTCCTGAGGGTCTCCCAGAGGTGAGTAGAGAGAGGTTAAGGGCCCGGAAGTATTTCTGGACCCCGTATTCCAGAAGGTGCTTTGAAGCGATCAATGCGGAGCCCTTTCTTTGGAGAAGGCCGACTTTAATGTCGAATCTTCCCAGTTCCCACGCGGCTGATCTATACGGTCAGGCAGGGAACGGCCGGGAGAGGTCCCGTTTCAAGAATAGAGCCTCATTCCCCACCCAAACAGGATTCACCTCTTTTTAATTTTCCTCTCGCCCCCTTCGCATAGGGTTTGGTCCTTTGCGAAGGAACCTGACGGCTTCCCTCGCCCCTTATGTCAGGTGGATCTCAAGGAGTAGAAGACGGACCTCGGTGTAAAGTGAGTCGTCTCCTCTAAATCCCGGTAGCGGTTCGTCTCCGTTCCGGCCAGCAGGTGTCCGTGCCTATCGTGGTTAAGGGTACTTCGGTGCTCTCCCCTTCGCCTTACAGGCTTTTACTGGTTTTTGCGACTGTTTTGAGGCTGTTCTAGATCTCCGGTGTTGTTCCTTCTGTGATAAGCCTTTTTAAGAGTGACTTGACCTTTTTTTCGTTCTGCGGGGTGCTGAACACCATTCCTGCTCCCACGAAAGTTAAACATATTTTTCGATATTCAGGTGGGAGGCCGCTCACGGCTGCGGTCGAATAAATTTCCTCAAATAGAAATCAGCCCTAAGTGGCCCCCCCCCCCCTTCCTTACGGACGAACTCGCTTCTCCGGAGCAGTATTCACCACCCCCCTCCCCTTTTAGGGGCAGATCTTTTCCGTCTCTGAGGAGTACATAATGGTTGCCGTTATCAAGTCCCCACATATCTGTTGTTGCTGATGTGCCTAGAACGTCCCTTGCCGTTCCCTCCCCTTCTTAGATTCGCTGGTTTCTCCCTTACACCACAGGTCGGGGGAAAAGTGACGCTTTTTCCTTCGAGAATGCCGATTCTCGATTTTTCCGGCGATGGAGATGCTCCCTGGCTGATGGAAGCATTCGCCTCTCTGGATCCCTCCTTCTTATCTCACCCGATTTGAACGGGCCTGTTCGGCCACACGCGCACTGCTCTGGGAACCTTAAAGCTTATTCCCTCGCCTGAGTTCTTCCTTCCCGACACCTGAAGCTTTTCCTAACCCCAATGGCGGGCAAACCACCCTCCTTTTATTTTTCCGAGAATTAGTGGGTATCCTATGTCACAAGAGGAATGAAGGTCCGACCTTTCTCAGCTGGCGGCCCCAACATGTTACTCCTAGAGGGCTGACGAAAAGCGTCGCTTCGGAAGAAGATTCCCGACTACTGCCAGGTTTTTAAGGAATAAGCCGACGTCCTTGGTCTCACATGTCTGGGCACCACCTCTATGATGCAGAGCTTAGTTACAGGGTATCCTGGAGGTGATGTTAGACCTGGCTAGGAGTTCCCCCCTACTCACGTCGGGAACATCGAGGAACCTGCTCGTATCTGAGCATTTCAGCGACCCACCTTCCCATCGGGTACCTGCAGATAGCATATTTCCACCGCTGCCCTAGAGCTTTTTATCCCAGATTGTTCTCACTTTTTTCAGAACTACTTCCGTGAGTACATTCCCCTCCCTAGGCACTCGATGGTCAGGCTTGCTTTTTTAGCAGCCTGGTTTCCTGAGGCATGGTAGTTCGGTAGTCCCCCCCCCTATCCCGTCGGTTTACTTTGCCCAACCCTCAGTTCTTAGGCTAAGACGCGATGACTCAACGCCATGTCATGAAAAGGCTACATTTTTTCTTTTTCTGTTTTCCCTTTTGACTGTTTCCTGACCTGAAATGGTCGAAGTCATCTTTGGCTTCCCGTCGGGGCCATAACCAGCCCTTAAAACCTTCTCCTACAGACGAGTATTTTTGTCTTTCTTTATCTTCTCCTAATCCCTCCCAGAGCTATCGGACCCAGAACCAGGACTGTCAAATGAAACCCTCCTCCCGACTACTCCCGCCTTTTTCACCCCACTTTGACGCTCTAGGAAGGTAAGCGTAATGAGGACTCCTACGGTCGTCCGAATAAATTACACTCACCAGCGGGCTTGCGCCGTGTTTTGCCCTTCCTCCAGCTACGTGACCTGGGAGGCTCTCCGCCGCTCGGAAGATCTAGTCGCTCAACTAATCGACTAAACCTCAAAAGACTTCATAAAGCCGCATATACCGCGGAATCCCAGCACCCTTCATCCTTCCCTCATTTTTACCCTCTGCAACCCGGGCACTAGGGGAGCGACCACCTTACGACCTGAATGCACCACATTGGAGCCAAGGACTAGTCCTTCACCTTGTCTATGTCTGTGGACTCCTTTACTTTCCTCCCCAGAAGGGAAGATAATCGCTCCCTTTTCAGGATGTTATGCACGTGTAAGTTCTTAGAAAAACTGGGAGTGACCCCCCCCGTCCCCCACTAAATCCTTGCTTCTTCCCGGACCGGACTGAGGCGATTTAGCGACCACTGCCCTGAAGCCCAGAGTGAATCTGAGATACGCTAAAGTTCACGTGCAGACACCTCCCCCCGGCGCTCTGCCATCTTGAATCAGGAGTTAGTGTTGACAGGACTTTCTGCCCTTTGTTTCTCAATTTCAGATCTGTCCCCTTCAGACTCCTCAAGTACCCCTTAGAGGTGATTTCCGACGCATCTTGGTAAGGAGGAGGCGCTGCTGTTGCAATCGTGAGCGATTGGATATGGTGACGGTCGATTCTTTTTCCCCCGCATCCTGGCGGCCCCCACTCCCCTTTTTCACCACTTCCGGAAGGGTTGCGCAGAGGTGGATCAATCTGATCTCGCCGGCCCTTCAGCTGCTCCTTCCATCGACGCGATGCCCGTCCCCCCCTAGCCTCTGTTCGGCCACAAGTGCTTGACACTCAAGAGGCCGCGGTTTCTGTCTGGACGACTTGCAGATAATCGATGAGGATAGTTGCCCTTTTTTTTCTCTCCTTTCCGTTTGAAAGGTTGAAGGCCAGCTTACTGAGGAGTAGAGTGTTAGGGATGTCTTCAGTTCCCGTGACGGTAGTCAAGATAAGATCCATATCTCTTCACCCCTCCTCCTTTTGCGTGCCTTGATAACCTCCATTCTTTAAGAACGGGCCTAACTTCACCGCTTTTCAAAAAAGATAGAACAATCCCTGCGGGTTCCAGGATATAACCAATTAGAGTCTCCCGCAAAGCGCTTAATGACGGGCGACCCGAATGAGCTTCTTGAATATGGCTAGCTAACCGTGTTTTTACCTAGTGACGTGGAATCGAGAGCGGCCTGGCATCGATTTCCATGGGCGATATACCACCTTTTCCCTCTACAGGGTGAGAAGAACGTAAGGGATAGTGTAAACCTTTCGGCCGCCCTTACTTGTGTTGGATTCCATCCGCGAAAGCCAACCCCAGGGCAACTCATCGCCGATTCAGACCCCCCCATAGGAGTAGCATTAACAAAGAACGTAGCCCATGACTTTGTGCCTAAAAGCATAGCTTATTGCGTGACATACCGCCCGTACCCCGTCATGAAGTCCAGGAAAATCCTCTCAAACCGCGAACTATGATCCAGCGGCGCTAGAAAGGAGGAAGCCAAGAGGTGCTCGCGGCGTGGTTTATAGATACCTTGACTACCTTGTCCTCTTATAGTCCGGGTTCCTCAGTGTGGAAGAGGTACGCCCTCTTGAGGCTTCCTTAAAGCCTGGGTGAGAATTGTAAAAGGGAAATGGCCTCATCCCCTTAATGCAGCCGGGATGAGGTCAGGTTAGTAAAGGCGAATGTAATTCACAGAGTTCGTTACGAGAGTCTCAGGACGGAAGCTTCTTCGTAACCTGTAAAGAATTCGACCTCCTTCCCTTTTTCCTCTCTGGAGCATGACTTTTCCTTCAGATGGGATGCCATTGTTACGACTTTATGTCTGTATTTTTCCTCGAGGAGTGACGCGACTTGAAGATCCGGCCCCCCCCCCCTTAAGTCCCCTTCCCTCAGAATCCTGCCTGAGTCGCATAGTCGCGTCTGAAGATGAACCACCTTTCTCAACGGAAGTTAGGTATATTCCCCCGACTAAAAGAAGGATGAGGTAAGTTAAGTCGGACCTTCCTCTTGCTCTTCCCGTGATTCCCCATTTCGCCTTATTCGTCGCGATCCGCCAGGTCACTAAGGCACTGCCCTATAGGGGAACCGTATTTTCTCAAGCCCGAGAAACCCCCTTTTTCATGTATGTCTCTTTCCGTCCCGAAGAATTTTGTTTGGTTACCCAGCCCAAGTCATTGCTCCAAGTAAAATACAACGATTTTCTTCGCGCAGCTTTTCCGAATGGGATTTCCTTTAGCTGGGTGCGAAGTCATCTATATCCTACCAGATGGGGGTGTTCTCCGTGGACGTTCTTCGGCGAAGACAATCAATTTTCCGTCCCCCTACCATTCAAGAAGAAACCCAGGATCTCCCCACGGAGCAGACAGGCCTTCTTTCCAGCTTTTCCTGTGAGGAGGACTTTCTTCTGGAACACGGCTGTACGTATGGATTTTATCCATCTAACATTGACGATGTTTTCTCCCTATCATGGAGGGCGGCCCCCCCCGTGACTCGCGTACCTTCTGTCCTCAGGCGCCCTTCTTGGTGGTGTCAAGAACGCAGTTTCTTGATTCACTCAGGATAATCTTTTGCAGGTCGACGCGCATAAGCATCGCTGTGTCACGACGATCCGTTAGAACCAGACGATTCGACGTCCCCAAAAAGGTAAGTATCTTCCGGTCTTCTCAGCGGACCCCCCTGCTAAACTTGAACCTCCCTTTATTCGGAGTAAAGGCCTAAAGGTAAAGAGGGAGCTGTAGCCTTCCTGGAAGAGAGTTTGTAATCCCTCCCCCCTGTCCGAGCTTTCTTCCACCCCTGCCTTTATTCAAGGCGGTCCTTTTGTTGCCGCACATGTCTTTTTTTGTTAGCTTTAGGGGTGAATTTCCATTGCTCCAGCACGTCTCTGTGGAAGAGTCCAATCCCCCGCCCTCGTGAAGCGGGGTTTTTGCTGCACCCAGGTTATTCTGCACATCTTTTTCGATCCGGGCGCAGGCCCGTATCAGAACTTCTAGGGTTAGGCCCCTGCACGTAAGGAACCATCTACCCCTCGCCAAGATAGGGATACCTCTTGCATTCCTCCCAGCCCCTATCACCTCCAGCCCCAAACTACTCCCCACTGTGGTGACGGTCGACTTAGGACAGTAGTCCCTTCTCTTATTCTTAGGTTACTTTTTCCCCCTATCTTTTCCCCTCATGTGTTGAGAGTGCCCTCTCCACGTCCCGCGGGACGCCTCCCCTCTGGACTAACTTTTCCTTGCGATGAGCTTAACACACCGTGTCTTTTTGCTTTTGAAAGCCTCTTAGGCGAGCCTTGCCTGAGGGAGACCCGTTCCCTCCTTGATCTTTTCGTTTCCGTGCTGTATAACGCAGCCGTATGCCGGCACTCTTATCCCGCCTGATGATCGACCAAGCGTTTCAATCCATGGTGCCCCCAGTTAGTTGCGGTGAAACGTCCTACCCTATGCTTTGCTGGACAGTTTCTACAGGACATCGCCTGCAGTTCCTATCTCCCCTGCCCGTTTCTCCCCCAACACAACGCCCCCCCCCCCTATCTCTGGAACGATAGCTACGGCGGGTCCCGTCCTGAAACTTGACTTCTTGAAGCCCCCTGCTTCCGGAAAAGGAACACTCCGCCACAGGGATTTAGTCTTTCCGAAAGGTGAACGGCCGCGTCTCCCCCTCCGACGGGAATCTTGACTTACGTACGAGGGCCATGCGGTCGAACTGCGCGCCCTTTCAAACCGCGAGATGCCGCGCGTCGACCCCCCTTTCCCCGAGTGATCCGTGAGATCTGGTGAGCTTCCATGGAAGAGGCCACCCCCCCTCGGAGGCATTTGTCCCGATGGTTTTTAAGGCCCTATCCTCGTGCTGTCCCCTCTAACTCCCTGAACGTGATTCGCCCAGAAGGGAGAAGGATTTGCCTTCAAGGATGTCAAGTCCCTCCAAATTACTAAGGAAAGGACCCCCAGCATCCGGTACGGGCACCGCTTGCGTAAACTCCCTGCAGGGGCACTCGTGAAATCATGGTTAGCGACTTTTTTCTGTGAAGTGCCTGAGGTTAGTAGTCCCGCAAGACCTCCCCCCCACGCAAGTTCCATTCAATTTCCTGCCTTTCAAACGACAGTTCGTCCAAGGCACTAGAAGATCTTTTAGGGGACTGTCCCCTAACTTTCCCCTGGTCGACGTCTTCTGGCTGGAGGCGGTTACTTCGAGGAGTCGTGTCCCCTCCCCCCCCTGCTCCTAAATGGTTTCTTTCGCTAGGGATTCTTCCTACCGGCCAGCGCGTTCTACAAGGGGGCTGGCTTCTTCCAGAAAGCCGTTTGATTTTTCCGATCAACCCCCTTAGAAAGGTAGCGGTGGGTCCTTCCCCTCCCCCTTCAACTGCTTCCGCCATTCTTGGGTAGCCATTTACAAACAGGCACATTTCATTTATTGACGTGTTGGCATGATGCGCGGGTTTCCCCAGAGGACCTCTTAGAGAGTACGGACTCTTAACACTTCTCCACCCTCCGTTACACCCCCTCCTGAGACCCTACGACCTCGTTCACCCTTCCTCCTTCCGCCACGAGTTGGCCGCAGATGCACGGCAAGAAGGTCCTCTCTTAAAAAAGGTAAGACCAGCATGCTCTCTCCCAGAAACAAGCTTCAGAAATCGCTCCTGACGTAGTGATGTGGGAATAATGTTCTACCTGACGCATCTTAAATTACCCTGGAAAAGGATACCTCAGTTGTCCCCCCGTCCCCTGTTAGTAAGCCAACCTTGGAGTGCACTGCACCATGATCGCCTTGAAACAGGAGCCTCCGTCCTCTCTGCCCGCGACCGTTCCCAGACCACCGACCCTCGAGGAACAGGATATCACACGTCCGAAGAAGAAAGAAGCGTTTTTCTTTTATTCTCGCCCTTTGATAGAGCATCTTTGCAGAAGGTATGCTTTTCGGATGCAAGCCTTGCCCCTTTTTTTCTGTCCGAGAAGGGTGACGCAGAATTACTCTACGGCTATGACGCTAGCCTGGAGTAGTTCCCTGGGAGGAGCGGCCTCTCTTCGGTCTTCCCCGTTGCTCTCGTCCCTACTTTGCGGTTAAGAACCAAATTCCCGGGCAAGGGCCGTTTGACCCCTTTCACCCCATCCAGTGAAAACCTGCTAGGGGAGACTCCCCGGAAGCTTAGCCTCTCGGCCAGGAGAGCCTCCTGTCCCATGACCTATCTGTGTTCAACAACGTCGCTTTCAACCCCCATCAAGAGTCGCTCTCCCGGGCGAAAGATTTTTCGATTTCTCCGGATAGTTGTTTTGTAGATCTTACTTGAAGCTTGACTTGCAAGACTGCCTTGTGTGGAGTCGAGATGTCAGTGACCTGTCTTAAGGTGGAAACGGATCCTCGCCGTGATCTTTTTCCCTCAGACTAATCCGTGTTGTTCTCTTCTTTTTCTAGTCCCCAGAGAGGATTTCCCCGGTCCCCTCCCTTCCGCCGTTTGTGGACCCAACCACAATCCCTCATGGACCAACCTGGGATATTCAACCTCTCAGAACTAACAACAAGAGACCCCAAGAGCACAGAGCTGGACTTTAGGTATCGCCCCCCTCTGCTGACCTCCTTCCTTGTATTTAAAGTCCGTGGTTCCCCAAGAGGATATTGGCCTTATCTAGTGGCTTTCCAAGAGTCCTATGGCGGGACGGACTCCATGGCATGGATTTCTAACTTCTGTCGATGCAGGGCGTACAAGTCCGGGATACGTGTTCCCCCCCCCGGCTTTCTCCATGTAGTGATGAGAGGGAGTAATTCCTCGAAGAAAAAGAAAGGCCCGGGAACGTCTCTCACGCGTGACAAAGCACGATTGCGCCTCCTTTCCTCAGCGATGTCTCCCTTTTCCCACCTGCGCTGAGAAGGATTTGATTTTAGTGAAATAGCGCGCTCCTCATCACAACCAGGGACACTTGACTGGCGTACCTCTCCACTCAACCTCGCCCGTCCTTTGCAAATTCACGAGCGAAGTCCCTCCGCCGAGGAGGTTTCGGCCGAGTGTTTATCCTTGCCTCTAAGAATTTCACATGTGAGTATTTTTCTTTTCTTTGTTTTTTTGGGCCACGCGGTGTGCTCCTTGGCCAGGTAGGCAGCGAGGCATCCCCCAGGTACCGACCCGGGGACAGGCGGGCCTTTTTTCCTAATAACGGAAAGGTTTCTCCACTGTGAACTTCTTTCTTTGGGACTTCCCGTACCTGTAGCTTCACAGAACCTCCTCAGTTCAGGACCGAGTCTGGTCTCAGTTCCTAGTTAGTAAAGGTCAAGCTTAGCTTCAGTTGATTCTTTGGAGAAACCCTTGGGCGGCCATTACCCTGTTGCCTTTTATCCCCTTCCCTAGGTCGGTTCCTGTAAGGTTCTTTCTTTGTCGATGTAGGCGAGGCTGCTGAGTGAAGCTTCCGGACCTTCTGATCCCGCCACTCCGTTGGGTTCCACGGCGATGAAATGTCCTTTCCACCTCGCCGGACGGTCCGGGGGGACTTGATTCTCCTTTTTCCCGTCAGTGGGGAATCCCCCCTCCCCCTTGTAGAATCCTCTTCTCCGGTGGATGTGGGAAGTAGTTCGTGTTCCTTTTCTCCGCCAGACCTTCTGCTTCCCTTGCGCTGCGGTTAGGTACGTCGCAGATACAACTTCGTCCCCCCAAATAAAATTCGCTTTTTTTTTTTTTTTTTTTTTTTGTAGGAGCCGAAGACTCACCGCTTACTCGTCCCCGGAAAGAAATCTTCCTTGACCATGTTTCCTGAGTAGAGACAACCTACAACCCTATTCGTCCCCCCGCGCGTCCTATTGCTTTCGTTGACTCCAAGGTAATGCGCTATGGTCCTAAGCGTTTTTGGGATCGGGATCTTGCGACCCCAGCATTAAGTAGTCCGGGCATTGACCAGTGCATTTACATTCTGAGAGAGCCTTCCACATGGAGGTCAGCCGGTTCCTTAGAGATGGCTGAGGGCCTCTGTGGTAGTAGTTTTTTTCGATACCTCAGGTGATAAATCTCGGGGGCCCCCCCTGAGTCCTGAAGGTTACCCGCCGTTTGGCTCCTTAAAGGCAAGTGATCGAGACCGGAAGGTCTCCATGCCCCCGGGGACCCTTCTCTTTTGTGAAAGCATGTCCATCACACGACTTAAAATACCATTAAAACTTCCTTTTTCGAGCGCCAGCATCGATGTCCATCGAACCTGACAGGTGTACTACCGCAGTTTCCTTTGGATTTAAATCCTAGTCTCGGACGCTTTGCCCTACTTTTTTTAAAAGTGATAACAATAAGTCTTGGAGTCCCTTTGTGGTCCAGGGGGTCGTCCGGGAGCGTAGGGACTCGTCGGACTGTCTTTCTCAATAGAAGAGTTTTTTTTTTTGAGCCTTTCTTGGAGGCGGCGTTAGACCGCTTTGTTTTTGATTGCCTTTCGACTCAATCTCCTTGTAAGCGTGCCAGTTCGCCTGAGCCCTTTTTTAAGAAAAAGGATCACGACTTTTAACAAAATCGGGTTACAAGTGGGTATCTGAGGCGCCCCGTCATCTTCTTCTGCGGTAGCATTGCCGGGCCCCTTCTCCATAGCCGGCCAAGACGGGGCTCCCTCTGTTTTCCTCAGACCCTCCGATTCACCTTTTTGAAAATCTAAGCCAGTGGTTGTAAGGTAGACCAGATCAGCGAAAGAGACTTCTTCGTCAGGAAGGAGGGACGTTCTGTTCAATCCTCTCTCCATCCTACTCAGGAATGTGAACTCTCGTCAGCCTGCACGTCTATCCTAATGTGCTCCGCTTGAGATGGTAGACTTCCACCCCTTTTTTTCCCGGTCTTTTGCCTCTGCTAAAGGTGATAGATTAGTAGGCCCCTTTATCCTCTTTTAGCACCGTCTCTGGTAGGCGCTTTCGATTGGACGTGCTGGCATCCACGACACTCCCCCCTTCTGACGGCGCCGGTGACCCCCGCCTTATTCCCTCGAACCTCTTGTGAACGGTTGCAAGCCGCTTTTGTTCCCTGCCACCCCGAGCGCTTCGTTGCTTGAACCTTCCACGCCCTCCCCCCTTCTTTTCGTCTGATAGTTCTACTCTCTGCGAGATTCTACGCCCTCCTTTGCTCACACAAGGCCCACTCTCCCATGGATTTTTTGATTGATCCGGTCTTGACTTAAGGACATATGCCCTGCCGGACGAACCTTTACGCCCCCCGTGGCTGCCAGACGCCCGTTCCTCCCCCTCCCACCGGCGATCGGCGGACGTTTCAAACGAGGTACCTTACGCGTTTTCGATCCACCTCTGTGTGAAGGCAGTATTAGGCCGACGTCGCTTTTCGACTCTCCTCGTGACACACTTGCCTCGTTCTACCGAGGTCCTTTGGTATTTTTGAGATGAAAGACTTTGTTCACCGCCTCATACGTCCCCTGCAGACTGGAGGCTTCGGTTGAATCCTCGTGCCTGGCTCCGCCACTCAGGACCCTCTTGCCGCTCGCAAATGATCCCCGCGCTGGATCTATAACAGTCCATTTTACAGACACTACCCCTTCACGCACCGCATCCCGCGAAAGACCCTCAAGGAATGTCGCTTTTCCCAGTGCTGGGAGTGCTGCCGCGAAGCATTTGTCTCGTTTCGATAACGCGTTAGCCGCTTTTTAGTTCTTTCCCTTCCTCACAGACGCAGGGGCTTCTTTTATACCCGCCCCTAACGTCATTGCGCGAAATCTTTGGGCCCGGTCGGCTAATTCCCATGGCTTGATCGGATTTCCCGGCGGGGAACTCCGCGCTACGGCTTTTCTCAAGCGACCTGTTATTTTGCTCTTCGTCTACTTGCCGCTCCGGGGACCTTCCCGAAGGCTGGGATCAGCACCGACGCCTTTCCTACGGCCGCTTAACTCCCGCGTCTTTAAGATCGACCTGCGATTTTGTTTGACTGGGTATCCTTCTCGGTCTAATCTAAACTTCAAAGTCCGTTCCTGCCCCCCGACGTGGTGGCCATGCTGGAGCTTTAGTTACCAACCGCGTCGGCGAGGCGCTCTCCGTTACGGCGTTTTATATAGAGTGCTGAAATCCCCCTCTAACCCCGCACCTCTACCACGCTCTGACAGTGATCCTCCCCCTTGAAGAGTTTTACGACCCCTCTTCTTCACGGCAAGCCTTGCTCGCAACCGACCCACCCCAGCTCTTCCTCCCTCGGGACTCGCCTAACCTTCTCTTACTGTTCCTCCTTGAAGGACGTACGAAGATCCCTTTTTTGGCGACCGGTTTTGAGAGATCCCCCCAGCCTCCCCCAGTTAGTCAGCACCCCCCCCTGGTTCCCCCCGGGCACCTTCCGCCTCCCTGCCCAGGCGCCACCTCTTTCTAGACCCTCAGAAAAAGACAGACTTTTCCTTACATGGTAGAGGAGACAATCGGGTTACACCGCGCTTTGCTTTGTTTCTGCCCCTGCTCGCAGCCTTCTAAGGGTTTTTTTTTTTGGGTGGGGGGGTGGTTTTTTTTGGAAGGCTATTCGCTCCCCTTGTTTGTGCTGAGAGCCGTTGCTCTGTAAAGCAGGCAGTACCGTCTCGCTCGAAGGTGAGAAAGCCTATTGCCTCCCGGTTCCCCCCCGTAGGCAATCACGTTTTTCCGGACCCCTTTTCTCGGACCTTCGTTTCATTCAAGTCAGTATCCCGCTAAATAAAGGACAGGGCTTCCAGTCACGTTTTTTCCCCGCACATCCCGGTCCCTTGGCACCCTGCAGACTCTCCCTTTGAGGAACTCCGTTCGATGGAACAGCTGTTCGTCCCTCGCAGAAAGCTTTCAGATGAGGTAGCTTTGCTCGTTCCCAAAACTATGTGGAAGCACGTCCCAGATTCCCGAGATGAGGTCGACGGGGAACGCTCGAGTCTTGATGTCTCGTTGCAGAGGTTCTTTGGATACGTGTTCCCCTAGTTTGTCTGGGAGTTCTATATGGTTGAAAGGCCTGAGGAAGGTGGAGGCACTGTAAAGGACAATTTTCTATCTCTCCTACTCCTCCTTTTGTTATATCCCTCTCGCTCGGCTAGGATCAACCTGTCCTAAGTAGAGGTGACGATAGCACTCCCCCCTTCGTGGTGAGTTTACCCCGATTCCCGATCTAAAAGCGAAACTTTCATTCCCGTTTCCACTCGCATCGGCCGTCGTCTTCGAGTTCTTGCGCTGTCGTTGCTTCGTGAACGTCGTCAAAAGGGATCATTGTGCACCTTCTGGAGGAGATGAGAGAAGTTTCTTGGCGTCGACTATCGTCCCATTTTCCGAGATGCATTCCCGAAGATTTTTTTGTTCACCTGGCCCAACCCTTTTTCGCTTTTGCGCCAATACGAGAACCCCGCACCCTGACTCAAAGATACTCCGCGCGCAGATGTACCAAAGTCCCCCTAGGTGTCTCGAGTAACACCTCCGACTCCATTTTCTCGCTTCGCCCCTTACGACGTCAGGCGTCTGTCTGGTGATCGCTTCATTTACCCTGGGGGCCCCTGAAGAAAGGGAAAGGAATCCCCGCGACGTTTCCTTTGCCTCTCCCGGAGAATCCAGAACGCCTCGATGCGGTTCGAAGATTTTTTCAGGCCTCTCCGTCATAAATCATAGTTCTGGTTGGCTTGTTTTTAGAGTTCTTTGCCGGGGGCCAGTCTCCAGCACCTCCGCGTGGGTGTTTTTTTTGTTTCTCCTGACGAATGGGAGTCCATTTTTTACCGGGTAGCCCCTTGATTGGCGGACTTGCCTACAGGTTCCCCCCTTTCCACCACGACATCAGGACCGAGTAAGGGCCTTTTCCATTCCCCCTCGTTTCGTACAGGTTTACAGCTCCATTCTTCGTTTCAGTCCTTGGCAACTCTTGAGGAATTACTGTCATTGGGATGCCTTTCTATCTGGGGTTCCTAGCGGTGTGCCTATGTTTATCTTTCTCCTTTTTTTTGAAGATCGGCCGTTTCCAGATGCTTTTTTGCGCGGTGGGGTCCAGTAGCGATGCAGCCCGTCCCCCCACACGTCGCCAGCTTGCCCTTGGGGTGACTGCGCGACGACCCGCAGGATTTCCGTCCGGTTCCCTTCAGCAGGTAGTCGATTTGCGAAGTGGTGAGAGCGTTTCTCGTTCTTTTTGTGATCCGTCCGCCCCTTTTTTTCCCTTTCTCGATCATAGGAATCCCCCTCTCAGCTCCAGTCGGGACCAACCCCTTCTTCTGTAGGAGACGTTTTTCACCACCCCCCACTAGGGTCCTCCTTCCCCGCCGAAGTTAGATTCCTTCGTGCCCAGTTCCGGAGCTGACGTCCCTACAATCTTCTTTTTTTTTACTGTCCCCTCCATGGCGTTGAGCCAGTACATGCTTTTTGCGCTGAAGAATTCCGGTCTGTTGGTTGGCGGGCGGACCCTTCGCCGGGATTTTTACAGACGACCGCCATTCCCCGACGGCAGTCGACATCTTTAACAACAAATTCTTTTCGAGAGGCGGGCCCGTTTTGAGAAAGAGTCTCTCTTCTGTTTATCGGTCGGCCATTCTTTTATGTCCGTGCGGTCCATCAGTGAGTCCCCCTCGGGGCCGCAATTTTTGCCTATGGCGTACCCCCCAGAGGAGTGCGCCCAGGCCCGTCCCTTCGTCCCCATCAGGCTTTCACCCTTCCCATCCGGGCGGCGTTTGTTGAATCTGCAGTCCTCTCCCACGAAATTCACCTCCCAGGATCACCTTTTTTTTTTTCCCGTAGACCTAAGTCCTCGAGGTGGTCAGGGTCTTGAGAAGTCGAAAATCCAGACCCCTCCGTTTCAAACAGGTAAGGGAACCTTTTTGTCGCGCGCGGACTGTCCTGAGGCGTCCGCAGATCCTGTATTCTGGGAGGCCAGGGTTTCCTTTTCCTCTTGCTTTACGGGTCTCTTCATGGAAGAGCGTTCGCCACCTTGGTTCGTCTCCCACGCCTTCAGTCCCTCCCCCTTAGCATTTTTTTTCGCCCAATTTGGTTTTTTTTCCAGGGCGGCGGATCTCGCTTGATGCCCCGGTAGGGTAGAGCTAACTCCCTTTCGGTTGTGTTAAGCTTAAGACCCCCCGTCCTTGCCTCTTGGTGGCCGAACCCTTTTTACAAGGCCCTTCACATCGGTTTTCTTTGATCATCCGGTTGCGCGCCGTCAGCCTCTGAGGGCCTTCCAGAGCCGTTCCTGAACTCTAATCCAAGACGGGGCTTCCATAGTGCTTAGCGACGAAATCTCCCGGGAAGCAGCTCACCCCTCCCCGACCCCCCCCTTTGGTGCCCGGTGCGTGATTTCTCGCCATTTCCTCTCTTAGGTTCGGAGCTTTCTAAACCTCCCTCTTTCTTCCTAATAATAAGTGGGAGGAGACTCTTTCCGAGACGCCCTTGGTGCAGACGCCTCGGTCGCTGGCGCGGCGAGCTGTTTTTGCCCGGTCCCCCCAGGTCGGGGGCCTCTCCCACTTTTATCTCTAGGCGAGAAATGGTTTCTTTTCTCGGGCGCTGGAGATGATGACTTGTTGCTTCCCGGCGTTCCAGGAGACATCCCCTCCCCTTATTCGACCCCGATGTGTTTTTAAACGAGGCATTAGCGGCCCGGTTTTCGCAGGGATTTCTTTTTTTTGCGGTGCCAAAGCAGATCCCCGTGTGATGTTCTCTTTTAAACTCAAGCCGCCCCTCGAGATAGCCGCCGCCTCCGAATGGCTCCACCCCCCCCCCTTCACCCTCTCCTGTATGCGTTTTTTTCGTCCGGCCGTGGCCGCCACCGGCCTTACATGGACGGCCCGGAAGCCCCTTTTGGCCGTCCACGGACGCCCCCTTTTTTTCCTTTCCTCCTGGACGTCGAGGAAGCATCCCTTTTTGAAACACTATATCCCCCCGGCCCCTCCGGAAGATTCAACCATGGGTGAAGGGCCCTTCAGCGGCTCCCGAAGTAGCATGGTGCCCTTCTTCGACCCTTGTGACCACCTGATTATAAGCGCCTGACCTACGATCATGTTTACTTCGTTGTCTTCCGAAACTGGACAGAGCCCACCCTCGTAATCGGAGGCCAGTTTTTTCGCCTGGTCGGACGCCCAGTCTACTCGATGGAAGCACTCCCATCGGGCCCTTGACCAGATCCAAGAATTCGCAGATATGGAAGCTGCTGTTCTCACTTTTTCAAGCACTATTCAGGCCCGTAGAACAAGAATCCTCTCACCGAAGTTTTTTGTTTCCCGCATCGGGCTGCGTCTTCTTCCAGCTTTTGAGTGACTGGTAGTTGAATTTCCCTTTGAATTGTTAGTCGAGATCCTTCCGCGTCGACGCCCCCAACGCCAGTTCTCCCAGACTCTTCCTTTACATGATTAAAGAACTGACTGACCAAGTCCCTCGTTGTGACGCCCGGTCCGTAGAAGATCGTGTAGTGTGACTTTAGCCTGATACAAAAACCTTCACTTCTTCATCTTCGGGATGGTTTTTTAAAACCTCGGTCTTCGGTCCGGTCCCAACCTGCTCCCTCTAACATGAGATGGTATCACCTGGCCCTTTTTTTTTTCTTCTAATACCCTGCAAGAGGACCCTCTCCCTGAAGGGTTTGGCTACAGAAGCCGACTACGGCCCGATCCCACCTTTCCCCGGGACCCGCCCTTGGTCCTTCCGTGCCGGATGGGACACATAATGTTTTTCATCTTACCCCGGCAAAAGTACGGCTAGTGTTTTATGCTGCCCCCGCGTCCTGGCCCCACCGCGTACGGAGAGGTTTAGCCTTGTTTTTTTTATCTTTACGGATGCCACTCTCCTCCCCTCCCAAGAGACCTCCCTTTCACAAGTTTTCCCCTCACCCCCCTCCTGAAGTCCAGACGTTGGCCCGCAAGATCGCCACGGCAATTCCCCTTGCGAGCTTTTTCCACCTTAAGCCCTCCGGCCGGTTGAACCATCTCTTGCCGACCTCGGTGACTAGTCCTTTTCACTTCTTTTCTCTGTCGGGTGAAGAAGAGTACCTATCAATGCCCCCCCCGGGTCTACCCGGGATTTTTGAGGGGAAGGGCTGTCCCCGTCGTCACAACTGGTTTTCACGGCCCTCCAGCTTCGTGATGCTTTACCTGTTCCCCCCCTATCCGATGCTTTTTTTGAACCGCCTCAACCGAGACCTCGTGAATTCGAGAGGAGCTTTCCCATTCGCCCGAGACGCCGCTTCTCGCGTCTCTTGCCGATAAGCATTGTGAAGGTCGCGGTGAGGGATGACGTTCTGCCCTGGTGATGATCCGCGGAAGAGATGTAGCACTCCTTTAGCGCATTCAGGGCGAAAGTGAATTTGGCGTCGTCGGTTGACCGGCCCGCCTGATGGTGGCTTATTTAGTGACTCCAAGGGTTTTTTGTAATCCCCAGAGAAATAAAGGGAGGCCTCCCTGTGTAACGATGTCAAGGGTCGCACTCAGCAATTTGAATTTGTCCCAATTCATCTTCGGACATAAGATGATCCTTCCATCTCAGACTTTTTTCCAGTTTACCCCGGCAGAGAATGTGTAGTTTCCCCCCCCCAGAGAGTGACCGAAAAATCGTGTCCAGCGCTCGTGCGAGTTTTTAGACCTCAGATAGATTCGGTTTTCCCCCTTGTTTCTTTGAGAGGGTTGAGATTTTGAGTGTGACCCGCTTGCCTTTGAGGGCGTAGAGCGCGTGTCCAGCGACTTTTGGGACTTTTTGCGCCTTGTCCGCCT
>Ga0179591_1232672_pt1 | contig 21874 bp, 39 predicted proteins | sample CZOMad2_1_08_16f_FD_182891 | JGI IMG/M metagenome (GOLD analysis project Ga0179591, IMG submission 182891) | Vadose zone soil fungal communities from Angelo Coast Range Reserve, California, USA - CZOMad2_1_08_16fungal (PacBio error correction) | ecosystem: Environmental > Terrestrial > Soil >... | reverse complement strand
CTATGACCTATTTCTATTTTCCACCTCTTATTTTCGGCATGCATAATTTCCTTTTTCTTTGCCATTGTCAACAAGCGCCTTTTCGGCAGTCCTGCTCTCACCCCCTCTTTTCATACCAGGAAAATTGAACAGTATTTATCCTCCCTTTCCTGCAAAAAATTCCCGGCCTGCTACTGTCCTTTTATTTCCCCTTTTACGAGCAGGACCCCCGCAAGACCCTTCTCTAGTCCCAAGGAGAGATTGATCACTCCGTTGCCTTTTTCTCAACAGAGAGTTATGACCCCTAACCCTAATTTTTTCCCCCACTCTTTAAGGGTCGATCCTTGAATTCCTCCTTTTTTTCCTCCTGTTGAGACTTCCTTCCCTTCCCTTTTAAGCTTCTGGCCCCAGCTCTCCGTATTACCCCCTGCCTCCCTTCTTTCTTTCTCCTATTCCGTCTCTCCCAGTCGTGCCTTTGTGTGTCCCCCTTCGAGTTGAGTGAAGTGTACGCCTGTGACCGGGTCCTATCTATTTTTCCTTCAATCCCTTCTTCCGGGTAAGAATACAACATTTTCCTGTTTGTAGGGTTGTTTCACAAGCTTCCAGCCCCCTTTCTCTCCTCCCCTTGGACCTATCTAGTTTGAGAGCTTTTTTTCTACGGCCTATCCTGTCAGCCCCTTCCCGAGTCTTCTTCCTTTCCTTTCTTTTTCGATGCAGGTAACCACCACCTCCCTTTTCTCTCCTTCTTTGCCAGCAAACAACCAAACTTCCCCCCCCCTCCCCTTCTGCCCCGGTGTCGCAGTTTTTTAAACCCGCTTTGTATATTTATTGTTCCCCCTTCGTTTTTAGTCGGTGATCTCTGCGTTTCTTACACAAATGCCCTCGACGCTCCTTTTTTATCGTTTTATAGAATGCCGTAATGGTCGTCTTTTTTGATCGCCTATTTTGGGAGCAACTTGTATGGGTAGTCGTGCGGCTTACCCTTTTTTAATAATCCCCTAATGGTCAAATTCCCCGCTTGCATGTTTCTTTTGCCTTTTCCTCTGCTGTGGACCTTGTATGGATTCCTTCCTTTTCTCCTTTTTCCGATATAGGTTTGCTTACGGATGAGTTCTTTTCCTTTCGATAACCAACCAAATCCAGCCCTTTGACTCTTTACTGCTATTTCCCGATACTTAAATATCTCCCTTCTTTCTTTTTTTCCCTTTTTTTGGCGCAGATGAGCTTCGCACTTGTTTCAATCCATTTTCTTTCCTACTTTTGTGGGTATTCAAGGTAGTATATAGCTCTCGCATTTTTTAGTGTGGATAGCTAGCCGCCCCCCCCCTTTTTTTCTCAACAACTTGTTCCCTTCTTTGGGTGCTGACTTTTTTCTTCGCGCTGTACCGCACTTCTTTCCCAGGTAGCAAAAATTCCCCTTTTGTTGAGTTTTTAAGGTTCCCACTGTCCCCCACCAGGCTCTCGTCCATCTATTTTGCATCTTCCTTCCAACATAGTGACGCCGGGTAGAGGCTTCCTTGACAAACATCCCCCCTCTCCCCAAATTACGGCTCCTCTGACATCCACTTCATTTTTCCCCTCCCCTTCGTCCCCATGACTCCACACTTTCCTTTGTTGTGACTTTCTACAGTGCGACCCATCGCCTGTCGTTTTACTGGCCCCCCCCCACACTATTTTTTTAAAGATGACCCGTTTGGAGAACGTAGTTTGTTCTTTTGTGTTCTTCACCCACATTGCCTGGGTTTACACCTTATCAGTTTCATAGTTCTCGCCTCATTACATTTCCTGTCTTAACATGTTGACCTTAGCTTTCCCCTTCGACCTGTTCTGCATGCTACGTCGACTTTACTTTTACACCATTTTCCTGCGTGAGTCCCCACCCTCCCCTGTGTATTGTTTGGATTCTCTTTCTCCACCATACTTTCTCTTACCGTTTTCAGGTCGCTGTTCCCTTTTTACCGCTAACCGCTGCCTCCTCATTTCCCCTGTCTCAGTTCCCATCCCGACTCTATCCATGTTTCATGCCGAACCTTACACCTGGAGAAACCTCCTCGTCCTTTTATTGGATATAGGTGATACCTGGGTCTCCTCCTTCTGTTTTCTCATTCTGATAGAGACGCTAATGTGGGGATTGCTTACAATTTCTGATGTTAACACATTTAAGAACCTGCGCGCCTGTGCCTCGATCCTAAGTCCCGGTCCTCCCTTTTTTTTGACGAACGCCTTTTTCCATCTGCCCCACTTTACCCCCATGTCCTTTACAAGAATGCAGTGACTCTTACCTCCCTCTCCTCCCTTTTCAGATTAAAACCGCCCGGAACCCCTCTTTTTTCAAACATGGCCTCCCTAGCCGGTGTGCCCATTCCCCCTTGCGTTAGTGCTTCCCTTTTCCCTCCCTCCCCTATCCCTACGTGTCATGAGATCTTCCCTGGCTTTTTCTAAACGGCGTGCATCTGCCTCCCCTTTTTCTCTGTTCTTATGTGAGTTCCGTTCCCCACTGCTGAGCTGGCCCCTGGGTGTTCCTTTGCGTTTGCTATAGCTGAAACGTCCCTTCGTGTCCTTTATTCTCACATTCAGTCGCGGCCCTGACGTTCCTTTTTCCTCCTGACAAACAGCGTAAAACACCCCCTCGTCCTTAACCCATGGGATAGCGGGCAGACTTCAACATTTAGCGCTAATGGCTCCCCCTTAACTTTTCAACCTCCCATTTCATACCTCCCCGCTCTAAGTTTATCTACTTCCCACCTTAAAAGAAGGAGGCGCCCTCGCGCTTCTCACCTTTTCAACATCCAATTCCCGTTTCTTCTATTCGGGTAACCTCCCATTGTACTCTCTTAGAGGCAATTCTTTTCTTTTATCGGTCCCCTTACACTGCGGGACGAAATTATGAAGAGTTGTTTCCTAGACTTTCTAATGAGCACCCCGACTATCCCTTCCACCTCAAGCTAAGCTTTTTTCGAGCATCCCAGCCCATATTCCCTCGGCGGTTGATAGCTCAAAAGTTCCTTCATCCCCCCACTGAAGCAGCCCTCCCTAAAGTTCCCCTATTGAACGAGTGATCTCCCTTCACCTTTTTTTCCTCCCAGTTTTGTCAGTCCCCCTCCCCTCCCCCTTTACTTTACCTCTCCTTTAATGTTGATAGTGCTCCACGTCCAACGATCTGGTTTTCCCCCCCCCACCCTTTTCCCCTGTTTTCAATTAAAACGCCTTGAATTCCTTTATCTCAAGTTCTCAATCGGAGGAATTGAAGTGGATCCTTTTGATTCGAGGCTTCCCCTCAATGTCTCGCGGCACCCGTTTTTTCCTGTTCTGGTTTTATCCAGCACTCTCCCGCTGCCCCCCCTCTTCTTACAGGAAATCCTCCCCCCCTCTACCTTGGTTCGTTCACCCCCCCGTAAACCCCCTTGAAGTTTTTTTTAAAATACCCTGGAAGCCAGTTCTTTGGTCATATGCAGCTCATTCCCCCCCGGCCAATGTCACCCCGACTCCCAGGTTTCAGAACCTTTCGGCTCTCCTCAACTCTTCAAAGCTATACCCATAAATTTCCTTCCCCCCCTTCGTTAGGCAAGAATGAGCTTGACCTCCCCTCAGCCAGCTTCCCAACCATACACCTGCACCACCATCCCTTTCTTCTTTCATACGAATCGTGGCGCCTAGCCAGTCTTCTTCCCCCCGTGCTTATTGTTTTTTTTTTCCGGCGACCCACCTCAAAGACTTCTTCATTCCTTTCCCCCGTCAAAACACTTTTTCCAGTTCGTCCCCCCACAATGGCCTCCCCCCTCCCTCAATCTCCAGCATCTCCCATTCCCCTAAAAAGGCAGCCGGCTTTGTCCCCCCCCCCCATGCTATGGCGGAATCTCTTTCAAATTCAGTCGCAACACAACACGCAGTTCTCCCCCCACTTTTTTCTCCGGTCCAGCGAAGACCATGGCCCGCCTGTCTATTTCACTCTCAAACCTCTTCGCCTTTCCCTTTAGCCCATTTGTGGAGAATGACCCCTGCTCTACCCTCCTACAATAGAAGTCCTGTAAAAATCCACTTAACCCCCTCCTTCTTCTGAATCATAAAAACTGCTACTTTCCCGCAGGGTTTTTTATGCTTCCCCCTACCCCACCATCGGACGAGCCCATTCTGTTGCAACTTATCGACACACATAATCACTTTTCCTCAGACTGAGTGCAATGTGGCCCCCCCCGACTCTCTCCTCTTCTTCTCCCCACAATAGATTGCCAGCCCTGCCCTCAATGTTTCTTTATCCATTCTGTTCGTAGTCAGTGCTTTTAACCAGTCCCCGCCCCTTTCTTGGGGGTACACGGCCATCCCCTTTCCTTTCCAAGCCGAAAATTATGCTCCTATTAAACCTCCCTTTCTTCCCCCTGTCACGCCAAGCGATTTGACACTCCCCCCTCCCTTTTTCATTGACGAGTCGGCTCGGACGGCGTAATTTTATTCTCCTGCCCCATTTCCCTTTCCTCAAGCTTTTCTCGGACAGGAGTCCCCATCTACCCTCGATCCTATATTAGTGCCGTCTTCCCCCCCCCCCCTTCTCTCTTGGTTTCAAGGGACAATTAGGTTGAGGAAAAACTCACCCGGAGTGACTGCTTTTCTCAAATTTTATAGACTTTTTACTTTTTCTTCTTCCTTTACGGCTTGTCTCTCTTCTTTCCTTTCCCTTTGCACAAGCACATTAATGACGAGTAACCGGTAATTTTCTTTTCGGCCCTTTTCCTTTACATACTTTTCAATACGTCCTTGGTATTTTCCCAGCCTCTTGCGAATTCGAGCGTAGCGTCTTGTGCCATTCCCCCCCCCTGAAACGGTTGGCTCAATCCTCCACCCTCTCTTTTTCCCATAATAGCAGGAATCAGATATATTTCCTCCTTCCCTTCCTTTTTTGTTGTTGATGCTATCTCCTATTCCTTCTATTCTTCTTTGAAAAAGCTTCTTTTATTGGTGCACACTCTTTTCTATTTTTTGGACATTGCACCCAAGATCTTGCGCCAGGCTTCCCCCTTCTCCTCCTTAACTGGAAAATTCTAAGACTTCACCTTCAGCCCCCCCATTCCGGTTCCCTTTGTCTGGCATGTTTTTCCTTTGGCAAATTGTCCCTCTCTGCTAGCCCCAGAATTCTCCAATCCTCATATCCCTTAATCAGAGATTGATATTCTATCATTGATTTTTTTCTCCTCCCTAGTTAGAAAATCACATTTTCACCCTCGAAGGGTTTTTTTTTCTCCCTTCGCGATATTATCTTCTTCCCCCTTTCTCCCCGAAAGCTAGACGGATCTATTCCTCCCTTTTCCGGAGTATAATAACCTCCCCACTTTTTCAGATATCTTCGTACTCCAATTACCTTTCCCTGGGCACCGGCTCCTTAGCTTCCGTGTAGGAACCTCCCTCCTGAACTTTCTGAGTATAACCTTAGAGTAACCATCTCTCCTGGCCCCTATAAAACTGTCTATCCCGTGGAGTGCCTTTCTTTCCCCCCTTCAGACCCCAAGATTTTATCATCCCCCCAACCCCCCGCCAAGCCCCATAGAGCAGAGACGAGACCTCTCCCATTCCCTGTATGGCCACATTTGCCCTTCCACCCCTGGAGAGCCCCATTCCGGCCCGACTCCTTTCCAAATAATGCCAGCGCGCCGATTCGCCTTCCACTGCTAACCCGCCCCCCCCAAAACTTCGACCACCCGCTCCCGCCCCCGCAAGTTCGCACTGTATGCCCCCAAACCTCTTCTTATAATCCTAGTGGTTTACCCCCCACTCTGCCCCGTGTAGCCGCTGCCCGCGCGACTTTCCTCTCCAAAATCATACCCCCCCCAACAACAATAGCAGCCGATTTTTCGTCCCCGTCATCTAACCCCTACCTGCCCGCCCCCCCGACATCTGCTTTCTCCCGTACCGGCCCGAGCCCAACCTTTTTTTTAGACACCCCCTTCTCTTCCCGCCCGTCGAGCCCCTTCTACCCATCGCCCGCCACACTCACTCCACTCACACTAGGTCCAACTAATTTGGCACGTTCTTTATCGCTTGGACACCCTCTTTCTCCCCCCTATCTGCTGGACAATGGTTGACATACCCTGTTCCTCCCGTCGGCTTTCCACCCACCCCCCCCGCGATTATTTTTTCGACCCCTGCTGTCACAGAGGTTCCGTAGTTTTTTTTTTTTCTTTTCTCCGTATTTTAGTTTTTTTCTTCTGATTAGTTTTTTCTAACACCCTCAAAAATGCACGGTCACCCAGGACACTCATGAATTACTTCTTACTATAACTCGCTCCGCACACCTTCCCGTCTCTCGTGCCACCCCCCCCCGGTGCAACCCTTCCCCCCGTCCCATACTCTTTTGCTGTCAGGAACCCTTTGCTCCTTTTCTTGCCGCCACTTCCCCCCCCCCCTCCTCCTTCCCGTGTTTCATATTTTTTCCTAACCCCCGAGTGCATCTTCCTCCCAAATTTTCTCCCCACCCCCGGTATGCGCTTCCCCTGCTGCAGTGGGAGGGTTATTCTGCTTCCTCTTCCCTCAAGTGCAGGGGCTAAGGTATTTTAAACACCCACTTTTCCCCAGTTTCTTGAGGTTAAGGATTCCATTTTCCCCCACACTATCCCCCCCTGTTTTTCCTAGCCCCCCCTCTCTGCTATTTTTTTTTCCCCTTTTAAGAAAAATCTTTCTCTTCCTTTCTCTCGTTATCTTCTACACACCCAACCCCCTAACCCCATTCCCAATTTTGATGCTTGATACATTGTGGTCCTCCCCCCCTCCCAATGATAATTCCTCGATTCTCTCCTCTTCCGTCCCGAGCTACGGTCGTCAATCTTCACCCCCCCCTTTTTCTTTTTTGAAAGACCTACGTTTGTCTCCGCTCTTGTGGGTTTTTTCGTGATCACACCCCTCCCCATTGCCGGGACAAAACCTTCCTCCCACTTCCTCCTGATGTAGTGATGAGTTCCTCATTTTCCCTTCGTAGCATTTAACCAAGTTGTCCCGCCCTATTTTTAGTTTCTCTTCCTGCTTCCCACTGATACCGTTTCCTCTTCCCTGACCGGAACTTCCTTTTTATTCTCTTCCGTTAGAGTGTATGTTTCCGGAGTCTCTTGAACCATAGTGAGCCTTCCGGGTCCTTCATCCTGCCTCTATCTGATCCGGACCATTGACCCCTTGTGCCCCCCATCATTTCATTTTTCCCGGTCTTTCCTCTTTTTAATTGACCGCTAAGTCTTCTCAGGACATGCTGTTCCGATACCCCTTCCCGTCCCTTTTCATCTTCCTTTTTATTCTCCCCCTTTCTTGATCGTTGAAAGGTATTTCTATATCTCCCTCTTCCCTTGTTACGCCGGATTGATCTGTGTTCGGTCCCCCCCCATGTTCGACATGCTGAACACCCTGTTCCTCTTCCCGATAATCAATGGACGCCCCCCGTCTCTTTTTTGTTGACACGTCACCCTTGCTTTGTCCTCACTTCAAACCCTCCTATTCAAATTCCCCCCGTCTTACCCTCTCAGATACGTCACCTCAATGCCCCCACGTTCCTTAACCTTCCTATCTTTCCCTGAACCGCTCACCACAGGTTCCCTAACATTTCCCCTCCTGCCGACCGTGCCTTCCATTTTCCTTTGTGCTCTCGTTTGTAGAATACTTTTCCTCTCTAGATTTTCCTCATGTTTTGTTTTATTCTCTCCATATCTCTAAAAAGGAAAAGAAGACAGTCCCTTTCGTAATTTACCTTTTTTTTTCGTAAATTTTCTTTACTTTAAACATTGGGTACTTCCGCTCTTTTTCCTGAGCTGAAAGGAACCCTTGCCTTTTTTTTCACCCCTTTCTGTGGCCCCTTTCCTCTTCCCTGTCTATTCTGACTTTTCCTTTTACCCTCTAAAAACAGCCTTTCTCCACCCCTCTCTTCCCCTTTCCCAAATGGGATTATGGGACGGCCCATCTTCTCTTTTTCTCTTGGCGAAATTCCTTTCCACTTTACCTACCTTCATCACCCCTTCCTCCAAATATCAGTCGTCTGATTCATACCCCTTTCCCCTCCGGTTCTCCCTGATGTCAAGCTTATCACACCTGCCCCGGCCCTTTCTTGCAGTGGTCCCGCAAAGGTCGGTTTGAAGCCTCTTTTTATAAGGTCCATTACCATTCCTTTCCCCGAAATAGTCCTCCGGTATCTCCTGCTCCCTCTCCCCTCCCCCCGACGTGTACTGATCCCTCGCTTTTCAGCTGCCTCCCAGACCATATCCAACTTCCTTCCCTTTTTTTTATCCTCATTAAAATTCCCTTTCCTACCATTGACCACCTCCGTAGCAATCATTCACATGTCCTTCTTCACTCCCCTTCCTTTCTCGTTCTTGAATCATACTTTGCAGCAGGCACAGCTTACTATTTCTCTTGTCCCCTTCTGTTGAGGTGGAACCCAGACCCAACTCTCTTTTCCCAGGTCAAATCCCAATGTTAGTCCCCCCCTTTCCCCCGTAAACTTGAGCCCCTTGCTTACCCAAGTCTTCTCTTCTTCCATTTTATCAGGTTTGATAGAGGATTTACCCAGCCAACTGGCTTCTATTCTTCCTGGAGTGTAGGGTTTTTCTATCCCCTTTCCTAACACGGTTCCACGTTTTATCTTCAAAGCCCCCCCTCCCCTTCCCTTCGTAGACCTTGTGCTTCTACCTTCCCTCACCACTACCACCTTTTCATTTGACACCTCAACGTTTTAACTGCCTTTGCTTGGATCTATGCTTTCGATCCCCCCGGCCCCCCCCCCGGCTACACCCCATCCTTACCAGGTTTTCAGAAAATGGCGGTTTATTTTCCTCCCCGTTCTCCAACTGCTATATAACCGAATTTCTAAACACACAGATCGTCCCGTTAAAGATACAGAGCCAACCCCCCATTGTCCTCTTCCCTCCTGTATTACAGCAATTTTTGACAACCCATACATTCCCACCCTGTCCCACCCCTTCCCTTCCCCTCCTCATTGTCCCATCTCGGCTATGACGGGACACGCCTCGGGCATGTCCCCTCAGTCTCCCATTTCTGCTTTTTATCCGATTTATAGTCTGGCGTCTGCCTCTTCTCCCCTCCCCTCTCAGAATACTCAGGCTTATTGTTTCTCAAATGCAAACCCCCTCTTTCTACTGCCCATCTGGACGTAAACCGTTCCTCCCACTCTCACAATGCCACTTAGGCCTTCCCCATCCCAACTAACCATGAAAAGAGGGACTGTCACCTCTACGGGACCCTCCTTCGTTGTTGAGACCCTGACAATGTCGCCACCCACTTCATCCCCACATTGAAGTTTTTTTTTTTTTTTCTCTTCCTTGGTCGCCTAAGAACATGTTTGCGAGGTTATCCTTACCCCCTCTTTCAACCTCTCTTCCACGGTTTTTTTTTTTCTATTTTTTTTATCTCTCTTTCTTTTTTTTTTTTTTTTTTCTCTCCCCTCTTCATTTTTTTTTCTTTCTTTTTTTTTCTTTTCTTTTGATTACTCATTTTGTTTTCTCTTGCCCCGCATACAACCCAATTCCAAAAGAGTCCCTGAGCCTTGGCCCCCCCCCCCCCACTTTCCCTCAACTCCCCCCTCTTGCCACTCCTAAACTTCGGACCCCTTTTTGTGTGGGGGGCTCCATCGGTTTCCCCTTTTTCTTTCCTCAACCAGAACGCTTACTCCAGCCTACCCCCCATGTTTTTCTACCTTGTCTCCTACCCCACATCCTCCCTTTCTTTATTTTCTCCTCTTTTCAGGTTGATCTCCACTCTAAGGTCCCCATCGAAGCCTTCTGTCGTCATAATCAACCTCTGCCCTCTGTCGAGATCTTCCGGCGTCTCATTGTTTTTTTCTCGGATCCCATCTTTCCTCTTACCTCTTCTTTCCTTCCACAAGACCATCCTAAGGTCCCCTCCCTCTGTTCATGGCCCTTGGTTATACCCCTTTCCACACCTTAGAATATTATTATCGCCCCCCATCCCCCATTTATTCCCCAAACCATCCCCCCCCCGGTAGCGTTATAACGCAAACTGTCCTCCCAACTCCATACGGCCCCTTGCTTGAAATTCCCCCTCTTCTAAATTAGGCATGAAGCCGACTCTAAGCACTTTCTCTCCGGTATCCTCGGCGAGGATCCCCCCCCCTGACCCCCCTTCTTCTGTCCTTCCGATGTTTTCTCTCTTCGCACCCTGGCGACTGCGATTTAATCTCTCTCTCTATCTCGTTTGAAAACCTCCTATGTGTCTTCTTTGGTTCTTTCCCTACTTAGATGTATAAACTCTCGCGGGAGGCTGCCAACCTAAAACTCTTCTTTCTCTCCCCCACTTCGTCTCATGTCCTCCGGTTCCTCAGGCGGCCGTTGGCAACACCTTTGGTGTCTCTTTTTTTTCTTATCTCTAAATCACATCGTTTTCTTTTAATTTTGGGACAGAGTCGTACTACACTTTTCATCCTTCTTTTTCTCCTAAAAGCTCTTCCGGAGTTATTCCCTTCTCTCCCTTTCCCTCGGCAAAAAACCCTCCCTATATTTAATGACGCAAATAAGAGTTTTTTCTTATACTCTTTCTTCTCCTCCTCCCCCCCCCTTTTCTCCGTTGTTTTTTTTATAACTCTCCTTCTGCTTATTCTCTTTTCCACAAAGTTCCCTTCGGCATGCCAATTAGTTCGATTTTTTTTTTGTCCCCCTTCTTTTTTACAAGTTCGAATGCTTTCCATCCCCCCTCCCTTTTCATCCCCCTTGAAGTATATTAGCCCCCGAACTGGCAGCCCCCCAATTCCACAGGGACATCGGTAATGGAATTTTTTCTTTTTCCCCTTCCCTCGAAGCCGTAAAATTCCTTCCTTCCCATCTCCCCCCCAGGCGAGATTACTCCCCCACAATTTTTTTTTCTTCCCCCTCCCCGCGAGGAGAAACTCCCTTATTGAACCCCCTCGACTTTTTGAAGTGTTCATACTTTGCTAGATATTTTTTAGCTATTCTTCTCCTTTTCCCCCTATGCCTTCTAGCCAGCCTCCAGGCCCCCCTTCCGTTTCTCTCCTCCCTACCTCTAGAGCGAGGTATTCTCCCCTTTATTGCCTTCCATGGACGCTTTGAGGGCGTCGAACCCTCACCTGGACTCCACGTTGCTCTCTTCATATTTCCCCGTAAATCCTTTTCCATCCCCTCTTCCCCTTGACCATCACCCAATGGCTGACCCCCACTGGATCGTTCTTTTTTTCCAAGCTTCCGCGACCCGAGGGCTACCCCCTCCTCCCCCCCCCTTCTCCTTACCTAAGCTAGAAGTTCCTGGATCGCTGACCCTTCTTCTTATTCCTGTATAGTCCAAATTTCCCTCTCTCCTTTCCCCCTCTCGATTATGTTCCTGACTCGTCCTTTACAACCTTCATTGCGTCCTCTCTCGTTCTGTGAATCAAAAATGCGACCCGGCGATCTGGTGTCAGTTTATGCTCAACAGCGGTTTCGTATAATTGTTCCCCCCCTCCCTCTTATTTATGGTCGAGGTGGACGCCGGTTTGACCCCCAATGTGCATCTAGAAGTCTTTTATCGACCTCTCATCTTCCCGTCATGGCATCTCCGTTCCCACTCCTTCCGGAGAAGATTTTTTTCTCCCCAATGTCGCCTTGTTTTTACCCCCCTTACTGGAGATCCCTGCACAGTTTGAACCTCCTCTTTTCAAAATCCCCGCTTCGACCCTGTCCCCGGTGGGAACTCTACCTCCTTTCTGTATTACTTTATTTGGTTTTTTTTTCTTTCCCTTCGGACCGGTTATTCTTTGGTACGCCACGTTTCCCTCTTAGGTTTTGGTCTTTTCTTTGACCAGTTCCACATGCCTGACTGAAGGCGCCGTCCCCACACCCCCCACCAACTTCCTCCCATTCCCCCGTAACCCCTTTGCCACCTTGCGATTAGACACAGACGGCTTCAATGATCACCCCCGACTCTTCCCCTTCCCAGACAGGACCAGGCCCTTGTTTCTCTTTTGTATTTGTATTTTCTTTTTTCAGGAAAGTGCCCCCTTGATTGCATTCCCCATTTTTTCTTCCACAGTATGGTCTCTATGCTATGGATCTCTTCTCCTCCCCCTTTTAGGAACATGTTTGGACCCCCCTGTTTTTTTGACCCCCCTTCTTTCTGTTCCCCCTTCCTTCCTTTTTTCGAAGGTTTGTTGTAGTACCTCTTCCCCTTCCTTTCCCCCGTCCGTAGTTTCAAAATTACAGGTGTTTTTCTGTCCTTTGGAACGAAACAAGTGTATCTTTCTATTGCTTTTCCTTCCGAAACTCGTTTCTCCTTTCGCTCCCTCCTGGATAAACCACCTTTGAAAATTCCCCCTAGTTGAGAAGATGCATCCTATGGTCAACTCCCTCTCTCCCCACAGACCTCCCCCCTTTCACACCGATTGCCCCCTTCCATTTCCTCCCTGGCGGTGTTTTACTAACTTCACCTTTCTTTTTTTTTACCGACGACTTGTAGCAGATCGTGTTGTTTTGGTTCCTTTTCCCCTTCCCTGGGAACCAATACCTCTTTCATCTTTCTTTCTTCAGTCCCTTCATTTTTCCTTTCCCACTTTTCACCTGTTCACTTTGGACTATATTGCTCCCCTGTATTCTTGTCTAAGTATTGCCTTACGGAACTTTCACATTGAGATATCACCCTCCCGTCTGTTTACTATTGTTGGGAGGACAAATTCCTCCTTCCTTACCTTTCGTACGCTTACCTTCCTTGATTTGCCATCACTTTAGAATTAGATACCCGCGGGCATACTTCCTTGGCCTTCACAGAAACTTAATTGAAACTATTAACTTTCCTTCTGACTTCTTCGATCTACATGCCCCCCTCAACGCCCTCTTCCCTTATATATGACCCCTTTACCCCTTTCTTCCCGTCCCTTAATGGTCAACCCCTTATTTCATCCCTCGAATGACATTCATGTGTGATCTGACCCTTTCCCTGCCTTTCCAACATTCTGCTATACTTTTCAGCCTCTCATAAAAGTTTGCTAATTATCTCTTTCTTCTCTCCCACTCTTCCTTGCCTCATGTACCCCCAAATGAAAGGTCCAACCGACCCCCCCTCACTGACCTCCCAGAAATATGCCCCTAACTGACTTCCCTAACTATACACCCCCTCCCGTACCACATGCTTTGTCTCTGGTCCGAGGAAAGAAAAGGAACAAGATGATCTTTAGAAGCCAAAACCTGCCCCCCCTCCCCAAAAACAGGACAACCTTGCGTAACCCATACAAGCAGCTTCAATGCCCACACACTAGCCAAAACAGTTCCCCCCCCCCCTTCTCCCCCCCCTTCCCACCACCCCCCCCTCCCTATCCCCCCCCCCCCCCCCACTCCGGACCCGGACCTGATCATGTGGCCCTTCTACCTTTCTATATCCCCTTTTAATAACCCGTGTTCATCCTTCTGAGTCCCATTGATTTTACCACGGACACATTGACACCAACCTGGTCTCCCAGTAGGATCGGATTCAATTTTTCTTTACAAATGTGGCAGTTTTAGTTCCCCCCCCCTTTTATAGCTGAAAATCCATTATCGTACGCTATGTCCACTTTCCCCCCCGGTTTTTTTCATACCCCTTCCCCATTTAGAGTCAAGCGTTCATTCACCCCAAAACCTCACATCCCCGGCCCCTAACTTTCTTACCGGGCATTTGTGCCCCCCACCCTGTTAGTACCTGTCCTCTTCCCTTTCGAATTGGAAGCCGTACCCCTTCCCACTATAATCAATTTTAAAAATGCATCCGTCGCCCCTAAACCTCTCACCCCGACGTCAGGCTCCATATGTAGACATCCTATATAAATAAAAATCCCCACCAGCCCCACCTTTTCTCTTCGCAACCCCCCCCCCGGGTACCCTTTCATTTCAGCAGGAAGATATCAGGTTCACTCCCATATTACACGCCCACCATATGTCACCGATCTCTCTGAGTTTAACTGCCCAGCCCCCACCCCCTCCCTCTCCCCTTCTCCCCCTACTCTGAAGCGCCCCTTTACAAGCCCCCCCTTCCCCCTTTCCCCGTTTATAGAATGGGAAATTCCTTTCAAGCCCCAAATCGTTATCCCCCGGGTTCTTATGCAAATTACACTAGCGTTACACCCTGGTGTTCCCTCTTTCCCATGTCACTTTTCCCCCAGCAACCAAGAAATTCTTCCTTCTCGTTTCCCCTGGTCTTTCTCCCACCACGCCACACCGATCTTTCTCCCCAGTAGGAGGTACCCCACAAAATCAACTGTTCGTCAAAGCTAAAACGTTTTCAAGAATCTGAGAGCTGTACCCCTTTCATCACCTTCTCTGAGATGTAGAATGTTTCTCTCTTCTTCCCCTCCACTGGATCTCTCCCCTATCTTACCTTAGTCACCGGTCTGGCATTTTTCTTTCGTTTAGTATGTTCCACCTAAAGTTCGTCCCCTATTTTCTTTCCCCAGCGACCATATCTCCCCCTATCAACTTTGGGGTTCCCATTTCCCAAACCAACACGCCTTTTGTTTCCCGGAACCCCCATGGTAGCATCCTTATTTGACTATGCAGCGAATCCAACGGACCACTGGAACCCCTCCTTACAAGTGTCGAACGCTTCCCTGTCCGATTCCCTATTAAACTCAACTTTACCTGTACTTCCCCAGAGTTCAGGCCCCACCTAACCTCTCTCCCCTGCCTCAGAGCCAAATCGTACAAACTAAACCCCTTCCCCCTCACACCCAGCATGGCTTATGCCTTTTATAACTCCTATCGTTTCTCACACCCCAGGCGCCCAGTTTCTCTTTCATCCCTCGCCAATTCTGTTTAATTTTCTTTCTTTGGTCCTGGATCGACGGAGTTCTACCTTTACGCAGGAATTCACCATCTCCCTTCCACCCGAAACCTATAAGTCTGGCCCTCATTTTTTCTTTCCCCCCCAAACGGACAACAGACCGTTACACCCCTTTCCAACTTTCAGCGCCCGTTCCCACCCCTCTCCAGGCGAAAGTCCCTTTCTGGAACGAGGTCTTCCTTCACTTTTCTTGCCCCCTGCTTTGACCAGTGTTCACCCCAAATCCTCCCCCGCAGTGTCCCAAAGCGCTTTCCTTCCCTGACTCCCCGCTAACGAATCTCCTCTCGTTATCTCGAATCCGCTTCAACGACCCCAGACCCTTCCTTGGACTAGACCGTCTCCCCCCCCTCCTCCCCCAGTCGACCCCCCAGTCCGGAACAATACAAATACACCCACTAGGTTTGAAGTCATCCACTGCGCTCTTTTTTGTTCCGTTTTAGCAGTTTATTTCACCCATGAAAACTCTTACCACCCCCCCCTAGTATCCCTCCTCCCCCCTTCTCTTTGTAACCGGCATCGACTTTTAAACCCTCCTGTACCTTACGTTCTCCTGTGTCCTCCGGTGGATGAGCCCTTCAAGTTAGCGTCTCTCTCCACCCTCTTTTCTGATCGATATTCCTTTCTCCCAACGGTGCGCGCCCTTCTGATTGTTAGCGAAGTTGTGTGAACCCTCAGACCTTTGATTACCTTTTCTTCCTCTTGGCAGTTTCCCCTCCCCCCCCCGAATTAGGAGAGAATTGAATTCGATCCCTTATCTCCCCCTTTAAAAAGTAGCCTTACATGCCCTCCCCCAACTCCCGGCATTTGCCACCCATAAACCCCTCCCCCTTTGGGTTCCTCCGCCGCTCGCTAGCTCAGCTAGTTCATGGTGAGGAGTGCTTCTTTAACCTGCTACAACCCCTTGCCTGCATCCCTGGTTTTTCGCTCTCCCCTTTTCCCCCTCCTAAGCTAATATCCAGTTCGTCTGTAACCCTTCGCTCCTTTTTCTTCCCAGGGGTATTTTCAACTCGCCGTTTCGACTACACATCGCTTAAATTAGTCTTTTCATGAGAATATTCAAATCTGGCTTTTCCGGGTATCTCGGCCTTTCAAATTGGATTTGTCCTCTCTCTTCCGTCCCCATTGTTACAGACTCTTTCCCACTTAATTTTTGCGGCAGTCTTTCCATACTTACGTTATGGTAGAACACGAGCAGTTTTTCCGTTCGTCCGAGGTCAAGCCGAGAGATTTTGATGTTCCCCCCACCCCCATCGTGAACGAGAATTTTCAACGGAAGTCACCTCCATTCGCTTTTCCACCCTTATAATAGAGGCATAAGATTTTAATATTCCCCCCCCCCCCGTTTGCTTTAGTGGATCTCGAGCGTTTTACCCTATTCCCCTCTTTTTCTGGAAAAAGCTATTATTCTTCGTCTAATTCAATCACTCTTTTACCCTCTTGTTTTTCCCTGTCCCCCTCATAGCTCGCTGCTAAGGTTTCCCCCTCCCCCCGCCTTTCCCTCCCCTTCACGCATGGAAAAGTATGTGCATGTGAATCCACCCCTTTCCTTTCCCCCACCTAGGTATGGAACCTGCTTTTAAATTTCCCTAGTTTTTTTTCGAACAAAGACTTTTACAAGTTCCCCAGAGCCCTTCAACTTTCGATTTTTATTCTAATTCACTCCGCGATTTTTACTCTTCCTGTCGTTAGACAACTTATTGAACCATTTGCTGACAGGGTTCCTCACCCCCCTAGATATAGCGCTTATTAGCCCGGATTTACCAGAAGTCCTTCTATGAGGCAATTGTGTCCGGATCCTTCCCCCTTCCCTTCCCACTGTCGAGATTCTCACACTCCAGATGTCTTTCCAGTGCCTCCCTTTTTAGTGACAGTGTTAGATACAAGGTCTTTACCAGGTCTGAGCATCATATTCTTTCCCTCCTATTCCTCACGTGAAAGGTGAAAGGCCTGACCGTGGAGTGTCTTTTGGTTTCATCAGAGGCCAGACCGAACTATTTGACCATCCGCCAACTTAGCGCTATAATCTCCTTCCCATCGCTAGGCCCCTTGACCCCACTCGATTTTCTTTCTGTACGTCCATCTCCTTCCGTCCCGCCCCCTCTCTTCACAGGGATTATTCTGTTGTACCGCCTTCCCCTTCTCCCAACATCATTTTGTAGCTCTTTCTTGTGAAGCATCAACCCCCTGCCCCGCAGCGAGCCCCGGGTCTCCGTTTTTTATTCTTTCCACAGAGGTAGTCTTTTCCATTTTTCGCTGTTTTTGACTTTTTTCGCTGTTTCTCCCAAAGGACCCCTTCGGCTAGGTTTATAGATTCACTCCCCAGACTTCATACGAGCTTTTATTTTTAACGGTTTTACCCCCCCCAACCCCCTGTCTCCCCGGTCCTGTGTTCGCTGGTCCTGGAGCGAATACGACTCATCCACACTCTCTGCTCCTTCACCAATCCTTGTGCACTTTTTATTTTGTCCTGGGTACGTTTTGCTTTTTCCTGGTTGATTCTTCCCTTTTAGGCATTTGGGCCTCCCCAGGATCCGCCTATAGGTTTTTTTTTTCCCCTCCTTTCAGGACGAGTACAGGTTTTCTACCTTATTATACCCCCCCACCACAAATAACCCACTTCGGCGCATGATTCCCCCTTTCCCGATCGCAAAGGGAAACTCTTTAGTTCCCCGTCCATTTGGTGCTCCTTTTCTGCATGCTGGTTGATCCGGACATCCGCCATTTCTTGCCTGATGTGGTTATTACCCGTTTGTGAATATCTTTGAATGTTTCTAGATAGCCGAATGGGTCCCCCCTTGTAAGGTTGTTGCACCTTTGCCGTGGTGTTTTGCTATGACTTTACTTCCTGCTCCAGGTAGTTCCAAAAACTCCCCCCCAGTTTTTTTTTTTTTCTGAGGTTAAAGCTTGACCTCCCCTTCTTCTTTCGCTATGATGCCTATGTTTCAACTCTTGCCGCCGTCGTGAGTGGGGTTACTTATACCCCCACCAAACAATGTACCCCCCCCCCACTTCTTCCTCTAGACCTTGGACGACGCTAACCCAGACCCCCCTGTACTACTCCCTTATCCCTCCTCTCCCTCTGGTGTTTACATGTTTTTCCCATCAATTGATTTTTTTTTTACCTCGACCTGAGCAGATAGGTTGTATTCTTTTTCTCCCCGTTGAAATTTTCCACATACCTTTGAAGATTTTTCTTGTTCCCTTTCAACCCCTTTTATTTTCCATTCTCCTCACCCTTCAGTTGTCCCCCTCTATCTCTCTCCTTCTCGTTACCAACATGAATTCAGGATTGACTTTCTCCTTTGCTTACCTTGATGGTTCGACTTCCCCATTAATGCGCACTAACCGCACGCGTGGAATTTTTTTTTCTCTTTTGTAGGGGACCTTTGCTCTGAAAATCCTTCTCGCATGGTGGCCGTCTTCGTATGGCTCAGGTAGAATTCTACCACCCGCGGGATCCCCATTTCCCCCCCATGTTCCGGTCCAGTAGGGACAGTGCCTTCTATAAAGTGCCGCGTCAATTCCCTTTCGGGTAAGTCTCTCATTCCAAGTGCTTGGAACCTGTTTGATTGATCCTCACTCTGCTTCTCCACCTTCTTTTTAGCTGCGCCGCCCAGTTCTTTTTTCTTTTTTTAACTTAGTTACATTTCCACTCCCCCCCCTACTGCCAGGTTCTTATTCCTCGTTTCGACATTTTGTCCTTCGTTCATACCCCCCTCAATGTCGCCCCTTTTGAGAGACTTTCCTGCATCTCCCTGTGCCAGCTGCCCCTCGCCCCTCACCGGTTTTTCATAATGCCCGCTGGTTTCTTAGGAAAGTTCTCCCCTTTGTTTTTTCGCTGAAAAATTTCTTTTTAAAATGACCCTCTCACTTTGAAGTAGAGTCACGAATCCTCTACTGCCGGTCATCCGCTACACCCTCCTCCACTTGGGTATCCCCAACTTTTTTCATTGACTAAAGGACCGTCCATTCGCTCGAAACCCCCAGCCCCTTTTCCTTGTTTTATCTATTTCATGTATCTCTCTCTTCAATCTATTTTTTTTTCTGCATGAGATTACATGTCCTCCCACCAAAGGACCCCGGGCCCTTGCTTTTCAGCCCGGTCGGAATGGCTTGGCCCTTTTGGTGAAAATGTGGTACGGGACCTCTTTCCGGTTATATAGTCAACCGGACTTCGTTGTATTATCAATCTTGAATTCTCTTCATCCTGTTTCCCCCACCCCCCCCCCTGCACTTCGGACCCAGCCTAAAAACCACGATCCCCGTGGTTACCTCCCAAAACCCCCCCCTCGCCGGCGTACTCTACTTCTGATTCCTTTCCCCCGGGCCGTCGGCACACCTTCCCCAGCTTACTGCCTGAGTCCTGGCCGAACATTTGCACGTCAGAACTTCATTTTCAGACCCTCCTCCACATGAATTCTTTTTACCGACTCCAGAAATTTGACTTTTGCGGCAGGCCCCGGTTCTCTCCCCGACACCCTGTCCGTTACAGACTATATACCCTACCATGCACACCGCCCCCCAACGGTTCTTCTCAACCGTTTCCCCATTTGCCCTGCAGGTGGTTCATCCGTCTTTCTAGCGGTCCCCATGCGTCCCATCCACAGTTCTCCGTTGGGTTTCCCTATATCCCTGAGCAACCATATACCTTGCCAGACTAGCATACTTCTTTTTCCTAAGTCCCCTTTTCCCATATATAACACCCTGAGGTCGGTTTTTCCTCCTCACACGTTAAAAGTGCCGTCCTGCCCCCCGTCCCCTCCCGCAATCTCACCCCCCCCCGATCACGAATCCTAGCGCTCAAATGGGTTGACGCCTGTGCCCTTTCCCACTTCGGCGATCCCTCAACATCCCCCTCTTCCTATATGGTTTCCAGTTAACTTTCTTTTTGCACCAAGCCACTCGGTCCCAATCTGAAACAAAATTCAATGTTAGGTCCTCTCTGAAACGTTTCCGAATTTTTTTTCTTAACCACTTGATTAAGTCGGAGGGCACCTTTTCTCTCGCGCCGCTTGTTCTGTTTTTTTTTCCCCCCCAGTCACTGTCTCCTCAGAGTGTAGGCCTGCTCACTCTTGTTACCGTTTTGCCTTTATACAGTCCCTCGAACCCCCCCTGTTCGGTTTTTGTTTCCCTGACCTGCTTTTTAGCCTCCTCCCTTGTTCCGTTCACTTTCCCCCCACTTCCCCATAAAACACCCTGGGGACCCAGTTTGTACCCCCATCCCGACTTCTGGCCTTCCGCTCTTTTGTAATATGAAGCGTTACCTTACCCCCCCACAACCGCACCCCCCCATTTTCCCCCCTCTGGACCCCCACAAGTTCCCCCCTCCTCCCCCCCAGGTTGAAATTTCTCTTGCTCTTATCCAACTTCCCCCAGACCCACCACCTGGTAAGACCACAGTCTTTTACTACATGTGAACTGCTACATTTCCTAGCCATGGAACCCACCCTCCACTGAAACCAAATAACGGGTGGTTATTTTTTCGATCGGCGCCCTGTCTCCGTTAAGTTTGATATCCTGGCGGGTGCTTTATGCCCTCTCTTGGCTTTCTTCCCCTCCCCCTGGGCAAGGCCCAAGACTCAGCCGCTATCCTAACATCCCCCCAACAACAACCGCGTGATCCCGGGCGGACCCAACTTCACTCACGATTAGAAAACCTACCCCTATCGCCCCCCCCAGCATTACCCCCTACTCCCTCTTCGGTGCCTCTTCCCGCCTGTTAATACCTGGTCTTATCTTCTTGCCATTTTCTAGCCCTCCTAAAGGCCACATAAGTTCAAGCCCTAATCACATAACAGTTGTACCCACCCCCCCAGCAGTTCATACGTCTTGGACTCTCCGAAACATGGCACACTCATCGTTCCCCCCCCCACCTCCTATAGTTAAAACACCGATAACCCCTTAGTCATGGTGGTGACCCGAGCGTCCTCTACCCACATTTCCCTTACTACCAAACACTTTCTCGTCCCCTTTGACCCCACCAATAATATACAAACCTTCTCCATGTTCTGTCCATTTCCGCACTTTCCCCTAAACTCTTAGAACCCCCGTTTCCCCGGATAGCCCATCCTCTTTTTTCTTCTTTTTCCTTTCCGCCCTTCTCTCCTCCCCTTCTTCTCTCGGGTCCGCTACCGGGGGCTACTCTTCTTTTTTTCTCCTTAACCCCCAGCCCACCCCTCCCCCCCCCCCCCAAATCCCCCAGAGATCTCCTTATCCTTGATGTTTTCTCTAATTGGATTTATCTCCACAAACCCATAATCTCCTATTTACTCTATTGCTTTTTGCCCCAGGGGTTGACCGCCCATGTCCTCCAACGCGAGCCAGCCATGTTATCCAACCTCGCCTGCCCGATATTAAGGTGCGCCCCCCCCACAAGGGGCGGCTCCGACGAAATAGGGGATCCCCGACTGTATTGTGAAACAGGAAAGACCCAGAGGAATCCCAGGTTGTATTAATGTCCACCCCATTCCCCGGACTTATGACAAGGTTCACATGTCCTCTCCTTCATATTTCTGATGTCCCCCTTTCCCAAACTCCAGTAGCTTCCCCGCTTTTTCCATTTCAGCTCGTCCCCCCAGGTTTAAACCGCCAGTCATTCTTACTTGGGATTTTTCCCCGCTGATCCAGTAGGTCAGGTTGTAGTTATGATTCCCCCCCATTTGCTGCATAGCGGCTGTGTTCGCTCATTCTCTCTTCGATTACACTTCAAGCGCTCATTATATCCCCAGACCCACTTCTCTCGTGGCCAACATAAAGGTTCCTATTCCCGCGGTAGCTGCGATTCTAACTAACGGTTTTATTCTGTCTATCCCCTATCCGTTTTGCCCCTTTTCCGGGTCTTTCCCTCTGGGCACCGCTGTCCTCGAGATTCCTTTGAACCTTCCCCCTGCTCCTGTTCCGGTTTCTTTTTCCCCTTCGTTTATTTTACCCCATCCACTTTTCCATCCTTTCCTGTATGACCCCCTTCTTTTAACTCTTACGGGTTGCTATCTCTTGTTTAAAGGTTTTTTCCCCCCTCCCCCAAACCCAATAGACGATGCATGCAGATACTTCCCCGAACCCTCCCCTCTTTTTTTCTCCCTCTAATCGAGGAATTAAG
>Ga0179591_1310578_pt1 | contig 21875 bp, 28 predicted proteins | sample CZOMad2_1_08_16f_FD_182891 | JGI IMG/M metagenome (GOLD analysis project Ga0179591, IMG submission 182891) | Vadose zone soil fungal communities from Angelo Coast Range Reserve, California, USA - CZOMad2_1_08_16fungal (PacBio error correction) | ecosystem: Environmental > Terrestrial > Soil >... | reverse complement strand
TCGTATGGTACGGGATACCAATCTATTTTTTTTCTTTTTGCTTTCTGTGATTCTTTCGTTATGGTTGATTGGACTCCTTGTAGATTTCTTTTCCTTGTTCTTCCACTCTTTGTATTTTTTTTTTTTCAACTCTCTCTTTAAACAGCACAATTTCCTTCCACCCCCCTTCATGACCTTCTTCCCCGTTTTGGTTAGGTTTCTGAATTTTTTCCAGGTTTTTCCCTCTTTGACCTTCTTGTTCTGCCTTTCCAAACATTACCCAGCGTCAGGTGCGTTGTATACACCCTTTTCTTGGGTTTTTTTCCCGGTCTTATCGGTCTAAAACGTGAAGACACGATCTCTTCTTTTCTAAGGTCGATCAGAGGGTTCTCGTTTTTCGAAGTCCCTTTTCCCTGACGCCAACTTCCCCTTCCTCCTTTCCATCTTTCTCTTGAATCAAGCTGGTTTTTCCGAAGCGAATTACGACCCCCCCCTTCCGGTTGGATATTTCGAATGTATACCACTTCCGAAATAATTGCGATTCAATATTTTTCTTTAAACCACCCCAAGTCTCCCTTATTAGAATTTCGGGGTTGTTGGACCTCTTTCTTTGTCTTGTCCTTTTGTACAAGAGGGAGTCCGCCCTGTAGCTGAGTGTCATCAAAATCACGCCTAATTTTGTGCGTGGTGCGATGCTCTTCTTCGTTTTGCTGGGTATGAGTCTTGTCCCCGTCCTTGCCATCCCCCTCTTTTAAGCCTTCTTCTCCCCCAGTTTCTTATAAGGAGGAGTCCGGCGGCCATTAGGTTCTTCTTGTTTCTTAGTCGCCTGAGCACCTTCCCGTCAGGGGTCGTTTCTAAGTTCTTTTTCGGTTCGTTTTTCATGTTCGTTCGTTCCCTTCCCGACAGTCCGTTCCGCCTGAAGGATGAGCGGATTCCGGTCGTTCTATCTGCGCCAATGTCGTTTCATATTCTCAACCCCCTTTTCTTTTTCACTTTTGGGCGCTGATAAACCCCTTCCACAACTACCGACATAGAGAGAGAATTTTTGTAGCTCCCTTTTTCTCATGGATTTTTTTTTCCTCCTCTCTGCCCCCTGATGTCTTGACTTTCTCAAGAATTTCCCTCTGGGTTTCTTTTTCCTCCCCGTCTGTTAAACAGGAAGCTTTTTCCGTCATCCGTTCGTAGGGCCGGTCCTAAACTCCCGATGGCCTCTTCCCAATTCCTATCAACAAACGTTTCCCAACCCATTCATATTCCCTTTTAAGTTCCAGTACACAAAAAGCCACTGCAAGTTCGGTCTCTTTTTGGCCGTTCCCCTTTTGTTTTCCCCCCCCTCTTCTTGACCATCGCGACATCGGAGTATTGTCTGGAGATTCGCTATTCTCAAGCCAGCTGCCTACCGTGCCCCCGTTTCACCAGAGGTTCCTACACTGCTTCTTCTTGTTTGATTATGCTACTTGTATCCCGTATTTTCACTAGAGCGCGCCTCCCTCGTTGTCAGTACTGGCTCTTTCCCGCTTTTGACCCTTCTTTCCAATGAGCGCGCTTTGCCGGGAATCGCCTGTCAATATTTTTTCCTTGTTTGTTTGTAACCGAAGGATTCTTATTCTTTTGAAACTTTCGAATTTTTTTAACAGTTGCCGGAGATCTTAGATCACTCCTTCCCCGGGCATTACCAGAGGAGCACTTTAGCTTTTTAACCTTTCCGAACGTATCACTTTTTTCCGCTTTTTTTTTTTCGCCCCCGCTCGTTCGGAACCTATTTAGTGCTTCACTATTCCCCCCCCACCCAGCTCTTCTCTTATTAATCTAGTTGTTGTTGTTGATCCTGGTGTTGTTGTCCCTCCGGTGAGATGCTCCTCCCTCCGATTGACCTCCCGACGGATCGTCATAGGGATGCGACCTTACTTTTACTCTTTGGTTTTTTTTCTTTCTTACTTTTTTTTCCCCTTTATTAATGAGTTGGAGCATAAGCCCCTCTTCGCTTTTTGCCGGCTTCGAACTTTACCCACCCGTTTTCTCCCCCCTCCCCCACTCACCATTTTCCTATTCCTTAATGTCTTTTGAAACAAAATACCCCCCCCCTCTAACTTTTCTCCAAGTCCCGCCTGTCCCCAAATACGAGATTTTCCTTAATTCCCCAAACTCATTCTTCTTGGCTTCCCTGAGGCCTTTTCCTTTGTTATTTCTTTTCCCACATCTTCCGGACTGGGGATGCAGGCAGAGTAATTTGAACTTACCTCCTCCCCTTCTGACGCTCCCCCTGTTCGATCCACCCTTGCTGTTGCTCCTCTGCGGGCTCTTTCCCCTCCACCCCCATAATCGCGGGAAGAAATCGGCTTTCGCGAGAAATTGGCGCAGGCTAAGCGGAGATTTTTTTCCCGTTTCCCCCAATTGTCCCCTGTTCTCATTGACAATTGTTTTTTCACTGTGATATAACCTTGTTTTGGCTCTTCTCCTTCCTCCTTTCGGGAAGCTTTAGACCCTGGTCATTTTTCTCCCTCAACTTTTAGACCCCTTCCTTTTTCTTTTTGTACCCGTTCTCTGCCAATGACTATCCCCTTTTTGTTTCCCTTCTCGCCCCTCGGTATGAGTGGCTTACTACCAATGTCGCAGGTTTCTTTTTTCCAATCTTTCCTTGGTCGGAGCTTGTTTCTGATTGAGTCCCTTTTTTTTTGGTCATTCCTTTGCCTAATGGTTTTACCCTCCGCTTCGCCTTGGCTATGACTTGATCACGCCCGGAATCCTTTCTTCATGCCCCTGGGCTCCCCGTTCTCTTTTCCTGGCGCCCAGAAACACCTTTTTTCGACTAGCCCCCTTGACTCCTGACTCCCCCTCCTACCGTTTTCCCGGAAGAATGCGCCAAATCAGCCCTTTTTCGCCAATTTTCCTTGTCTCTTCCTAGTCGTCCTCCTGTAAACCCCACTCCGACCTTCTTTCTGATGTTTTTCCCTGTGCCCCATTGCGGCCACCGATTCACGAAGTGCGGTAACCTCCTTAGCACCACGACATCCTTATGTCCCCCTCTCCCCGTCCCCCCTCCCAACGCCCCTTCGTACTCAGCTTGTTTCTATCCTTGTTCCCCCCGTTCCAACCCCCAACCGCGATTTCCCCCCCTTCTCTTGTTGCACCCAAATATTCTTGAATTCTGGGGACTTTTTATGCTCCTTCCTTTCCTATTTTTCCCAATGATTTAGCCGAGTTTTCGACTTAATCCAGTCCTTTTTTATTATGCATGCTTTTCGCTTTCACCCCGCCCCATCTGCGAATGACCTTAAACGTAGTTTTTTGAGTTTTTTTTCGTTGCTCCCTATCCCTCGAAACTCTCCCCCTCCTCTATCCGCATGCTTTTCTCCTTTTGTTTTTCGTATTGATGTCCTCACCTTTGCTTCTTCACCCTCCAAAACCCCAGCCTTCCTTTCTTAATAGTCCGACTTGAAGGATGTTCATCTTTGCGGAACCTGTTCTCTCTCCTGTCCCCCAACCATTTTCCCCAAAACCAGCCCCTGCACTGCGAAAAAAAAATACCTTGATCAGGAAAGTTCTATTCCTTGTAATTGATCCCCCAAGCGCACTCCCTTGTTTCGTTCACTGTAATTCCAATGAGGGCCCTTCCCTCGGCCTTATCGAGAAGGATCCCCCCCCTAAGGCTCCCCCCCGAAGCCTCCTTCAGAACCCTCCCTTCTTAATTTTTCCCATCCTGCCCCTTTTTCTTCTCTCCCCCACTTTAGTTTTTTTACCTTGTCTGGTTCCTCTTCTCCCAATAACCGGTCTCTTTTTTCTCCCTTCTTTTTCCTTCTTGCTTCGGTTAATCCTTATGGGGTTTTTTTTTTCCTTTTCTGATGGTAGAAGTTTTCTGCCCCCTTTTTTTTTCCTCCATCTTTGTATGGTTTCTCACTCTTTTTCTATGGTACAAATTCAAGACACAATATCCTTTTCCTTGCTTCAAGGGATTTTTTCCTCTTTTCTTTCTGTTTTGCCATATTGTCCACTGGCATGGGAATTCCATTCTTTTGTTGGCTTGCACAAATTGGAACCCTGCGTCTCACATTTGTCTTTCTCTACCCTTAGCTTGGGTTTTTTTTTGTCTTTCCTATTGAAGACCCCCGATCCCTAAATCTCAATTAGACTTATGCTTCTTTCCTGCCGTCCCCAGAGTTGCTCGCTAATTTTTCTTTCCCCCTTCTCTTTTTGTTCACTCCTCCCTCTCTATTTTCAACCCATGAGATTTGCTCTGTCCTCAGAACACACTTCTTTTGATTTCCTGGGAATTCATGAACAAATCTGTATTCCCCTCTTCCCCGCCCCCCAGTTTTGAACCTAGTCCTTATCCCACCCCCACACAGGCTTCTGGTTTCTTCTCCGGGAATCCCCTTCTTTTTTTATTGGAAATTTTGCGACCCCGGGAGGAGGCAAGCTACGAATAAACAAAGCGCGAAGCCTTTTGACTTTGCTGCTTTTCTCCCCCTTTGATGTCGTTTTTTTATACTTTACCGCCTGTAATCTTTGCTTTTTCTGAAACTTATTGCCTCCCTTTTTAGAAAATTTTTCCCCCTTTCCCTTCGATGCGGATAAGGCCGCCCTTCTTCCCACTTTCCCTGAAGCCTTGCAAGTCTGCAGTATTCCAGTTTTCCTCCAGCTCGTTTTTTCTTATCAGGCTCTTCCCTCGCGGAGCGCCAAATTTGTGAGTTTGTCGTAGAAAGAAATTCCGGACCGGTGATTTTGATCTTCTTCTTTCTTCTTACTTCCTCCCCCCGAAGTGTAGCCTTCCTTTCGTAGTCCAATTTAGGCAGGTTCGACGTCCCTTAACGCAATAAACTCCCTCGCGCAGGCGTGCCCGTTGTCTCTTTCTTCCGTTGAGTTTTTCGCCCCTCCTGACGATTTTCTTTTTCCCGGCCCCTTTTTCCCCTCCCTTGTTTCCTGTGCCTGTCTACCCTTTGAACCGTTCAATCCTGGACGGTCCCTGGATGCAGGCACTTGTCCCAACCGTCCTCCCCTCTGACTGTAATCAAGCGAACAAGTGGATTCAATGGTTCAACCCCTCTCAATTTATTCCAGACTTTCTTTCAGTTGAGCTTCCCCCCCTCCCCACTTCTGTCTACTTGGCCTGAAGGTCCCCATTGTCCCCGATGTCCCTTTATTCGTCCCGCTTTATGCTTTTTTTTTGGGTCTCGTCTCGTCTCCTCGTATCTTAACCGCCCGCGATCCGCCCTCCCCCCACGCGGGGAGCCTTCTACTCGGCTTTTTTTCGATTTATGCTACCTTTATATTCCCCCCCCCCCCCCCACCCCCCACCATTTAATCTTCTCTCTACGGGACCTTTCCTTCCATTCGAGCGTTATTCGTTTCCCCTCCTAAACTCTTTTTTTAGGGATTTGATCCCTTTGGGGTTTTCGTTTTGCTTTGTTCAACCGCGCCCTTTCTTCTGAGTTCGTTTGGTCAACGGTATTCTTTCTGGTTTGTAAGTCCTCCCCCTAGAAACTCTTCTCTATTTTTCCAGTCTTAGCGAGTTGAGCTTTCCTCCCCTTGGGGAATTTTTTCTCCTCGGGCCCTACCAGCCTCACTTTTATCCTCTTTCTGCCTCTTTTTTACCAGCGACGTCGTTGCCGCTTTTTTGCTGAACAGCTTCTTTCCCCCCACCCATTTCCCTCTCCTCCGTTGGTGTTGTTTATCTCGATAGCTTTGTCACTCCGGTCCCCTTTTTCTTGTTCCTTACCCGCGATTTTCATCTGCCTCCTGCGTTAGACTTTTATCTATCAGTTTCTTTTCTTCTGGATGCCCCTTCTCCCTAGTAATGACCAGTCGTTCTTGTTTATGTTCCCCGACTCGCCGTGCTTCTTTCCCCTTTACACAACCTCCCCCCCTACTTGACTCACCCCCGACCATGTAGTCCCCCCCCCCCCCTCAAAACCCCAACTTTGCCCCCCTGTCCTAAGGCGAGTTACGTTTTCCCCCCCAGAGCGGGATTTCGTAAGGTTTTCACCCCTATTTATCTGTGCTTGCCCCTCTCCTCGGTTGCCCTTTTTAGAAGGGGACGTAGACCCGAGCAGTAATCATCGGGACTCCCGCAGATTTTTTTTTCTGTTTTTTTTTCTTTCCCGCCTTTTCTCGTAACCCACGTTATTTTGAGTTTTACGATTATTGAGCCTGCGATCCTTTTTCCCATACCCCCCCCTTGGCCACCCTCCATCGCGCCCTCTTTCAGCAATAGAGCCATAAGCAGGCATCTCTCTCTTCTTGAATTTCCTTTTTCCCAACTTCCCTCTTTGTGGAATCGAATGAACACCCCATGAGGGTGGTGACTATACTTTTTTTTTTTTTTGGCCTTATGTCCTGCAGCGATTGTTAGAGCTTTGTCGTCCTGGTGAAGGCGGCCCGCCTCACCTTATCTTTCTGGCTTTCCTTTTGCTTTCTGTTCGTCCCAACGATTTCGGTCATGACGGTATCCGCCTGTCCTCGGTCTTCGTTTGTCGCGATCAAACATTCGGATAACCTTTCCTTTTTTTGCTTCTCTTCGTTTCTTGAGGATCGTGACCTTTTTTTGATAAAATAAATGTTATACTTTTTTCCCTCTGCCGGCTAATTTGCGGACACTCCCAGAAGGACCCCCGCACCCCTTTCTTTTAGGTTTTTCAGTTTTCCCCCCCCCCTTGAAACCTTGACTGCGACCTCGTCTTACCGACAATCATGCTTCGCAGCGCTTGTCTCCCTGCCTTCAGAATTGTTCAATGGCCATTAGCAACTTTTTATTTTTTAGCCTTCCTTCTTTATCCCCTTCAACCTACCCTGCTTACGATACCCTTAAGCTGTGTCCCCGGTGCCCTTTTTGCGCCCTTATTAGGTAAAGGACACCTTTCGACAACACTCAGGACTGGAGCCCTCCCCCCCTTCCCACGCACTTCCTTTTCCGGTCTTTTATCCCTACAAATAATCTTTTTTTATAATATGACCCCTCCCACACCCACCCCACTCCCGGGGACTGGCCCTCGGTGGCACACACCCCCCCCTCGACGCTTTTTTTTTTTTGTCAGTCTATCGTTCGTCAATGTCTTTCTCGGTTTTCTCCCTATTCTCAATGATATGTTTTTTCTTTTTTTTCAGCCGACTTTTTCCCATCAGAACCAGCGTAGGACCCTCGTTGACTTCCGGACATTCCCCGTCCCCTTTTTTCACGAATCAACGCACTTTTTCGACTTCAAGAAGCATGCTCCCCCTTTCCTTCGTTCCCTCTTCGTTAGGTTCCTCCCCCCGTTTTTTTGACCGCAGACCCACCCCTCCTTTTAGCCCCCCTTTTGAGGCCCTTTTTGGCCACTGAACCTGGATTCCCCTAGAAAGGTAAACATAAATGACGAAAACAGCAATGCCTTACACCCTCCCGTGGCCGCAGAGGTTCTCTGACTTTTGCTGCCTATTTATCCCAGCAATTCTTTTTTAAAAACATACTGCCTGGTCCATCAGGTACCCCTTTCAGGAAGTATCGCTTCAGAGTCCCCCCCATCCGTGATTTACGAATACTCCCTCCCGAGGCCCAAGAATCACTTTTTCTTTGTTAATCTGATTTCCGGGCCAGTCTATCCCCTTTCCTTTTGGTTGGAGTCAGGATCCGTATGTAATAGGATTACCCCGACTGTCTTGGGCCTTTTGCTCTGAGGTTAATCACCTTATTCTTTTCTCCTTTGGCTTCTTTATTCAGATTGTAGTACCTGTTCCTTTTTTGGAGGTATCCCCTTCTTGGACAACTCGCATCCCCTTACCCCTTTGAACTACTTTCATTTCCTTTTTGGGTTCGCCGTTCAATTTTTGGCCTTATTGTTTTCTGGGAATCCCTTGTTCTTCTTGCCCCAACAAATTAGCTGTCTCAACGTTCTGGGCTTTTGGGGTTTTTCTTTCTTTCTTTTTTGTGACCCCATCACCCCTCAATCTCTCCTCCTTCCTTTCTCGCGACAGGTGTGCCTTCGCGTTCGTTCCTGCTCCCTGATCCCGGACTCCCTACCCAACCCGATTCCACCTTTAGATTGTTTCTTTCTTTTTCTCATCCGCGTCATTCATGACACCCCCATCGTGATCGGATTTAATTTATTCTACTCTCCCCCTCGCGAATCATGCAGTCCAATAGCGTCCCCCCCAAGCTTTTTCTTTGTCCCTGTTGTGTGCGAACCTTTTTCTATTCCTTTTTCGCTTTTTTATTGCCTTCCCCTCGGCTCCCCTGCTTCCCTTTTTTTTTATCCACCACACATTAGAAGTGCGTTGGAGAGTATTCCTCAATGTTTTCTCCTTTACTTTCCCCTTTTTACTTTTTTGCCGTCCCTAAACCACAGGATCTGCTCCTGGATAGCCCCATTTTGTTATTATTTCTTCTGATTGCGATACGGCCGAGCGCCAAATTTACCCTTCTTTCAAGCTGCCTTTTTTCTCCCCCGACGAAGCGGGCTGATCCCTCCCCTTCTTTTTCTTGACTCCTTCTGCGTCACTTTCGAAGACAAATTCTTGAAAAGGATGTTTTCTTGCCTTTCTAAGCGAAACCCCCCGCATGAGTTAGTAAAGAGGTAGTAAAAATTTCTCCGTTTCCCTCGATGAAGTTCACTCCCTAATCACAGATAATGATTCCCCTTGCGCTATGCTCCCCCCCCGGAGTAGAGTCCCGTTCATAACCCCTATGTTAGATTTCCTTCAAATGACGTCGGTGATTTTTTCTCGTTGCGAAATTTTTTCGTCACCCCTTTTTTCCCCAGCCCTGGCCCTTTCCCCTTTCGTCGGCCGGCCCGAAAATCTCGACAAATCTCCCTCTTGAAGGTGAAATACGAGAAGCCCTACAAACTTTTACCCCCCTTCACTACACGGGAAAGTGGAGGAATTACCCAACCCCCCCCCCTGTCCTCTTCTGACGCTCCTGCCTTCATGTTTTTCTGTTTAGCCCCCTTTCTAATTTTTCCATTATTAGTGTTTTCCCCGGCGCGGAGAGAGCATGTCTTCCTACTCTCCTCTTTTCTACCGAGGGTTCATTAAATGCCCCTTCCCTCCCCTCTTCTACTGTCAGTTTTCTTCTTCACTCTTCAAATCATCCTCTTTCGTTTTGTTTGACCCTTCACTCCCATCGCGGACCTGGGCGGATTCCCCTGGACCCTGTTCTGCTTCTTTTTTGCTGTCAACCCTGAGAAATCCGCTTTGATCGGCTTTTTGATTAAGGTTTTTCGGTTTGACCTTTCGAAGCTTCGACGCGGCTCGATGTTAATTTTAGCTTGATTGTCTGTTGAGACTCCTGTGACCCTTCCCGAGTCTAACATCGCCCGCCCAAGTATTCTCCTTGTAAGACCGTGTTCAAGATAGTGCCCCGATTCCTCTGATTCTTCTGCATATAACGGTTGCCCACAAATGCTCCTGTTCCTCCCTTTTTTTGACTCGCGATAGCGGTGTTTAAGAAATGACACCCTCGATTACCCTTCCCCTACAGATGTTTGTCAAAGTTTTTTCCATTTTCAGATGGTTTTTTTTCTTTATGCGTATTTTTTATCAGATGATTCATGCCCTTGAGGGCGTTTCCCGTCTATCATGAAGTTCCTCCCGCGTTTGGGCCCGGCTTCGTCACCCCCCCCCAACCTGTCCCCTGCTTTGCCCTCCTTGTTCATCGGCCATGGCTCTTTTCAACACACACTCCCCCCCCATAACCTTCCCCCTTCTCCCGGCCCGCCTTCCTAAAGAGCCTAGCTTTTATAAGGTCCGCCATAACCCCCTCCCGATTTCCTGAGCCTCTTCTGACGGCCTTCTCCGTATGACTCCCGATTTTCCATCGAAGTCCTTTCCCTTCTTTCCCCCCCCCCCCCCGGTCTCCAAGCATCTTTTTGAAGCTACCAGCGTTTTTTTATCCAACTTTTTTTAGCTTTTTCGTATCTCCTTCTCGTCTTCGCGCCCTTCCCAACCCACAAAATAAGATCCCCTTGATTCCTCATTCTCTGTCCGGCAGGCCCCCCCTCCCCCCGACTAACTTTTCCCCTTTTGCCCATACCTTGAATTTTTATGAATTTCCATTTTTTTTTTTCAAGTTTTGACACCCCTTTTTCTGGTGAGGATTTGCTTTTCAGGAGATTGTTTTTTCTTAGGTTCCTCTCCACTGTACCGGCCGGCCATGTACCGTTGCCTTTCTCCCCAGCATCACCATGGTAATTGCTTTCCTTCTCTCCCCGTTCTGTTTCTTGGACTCCCAATTAGCCTTTATTTTCCCACATTCAGCTTTCCTTCTTCTTTCTGTATTGAGTCGCCCGTCCTTTGTTTCTCGTCCGCCGCCTAATGGACTCTATTTTTCCTCATGCGGGTGCCGCTTTTACCCCCCGCTGAATCCGTCCTCCTGACAGGTTCCAATGATGCGTTTTTTTCCCTAAACCTGCCGCGCCGCCCGATCCCGTCATCTGATCATATCTCTTTTTTCGGCCTCCTTTTGCGCACCTTCCCAGTCCCTTTAGTTTCGAAGAGACTTCTTTTTCTTGGCCTTTCAAACATTTTTCGAATCCTTCCTTTTTCTCTTCCTTTGTGTTTTTCCCGCCAAATTGCGGGCAGTAACTTCCCGCCCCTCCTAAGCAACCCCCTTCATCATGCTGAAGCGCCTCCTCCCTCATTTTGCATGATTTTATCGCACAAGTTTTTTATTAACATCTTTGTCGACACCCTTCAATACCTTCCCCCCGGAACGTGCAATTCTTGATCCACACTATCGACTCCGCCGTGCGACTTGTTTTGTTTTTCCCCCCTTGACTAGTCGGCAATATTAGCTCTGTTGTCGTAATTCCCCTTTTCCCTTCCTCTTTTAACGTGTTATCTATGCTCTTCCCCCAGTTCCACTTTTCCCCCCCCCCGGCCTGAATGACCCTCTTTGACAAGAGGCTCGCGTACGTTCCTTTTGTAGTCACCTCATTGCTCCTGAAACGCACCCATGATCGATCCTTGGAAGACAGTGATCTCCTTGTCCTTTTTTTTTTCAGTTTGTTCCAACGAAGGGAACAAGATCTGTACTCCCTCCCACCTTGGAGCCAGGTTCAAGGTTTTATCATCCCAACCCTGGATCCCCTCCCTTTCCAAATGGCCGAAACGAAATGTACGGAGACAAACCACTCCATTTTGATTCAAGTCCCTGTTCGCTTCCGTGTGTTTTTTTTTTTTTGCTACCTAGTACCAGTTTTCTTTCTTTCACTACATTAGACCAGTTCCTCCCAGCCCCCCCTTTGTACCCCCCCCCCCTCCAGATCGATGAATCCCCCCCCCAAATAGGGATTGCATGACTGTTTTTCGGCCGCCCCCTCATACCGTTCTTTTTTTTCCTCTTAGTAACCAACGCAGCTCTCTCTTTCTCCCTAGAGGTCTCCTGATGTCCCCTTTCTGTTGCGTGTCTTTCCTTTCTTCTTTTCCTCTTATGTGGTTGGCTTTTTTGATAACGAGATACTCGCCTTGCGTATACCCTTTTTTTCATCGTTTTCGGCTTTTTTCCTCAACCCGGTTCTTTCTTTAAAATAGTGAAGAACTCCTTTCCTGCTCTTCCCTTCTTCCCTCCCCTTCCAGTTGAATTGCTGTTTCCGTTCCCACTTTCTGGAACTTGGGGAACTTCCCAGGGTTTTCCCTTCCCTGCTTTTCAATTTGGAGTAGCCCCCCCGCAGGGTTTTCTTTTCCTTTTTTATAGCCTTCTATCACGAATTCGATCGTCCTTCTTTTGAAGTCGAAGAGTTGCTCGTTATCGAGCCGTTTACTTTTCTCTTGGCTTCGTAGCCTTTCCGTTAGTTTCCTTTCCCCGGACGCCCTTATGTTTATATGTTGAAGAGCCTCTTTTTTAAGAGTTTCTCCTGATGGACCTCGTCGCCTCTACAACTCGTCCCCCCCTTATGGCGAAATATCTCTAGATCTGAACACCACCCCCCCCTGCTCCTCCCCCCTTCCTTCTCTAATCTTGGTGTTTTTCCTTTTTACCTTGCAGACTTTTCTTTCGGTTTGTTTTTCTGTGCTACAAGAGGATCTTCCTTCAAGCTTCGTTTTCCCGCACAAATAGACGTCAAGTCCGTTCTTTCCCTCTTCGCCTTCCTTCCTTTGATGTTTTGCTTATCTTCCTGTACCTGGCTTTTTTTTTTTCACCTTGCACTTTCAGATTAGCAAGGATTCGCCACCGGTTTTTCCTATTGTCCTCGATAAATGGGAAGTGCATGTCCGTTCTTTTCGCAGTAATGCCGTTTTTCCACCGACCAACAGATTTTTTTTGTATCCTCTTTTCCGGATCTCCTTCGCCCCCCTTTTTATTTTTTTTAGCGGAATAAGTCCAAGCGTTTGAAAGGCTGATCTTCTTTTAGTGACCAGCGCCTCCGGTCTTCTAAAGTCCCCTGAGTCCCCCCCCCCCTTTTTGTCCCCTTTCTCGTTCTTTCAATAGACACTAGCGAGGACGAAATTTTGTTCTCCTGACATGTCGAGTTTTTTTCTTTCCCTCAATTTATTTCCCTTCCAAACCCCCCCCCCCCCCCACACAGTTCGAGGGTTTTAGCGTTTTCGAACCCTCCGACCTCCCGACCTCTTATTTCTTCCGTTAAAACTGCTCTCCCCCTGTATCCTCCTTCAGGAATCGCCTACCCTTTTATCACCCTTTTCCCCACATTCACACTCTCAAGGGGCAAGTGATTTCCCCAAAACTTTTTTTCTCTCCTCTTTACTTTGCCCCTGTCCATGGCTCCGATTTCAATCGACGATCTTTCCACTCTTTTTCTTTTTCCCTGAAGAGCGCGCAGTTCACACTTACAGCACCCCCTCCAACGCGGGGATGCTTCCCCCCCGCTCTTCTTTTTCAAGATGAGTACTCTAAAGTTCCTCCCATTCAATATTTCTCTCTAGTCAAAGGACGTTTGGATATTTGGTGAACTTACTTTCTTTCAGTATTTTTTTTCACCTCTCGCGCGCGTTGAGGTCTCTTCTTCTCCTTGGTGTTTGCTTGTTTCGTGATCCCTTCACTGCTGAGCTGTTTGAGTCCAAAGTATGAGTTTTAACCTTAGACACTCCCTGACCGCGATTTTCTTTATTTTGAGAAGCGATCCCCCTGGTTAATCAGCGGGAAAAGGCGCCTTTTGACCCCCGCCCCATTCTCCTTTCCTCAGCCAAGTAGACCACGTTCTTCTCCATAGTTGTTTTTACGGATGACCTTTCTTCTCCTTTTTTCCTCCTCCTCCGTTGTTTTTCTCTTTTCTCTCTATCTCGGGGTCCAATGTGCCTTCCCCTCCGCGTCTGCCCCAGACTCTTTTTAATTTTTTTTTGATCTAAGAGGTCTTTTTCTTAGCCCTTTTTTTTTTTTCTTCCGTTGAGTAATGCAGATTCTTCCTTCTTCCTCCTACTCCTTGACCCCTCGTGGATTGTTTTTACTTTAAACCCACCTGTCCCCCAGACCCTTTATCTCCTCCCCGAAGATGCTCGTGATCTGACCCCCCACCTCCCCTCCTAACCGGCACCCTGTCATTCCCTTCTTAAGGCGGAGCGATTTCTAAGCGTACCGTTACCCTGCTGGATCTGCCGCTTCTTTCTTTCCCCCTGCGTGACAGTACTAAGCTTTCTTCCCCTGTACCCCACTCGGTCATGACTCCCCTGTTGTCGAGCCCCCGGAACCGCGCTTATGTTTCTGCCACTCGCTCCCCCCTCACCAAAATAATTTTTTCCTTTGGGAGCCCTGATTGACTAGACCCTGGCCGGCCTGCATCCGATTTATCAACTGCTTGGTCTGTTGACTTCTCCCACTTTTTGCTGACATCATCAATTCCAGTCGGGAACTTTTTTTGACACGCGTTTCTCTTCTTCTCGCCTTTGTCGAAGCCAGTTTTCCTTCTTGCCGAGTGGAAGGACAGGTTGGTTCCCCCCCTGTAACCCGGATTCATCAACCTTAAGGTCCGGGTTTCCCCTGAGAACCCTTCTGCGCCCAATGTTTCATTCTGCGACAACTTCCATCTTCGCGCGAGGCGGTGTCTTTGCCAATCTCCTCCCTGCCATCCCTCTTGGTCTTGATTCTTTTTCGTCCCCCCCCCATTCCCGATTTTCCTCAACCCCTCCTCTTTCATTCCGCCTTTCCACCGGGTTTATAAGGGACGGTAAGACCTCCACCCCTGCGCGCCTCGAAGGAAGATAGTCGCTGCTTCCTGAGCCTTTTTATTTCCGGAACATCCTCCATTTTTCTGAACTTTAAGGATCGGAATTCCAAGCAATAATGTGCAAACCCTTTTGCGCCAATCCTTTGTCCCCTTTGTTCACGAGTTCTTCCCAGGTAAATTACTTGACAAGCAACCTCCCTCAGGACTGAAGCGCCTATACCCGAACTCATTAGGATGGTTGAGACCAACGCTTGCCGCCTCATCCCCCTCTTGTCGTACACCTCCAACAACTCACCCATGTGAGAACCCAACACACCAATATTCCGAAGAAGCTGTGTTGTAGGTGATAGCTTCTTCCGGCAATGATTTTCTCTCTTTCGATCGGCTCCTACATCTAATTCTCCCGGCTTGGTTTTTCTCGTGCTCTCTCTACCCCCAGACCAATTCTCACAGGAGAACTCTGCTCGCTCTCGTCTCCTTCCCTCCCTGCAGAATGAACGCTTTCACACTCTTTTTACCCCGTCTAGTAATAGGTAGTGCTGACTCCTTTAGACCGCCCCTCCAACCAAGAGTTAGGCCCTAGTTGGTGTTTACCTTTTTGTTTTTCCTTCCCTTGCCCCCATAGAAAGTACCGTTTACCGCTTACCAACCCCGTGGCCGATTTCCTTCCCTGTTCGATGAATGGGCTTGCTCTTCAAGGCAGGTAGAGCCCAAATCCCCCATGATTTTTATCAGCCTTGGTTCCACTATTACCCAGGCCTATTTCAAGTCGCTTTAAGAAGTTTTTTACCCAGGGCAACTAATCCCCGAGGCCCGCCCCCCTCATACCGGATGGGTACATCGATCAAAGAAGGAGTTATATAGACCTCTGGTCCAGATTTTTTTTGTTGAGAGATCATACTCTTGAGTTAATTGATTAACCCCGGTATTCTGGGCGGCGAGGATTTAGTTTTTTTTGGCTCCCCCCCGATTTGTTTCTCTTTTCGGTTCTCCCTTTTTGAGTAACCTGTTTCTTTCTACCACCTTCGTGCTTTAAAACCCCTCCCCCCCAATTCATCGAAACCTACCTTGATCGGCAACCGGGTTGGTTTTAGCCGGTAGTCATTGTCTTTCCCTTATGACCTGATTCAAATTTTGATGTCTTTTGCCCCCACCTTCCCCTCTGTTCCCTTCCCTACGATTACATAAGACTGGGTTTATGGCGTCCTCGTCTTATCCCCCCCCCATTTACTAGACGATCATTTCTAGATCTTAATACCTCTTCAGTTCTGGTGCTCGTTCATCCCTACGAAGAAGGCCCCTTCTGCCTACTTTTCAATCTTTCCCCATAGGCGATCTGGTTCTTTTATTAGAAGAGCGCTCAGATCAGCCTGGAGTTGTTCATCTTCCAACTTCTTTTTTTTACCACTTCCTTTGCCTTTTGAATAGGCCCTCTCTGACAACACCGCTTCTAGGACTTATAGGGTTTTGGACTGGATCAAGGGACTCCCTCTTTTGTTTGAGGCCTTTCGTCTTCCCCTTTTTTAGGACCCATCTTTGCAAGCTTAGTTCTATAACAAATCAGACATGCGTGGCTTGTGTAGCCAAGTCATGCTGTCTGTTGTCTTACCTTACGGCCTATCTGGACCGCCCTTTTTCAATCTTCAGCAGGATTAGACACCTGTGTTCATATTTTGCCTGAGAGGCGGCTAGCGACTCCCCTTGCCTACTTTTTATTCTTGCAAGTTTCTGCGGAGCCCCTTCAGACCTTTTTCTCTAGTTTCGGATTTGATCACTGGTTTCGAGTCGCGGCACTCCCGTCCCCTTCTCCGTGTGAAAGGATGATCGGAAGGGTTTGCATATTAGGCAAATAGTCCTTTCTTGCAGAATGCGTAGTCCCCCCCTTCTGGCAGGAGACTGCTACTCTCTCCTTCCTTTGAAGTGTCCTCTCCCTGCGACATTTGGAGTCGTCCGAGAGTCGGACCCGTCGGTGGCTTCTTTCTTTGGGCGAACAGCAGGGTAACCCCTTGTGAAAGACTTTTTCTAAGTGAGTAGGGAAGGCAGGTACCCTTGTCTCGACAAGCTCTCATACCTGTTCTTACTAGAAAGACGTTTCTTCACCCCGTTTTTAAAACAAAGATGTATCATCCCCACCCCTCCCCAATGCCGAGTATTAAGATTGGATACCTCGCTGGAAATTCGTCCTTTCGTCAGCGAATTGTTTGTCTTTTCCTGAGAGACGGTCTTCCGCGTCCCCAGCGGGAGCTTCAGACCCCTTTGATTTCTTGCCATGATTACTAAGTCCCAGTCCTGAGCGCGCTCACCTTTTTCGGCAGTCCCTAGGATTCTTTTCTTTTTTGGGCTTACAAAAATCGACGAGCTTTCCTATAACTTTATCAAGTTCTGTTTTCCGAGTTTTGCTTTTTTAAAGAGCATTCCGATGCCCTTTGATTCCCCCCTTTTTCTTCTGTGTTTTTCCCTTTCTACAGAAGAAACTTTATCATTGACCATACCTCTCTTTCACTACTCAGCGGAGAACCCTTCTCTCCGGCATTCCACTACTCCCTGCCCCCTCTCTCCATAGAGTAGGAAGAACGTGAGATAGTGGTATCGGTTCATTCGCACCTTTCGTGACCAAACCCCCCCTCCTTTTCCCCCCCCAAGACCTGTTTTTTCCGTTTGATTGGTGTTCTAGATGGCTCACTACTCTTTGAATCTGACGAAGAGGGTCATCGTCTTAGATGTGGGTCTGGTGCCGTCTTTTACTTCTCTGTAATGAAGGTATTCTCCCTTTTACTTTCAAAATTTTTTTGGGAAACGTCCTCATTTGGACTTTTTAAACCCTTTCTGCTCTATGGTGACCCACGCAACCTAACCCTGAAACCTCTCCAACTTTGCAGTACGCCCCCCCCCACTTCGTTTTTCTTGTTTTATCCTGTCACCTTTTCGCTCTGGAGCTGCCGTCTCCTCCGTCTTAGTCTCTCCTTATTGCAGAAGGATGAATTCTCTATCAGGGAAACAGAACTTTCCTTTTCACCCCGGTCTTTCTCCCACGTTTCGGATATGAGTCTCTTTTCGGATACCTACTCCCCGACCAAACCTTTCATCTCTTTCTCTATCCTCCCTAAGAATCGAGACATGTCCTTCCCTCCGATCTTCATCTTGGGTTTTTTTCCTTCTCCTCCCGGCAGTTTTATAAGTGACACATTGGTCTATACACTTTTTCGTGGGCGCTTTTCCTTTGATCGAAGAGATTTCAAGGTATTCCCTTGTCCGGACGAAAGTATTTCCTTCCGTTTTTCGCGGTGGAGAAAAAGCACCCCCCTATATTCCTTGTTCCAGTCGCCTACCTTCTTTCGCGTTCGTGACAATGTTGACGGCGGCGACAACCCAAGGTTCTTTCGGCTATTTTTTACGTACTAAATGGACAAGCTTCTTTTTCCTCCCAGCGTTATGATAGATAACCAGGCATTAGCTCAGCCTGTTGGCTGGGCCTTCCCTGGAAGACAGACATGCAGATGAACATTGATCCCTCCGCGCGCTTCGTTATGCCCCCTCCTCCCTTGCGCCCCTCCGCCGCCCTGGGCAGGACTTAGCCCTCCCCTTGGAAATATTTCCACAGGCTCCTACCCTATTAGGTAATCCAGCCTCAGCCAATTACAGTACATGCTTCCTAAACTACATCAGGTCACAGAGCATAACTAATATTTCATTCGACCTCCTCTCCATTCCCCGCTACCTTTTCTCCCCCTCCCCCAAGAACAACAAATGAAGCTACGCTTGCGCAACACCCCAGTGTCCCTCCCAAGCCCCGCGGCGCCCCTACTTGTGTGGTTTCTCGTCAACACACATATTCTAGTATTTGCAATTTTCTTCTCTAGTTTTCTGCTAATAACTACCTTTTGGTTTCTTTGTGCTCCCCTTTTCCATTGTCTTCGACTCTGACCTGTTTTTTTTTTTTCATTATTCTCTCGCCTAGTTCCTGAAGCAAGTACCCCCCTTTTTTCATCGACTCACGACTCTTGAGATAGAATTCGTTGATTCGGCGTACCTTCTCCCATTCCTCTCAGTATCACCCTGAACCCAATAACCGCGGACAGGCTGTTTAACCGTTTTTTTTCCCCAATCATCAAACCTACACCGAAAGGCAATAGGTGAACCGGCAATGACCCCCAACGTCCGATAGTTTAATTTTACTTCCTTTTTTGCTGCTCGTTTCCTAGAAGAAGGTTGAGCACAAGATTTCCCTACTTCGTTACTTCCCTCCCCAAGGCTACCAACATGGACTTTCGCTGAAGAAACCCCACGTCTCCCCTAAGCGAGGCCGCCCCATCATAACTTATTGGGCCTTTTCCTCTTAACCCCCCGGAAGGAATCCTATTTAATACCTAGATACTTCCTGGTTAATCGATTACCCCCCCCCGTACTTCTGGGGCGGCCTCGTAGGTCATTATGTGGAGGGTAGATTCCTGCCGTTTTTTCCCCTTTTGTGATCCCCGTCGTGCTTTCCTTTGGATTGCTAGAAACCTTCTTTCCCTTTTTTTCCCTAGACACATTTTTGTCTTTTTGTGTCGCCTTTCTCCCTTGCTGTTTTCTGCCATGTCTGGGACGGAGGGAATAAAAGGGTGCTTTTTTTTACACCTTTTTCCCCTCCTTCCCAAGTTTTTTTGCCGTTTTATACCCCCTTCTTTTGTGTTTATGTCGTACTCGAATTTATCCCTAATTCTATCTCTTGCTTCTTGCCTTCTATGAGTGGTGATGTTCCGCAGCGCCCTAGCAACTTCCCCCGAGCCCCTTTATGTATCTTGCCTCTGTTATTTTTCTGAAGGATCTGAAAGGTCGCGAGAATGAGGCTTTTCTTATCTCCCCCCCTCCGCATCAAGAAGAACTATAGACTTTCGCCCCCCCCCCCTTCGCCTGCGGCTTCGGCATATGTGGTGTCTCACCTTTCTCCGCACTCTCTATTGCAATTATCGACACTCTTTCGCGGCTTCCCATTTCTTTTCATCACGTCTAAAAAAGCCGACTCCTTTCTTCTTGCGCCCTTCTCTGTATTTTCTCTTTTTTCTTTATTTCGTAGGGCCTTGCCCCTGAACAGTATTGTCATGAAGAGGATTTCCTCCAAAGGTGGTATTATTGCGAGGAACTTCTTTCCTTCGAGACCCAATTTGATCCATTTCCCTTATTTCTATCTCAGTTCATTCGCTCCAGGGCAGTTTTCTTCATTCTTTCGTATCGAGGCGTCAAGGTTCGGTCTCAGCAATCCGTCCCGTTGACTTTTTTCCTTTGAGGATTGGCGGATATCCTTTGCAATAGCATATTTGATTCGCAAGAAGCTTAGTGACACATAGACAGTTTCGCCCTCTTCTAGCGCCATGCACCCGCTCCTTCTCCTGAAATTCGCGTCCCGAAAATTGGCCCCTCGAGACCGATTCTTCGAAGGACCGAGGGGTGATGCGTTGTCGAACTCCTGGTAACAGGAAGGGGAAGGCATCAGTTAGTAGAAGGTAAAAATGCTCTCCCCTTCCCTCTCCTTGCAGAACCCCTCCCGCGCAGTGATACTACCCCACTTTTTCCAATTCATTCGATAGAAAGGGATCTTCTTCCGTCCATGGTCTCGATGCTTTCCCTTCGAGATACCTTTTTTCTGCTATATTGTTTCTCGACTAAGGCGATCACCGCACTCCCTTTGTACTCGACAATCTCCGAATTTTAGATGATATCCTCCCCTCCGTTCAGGAGAGAGACCGCACCCTCCCCCTAGGCTCCTTAGATTTTCGTGCGGCCTTGACTTTCCTTTTGACTTCCTTTATTCGGGAAGGGTTCTCCACCGATCCCATTTCCTTCATGAGAGGATTTTTCTCTTTCCCCAAAGGTATGAATGTAGTTAGACGACCCTGAGCTCTTTAATTCGCCCGGAGATACCCTACAGCAAAAATTTAGAGTATCCATTCCCCCCCGATATTCTTCAGATTAAGTTATTCCTCCCGGTACTGTGCATCTCATCTTAGCTTTCATGCATACCGCCGTGACCTGATATCACTTTCCCCCCCCCGCTAGTTATCTTTACGCAGGGTGTTGGGTCGAATTTGATGACACTCTCGATGATGCCTCTTAGTGACCCGTGTCCCTACTCGTCGGAGGATCCTGTTTCGCTGGATTGCCCTCTAGTACCTCTCTCCCCATCTTTTTTTTTAGACAGCCCTCCTTTCTCGTCGGTTCGGTTCGACCTTGACAAACAGACCTTTGAATTTTCCCCCTCCCCTTCCCTCTGAATGCTGTTTTTACAACCCCAAAGCCCCTTTTTCCTTCCCCCAGCATAAAGGAGCTGGCAACCTCTGATTTCTTTACCTTTGGTAAGACAACGAAATCCTTTCTTATTAGCGGAGAGTAGTGACCAGTTGCCTCCCTCTTCCCGTTTTCTCCATTCAGTCCATCTTTCTTCAGCCTTTTCCCCCCCCCAAGCGTGTTGTTTAAAAGGGCGTCTCTGCTGATTCTGAGCCTGCGTCCTTCCTCTTCGCTCCCAGAAACACCCCGAGGGAGGCATCTTTCCATTCTATCCAGACTTCATGTCTCTCCTCGGCCTTTCACCCCTGTTGAATTGATCGATGGTCCCGGAAATGTTTTTTTTTATTTTTTTGCTAACACTTTTTCTTCTTTTCTTCCTTCAGCGAGGGCTCGCTGCCATTTTTCGTCCTGCCCGACTTATCCCTTCAGCTTTCTGGTTACCCTTGTTCGCAAGGATGCTTGGTCCCCTTTTCTCCGAACATCGGTTATGCGGCGACTGCCTTCTTTATGCTGCCGAGGTCTATTCTCTCTAATTTTATTTCTTATTTAGGATTTGGTTCCCTTTTTTCTCATCATGTCTCTTTCTTATATCCCCAGAAAGGAATAACTTTTCGTCTCACATTTCCGTTCCGCCGACCATCAACCTGAGACTCCTCTATCCTCAACTTCAGCTTTAGTTTTTTCTTCAGCCTGTCTCCCTCCGGAAGCAATGGCGTCTTAGTAGCCGATCTCCATCCGGGCAATCACTGACCCCCTTTTCCTCATCCATTCTTTTTATAATTTTAAGCCACGCGACATTCTCCTCCGGTACCGCCCCTGCTCCTTCCCACCGACTCGGCTTACTTGATAGAAAAGCATCAAGCACTTAGTCCTGTTCCCCCGAAGTTCCCCTAGATTACTTGTTGCACAAAGTTCCCCCCCCCCCCTCAACCCCCAAACCTCGCCCCCACTGTGCCGACACCCCCCCCCCCTCTTCGAAGCTCTTCGCCTTGTTTTTTGTTTGCAAGTGATATGCTGGCAATTTTCCCCTCTCTTGTATGAGTACTAAAGTCTCCATCTTCTGATCTTTTGAGCGCATTGACCAGCGAACTTGGACCCTATGGCTCTAGCCTATCCCCCCCGTAAACGTCACATTCCCCGAATGAGTCTGCACCTTGTCGACTCTCTTTTCCAGTTGCCTTCCCCGCTAGGGATTGTGATACCTTTCTTAGGAGTGCTCCAACGCCACTTCGCCTCAAACCGTCGGTCGTATCGCCCCCCCATTGAGACAGGCGGTGGGTCCCCCCAAAATGGGATATTTCCATTTTTCCCCCACACATTCCCCATGTTCCGTCCCCACCCCGGATTACCGGCGAACCCGTTGAAGAATCACCTTGTTTAGAATTTTGCGCTGGTCTTCCGTAGAAACAAGCCCCCTCCGGGGATACTCCCTTTTCCCCCCCATTCTTTTTCCGTCTCCCGCTGAAGAAAGAGGCCCAAATGGGAATTCCCTCAAATCCTCGGCACAATCCCCAGGATTGGGTAATCCGAGTACTC
>Ga0179591_1270407_pt1 | contig 21875 bp, 27 predicted proteins | sample CZOMad2_1_08_16f_FD_182891 | JGI IMG/M metagenome (GOLD analysis project Ga0179591, IMG submission 182891) | Vadose zone soil fungal communities from Angelo Coast Range Reserve, California, USA - CZOMad2_1_08_16fungal (PacBio error correction) | ecosystem: Environmental > Terrestrial > Soil >... | reverse complement strand
TCGGCCTAGCAGCCATAACGTCCATTATCTCTGTTTCCTACTTTTAAGTTTTTTTTTGTTTCGGATGGACAAACCCCCCCGTTTAGGATTATGGGCCTCTCCTTGTCACCTTTTCCCCATCTCTATATATGATTCTCCTTTTTCTCTCTCCGGTCTTCGACGAGGGACCCTTTAATTATGAATTCTTTTTAAGCGGAGCCTATCGTGTTGATTTGAGTAGTAAATAAATTGTTGCTTGGTTTTTTTTCTCTAACCGGTCCTCCTGGTACACCTTCCCCCCCCAGTACGTACTTCTATGATTTTTGGCTCCGGAGCTCCGCAGAAGAGAAGAGTCTGCTCCAAAGAGCTCCAACCGATCTTTTCTGATCTCGTCCCTTTCCTGTCAGCTCTCCTCTTGGCATAATTCTTTTTTGACACTGGGTACTCCTTACAGACCTGCGAAGGCCCGTAGACATAAAGGAATATTTCCTAACGCGCAGGGACGTCCCTTCTGAGGGCTTTTCTCGCTGCTTGACTTTGTTTCCTGATGAAAAGCTTGGAGCCCGGAACCGACCAAAATTCTTCCTCGGGTTGACGGTCAAAGCCCCCCCCCTCCTTCTTCTTCCCCCAGATGACCGATTGAACTACCTTTGTCTTTCTTTAGACCGTGGGGGTTTCGGGTGCCTCTTCAAAAATGGATAACCGGATCATCCCCCGGATACACTTAAAGCTTACGGGATCACCGGTGTTCTAAACTTTTCCAGTTTTAGACCGTCTTCCTTGCAAACCTACGACCTTGCCCCGCCGAGTTCCCGGTCCCTCGGCAAGAATGAGTTAAGTTTTTCCGCCAACCAGTACTCTCTTTTTACAAGTGATCCGCTCCCCAGACGTAAGTTTCCCGACGGGACCCTTTGAGGGTCTTCCCTGTCTTATCCGGCCTTCTTCCGACAGAATAGTATGACTCCCCCCTTTTTCTGCCTTGTACGATAATCTTGCTATCACTTTTTCCGAGGTCCCGGACAGGCAGTTTTGCATGAAGTGCAGTCCTCCTCAGTTATTCTTACACTACCCATTCCTAAAGTGAATTTTTCGGCCTGCCAGACAGTCTGGCGCAAGTACTTGGGTCGATTTGTGATGTATAGCCTGACGAGAAGAGAAGAACCTTTCTCACACCGTTTCTTTCTCCTTACACTCTGGACAAGGCACTTCGTGACGGTTCTTTCTTAGGACATCTTGACCCATTTTGACTCCCTCTCTCTATGCGGTGTAACAGCCCCTCCCTGCCCCCCCATGATGGCGTGTTAACCCCCCTCCTGGGCATATCCTCTGCTAAGATTTTCCTCCCAGTTACGAACCACTTCTCCCATTCATCCGTGCACGAATGTTCTTGGTTTAGGTCGTCATCTTGTAGGATGATTGTTATTTTGCAAAGTCATTAGAACTTCTCCAGCCAAGCTTTCCGCGTATCTCTTCTTAAACATCCCGTACATTTCTACCCCTTCGGTGTCTAGCGATTTGGAATTTCCATGTCCGCTGCCTTCCCGACTCTTTCCCAGGCGCTCCTCTCTTTTTGAAGCCCACAGGTCTATTTTTTTTTCACCCTCAACATGCGAAGATGTGACCCCCTCCGATTCAACCCCTGTGCTTCTCTTTTCACCCTGCCAAAATTGCCCCTGGAGCGAGCCCTTCTTCCTCACAGCAGGCCCCTTCTCATGGCTCGCTAGCCTTTCTGCTTGCCATCACCGTTTTTGACTTAACTCTCAGTTTTCTCAGACCCCCAGGCCTTTTCGTCCTGAAGAAATCGCCATTGTTCGTCTTGAAGATCGTATCAAGATCGTTTTTCAGGTTTGTGTTGAAGAAAGGTTTTTTTGGGGCAAGGTATTACCACTGTCAAATCTCCCCTTATTTATCGGTCTCCTGGTCACGTTGCTCGTTCCGCGACCGGACCAATAATAGCCCTCTTGAGTCCTCCTTATTTTGGCTTCCGGGGTCCTAAACCTGAAGCTGACCCCCCGACCCGTTATTCTTATTACCCCCGTTCTTCGACCCTTTCTTTTCGGAACATCGTGGGCGTCGATCCGGTTTCGGAAAGGAACCGTTTTTTTAAAGCCTCTTTTCGTAGTTCCTCTCCTCCGATTAGGATTTCACCTGTATTTTGAAGGACACTCAGGCCAGCTGCCGTTTCCCCAAGGACCTATGCCTAATGGAAACACCCTCTGGTTTTGCCCTTGCGAATTCCTCCTTTAGGGCCCCCCCCCAGATAGCTGGAACGAAAAACTAATAAGTCCGTTGGGGACTCTACGACTTTGCGGGCCGCAGTATTGTGAGGTCCAAGATGACCCCCCCCTTCCAAAACTTTCTTCCCTGGAGCAATAACTTCAATCCCTATTGCCCCCCCGTTCTGTTTATTTATATAGATGTAGTACGAGGGCTTGTTACCAAGACCCTCTCCCCTTACTTTATAGGTTTTCCTCCTCGTCTTCGTGCCTTCCCTTTTTTTACCGGTCCGGAAGTGGTCCTATGCCGAGGGCGTCCAATATACGGGCCGGCTTACATTTAGTGTAGAGGTGCCCCTCTTTTCACGCATCCTTTCCCCTTATTCGAGAGACCCTTCAGGAAAGATTTTCCTCCTGGAAATTTTTACGGGTTTCATAGACTCCCTCTTCTCCCCTTTCCCAACCCCCCCCGACCGAAATTTCACCGAGGAGGATCTGTTTTGTTTCCCTGCTTGTTTCTTATTCCGGTTTTTTAAAGTTCTTCTCCTTAGTTACTGTGAGAAGTCACCAGTTAAGCTTTTATTAGTTACCCGTTCGTTTTTAGTAAACGGCGGACCTCCAGACCCGTGATAGTCCTTCCTCGTCATTAATTCGCTCTTGATCAAGCACCTTCTCTCGATAGTCGTGATGTCGCTAGGTTAGCGTCAAATCTTCCAGTCTTCGCGTCCCACATTTTCGTGAAGGTGCAGAGCATTTTTTCCCCGCTTCTCCCCCTTCCATTAACTTGGATAACATTTTCTTTTTGAGACAATGGTTTTTTGATCATGTGGCGTTCAGACCAGATCATCTGTCAGGCGATTTTAGAGCGGATTTCCGACTTTTCTCTTCCTCCTTTCCCGGTCATTTTTCTTTTCCTTTTGTAGGAATAGAATGAGTGGTAATTCTCTACCCTTGCGTTTTCCAAACTCACTGGTCAGATTTTCGTAGGAATATTTTTTTCCTGGTTATCTTCCCCCTCGCCTCCTTCTCGCAGCCGGCAAAGGACGTCTCCTAATTCGTCAGGTTTCCGTGTCGCGCGCGATCGGGGTTGTTCCCCCAATCAATCCTGGATCAGGGGTTTTCTTTTCGGCTCGAAGGTGACTTTGCCCTCCCCCGGCCTTTTTCCACTTGTGATGTTTCTTCGAAAATCTGGACAGGCGCTCCTTTCGTTTTCGTCCGCTTGCCCATCTTCCTTTGGAACTCCGGACAGACTTAGCCCAGTCCTCTTCATTACTTCCCCCTTTTCCTACTCCTTTATTTTCCTCTTGTTTTTTATATCTACTTTATTCCCCTCATTAAGCCGCTGTCTCGGTTGCTTTTTTTTTTCGCGTCTTCTCTTACGGGCATTTTCCGAGCCCGGCCCCTGAAAATTTTTCTCAGCCTTCCCATTTTTTCTTGTCCTACACGATCCCCTCCTTTTCAGCCCTGTGGCTGGCCTTGATGACAGTGATACCTAAATTTTTTAAAATCCCCCTTGTCTCCCCCTCTTTGCCTGATCCTTAAGGATTGTTTTTTTCCCGACCCGCCCTCTTTTTTATCCCACAGTCAGGTCCTTTATCTTTGTAGGTAATACTGTTTAATTGTTTTTTTCGGAGTATTAGATCAGCCGACCATTCTGGTAAACCCTCCTATGAAAATGCCGACGCCCGCGGCTCAAGGAGTGTGGAAAAATTCCCCCCCCCCGGTAGACACCCTTCCCAGATCGGTTTTCCCTAATCCCCGCCACCTGAGGCAGCCAGAAACTTCCCAGTTATCCTCCATTCGAACGAAGAGTCCCCCCATTCCTTTTTATTTTTTCTCTACCGATACATTCCTCCCCACCCGCTTAGAAATCTGTCAAGAACCCAAATAACTTCCTCAGAGTTATGCCCTTACTCTGTCCGTTTATGCACCTTCCCACATCTGTTTATCAGCGAGGAGAAAGAGTTCGAGGGTCCCTTTTACCTTCAAACTGCGACTAGTCCCCCTGTATCCTCTCGCAGCTCCATACCTTTATTCTTAGCGAAACGTTCCTTACATGTCCTTTCCTGCGACCGCAACCCGAAGAGTTTAGGCGTTTTCTTTTTTCTTCCCCCGGTCCCTTCCCCCGTGTCCACCGGACTACTTTTTTTCTCCCCCTATTCGATCCCTTTCAACCGACTAACCGAGTGTAACGATTTCCCGGCAGCGTTGGAGATCCACCGCGCCTTTGGGCAATGGGTTCCCTTCTCCCCGGTCTCATTTCATAGTACCCCTCCCGTGATGGACCCTTTATCTTCAAAGTCGACCCTCAAATCATTCAGAACCTATCCTGTGAATCCGCAGGCACCCGGGTAACTGTAGACCTTCGAACTCCAACTTCCTCACTGCTTCACACTCACTTCAGTGCTGCGCTTTTGAAGGTGAGACCCCTGTTCCGGGGACTCCATCTTACCCTAATCCACTTAGGTCTTTAGAATCACTCCTGTTTGATCCCTCTTTCATTCTGAGCGTTCCCCTCCCCTATGACCCGTCACGTCGTTTTCCCACCGTAACCCTTTTTTTCCAAAAGGTCCCTCTTTTTTCTTTTATTTGCCAATTATCTTCTTTTCCAAATTAAAGAGTATGTTCTCCTTGCACCACCTGTTTTTTTCCCTTCTTCTAGTCTTTTCCCTGTTCCAATCATTCCCCCTGACGAGACCACTTCACATTGAGCAGTTTCCTTTATATTGTTGGCTTTCCAAGTCTGCTGCTCTATCTTCTGATTCCCCCTTTCCTTGGACTGGCAGATTTCAACTATGTTTTTTTTACTCAAGACCCCGGAGGAATAACGGTTGCCGCGATGATTTCCCCGGACGTTTCCGCGACACCTCCCTTCCTTAACAAAGGAGGCACTACTATCCTTGACTCTTTTTTTGTTTTACAGGTCAGAAGCCCCCCCCACAATTTCATGTCAAGGTTCCTGTGTATTTTTCCAGTTTTCCCTTTCCCACTCCTCCAACCCCGGTGGAACAATGTTTCTACCCTATAGCTAAAATCGTCCTCTCGCGGGCTGGCTACATCCCCTCTTTTCCCCGTCATCATTTTTCTGATGACCTTGACCCAACCTTTATCTGAATCTTCATTTCGATAAAGCTCCCATGATCTTAATCCTTTCTTCACTCCGTAGACCCCCCTAGCGGTGTCTTTTTCCACTGCCCAAGACTGAACCTTTTGGTAAGATTGAATTCATTAGTCCTTTGGTTTTTCCATCTTGCACTTCCTTTCTGGAGAGGCTGACTTTCTTCGTTTTCCTCTTCAAGAGGAGGCTCCCCTTGATGACCATATCTCTCTACAATCGCGGGCCTGATACGATAAGACCATCCTCTCCTCTCTGTGTTCGTTTTCCTCCCCCTTCCTCTTTTCCCCCGATGAAACAGATTTTTTTTTCCCCACGTACCTCTACACAACACTCCAACAACCAATCTCTTTTTGAAGTATTCTTTAGAATGTTAGTCGTTGCTGAATATGGGTTATGTTTTCCTTTTGTTGCCCCCAATTTTTGCCCGGTCCTCTCCTTTACCCCTTCTAGTAGGGTTCCCAGATTTTCCATACGAAGACAGTCACGGCTTTCCTTTCAACCCTTAGGCATTCAAACCTGGTTCTTGACGTGGTGATTAGACCCTTTTTTTTCTTCCCCATAATTCCTCACCCCTGTCTTAAATTCTGCCTTCTCCTATTCTCCCGGTGCGTCAAGGAATCTGAGGATGACGCCCCTTCCTTTTTTCCGTGAAGAAATCCCCAATTTCGATAGAATGTGATATTTGTTTTTCTCTCTAATTTTTTTCTTCCTTCACTTCAGAATCCATCCATTTGCAGCCCAACGGTTTTCCCAAGGTCCTGTACCCTGCCCCCATGTGGATGTCTCGTCTGTCCTTCTCTGACTGGTCTTTTAATTTCAAAATTCCCGAGGTCTTTTGAGAGGAGTTATCCTCCCTGTCCTTTTCATCCCGTTTCGTGGACTTCTGACGGGCTCTTTCCCCCTGGGCTTCCCTTCCGATTTGTGGGACCCCTTTTTCTCTGTTTCCCGTGACACGATTTTAGCACCCATCTTCTGTGTGAATAAGTCCCCCTGTAGGGGTCCTCTGCATCGTCCTCCTTTGCTGCAGTGAACCCGAAGAAGGAAGTTTGCTTTTCTTCTTCTGGCACGTCGTTACGCTTGTGACGCAGACAAGAGAGTCCTTACACTGAGCCTGACGCGTGTAGCCTCTGATTTTGACGGTCTTCTTTGTCCCTTTCTTTGATTCCCTCCCCCTGAATTCTTCCACTTCTTCAGATTTTTTTTTTAAGCCGCTTCCCCTTCTTCACCCATCGACTCCCCGGTGTCCTGCAAGGCGGCGCTGACTTGAAGAATAGACGTGAAAATTTCAAGCTCCCCGGGGCCCTCTCCTCTCCGGTGGCCCTTTTGATCCTCATCGTTTTTGAGCTACGTAGTGAGGGTAAGGGACTCACACAGCTGCTGGATGCGGGTTCCGTCACAGCATTGGAGTAACCCTTCCCCCTCACCGACTCTTCTCTTCTTCCCCCACAATGAACTGAGAGATGTGACTGACCCTGAGTGATCTCCAGACTACTTTGCCATCTTTTCTACCTTCTCCGTTGTTGGTTGCGATCTTCCTTCCCTTTCCTTTTCTTATTTTCCCGGAATTGATCCCCTGTTCCATCCCAAAGATATTCGATATATTCCTAGCCCCAGAGCCCCTGTCTTCGAACGCTGGGTAATGATTACTTCTTGTTATTCTTCTCCTTCTTTTCTTCTCGGTCCACAACTTTTTTCACCGTAGGTAACATTCTCTCCTGGGAACATTAGAGCTTTTTTTCAGGATATTTTTGCTGTCTCTGACGTCTTCCCTCCTTTCGACGAACTAGAAGATAACCCCGATTAGTCCTTCCGTTCGCACTGATAGTTCCCCTCTTTTCCTTTTCTCTAGTCAGCCGTGTTTTTTTTGAAGCCGACCTCTGCAGTTTATTTTCCATCCCCTTTTCCTATTAAGTCATGCTGTCCGTTCCATTCGTCTAGTACCGAGAGCGGCACTTCCCCCCGAGCCTCCCCCCCCCGGCGTATGTCAAAGCCAATAATGAAAAATCCCCCCCCCCCCCCCGGCCGGCTATTCAGTGGTCCCCTGGCGGCCCCCATACCACAGCCTCTTTTGGAAAGTTTTCCCTAAGCTCCCACTTATTCTCGCACAGGATAGACAGCGTGAGGGTTGTCCCCTTAACTTGATCCGGCCAGACCACCCTGCGATCACGTCCATTCCTTGTGGTCCCGTTGAGCACTTACTACGCCCCCTAATGAACCTCTACAGAATTGCCCGTCCCCCTTTTATTACACAGGCCTATCCGACTGTTGTAACTTTTGGCCCTCCCATTACATGGAGCCGTACCTGGCGCGTCTAATAAAGATTTTTTACTGTAAAGCCCCCCTTTGCCCTATGTGGCTTCCCAGGATGATCAGGATTCCCCCTCCGCCCTCCTCTAACCTGTAGTTCTAAAGGACTACCGATCATAATTTCCTATCCATGTTCTGAAGGTCGCGCGGTAAAGTGACGCAGGCACGTACGTCCCCTATTCTTTTTTCCCTCATCCCCTGCCGGAGAAGCATTTTTCACTGCAGTAGCCGCGACTTTTGGATCATGATGTAGATCCCGTCGTGGCGAGTAGACAGCCCCCCCCCCTTTATTCTCTTATTCACCCCACCTGTTTAAGTCATCTCTTCCCTACCGTGACTTGATTCTTTTACACAAATTCCCGTTCATCTGAATCGCTTTACGACTGGAACATCATTCCCCCCATGGTTGAGCTCACCTACATTTCCCCCTCTCCTCGATCCTCGGAATCACCCGCCAAAAATTATAAACAGGAATAGGAAAGTAATCTTTTGGTTGAGGTGATTTATCAAGTTAGGTTGTTTGTCCCCCCCCTCTCCACGTTTTTTTTAGTACTAATCTCCCTTATTTTAGCTATTGTAGATGCCATAAGTAAAGGCATAGGACTTGATGCGTGATCTTGGCATCCCGTTCCCATACGCTTCCATAGAATGAAACGTTCCATTCCCGCCCGCCCCCCGCCATTCAGCACCCTCGGAAATGATATTTGGAAGACCTAACACCGTATTGAAATGTACTCCAAGCTGACCCCCCTTCTTTGAGTTGCTTTAGTTCCAAACTACAACATTGCCCCTTATCCGATCCTTCGAAGTAAGTCGAAGAAGTCATCTTAAGTTTTGGATATTTGCATTCTCCAGAAAGTTTAAATTCCAGTCAGAGCACCTTATGTCCTCCCTAACCTTCGGTTAAGAAGATTCCGCCCAGGCCGGCTCCTCAGAACGATGACTCTCGTTATCCCGGCTTTGCCAAGGTTTCCCAAGCCTTCGTTCCTTGTGGAACTGGGTTAAAATGCCAAACAAAGAACCGAATTTAGTTAGGACGAGTATCTCTCCATGCACTCGTCCCTGTTTTTTCCCCCCCATCTTTAGTGAAAATCCTTTTCCGATTTCCGGATTTCCTTGAAGATTGTGTTCTCCACAGGTATTTCCTGAAACGACGAGGTGAGATCCTTTTCTTGAAGCCTTTTTTTCCTCGAAACTGGCGAGCCTCCCCTTCCAAGCACCAGGACTCCTTCTCCTCTTTCCCCTCCTATGCGGATTATGACACAGGCTCAGGGGCCCTTTTCCCCAAGTGTCTTCCCATATTCCGGTTAACGTATTCCTTTTACTTCCGGAAGTGCCTCTTGCCCACCCCCCCCTTTGGGTTCCCTAGACCTTCTTTTTGTCCTTGGAGACATCCTATTTTCCCCACTCCCCCCTCCTTTCGTCAATCTGCGGCTTTTTCGGGATCGTCGGGCGTTTCAGTATCTGAGGTTTTTACAAGTAGACTTCCCTCGCTCACCCTTAGCTTACGGGAGCTTGAATCACTTCAAGTTAATGGTTTAGTAGTCCTCTTTATCCCAGGAAGGGGCCTTGAAAAAAGCGAATACGCTCCTTTTCGCTTGAAAGCTCCCCCCTTCTTAGGTCCCGTTTGGGCGACCCTGAAGTTTCCCCGTTACCTTCGAGGGGTTACGACTTCTGTCTCTTCCTTCATGGAGGTTTTGTCCTATTGGTAGGATTTCGAAGGTTCCCCATCCGCGGTCATTTTTGCCGTTCGAGCCTTTGCTGGGTCCCCCCCCCCATGTCAATTCCCGGGTTTTTTGAAGTTTCAATAGAAGGCCTTTTCCCAACACGGCTCCCCCTGCGCTGTGCATTGGTTGTCTTTTTCCCTAAGTTTTTTTAGGCCGTTTCAAGTTTTTAGTCCTCCGTCCTGTTGAGCGCCAGTACACGACCCCCTCCAAGATGGCCAGTCGTTTCCGGTCGGGAAGTCCACTGACGGAACATGGCAAGTACTTTTCGATCCTCCCCCCTCCCCCCTCGTATGTCGTTCTCTTCCCCTAGAGTAGACCGAGGCTCTGGAGTTCCCCCCTGGGTCCCTCTACAATGCGCCAGTCCTTCGCCCAAAGTCTTGAACTCCTCCCTTTCCCCTTTCATGTTCCCGAACGGCGCTTCACTTCCTTTTTGTGAACGGACCGGTTTTGTGCGACCCCTCGTGCTGGATCATATTAAGCTTACTTTCTTCTCTCCTGTTCGTCTTTTCGCGCTTTCGGCGTCGGTAGATCTTTCTAGACAAAATTCCCTTTTTTCTAGTTGGTCGTTTGCCCCGTCCGGTTATTCCTCCAGCGAGTCTCCAGTGTCCCTCCTTCAAAATGGTCAAGGTTTGTTCCCAACCCTAAGTGAATCCTTTGAGTTTGGTATAAGTTACTAGGATTGTGTCCAGCTTAGGTTCTCCCCGCTAGTCCTTCTTACCTTGAAGTACAAGAATAGATCATGGAGTTTTCCCCCCCCTGTCCGCGATACTGAGTAGTCAACCTTTACGCTTTATACTTCTCCTGCGGATTCCACTGCGGACAATAGACGTTGTTATCTTTCCATACCCAAAGCCCCTTTTCTGCCACGGACATTTATGTTTGTCGAGAAAGAAGTTCAGGAGACTCTCCTTTTAGGACCTGCCTCTTCCATCGTCCCTTCGCCTGAACATCTAAGCCGACGGCCCCCCCCGACAGGTAAGGAAGTTTATAATATCTCTTCTATATCCTTTTTTTTTAGAGAGAATTCGGCTGTCCTTCCCGTATGGACCTTTTTTTAGACCTGGATGAGAGGTGATAGCAGGAAGTTTTTTATAGGGGGTATATCCCTGGCCCCCGGAAATTTTTTCGCCCTACCCGAATTGGAATCTACCATCCCTTTTTTCCCGCTTTTTTTCGCAGTGTCGACCCCATAACCTGAGCTTTCCCTCAATAAAGAATGCTTATCCTGATTGTTTTTATGCACGCCAGATCGAGGACTTTTTACCCCCTGGTAGGACAGCACCTTTTTTCTGGTATCTACTTCCGCGGCCCTCCTCTCTCAGGGATATCTCTTGATAGCACGCCCAGTTTTACCCTCCGATTGGTTTTAACCAATTGCTAAACTCAGTGTTTCCATTGATGTTTCCCCCTTCAACTTTTAGCCTTACACTTCAAAAGATGGAGTTGATAACTAGCCACCGACCCGAGTTCTCCCCCTTCCATTTTTCGGAGATCCAGTACGAATACTCCGACTCTTGACCATCTCATTGACCCAGATACTTTTTCTCCACACGCTGTCCCTTTCCCCAAAAGCAGTCATGCCATTCCTTAAGACCGAACTTCTTTCCTTTTACTGGCCGTTCATGCCCCTGAATTTAAAGAATGTGGTCAGTTTAGGAGAAGCTTTAGTTCGCTTCCTTGTACTGAATCCTCTTTCTGCCATGTAGCCTTCTCCCCACCAATATTGTTCTCGAGCAAGGGCCCTTCAATGGCAGACATTACCTTGCAGACCGTCAACCCCCACTACAAGCGTTTTCTTTAGCCCCCTTCCCTCCGTCGCCATTCTTAAAAGGGCTTTAAAAAGTGGGAACCCTTACCAGATTCTCTCCTTGCCCTATTTCCCGTGGGTGTTGAGAAAATCTGCTTCTACGCTGAACCACCCCTTAAACTTACCCCCCTTTCCTCCGGTTACGACATCCTTTTTTTGCAGATGGGTCCCGTGACTACGAACCTCGCCCAACCTACATTAAAGAAGAGCAGGAAGAAAGCTTGGGCCCTGCCTACTACCTGCTACTCCTGCCTACTTTCCCTTGTACCATCTCTTAGAGTCGCGTTCTGCAAGAGACTTGGATACTGAATACACGACTTCAACCGTATTGTAGTTTGTCACCTGTGGTGAGCTCTTTTCAACAAAAACCCCCCCCCACCCCCACCCCCCCCCCCCCACACACCACCACAAACCCCCCCCCTTTCTCTCCCCTCACGACTCTTCTGCCCTTCCCCTTTCACATTCTAACCCTTTAAACCCGCCAACCTGCCTACTCTTTTCCTTGGCCTATCGATTTTACCGGAACCCCCCTTTTTTCGCACCTGGCCCCCTGGTGGTTTGAATTTCGAGGCCGTTGAAGGAGCTCCTGTAACCTGCGCCCCGAAGTGTTTGCCCAAGGACCTTTAATTGGTGCACCTTTCCCTCGGGGATCCTCTTTTTTCCTCCTGTCTTCTTCCAAGTGTGGGAATGTAGAGCTCTCTTGATTTTCGGGACGCCCAACTAGGCCTGTTCGCGACCCTAGCTTCTTTCCTGGTTCATTGTTCCGTGCCCTACACCGGAAAGAACCCCGGCTTTTTCAGGTTGTTACTGGCTGGTTTTTCCCAGGTCGAGCTTTTAAGTATCGAACCTCCTCCAAATTTCGGTGGCGTTCATCAGAAAGTGGCCACACGATCACGAGGTGCGTGACCTTTTCCCCCTCTGTTTTCCCTGGATCTTCCTCGTCTTAGAAGTGCTGGACCAGATAATCTTAGTACCGTTCTTTCCATTGGTTTAGTTTCCTCCGGTCGAGATTCCTTTCCCCGGTGCTTCTCGCTTCGCTTGACTCTCACGGCCATTATCTCCCTCAAGGGCTTCACATTTTTCAGCAATGCGTTCTAAATCCCCTTTTTTGGGTCAGAGGACGTAATTCAGGGGGTGCTTCACTCTACGTGGAAACATTGTCTATTGTCTCTTCTTCATGTTAAGTCCGCTTTTTCCTCTTCTTCTCCGCGGATTCCCATATAGAGAATCACCTGAGCGTTTTTCCTTTTTTGGGGGGTTTTGGCCTGCGGGATGCCTGAGACTCTTCTTTTGTTAGTTCTGAAGTAAGACTAGTGGAGTCCCAAGAGACGCCCCGCTCCCCCTTACACCCCCACCCCCACACCCTTTCCTTATCCTCCATTTTTGATTCGTCTTCTCCCTTGTTCGCTGGTCATTTTCGGTGAAAGACCCCGAATGGTTATGTGGATGTAGCTTTCCCGTCTTGCCCTCTTCGGGCACTGCGATTTTTTCCAGCAAGAAGAACAGGCATTCTTTTTTTCAAACTGGATGTTCCCTACCCACCCTGTGTGCTCGCTATCCTGGTTCTTCCGGCTGGCGGAGTCTACTCCTCCAACGGCGTCTCCCTTATGTTCTCTCTAGCATGGCTTGCTTTTTTTTACACGGGCAGTGTTTAAGGACTTTTTTAGTTTTTCCCGTTTTTGTCCGCCCTCCGCGACCATTTTCTAGCTGCTTTACTTTTCTCCTTTCTTCCCATATAATATTAGCGGCTGTAAAATTTCCTAAGCCCCAGCACCAGTGGGTCCCCTTTCGTACCCACTGTCTTCTCTTCTCCTTCTCCACTGCAAAGATGCCCTGGGCGGGCCGCCATACCAGATCGGGCTGGAATGTTCCGGAGTACTCCCTGTTATTCTCTATGGATTACCTGATCGATACAGTCACTGGATTCGGGCCTGATTTTTTACTGCCGTTACCTCTTCCAGCCCCCCTGCAGGTAGGTTCCATAAATATACAGGTATTGGCTAGGAATGGCTGTACGGAGGGGATTGACAGGCCCCCTCCTAGAATCCAGGGGTGATGTGGCTTCTTCTTTAACTATTTAAGATGCGCTTCCGTCCCTCCCGCTCTTTAACCGAGACTACTATAAATAATCACACGGTTGTCTTGAAGATCATGAAGTTATCCCTTTCTCTGTTTGACACCGGCTTTTATCCCGGCTTGTCCTGGCAACTCGAGAGTGAATATCATCAGAGTATTCCCCCCCTGATGGAAATAGTCTCAGGTGTTTTCCGCTTTAGGCTGTTCTGAACTGAAGTATAGTAAGAACCCTTTTTTTTGTAAGTACTCCGAGAATTGTGCCCCACAACCCCCCAACGGAGCAGCAAGGCGCGTAGTGGGCAGCCAGACACCCTCTCGGGATTACTTGAGTCACGAATGTCGATCCACCTCACACCTTGAGACCACGGACCTTCTGCAGACTCCTAGAGAAGTATCCTTGTGAAAGTTTGCAAAGGCTTCAATACTATCATGAAAACGCCCAAATCTCTTTTTCACCTCTTATAATTTTTGTTGACGCCTCTCGGAGACCATTATTCTCTTTTTGATAGGATAACTCCAAGTGTTCCACAGTTTTCACCCTACCCTTAGATCTTCCTTTTATCCGACAGATCGGCTTTTGAGCACTCTGACCCGCTGGTATAAGCCAATTCTTTCAGCGGATCATACCAGATTTTATGAGTTCTAGCCCCCCCCATAACCAGTAAGCGCACAAGGGCGGCTTTTCGCCTCCGAGGACCCAGTGAGCTTTCCTTTACCCTATGACGATGAGGGTGACTTTCTATTTCTTAATAAATTTAATTTCAGTAGATCCCACTCGGAAGTCTCTTCGACATGTCTCGCGTAATGATCGATCCATCTCTGTCTTCCTCCCAGGACAGGTTTATTTTTTTCCCTAAAGAAACTCCTCTACCGTAGACTTCCAGTTCTACCCTCACCGGCCGTTCTTTCCGCGAGGGCTCTTCCAGAGACTTACGGAAGAGAAGCTGATTTCTTAATCCTACGCCGCTTCCTCCGCGTCCTTTCACCCTCTTTTCCCCCTCCAGTGAACCGAATGTACCGATTCCCCCATGTGAGGTGGATCGCCCCGCAGAGGGTTCCTGCAATATTCCCTCAAGATGAAGGAGGGAACCATTCATCCCAAAAGGGGAATCCTTTCGGTATACCCGGCTCCGCCTGCGTCGTTCTAAGTCACCCCCCTGAGCACTCCCTTCTGAAAGGAGCTTCCCGGCCGCTTCAGCCCTGACGGTCCTCTTTAGGACACATTCCGCGGCTCTTTTCCAGTCCCCCTTCCCGATATCCCCCAAGTTTGAGCAGGTACCATCCCTCACTGTGATTAAGTTCTTCACCTTAGGATCGCAGGATGATCTTTAGCACGAATGAAGTCCAAGTAGATGGTCCCAATCCAGTTCCGAACCAACCTAGTCTATATTGGATCCGTCTGCAAGCCGTCAACGTCCTCCCCCTTGACCTTCTGCCGCCTTGCCTGTCGAAGACCCATGTTTATTTTTGGGCCCGCCGGGGCCATCATTTTGAGGCTTCTCTTTGCATCAGCTTTCCTGCCGAGTCAGCCAGCCCCCCCAGCAAAAGGATCGCCGCTGCGCAACTTGTGGACCCTTTTTTCTCCGTTTGCCCGGCATCAGTTCACCTTTTTTTTATTTTATGGAACATCTCCCTTGCATCTGCCCTTCCTACGGCGCTTGACAAAGCGACTGACCCATTTATGTCGTTCATCCCCTACCCAGGGACATGCCTTCCTCCCTCCAAGATTTGCCCCTCCCTGAACCTTATCAAGTTGACCCCCGGTCCCTAATCTGTTTTTTTTTCAGTTGTAGGGAGCCAGGGTCCTCTCCCCAAAATCCTCTGAAGGAGACGTCTTGAAAAGCCTCCCAGTAGTCTGTGAGTGCTGAAACTCCGTACCCGCCGTTTTTTCGGATCTTTAATAACCAGGGCTCCTCCCCGCGGACCCATGTCTCCGTAAAAGGCCTCCGCTCCCATCTGTTTCCCCCCTCCTTCCCAACAGGATCGGCCCTCCATCTACCCCACGAGTTCCCCACTTTCAGGGCTTTTGAAAACCCGGCCACCATGGATAAAGTTTGATGAGCCAGGATTGTAAGCGATTTCATAACTTGATTATCGTCCACTGAATGGACGATCTTTTTAAGTGCCCCTTTTTTTTTCGGCCGCCTCCTCTCCTTTCTGAAGAAACCCAGGAAGGGTGAACTATTTTGAATGTTCTCCCTCAAGAAACTGCCCCCAGACCTTATCTTATTCCGCTTCTTTTATCTCGGGTCCCCCTGTTTTGAAAGTCTTTTCCTCCCGTGTGTCATGTTTCCCAGTGACCTCCCCATCAAGGAGGACCGTTAAGTTCTCACTTTATCTGTTTCGCGACGGACCCAAACTTTTCGTCACAGCGGATTGCCTCCTATCCTGGGGTCAGGGTGAGTGTTCAGACACAAAAAAACTTCCCGCGACAGGAAACTCACTATTTATACGGTTCTGAGCCTTTTCGTTAAGGAAACATCGTGGAGATCCTAGGAATTGCCCCATTCAACAAGGACACGAGTATATCTTTCCCACCCGGTGGCCGTCCTTTTATGATGCTGAACTTGGTGACCCTAAAAAGGAAGGGGCCCTTTCTTACTTTTAAAATAGTAAAGGGAAAGGTCAGATTGAGAATTCACCCCACCCGTTTGTGCCCCCTTGCGAGCTTTTTTCCCTTCCTTATCCATAGAGAGTTTTCACGACCCATTAATTACCGTCTCTTCCCTTGGACTGGTTCTTCCCCGAAGGTGCGTTGGTTTTTCAGAATATCTTTATTTCCCCTCTGAATTCCCCTCAGCGTAGTGACCTTTCTCCGTACCTTTTTTTTTTAATCCCTTGATTGACCGGGTCCATTTCAGTCCAGTGATGTTGTATTTCCCTTCCGTGGTCCTTCCCCCTTCAGAATTGAAAGTCCTTATTTGACACAAGTTTTCGTCCCCGGCTTCTTCCAGAAGGGTCCCCTTTCCTGGCCAGGGAGGAGAGTATCCCATATTCTTCTTCAGAAAATTATTTGTTAGGCGGAGCAGTTTCCCCCACTCGTTACGCTCCTCTAGACAGGCTTCCCGAATTTGTCAGCCCGGGACCCAGGTTTAAGTGGCGCGTCGCGTGATTTTTCTTCCCCACTGGTCCGCACATCGGCCGCCTTCTCATAGGGGTTTCATCGGTGTAGGCTTTGCACAATTTTTCTTCCTTAGTTCTGTGCTCTCTCCCCCAAGAAAATTTGGCCTTTTCCCGTTAGGGAGGTCCCGGAGCTTCCTTGACCGCATAAGTAAGACAGTCTCTAGCCTAGGTGCTCCCCAGTCTCTTAGATTGGTTTGCTCCTACGGTACAACTCGGCGACTTCTTCCTCCCACAAGGTTTAGTGCAGGTGTGCATATTTTGGTTAACGCGAACTTCTTCTTCCTGAAGGTGTTTCCCCTGGAACTGAGTTTTGCTTTAAAGTTTCCTGTCTAATCTCCCAGTCTCCTATCCAGCCGGTCGCGTCGTTTACCTTCTGAAGTCTGAGTCAGTTTTTCGCAGTAATGGCCGTTCTCGCTACTCCCTATATCCCCTCCAGATTGTTCAATTTTTTCCTTTTAGTTTGACACCGTTTCCGGTGAAAAACTCCCTTTCCGTTCCTCTTTAGATGGGGCCTCGTCGGTGTACAGCGTTTCTGAGAGCTCTAAGCCGCTCCGTCGTGCGCCGACCGTCAACACTTAATTATCAGACTCATTCCAGGCAGACGATTCTCGGTCTTGTAAACCTCATCTCCGGATCATTCCTTTCTTTTCTTTCAAGGTGTTTCTATGTCCATTTTCTCCCTCCGTCCTTAGCCCCTGCGCCCCCCAGCGTTGAAGTTGAATTTTTCCTTCTTCCACGTCGGAAGGAGAATGTTTCAGTGAGGCCTTTCCTTTCCAACCTCCCGTCTTCCTCCAGGACCGAATTCCCCGAATAAGTCGTTTCTCCTCTAATTATTTTCTTCTTTAATCTCCTCCGTGGTTTTTTGTCTCCATAAGCTTCTCCCTCCCTAATGACCTGGGGCGGGCTTATGCGGTATCGCCCGTGTGCCGATTTTTTCCTATTCCCCGGACTTGACTCTAAACCGATCAGACGGGAAGCCGGGGCTGAAGTGATGCAAGTGCGACCACACATTCTCTGGCCCAAGATGGTACCCCCCTGAAAACGCCTTCCTGAAGCTGCTTGTCACAGACCGCGTTCCTCCTCTACCAAGGTCTGCTTTTGGATTCCTTCTTTTCGTCCCCCTTCTCTCGGGCGGGGTGTAGAGATAGCAACCTCGACACCCTGTCCCTGTCTCCTCTCCAACTTTCTACCAAGGATTTTTTCCGGTACGGTCCCCTATCAAGCATTCTTCTTTTCTTCAAACTACGTCCCACCTCCACCCTGATGATGGCCTCAAGGCCAGTGCAGACATTCCAATTCGATTACTCCGAAGGCCGAACGCGAGAAATGTCCTATATTAACCCGTACATTTAAGATACCACTGATGAGGAGAAACAAACTACATTCATCCCCCAACTCCACTAATCCTCTCTTTTTAACCTGATTGTGTAACCCATCCAGATGTGGACTTTAATGCTCATGATTTTTTCTCTTACCCCCTGGAAGGCCTCCTCTATCTAGTCTTTGTATAAGACGAAAACATAGAGATTCACGTCACTTTCCAGGCCATTCCTCCCTCAATCCCTTCTAATACAATCTTTTCGTTGTTAGGCGTCTACTACAATTTTGCGTCCCCTGTGACGGCTCACTGAAACCACTTCTTGCCAACACCCCTCCCCATATCCCAAGTGTGAAAGCTTGCTTGGCCTCCCTTTCTCTTCAGTCCAACCCTCAAACTTGGCCCTGTCTTCTCTGGAACGGGATAAGGCTCTGCAGATGGATTTCTTCCCACTTTCACCTGTTCTTCAACAACTCAAGAGAGGTCGGCGCCTCTGCACCGGGAACTGCCGTGAAGACCCCTTCATGGCCTCCTCCTCCTTCCCAGAAGAATCTGCTCTATGAGTGGGCATTTACCCCTTAAGGGGTACATACATCGATAATACGAAAAATCCGTTTTTTTCTAACCTAAGTGGTAGAGAATTGTTTTGTCAGGAGAGAGTTCCCTCAAGTCCTTTAGAAAGCCCGCAAACGGCTCCCGAACCTTCCCTCACCTGCCTTTCAAGTTTCCTTTCCAATCTGACATAATCTTTCCCTTGCATGAGCAATGGGCCCACCAAGTGGGTTGGATTGACCTTCCAGTTGAGGTAGATCTCACCTGTCACACTCCCTTTTCCTGGTCCTGGCACGCTAATGGCTTGCCCATGATGCTCCATGTTAATGTGCTTCTTTCCTAGAAGAACCCCCCTTGGACGGATCCCGCGTCACCACTTTGTACTCCCGTAAGAGGTCTGAGCGTTTCTTACGACAAAGAGGGTACCTTCCACATAGGTGCTCTCATATGAGGCCTTCTTCTGGTTGTTTTTTCCCTTTCTACTCTCCCCGTATCCCCAATTTATCTCTCTAACGTCCTGTAGGTATGTTACTTTTAGAAGGTCCCCCCCAAGCTAATCCACGTTGTTTTGAAAAATGGATCGACTCCCTCTCGGTATTTAACTATAGTTATTCCGGTCGACTTTCCTGAAGTTTTACGGTCCCTCATTCTTAGGCTCTTACATTTCGAAAACTTTCTTCTCATCAACTTGTATTAGTTCCTTCCTGCAATGTAACTGCCGTTAAGAAGTTGATACTATCCCCTTTCTCCCGGCCCCTCAATTCGTGTCGTTAGTGACGATATTGTTTTAAACTATCTTTTGAATTCATTGAGATTGAGGAGGTTGGTGGGTGGTTTTTGTTTCTCTGTGTTGTTGGGCGTTGTTATTTTTTGGAGGTCCCATGTTAAGTAGGTTTCTTTTCCTAGTCAGGATCAAGGTCTTAAGATGCAGATCCCCCTCCTATTTGACCCGCTGTGTTCAACGTCTTTGTCTTGACTGTTCTTCTCCTTTCTACGGCGTGAGCTTACAAGCTCGCCAAGAGGCACCTCTACCCTCCCCCTACCCAACAACACTCTTCTTTCCTGACCCCTGGAGCTTTGTTTCTGGACTACTCCGGGACCTGGTAGTTCTCGTGCAATAAATCCTTTGATTTTCCCGTTGAGACATTTTTTCTCTCATTCCCCCCCCACCACACCAGTCATTGCCGCGTATGGTTCCCCAAAGAAGACCCAGGACACCCCGTTTGTGTCAACTCCTATTGCCCATTGCTCTCGCTAGGTGGAGGCTTTCCTAGCCAGATGCGAGCCCTCAACAACCCAACCAAAATCCCCCAAGTCGACTCCCACAAATACCACCGGAGCGTACCCATCCCATCAAGGACCCCCACCACTGGGTACCATCCATCGGACCTCACTACGCCAATCATCCCCAACCCCCCTCCGCCTAGTACTTCCCCCCATTTCGAAATGTTAAGTTACCGCGCTCCTCACCTACCAACCGTTTCCCCTTTCAATGCGCACTCCTCGCCCCCCGTCCCACTACGTTTTTAACGTGGCCATACGCACCAACCGCTCCCATTTCCCTCCGTGAGAAGTCCCGCGAATCCGCCACCGAGGCTCCCCCCATTTTACCCCCCAAAGGGAGTCCTTAACGCCAACAACCCCTCCCCGCTCCCCCCCCCCCACGATTCCCCTCATCATCTTCCGCTGCACTTGACACGGACACATACCTCCAAACCCCCTCCATCCCCCCCCCCTTTTCTTAAACACCCGTCACTCCTTCTGTTAAAAGGGTTTCCTCGCAACCCCACCCCACACTTCCACAGTTCATCTTCGATTCTCCTTCTTTTCCGTTACCCTGCCCTTTCAGCTTATGTGCTCTCACCCCCTGAACCCTGGGGCTCCCCCCCCCTCCCTCTCCATTCATAACCCCCCCACAAGTCCGTTTCCTCCAGTCAGCACCCTCCTGTCGCGTCCCCGGCCCGCTTGAACGTGTAATCTGACCCCAATCTCTCACAAGGCCCGCCACGCTACCCCCTACTATATTCTTCCTGCTCTAGACCGACTCTCTACCATCATATTGGACTCAAACCCAGACACACCCCCAGATCTACCACCTTCACTTTTCACCCCTATTCTCCCCACCCCTCCCCCCCATCGTCTGTTCACAACTTATCCCTGCCGCTCCCCCTGAGGTCGCTACTAGCCCCACTCTCTTTGAGACCGAGAGTTTTCCTCTCACGGTACCCCCCCCCATACCTTTTCCCGGCGCCCCCACCCCAAGCGCAGCGTAGCACTCCCCGATCCTCTCCATAGGTTCCCTCACCAGGTCCCTCCCTTTCCACCATCCCGATATCCTCCTTCCTTTCCTGACCCACCCCGACCCCCCGACCTTGCCTCACTGCCTCCCCCGCCAGACTCTACCTTTCTCTCCCTCCCCCACTTCACCTTATCCGTCACACAAAGCCGGGAACCAAGTTCTAATGATCATGCCCTTCCCTCCCTTTCCCCCCGTCCCCCATCGCCCAGGCGTTGTCCTCCGCCCAATTCCATGCTAAGACGCTACTCCTTTCTGCTTCTCCCAATTCCCTCCTTCACCCCACGTTAACTTCACTTCCTGTTACTCCGGTTCTTCCCCCTCGAGCCCTTTTGCTGTCTTTTTCTCCGGGACCGTAACTGATTAATTTTTCCCTCGTCCCTTTACCTTGATTGAAAGAGGAATACCTCGCGCGTCTAGCCGCCAGCCGCCACTGATGGTCATAAGATGACATTTGTTTGGCTTGTTTTTATGGGGTGGTGGTTGGCGGGGGTTGGGTGGACCACAAAAACCGGACATCCGTGGGGGTTTCTTTTTGGCTTGGTAGTGGGCTGCAGGGGGGGGACGTAATTCTTTTTTGTTTTTGTGGGCTGGTGTGGGTTTTTTTTTGGGGTCAGTGTTGGGTTTTTTGTAGTTTTTCCTTAGGCTGTCGGTGGGGTTTGTTTTGGTTTGGGGGTTGTTGGGCCGGACGGTGTGGGGTGGGTTGGTGTTTTTTTTATGTTTTGGTTGCGCTGAGGCTGTTGCGCGTGGGGGGGGTGGTGTCTGGTGCTTTTTAAATTTTTTTTTGTTTTTTTTCTTTCATTTTTTTTCGGAATTTTGTTTCCTTTTCGTACTTGTTCCCCTTCTTTCCTTCCAAACGGATGTTCATGGGACCTTCCAAAGTAGCCATCACGTAGTGGTGTCTTCAAGGATTTAATCTTCCTTCTTTCTCGCTAAGCCTCCCTTTCGTTACAGAAGAAATCCGTCTCAGGTTTCTGCAGATCTGCAGGATATACTGTGTTATCGGGCGAACCTTTCAATTTCTTCAATTCTCTCGGTGACGAGAACTTACGCGATAATACTGAGGTTACATCGCGCCACCCAAACGTTTTGATCTTTTCGGACCTGAGGCCGCCCTTTTGCCAGGCCAGATTGCCTTTCCCCAAGAGGCTTGCCAGTTGACGATCGCGCACTTGCCCCGTCTCCTTCTTTCTCTACTGGCGCCCGACTTTTCAATATCTTTATGAGACCCTTACGCCTGCTAGATTCCGAATCGTTGAACTCCCTTTTTCGGACTTGGTTTAAGCCGTATTAGAGTCTGGTCTTGTCCACATTCTCTTCATTCTCGCTCCTTTCCCATTATCTGGGAAAATATCT
>Ga0179591_1361888_pt1 | contig 21881 bp, 20 predicted proteins | sample CZOMad2_1_08_16f_FD_182891 | JGI IMG/M metagenome (GOLD analysis project Ga0179591, IMG submission 182891) | Vadose zone soil fungal communities from Angelo Coast Range Reserve, California, USA - CZOMad2_1_08_16fungal (PacBio error correction) | ecosystem: Environmental > Terrestrial > Soil >... | reverse complement strand
TCTCTGTGATGTGAATTTTACAGAGTGTTCGGTCACCTTTAACCGGTCGCGTTTCTTTTTCGTTACCCCCCTTCCTTCTGATTCTGCTTTCTATTCCTCTTTCTTTTAAATTTTTTAAGACCAAACCAAGCATTTCATCTCCCCAGCCTTCGATGCTGATTAAACTATCTGGCCTGGAGTAGTTCCAAATGTAGAAAAGACACGAAGCAGTCGTTGAGAGCCTCTTTTCGGTGACGTTCCCTCCTTTTTGAGCCCACGGCAAATTCTTTGAGGAGTTGGCCAGTCATCACCGTCAAGCAAGTGACTTGATCGGGCGTCTTCCCCATCATCCTGACCGGTTTTGCCTCTTGCCAGCTATCTCCTGCCTACCTCCCACCTCTCCACAGACTATGCCCAAGATATTAGTTCAAGCGTTCGAATGCTCTGGTTGGGAGTGTTGCTCCTCTTTTGACTCATTCACTCTCTAGAGCTCCTTTCTTATGGCATACTCTAGGATTCATTGTCACATCTCCTTTTCGCTCCATTTTGCGGCAAAGCCGTTTTTGAGTGCCCCGCGACCCTTTTCCAGGAATTTTTCTGGCAAAGGGCCCCCTTTCCACTTTGTCTTTCTTTATTAAAAAAGAGATTCGAAGTTTGCGCGTCATCTCGTTTTGCGTTTTCATAGTATTGGAAACTGGCGCGCTGTTCGCCCCTCTTACCCCCCCTTCTTCACCATGTAGTCCTACCCCCTTCCCCTTGTTTTCTGGAGCGAGCACGCAGCCCCACCCGTCTGCCTCTGGCGTTGTTCCTGTCTTTCCTCGCACCGACCATCCGGCCCAGGTTGTCTTAGTGCAACAATCACCACAAGGTGTCTCTGAAAAGTTGTTTATCGTCCATTTGGCTTTCGACCCCAGGAACGTCTTGGTGGACAGAGCCGCGTTTTCTGTATCCCCGATTAGGGCTTCCCCCTTTTGCGCTTTCAAGTTTTTAGAACACCGGAGTTTCCGCAAAGTTGAGCGCGCGCTTTCGGAGGCTATGGTTCCTTGGACACCGCCCCACTTTCTTCATTTGGCTGATGAGATGTCCCGGCCCCCCCTATCTCCTTCTTGGGAATGTTGAAACAAAGCTCTATTCGCAAGTTCGTTGTCTCCCCGTCCCCGACTTCTATAACTTTAATACCCAAAGGTGGTTCGTCATTGGGCCAATCCTGTCCTCTCTTTCCTTGGTCGTGATGGAGTTCTGCAGACCTTTTCGAAAATGACCTTCGCTTTTCACCCCGGCCTGCTTTTATCGCGAGGGGACCCTTTTTCCACCCTTGAAACAGGATTAGCGAATCTCCGTTTCGGCGCCCTGACTTCCCCTCTCCTTCTTAAGTCTCCCGAGTTTTAGACGATATCGGACACAAGTGCATTTGCGATCTCATCGTTTGTTCTGCCCCTTTGGGTTAGATATATTCACTTGCTCCCCGGTGTCTGTTCCTTGAGTTATGCCCTTGGCACTTCTTGTTTCAATTTCCACTCTTTCCCCTCCTTGCGACCATAAATTGGTCAGCTTGTCGTTTGTGTTTGCGTCCTTTTGCTCCCGATGCTGAGTATTCCCCGATCCAAGACCGCAGGCCTGGCAGCCCTGATTTGGCTTGCAGATTTCCATGGCTACGAGTGCTGAAAAAGGTTAGTTCTCCCTTTTCTGTCGGCTTTCCGATTGTCGCTTAGCCTCTCCCCCCTCTGGTCTTTAAGATCCCAACTGTAACTATGGTCTTCGTCCTTCGAAAGCCATCCTGAGTTGGAAAATCTTTCCACTTGTTCGTCCCCCCCTCGTTCTTTTTCATTTCATCAGTGTTTGGAATCTCCATGCTCCCAAAAAATCTGGCCGCTGCTTAAACGCTATTGTGAATTCAAAGAAGAGCTTGGAAACTCCTTTTTTTGGTTGCACCGTTTGTTTGCCGTTTGACCCAGTCTTCGATTGAGTTGTTCCTATATTTCATTGTAGTTCACCCGCTCTGGTCCCTGGCCTCTCCCTTCACCTGTAACGCAGATGGGCTATACTTCGGCCCAGGGGCGCACTAATTCCACCCCCTCCCTCCGGCGCCTTTTTTTTCAATGTTCAGCCCTTTTTTCCCTGTTTGATGTGGGGGTGGGGGATCCCCCTGTGAGCTGGCACCCCGCAACTTTCGCCGTCCGTGGGTGTTCTAGGGTGTCTTTCCCCTCAACCCCTAAAGGAGTCCGGGGTGTCCCGATACGCGCATGGAACTCGTCCCACCGCTGCGGGGGACAATCTACTTCCACCAACGCCATGCGCTTTTATTTTTTTTGGTTGATCTTTTCTCTTCAAAAGCTAAGACCTACTTTTCCCCCTTTTCAATTCTTTGACTTTTTTTCCCTTGAAGATTGGCCGTGAGATTTTTGATTTCAAATCTTTTTTTTGTCGACCCGGTGGTGGTCTCGCCTGGACTGGGACCTCTCTTCTAGAGATTGACCAATTTGGTACTGATTGGTGGTCGTACCCATTGCATGTGTCTCCAACGTCGCTCACTCATCGCGACATTTTTGATGGATGTCCTCTGGCCGGTGTCTTCCCAGACACATGTTGGTGATATTACCTTCGCTCTTCCTTCTTAATTGGTCCCATGCTTCCCACTCCTTGCCTGGAACTGTATTTGTTCTCTAGACCTTCAGCCAACGCGCCCATCAAGGGTCCCTCTTGTTGATGCCCCCCCGCTTGGCTTTGCGGTGCCCCATGCTTGCTCCACCCTCCATAAAGTACAAAGTGCTGACACGCGCTTGTTTCCCCCCTCCTTCCTTCCTCGACTTCGAGAGATCACGACTTGCAGCACTTTGTCCTGATGAGGCGGCTTTTTTCACGCCCCTCCCGTTTGCTCAATCAACAATGACCGCGATTCTCTGGATTGACCTTGCGGGCGGCTCCCTTAACACCAGACGTCCAGGGCATGTCTCCGCATTGGATTTCCCCCCCCCTGTCATAGAAGGCAAGCCAGGGATAAATCACCCAAACGTGGCGCCGCCACTCAAGACAGCCAGCCACCTTCCCCCATATTGAGTTTTCTCCCCACGGGAAGGCCCTGGACCAGCAAATCTAGCCCCTTCTTTGCCCCCTAGAGATCTTCCAATGACAGCGATAGCGCGTTCACCCCACAGACCAATCGTGACCATCCTCACGCCGGTTGACCGCGATTGCACAGCCGTTTCCAGGTCCTTTCTCTGCTTTTGTTTATTCCCCCCCCCCAGACTCTAACCCGACCCCACCGCCATCCTTTTTTTGCTGTGTTCCTTCTCTTTCCAACTATGGAAGAGGGTATTTTTCTGAACGCGCGGGAGTTTGGCCAGTTGGTTTTTTCCCCGACCACCGAACAATTCTACGCTCAGATGGTGGCTCGGTGGCCCACTTCCCCCCCCCACAATTGGATTGTTTGGCAAGTAAAGGGTAAAAAATGTAGGCCCATAAGGCTTCGGTGCAGCCGTATGCGCCTTGCCGAAGAATCACTTCCCCCCAATGAGGAAATGTGATGTAGATTCCTTCCCATCCCTCTGAATCGCCGTACCTGGAAAATATTATGACAAGGAATCTCCTCTACCCCCACCAAAACCACCCGGGACCATCCCTACACCGGCTTCCAAGGCCGGGTATTTCCAATTCGAGCGGCCTTCCGCCTCGTTTTCCCTTTCTTTTTCTCTTGTGAGTGTCCAGCCACCAACCCACTGATGTTTTTTACCCTGATGAACACCCTACGCATGGTGGTTGTCCGAACAATTTTCCGATTCCCCCCGGAAGCGATGGAATGGGTGCTAAGGACACCGCCCTACAATGACCATTTTTGACGGCCAGTCCAAGCGTTTTGAGATCCCGTGACTGATTCCGCCCACACCCCCCCTTCCCACATGGCCCTTTTTAAGAATGCCTTCGCACCTAAACTCTCCAACCCATCATGGGCTCCAGATTTTATGGGCGGTCTGGAGTTTTTTTGAGCCCGTCCCTCTTTTTTCGCAAGGTCCGATACACCCCGCCTCCCCCACCTATTTTTCTTCCTCTCTTCTGCCGCCAGACATTGAAAGTGAAAATGCCAACAGGCCCACCAGAACTGCATTCCACCCAGTAGATCCACGTCCCTTGGAAGGACCGCGCCCCAGCCGAGCCCCCCCCCCCCTTCCTTTGAGAAGAGTCGTTAAAAGCGGGCATTTTGGTGAATTTATATAGAGAACAAAGAAAGAGTCGCGAGCACGGATCGTTTCATCTCGCCGACCCAGGCGATTAGATATCCTTTCCATGAGTTGACAACTTGCATAGCCATATCCCCTAAGGCCGCCAGTTAACCCTCCCTCCTTCCTTTCTATCTTTCTGTAATGAAGGCGCAAGCAGGAATTTCCTATCGATCAGTTAAATTCTTCCCCCTAGGTTGTGGCGGTTTTGCTAGAATAGGGAGGGGATAATGCCTCACTTGCCATTGCGAGATAGAGCTGTTCTCACCTTTCCCCCCTTTCAGAGCTATCGGCCCCCCCCCTCCCACCCCCACCTTTGCGCATGAAGAAAGTTTAGTTGACCGTCCATCTCCTTAAGAAGTTTGAGTGCGAGCAATCTGCTTGCCGTAAGGGTTTACTCCCCTTCTGCCCCGAGAAGTTATAGAAAACTGACCCAGCTTTAGACCATCTTCTTCTCACAAAGGTCCTTTGATCCACAGCCACCTGAAGATTACCACCAATAGAAGAAGCACCTTGTTTTTGTGAGGTTTTTTCTCTCAAATGGTTCTGTAGGTGAGCCCGAAGAACGTTCACGCCCATTCGGCCGTTACGAGGGTTTTTTTTCTTTCGGAGAGACTCACAAGTACAACTCCAGGGGCAGGTTTAGGGTTACCCTTCCTTAGCTGCTGGCTCCAGGTATCCATGCCTCTTAACGCCGGCCGCGATTTTAAAGGTCAGCCATCCCCCCCACTTCTTCAGTCTTCCTTGGTTTGGATAAAGAAAAAGTAAAGCACTCTTTCCCATTGATCCGAAAGGCCGATGACCCGTTTCGCGTTCCCAAGCGCCACTTCTGCTCCCCCCAATGGAGGATTGAAACTTTTATGACCTGTCCTCGGTAAAAGATCGCCATAGGCCGCGGTTTCTCTAATAGGCTCCCTCTTTCGTATCAGCACTTTTGCTTTTCCCACCGCAACCCAGGCGATCATGCGCGTGACCAAGAGGCCCCTCTTTTTGAGCTTGTTATAAGATTCCCCCCGGCGGGATATTTACACCTGCCCACCTCCTTCGGTTAATGGAAGCGACGGGAATAAAGTCTTTCTTTCATTTATGATGGCCGCCCACGGTTTCCCCCCCCATCCCCACAGGGAATTTCTGACACAATGCGGACTAACCCCCCTCAAGGAGCTCCCCGATCTCTTTTCTGTCATTGGCCGCCTGGCTTGAAATATTTCAGCCTCAGACTTGCAGGAAGATGCCCCCCTCGTCACCGCCATCTGCATAGTGATGGTTTAGGCCGAAATGGAACTACTTCGATTTCCTCCTCCTGTACCTCACTAAACACAAAGCCATTGTACATTAACGACCAACCCTGGGATTGCTGTCCCACCCCCCAGATTTCTTATCTCATTGTTGTGTGGAGAGATCTGTGGCTCCCTGGGTGTCCCGTACAATGTTTCTCGGTCTTTTTCTTGTCCGTAACAGGATGAGAAGGATATATATGCCTTTATTGTACCATTTTCTGCTCAAGGATCCACTCGATGGTATGTTACAGCACCCCGGAGGACTAGAGTGCGCTTCCTTCTGAGAAATAAGTTTTAGTCGAGGGTTCATATCCTTTCTCTTGGCTGATTCGCATTTGTGCGAAATAGTGTTGTTGCTTTTTGAATGTACTCCCATTCCAAGACCTAAAGAATTGATCAAGGGCTCTTCTCTTTCTCAACTATTTAGCATGAAGTCCGTTCCCGATCCCGACATTTCCCCCCCATACATCTCCACAATATGGAACGATCTAGTCTCCTCCGCCCTCTTGATTGGGGCTTGTGATATTTCTCTTCATTTTTGAGATCCGATCTATAACCGCGGCTTTCTTTGTAAGAATTCCTGTCCCCTAACAAGCGAAGTGGTCCGTGGCACCCCTTTGGCTTTTGCCCATAAAATTATGGATGTTCCCTCTCCAACATTTGAATCATTTGTCCTGATTTTTTTCTTTCTCCAAAAGCTGCCTACTCACGCCATGGATTTGGTTCTGACTGTTATAAGATTTTTTCAGCTATGGCATTTTCCCCCTGGACCTTCCCAATATGTGACCAATCATCCTAATCTCCCGGTGTGTTGTATAGGAGCTCTCCTCCAAGCTCCAACCACCCCCCTCCGTGCTTTTCGAATCGCCCCCGACCTAGCTAAATTTTGTGGATACCCCCCTGTAACCCCCCCCACCCGATTCATGTAACTTATTGTCCCTTTTCGTCTGTGTCTTCGCCTGACGCAATTTGAGCACCTCTCTCTTTCTTTATTCCCCACGGGGCAAGGGCTTTCTCTAGTTTGGTGACTCAAGGTTTTTCGAAAACCCCGTCATCCGAAAGACATGCTTGATCTAGCTCGGACTGCATTTTTTTTTTTTTGGACTTACAAGCAATTCCCCTCGGGCTATTTCAGCAAATTGTCTTCAGATCACCCGACTAATGTCCCGTGGAGTAACAATGCCCTCTCTCGCTCCGGCCCCAGTTGGTATAAAAGACTCTTCTACCAACTTGACGAACACACTGTGGTTCTCCTTGGTCAACTCCTGATCGCGATATTATTCTAATTGGCTTGGTCCTCACGCTCAACTTTTCTTTTTCCCTGACAGTCTTAAGAACGGTGCTTTCTCTATTCAATTTTTCACACCAAAACAATCTCCGTGTCAGCGAGAGGAATGAATTTTTTAATTTCACCCTCTTAAGTCTTCGTTCTAGGCTCGGCACCAGCCCGCTTCCGATTCGTTCCCCCTTAGTCTTTCTCTTCTGGGGAGATCTTAGTCATCCAATTCTCTAGGTTCGTCATTCTTTCTTGACTTGCGTACTGTGCGTTAAGGTCAAATCTTTCCTTGCTTCCTCATTCGCGCCAGAAAATAATGGTGTTCCTTTTTTGGTTTGCTGGATGTTCCTTCCGGTCCGCAACGAGAGCCCCGGCTACTCCCTTCTTCGCCAAGACGCCGGGCTCTTCAGCCCTTATTTTGTCTGTGATTTTCTATTGGCTCCGATCCTTCCACTTTTTTTTTTTCCGTGCTGTATTATTCGAGGGTTTTTCTAGAGATCCGCGCCTTAACGGTTGCCTCTCCACAGGACCTCTGGTGTTGCTTTCCTGATCCCTTCCATCGCGCCCACAACAGAGACCTAGGAATTTTTTCGGCCCCAACCAATGTGATGTGGTTTCATCTCAGGGTCGTTGCTGTTCACAAAGCCCCAGCTCCCCTACCCCTTTGTTGAGGCCTTATAAGAATCTGCCGTTCCTGTTTCTCAACGAAGATCCCTGGACCAGACATTTGGATGTCCACCGTGGGTGGGTCTTTAGTCTGCTTGTATTCCTAATTCACATTCTTCTCCCAATTCCATCCGCGGGAAGGGCTAAATACCCTTCCTCGTCTTTTTGCTGCCCTTTAATTAGGACTGCTCAATTCGGGACACCCATGAAGCGGACAATGTTTCTTACGCCTTTTGCCTGGCTGGCTGAAACAGAACCTTTTTTACTTTTCCACCCTTAATTCCTCGGGGGAGGTTTGTGTGTGATCTTTTTTTTTCCTTTTCAATAACCCCAAAGGCTGCCGTGTCCCATGTCTCCCTCTCCTGGATCGTACTCTCCCCTCGCTAATTTGAGAGGGACAGATTTCTAAGACAGAAGCCCCTCCATTTTTCGTTTTTCTAGTTTTGTGTATTGATATTACCCCTGATACGAAAACTGGCCAACGTTATTGCATACCTTTCCACCGTGCGTGTATTTTTCCCCCAGTTTGGGAGGTGTCTCCTCTGAATGGAAGCTCTGTGATTGCCATCTTTTCCTTCTAGCTGTCCTTTTTGTCTCACCTTAATTTCAGAAAAGAAACTCAAGATAGTGTTTTTTTTTGGTCTTTCTTCTGCAACTTTCGTTTCGTTTAAACTTACCTTTTATGATTTCTTCATGTTGTCTTTTCCCTTTTCAGAAATTCTCTCCCCCCTGTCAACTGTCTTTTTTCCCCCTTGAAGGGTGAGTCAAGAAACCTCCCATGAGAATATTAGGGAACCCCCGAGGTTTTCTCCCTTTATTCTTCCCATTCTTGCTCCCGACCCTTCATGAATCTACAAGTTGACCTGCAACGATCGGTGTTGTATACTAATTTTACCCTTATACCCAATAGTGGTTGGATGTTGATGATCTCCCCCCCCCTGATAGCCAAGTCTACTTCAGGATGTGATGTCCAAAAGCTTTTTTCCACAAGTGTCTAACCAAAACCGCTTTCCCTATATGCTCTTTCTGAACTTGTAGGATAGCTCCATTACCCGGTTCCAGATACCTTTCTTGTTCTCCCCATTGGCAGTCACCAAATTATCCTCCCTGCGCTCGAACAGGCCCTTAATAACACCCCCCTCCCCACGCCAGACGGCAGCGCCCCCCCCCTTCGCGCTTTTCCGTTCCAGGAAGGAAAGGAGCCCCATTTCCAAGCGCGCACCAAAGATGGCAATGCCCGAGCGCTTCCCCCCAATTAACCCGCCTTCTAAAACCCGACCCAAAGAGGTTGTAATACATCACCGGTGATTCGATTAAGTTCCATTTGTAGGAGATTTTTGAAGATCACTAACTCTTTTTTCCCCCCCCACTCCCCCCCAAAGAAAGAAGTCTTGGCGTTATATCTTGTCCCCTCTTCTCTCTTTTGTCATGGAGTTTTGCGCGTAGTGTCCAGCGGGACTTCCTTTGGTTGATGTAAACCTACCCCCCGATATCAAAGAGATTATGATGATGTTTGCTCTTTTGGCAGTAACCCCATGGGATCTGACAGCCACCTGAAACCCCTGAGTAAAGAAGGTAGCCAGTCTTTTTTTTCACTTATAGTATCCTTTTTCCTACAATCCTTCAGCCATCTCGTGACCTGGTGCTTTTTAAGAATTCCCGGCTTCTTTCCTTGCTCTGACCCCCCCTCACCGGAAAAATCTTAAAGCGCATCCTCCTCGGCCAAAAAAACGTTTCCTCCCGACACTGGAGGTCCCAAGCTCTGCGTTTTACCCCCCAGTCCCGGTTCAATATCGTGGATACCTCCCTCGTCAATTGCCTCGCGGTCTCTTGCGATTCCCCCCAGCACGCCCAAACACCCTATTACCCCACCTCCGCATGGGGGGGCCTACCCACCTTCTGCAGATTTTCCTTCTTCAAGCGGATCCTGATCGACCCAGCCCTACCCGTGGGCAAGGAGGCTCGCTCCTTCAAGCGATTGTAGTATAGTATGAAGGCCCAAAAAATCCAAGTAATGACAGCACGGAGTACTCCCTGTAAGCATGTCCTTCTCCCTCTCACTAGCGATCTTGCCATACCTATTGAGGTCTTTTTTTGCGAGACCCTGTCGCGCCCCCCCCCGGGATCCAATGGCCTCCAGAGAACAAAAAGCATTCCCATTATTTTTTCCGCTGCTGACTTCCTTCTTCCTCTTCCCTTGACCCCGACAAAGGACCAAATTGAATCAGTGTCCTTCCCCGATCACGGCAGGGTCTTCATGACACCCTCCCGCTCCCCCCGTCCGGGCCCCTTCTTCCAGATGTGAAGAGAAGAAACCAGACAGCTCCGATGGTGATATACCGCATTCTCTCCCTACCTTCTCTTCGCTATACCTTTTTTTTTCACCCACTTGAATAGCTCTTGACCAAGAGGGCGGTTTCACACCTCTCCGTCTCCGTTTCTTGATGAAGGCGCCTAAGATAGCCGGCATGTCTTTCCCATTCTCAAAAAGGTTGGTCGGCAAGGTGAAATCTTTCTTTTGTGCCATGTCCCTCCCTTCCCCCACCTTTCTCTCTTCTCTCAAATTACCACTAGAGCTGCTCGTCCTTCCCCTTTTATAGCGAACGATGAAGACTGTTTTCACGTCATCGACTTACATAAGAAGTGTCTTCGCCGATGTTTGGGGCACGCCATGGTTTATCGAAAAACCTGATGAACGTAGGTACTCTTTTCCCTCTTTTCTCAATCCGCCGCTTCTCTTTGCCACAAGGCGTTTCTTCTACGACCCCCTTTCCGATTCCCCTCGTAATTTTATCCCTTTTTCTTGAGGTTCAGAAAGCGTCAACCCCATGGGAAGATGGTCTGTGCTGTCCTACATGACCCCTCCCCCTTCCTGTCGAGAGGGTGGTTTGGGCTCTCTCCCAGGACCAATAAAGGTTTAATTCTTCTCGATACCTTTACAGCTTTTTCTCCTTATAAAAGACGGTAAAGGTATCAAATTTGACACAGTCCTCTCTTAAAAAGGCAGCCGCCTCCTTCGTAATATGATGTTTTTGCGATACCAGAAACTCCCTTTCCCATGAGCCTTGATAAGAAAAGCTTGATGCAAGGGTAGAGGTCGTCACTCCACTGCTTTCCTTCCACCATGAGTCTTGAATTTGTACCCTGACAACCCCCCCCCCCTTTTCCCCCCCAAGCCATTTTCCATAGGCTCCCGGTGTGAGAGCCTAGGAGACGTCTTCCTCCTCCCCCCGATGTCGAAAAAAGCCCCCGACTTCACTCTTCTCCTTAGAGGCCTGATCTTGGATTCTGTTTCTTGCGATGGTCTGCTGTATTCCATTAGATTTGGCCTATGCCTCACCCAGATTTTCACCGACGTCATTCTCTACAGAAGATTGCTCCCTTCTTTTATTTCGACTGAGGTAGACAATTTTCCCCACAAAGAAACTTTCATGTTCCAATGCGGCCCGAAAAGAAGGCATCCCCTCCTTCTTTGGATCAGGGCCGCGCCTTTTCCAAATAGTCAGAGCACGTCCTCCTTCCGGGCTGGAACTGACAGGTCTTTTAGGCGATATTTCTCCTAAAGGAAATATGAGGAATATTCGCTGCCTACGTCATCCTGTCCCAAACGCCACCACCGCTCCAAGGGAATTTAACCATACCAAATTTCTCGTGCCCCCAGTTGTCAACAGATACCGATGAGAGGTGCGAATACCAATCCGTTGGTTGTTGAGAGATGGGGGAGTAATTTTGCTCCTGGGTGGGCTTTGATTGAAGGTCTTGGTAGCCGGTGGTATCCCGGTAAAATTCGATGAGTTCCCATATGGGCAACTTACTTCCAATCCCCCCTAACCTTATTCCGGATGTGTACTACCATTCTTAGATGTGAAGGAAATTATCTTAAGGGATCTGCAATTCTTTATCATCCCTTGAAGGAGGGATCTTTACCTTTTTCTTTTCTTTGACCTTCCCTGAACCGTTGAGACACTTTTTCATGGTGATGTTGGCACACATTTCTCACCATTCTCTCCAGTCCTGATAAAGAGGAGTCGCCTCCTCATCAATGTGAAGCTTGGGACTCATCCTCGGCATTTAAATATCCCCCCAATACGGACCACATGTCCAGATCTAGGTTCCTGCCTTATGATTTCATGGAGTTTGGGGGTTCTTCCTCTGTGGATATTAATAATCCTATTCCTCTTCAACTTTATTGTCCTATGGTAATACGCGTTTGAGGCGTATTCTTCCTCCCTTCCACTCTAAAATGTGGAAGGCCTCTTTTTTCTCTTTTCCCTTAAAATGGTAAAGCTTTTTCGACTGGTGAATAAGGTCCTGATACCCCTGCCTGACTCTCCTAGGAGGCGGCTTACGTTTTTTTTTCTCGTCCTTTTTAATATTCATTTAACCTTTCTCCTTTTCTTCCCGCGTACTTTAAAAGGTTCCTCCCCCGGAATCCGACCTGGTTCTCGTTTTTTTTCTCCTCTCCCGACACAGAAAAAAACAAGCCCCCTGGTCGCCCTTCAGGGGAGTTTCGTTTTCGGCTCCCCCCCTCCCCTTCTTCCCAGTCTTTCAAAACCTCACCAGCCCAAAAAGGTCATTATTCACGAGTTGTATCCCGTGTTGTCTGTGTTCTCCTAGAAGGGGATTTTTCTCCCTCTGGCCATTTCCTTCTATACAGTGCATTCATCACTTCTTTTTCACGAACCCACTTATTTTAGCCCTGATCTGACGCACGACCTTATTTTTTTGACTTCTGATTTCCTGGACACTCACCTTCTTCTCTTGGCTGAAGAGCATTACCTGTTTTTCCTAGAGTTATCGAATTGTGTACTTCGGGAATCCGTCTGTCCTCTTCTCTCCACGGCCCCATACATTTCCCTTCAACCCCCTTTCCCGAATCTCACAGAGACCAACAAGGTGTTATGGTAGGCATTGTTGCTCTTTGACTGTCTATCTTGAGTAGGATTGAGATCTTCATCATCGACACTTGAGAGTTATACCTGACTTCCTTCCCCTCCCCTTTCCCCTGATTTTTTCTGAGGACTTACCCCCATGCCCTCTCTACTCTCCGGTTTAGGCTTTATTGAATGAAACGCCGACCTTCTCTCCACCAATTTTTTTTTCTGGTGCTAGCTTATCTTCACATCAATATTCGCGATAACTATTTTTTCGAGGCGGTTCGCGTCGAACTGCATGATCTACGGTGTACTTCTTTCCCCTTTTGTTCACTTGTGGTCAATTCAACATAGTCTTCCCTTTTCATTCGCCGAAACCTTAATTTTTTACTTCTCGGGGTTCTGGCTCTTTCCATTGGAGTGCACCAAAGCGCTCACCCGCCTATCCATACCCCTAAGGTTGGTTAAAGCCTGCTTTTCTTTTCGTTCTCTTTCTACGTTCATGATGAAACGGTATTCTTTCTCCCTTTTCCCTGGTATGTTTTAGGAGGTCTTGGGTGTGAATCCTCCACCGCTCAAAACTCGGTTCTCAAATGGAAATCTGTTTCCTGTTTTCCTGCTAAAGAATTCATTTTCCACCTCTAAACTCGGTGCAAACTTGTTCCTTCCCCCAAAAAATTGCTGTGGTTAATATTAATCCTGCTTTTTTTGCTTCTCTCCCCGACTTTAATGGAAGCGGAGTGATCACGCTCTCCTTCCTTGTTTACCTTTGAGACTGGACAGACTTTTTCTTGCTTTTCCCCCGTGGGTTTTGCCCTGCGCTCCGAGATGTAGAAGCTTATTGACATTCTTTTTTTCGGGCCAGGCCGATGGTTTGAATTTATCAACCCACATCCCAGAGTTTGTGGGAATTCATTCCTTTCCAATGCGAATAATGCTTTCCCCCGACGTTTCCTAGTTCCCTGTTTTAGTCCTTTGTGTTGAAGGGATGGAGACTTCCACTCTACCTTTTCTTGTAACCATAGCCAAAACTCTGCTTGCCGGCTTTTCTAGTGGGCTTCAAAACCCCAATGAGATGATGGGCACTCTCCCTCTCCTTAAATCCTGAATCAGCGCGACCTGAGATGGCCATTATAAGGCCTAAAGAAATTCTGGCCTTTGTTTTTTTTTGTGTTGATTATGATCCTTAAACTCTCCCTTGACCTCCATTTCCCTCCTATTTCATAGCGCGTCACTTAAGTTTGATTTGATTTACAAAGCTTGGCCTCCGGTGTGTTTCAGAGTACCTCTTAATTTTTACGCTCTCATAGATTCCTCCCCTTTGCCGATGGAATTTCTCTTTTACTCCTTTCGAAAACTCAGCTCCTCTCTTTGCTTGGATGACGTGATTTTTCGGTCGAACTTTTGTTGGTGATCCAATGAGTAAGTTCGTCTATCCATTGAGAAGCAATTTAGCGAACACTTGACATCTCTTTCCCTGGTCTGTCTCTGCCGAATAAGCAGCTCATCTCTGTGCATTTTTTCTGCTCCCCCTTTGATGGGTTGCCCAATGATCCCCTCCCCTCCATATACCAGTGATGAACGATTTTGGTGATCTTCCTCCTCCTTCCCTTTTTGTGTTTCATTCCTCTGCAGCACTTTGGAGGCCTTTTTCTTTGTGAGCACCACTCCCGGTTTCCCAACGAATAAATCTTTTTGTTATCCTCCCACTCTTTTCCCGATCCTGATGAGAAAGTCGGCCTGCTCCCCCCTTCCACAGTCACGAAAGGGCATTGTTAGAGTCATGGCCCCCCTCATCCTGACTGCCTCCCTCCGGTACCATCACCCCCCCAAAGTTGCGCCCGACCCCAGCAAGCGGAAGCTCCCCTTCTTTAGCGTTGGAGGAAGAAGTTTCTACCCTTCCATAGCAAAACTTTCCAGCCCCTCTGTTCCAATTCCTTTTCTATTTGCGTGACGCGCCCCCCCCCCCCCCCTCTGTTTTACAATAAAGAAGGACCTCTCCCTTTCTTTCCTTCTTCTTAGATTTGAAGATAAAGACGACCCCACCTCCCCCCCTCCCAGATGGTGTGAGGGGCCCATCACCTCTCTTGCTCTTTTTTCTTCCCATTTCCAACCTGTGAGGGGCTGTTAACATGAAAGAATGTTTGTGAGGGCACAGACCCAAGATACCCAGCGACGTCTTCTTTTTTTCCTATTTGTCCAAGTAACAAATGGATCTTTTTACTTCTGCCCCCCTTTGCCGTCAGTTTTCTCCGGTTTTGAACTTGCGTAGGGGTGTGGACATGATTTTTTTTTTCAGTCTATCAAAAGAGAGGCAAGGTGATTCTCTCTTCCCAGCGTATGCTGGCCAAACCTTTGAATATCGGTTCAATCCATCTCCTCGCAGCATCCCCGCCACCCCAACACCCCCGTTTCCAAGACAAAAAGCGAGTACATTTTCTCCTTCCTTTTCACACTGCCAGGAATAGAGCGGATCCTCTCTCCATGCTAGGGCTCTGCCCCCCGCTTTCCCTCCCTCCAACCCCAAACACCCTTCTTTTGTTATACAACAGGCATGTTGACCCATTTGACGTTTCGGTTCCCCGCGATGCCTCTGGAAACTCCAATTGATGGCCCCTTTTTCTCTTCCCAAGACCTGGATTTTTGATGAGGAGGAGAGCCCCCCCACTTTCTCCCTCCTACAGCAGGGAGAAGAAAGTTTCATCATCTTTCTCCCATACCAGCGCCAACATGTTTTCCTCAGCTTTCTCTCTTTCGCGTCTCGAGACTTGAGCGTCTTGTGAGAAACTCGCAGCGCCATCACCCCTCCCTTTCTCAGCGCTTTTGAAAGGGAAAACACTACCAGGCCCACCGAATCCTACCGCCCCCTTCTGACCCTTCCTTGGACTGTCCATCTCAAAAACGCCGCCCACCTCTGCGCCATCCCTCTCCCTCGTGTATGGTGACTCTATTCTAAAAAACCCTCACTGTTTCAGACTCTTTTTTCGGAGTAAAGGTCTCTTTTCCTGTCTTGTCCCCCGGAGATTCCTTATCTCCTGTTTCATGGTGGTCAACACTTTCTAAAAGTCCTGCCTGGGCGTTAAAAAGCGCGTCAGGTCGTGGCTCCTTGCGGAAGCCAACGGTAACTTATCTCTATCTGTTTAATATAACAAAAGGTTTCTCGTTGCTTTTTTTGATAATGACGAACTGCACTTTTCCTCTAGAGTTTTTTGACAGTGCAACATTCGAGCGTGAGGCCCCTTCACCGTTTTCGCGCCCAAGACCTTTGAGTCAAGGGGAGTTGTCCACCTTTCCCCCCCCTAGCCAGTCCGACTTGCCTTGCTCCCCTTTGCGTGAATATGTTATTTCGAAACTTAGTTTCTTTAACTTCCGTGTATATTCCCCCGCCATTGACTCTTTTTAGTCCCTCCCTGCCTGACATGATAGGGCGCCCCAACTTTCCCCCTCCATACACCCTTTCCGCTTACAAATACGATTCAGCACCTTTTTTTTCTTTCTCTTTTCCTCAGAGCCCCCTTTGCCGTTCCCCTTTGCAGAAGGACCGGTTTGAACCCCCAGGTCCTTTGAAGCGGGTGGTGCTCTTGTCTCGCCCTCTCCAAGACCCACGACAGGTTTTTCTTTTTTATCGGAGCGGACCTTACTTTTCCCCGGGCCTTGGAAGACCTTTTCTCCCCCGATGAACCCTTTCTCCGAGGAAGTCCACAGCAGCCTTTTACCCCCCTTTCAGGCTGTTTTGTAAAGTTTTCACCTTTTTTTTTTTCCTTATGTGCCCCACTGCTTTTTTTTCGCTCCCCCTGGGTTTAGACGTCCAGATAATTGCTTGCGGCCATGTTCTGTCTCCTGTAGATGAAAATGACGCCGGTAAACGGGCTATGCTAGTTATTTGCAGACGTCTGAGTATTTAATTATCACCGCAATATTTCTCCCCAGAAAACGTCCCAGGAAAGAATTTTTCCTTTGTTCCCTACGCTCTGTCATAGTAGGTGCTCTTCTCGGATAAACGGCGGGATCTCTTCCATCTGGCACCTGTGTTTAATGACTCCCGAATCTTTTCACCGGATGCGCTATGTCTCCCCAGGGGGCAACTTTTTTGCCCCCTTTCATGTGATCCAGACTCCCCACCCCCTCAAAGTATTTGGCCACCTCCCCATGATATTCTTTGAGAAGACCCACGGCCTGAAAAGATAGTCCAGCAAGGACGTGAGTTATGACCCAGACCGGTCTTTTACGTTTTATTTTCCAGAAGGCCCCAAGTCCGAGAAGAATAGAAGAAGTTACCTCCCCAGCAAAAAGCGACAAGGTACACTCCCACCAATTGAATTTTTATTTGAAACTCCCCCCTCTTATTATTTCTCTAATAAGTTTTTTTTGTTTCTATTCTCCTCTGTTGATGTTCCTCTCAAGAGAAAGTTTGTTTTCCCTGGGCCTCTTTTATGGAGGTGGTAAACGTCTCGAGGAAGTATAATCTATGGTTCCCATTTTTTCACAAGTAACTTTCCCCCAATCTTGTCCTTTTTCTGTTAATAGCTTACTTATTTTCTGCCCTCTATTAAGGAGAGGACCTTTTCCCAACCCATGAGCTTAGTGTCGATTCCTTATTTTACGTATTTCCGAACCCTCCACCATGACCCATGGTGGTTGGCAACCTTTTAGGACCCCATAATAGAAAAGTCCCTTGTCGTGCTTCTCCACTTCCCTCCCGATGGAGGTGCAGGCCACCCTTTCCCCCCTCTCCATGGCCATAAAAATTACCGCTCCCAATCCCCTTTTGAAGATTTAGTTAAGAAGCTTTGACTCCTGGCTGGTGTTGGGGAGTTTTTTTCTCCTCGTGCTGATATCTTCTTCTTTTTGCTTCCCATCTCCCCTAGTTCATTTTTTTCTTCCTGGTAAGAGACTTCGTCCCTATTTTTCCGGCCCAAAGGGGTTTTTCTCCCTTCCCCCCGGTCGCCTCTCCTCCCATGTATTCCAGTGAATTGATGTTTTCTTAACAAACCCAGCATGACTTACAGAACTTTCAGTGCTTTCCTCAATCGCTGGGGGACGGCTTTAGTTTCACTTCTATGTTACTTTTCCGAGCGTGTCTCCCCTTTTTTTGAAATGTACAGATAAGACTGCCCTGTAGTTTTTTATCGCGCCCCCCCTGAAAAGGAAAACTCTCTCTTCCCATTTCTTCTGTTTTCCGAGCACTCCCTCTTCCCCTTTTTAGTTCTTCAAAAACTAAAGAACAGTTTTTGCTCCCCGAGTGTTTTTTCCTTTTGTGGATGTCGAAGACGCCCTTTTGTTCCGTCCACTCTGGAGGTAGCAAAGCTGTCAACCCTATTAACGTAGGGAATAACTTCTTTTTCCCCCGTTTCCAAAACCGTACGTGCCATGCGCGACTCCAACCTCCCCCTCTTAGGACCTTTTTGCGTATCAGGGACACCCACTTTATTAATATTTATGATCTCCTTTTTTGCCCCTGATGCGCTAGAATTGGGAAAGTTGCGTCCCAATACTCTATTCCCGAGCCTGGCACTGTCGATTACACCAGCCCTCATTCTTCGCCACTTTTTTTAGTAATTGAACATAAGACTCTCCTGATGTACGGATTTTTTGGCCTGAGAAAAGAGGCCATTTTTCCTTTGTCACGAGGACTGCTTTAGATATGCAAGAACAACCTGCATAGATCAGCTCCTTTTAGGTTTGGAAATGAAACAGAGACTTCTTTCTTTCCCCCGGATTATTGTTTGTTTTTCCTTCGGATATCCGGCACACTTCTTTTTCCGAGATTCGCCAATGGAGGTTCCGGTCTTTTGTCGAGATGAACGTTTCCCCGTTATCTGGTGGCCTGTAACTGATTTCTGTTTCCTGCTGTGAGTACACATTTTTTTCCCATCTCCCCTTTCCCCCTCATCGGATAAATTGGTTGAAGGAGTGGGTGATGGCGTCATTTTCATGAGAGCGCCTGGTCTATTTCCTCCCGCCCAACCTCCATGTTGGCATCCCTTTATTTTTGATGTCCTTGGTATTCTGCGCATCCCTTTTCCAGCTTTAGTAGAGTGATGCGGTGAGGGTTTTTCTTGAACTTTCCCTTACTCTTCAAAATCGGGGCTCTTTTCCTGGTCTTTTCACATGTCCCCTCCTTTCTCTTTATTCTGCTCCCAGCATCGCTGGCACCTAGCAAACGCAATGTTCGTCCCAAACATGCTGCTTGGTTCATAGTAATTTTCGTTTTTCTTGATGGCATATACATCTCCCGACTGTCGAGGAGGCTTTTTCTTTTTCTTTTTTCCCTGCTTTTTCCCACCGAGCCTGGACCGCATTTCTTATGGCCTTTTTTTTGGGCGGCTTAGGCGGGGCTGTATTCCTATATGGGGAAATCGGTCCAGCCCTACGTGTCGGTGGCCCCTCCCCCCCTTTCCCGCCTTTTTCTTGAAAATCTTGCCAATGAGCGAATGGGCCCCCCCTTTTCTTGCTCATGTTATTAAGAAATTTTCCGTTCTAACTATAACCGTGGGCAATCTCCCCCCTTTTCTGCACGGGCTTTTTATATTGGGTATTTTACCCTCACCCCCTGGGTAAAATGAGGCCAATCCACTGTACATTAACTCCCCTTTTAACCCCCCTCTCAACCGAGAGGAGGAAATTACGGCCCTTCCACATTTCTGGTTTTGGGAGTTGTGTATTCTTCCTTCTCTCCCCTTAAGCAGGCAAAGGTCGTCCTCCTTCGGGCGTGTTTTATGGTTTCTTTTCTCTTTTGGTGATGGTGGTTTCTCTCTATTCTCCCTTTGATTCTTACATGCTGTAGATCGTTGTCCCCGCTGTTCCGGTAGAAATTGGGCGCCCAACTTTCCAGATGTTTTGAAGGGGGATGCGGTTCTTTTCAACCTTGTGTTCTTTATATTCTCGGTTTACCTTTGGAAGCAACTCTCTCCACTTTCGCTGGACCTGTTGGATAGAGAAGACAAGTTACCACTCTCCTTTTGGCCCCGAGTTTTCTGACAACTGTCTGGTCTTGCAGTTGCCCCATGAGTTGCAACTTCTCTGCATAAACTTGCTCATTTATACCCTTTACAATAAGTTGTTCTTCTCTCTGATACACCCGTGTGTCCAACCTTGTAATGATAGGCGGCAACTCCATGTGGCAACGAATACAGCTTTGCGGGCCTAAACCGTTGCCGCTGATGAGATGGCTAATCCTGGTCGCTAATCAGGAACATCAGCCATGTAATTGTAGAGGTCCCACCCGGTCTAAGAAGTCTCTCGCCCTAATCAAAAAAGTGGAGAGCCCCTGCCCCTTCTAGCCCCCTTCCCCATTCTTTGCGCCGTTGCTCCAAGTAGGCAGGTCGACCTCTCCAAGCGCCCCCCCCCCCCCCATATTAACTTCATCGATAAAATCTCTTCTCGCCAAAAAGCGACCAAAAAGAGGTGGAATAATTCACTGCCTGTTCTTTGACATCGGCCGTTTAAGGGCTATCAATCCGGCTTTTTTCCACCAGCCACCCATGGCGTTTCTTCTTGGTCCCTCTCTTATTGCGAGAGGATTTCTTCCTTTCTCTTTCGCTTGAAAGAAAGAATGTTGTTTTGCAACCCTCAAAGTCCCTAAAGAAGCTACTCGATTCTTCTTTCTCTTTTCAACGTTACCCACAATGGGATTTTCCTCCATCACGCCAGGGCGTAGAAACTTCCCGTCCTTGTGAAGAATTCTCCTTGTTCAGTAATTTCCATCTCGTTAACTTGATGCGCAGCCAGCCTTTCTTTCCTTTTTTTGGTGACTATAGGAATACCCTCCCCCTTCTCATTCCAGAACCACCACAGGTTCCCCCCCCGCCCGCCACAGCTTGGCAAAGGCTCTTTAACAGGCAACTTATCTCGTCCCGCGCGGCCAGGATTTTTGTTCGCTTTTTCTACCACACAATGATGCTCTTCCCAGAAGCATGGTGGGGCCACCAATTTGCGATTTCTCTTGGCCTCTCTTTTGGATCCGGAACCGCCCTGACAGGTAGTTCTGGGTGATCCTCCCAGTAAAGACTAGTGTCGTTGATTCGCTCCCCCCAACCCCAGAGACTACCTACGAACTTTCCCGACCGGTGTCGCTCCTTCTCCCTAAACGAAGACATCCCTCACCCGATGGATGTCTTTTCGCTGTCGAGTAGGACCGGAGTCCTCTTCTCCAAGTTCCAAGAGTCACCTATTGTCGGAGTAATGATTCCGCCGACATTAAGAACCCCAATGAAAGGCAAAACGATCCTTTTCAGACTGTATCAAAGCTGGCGACCCCCGCGACACCGACTTTCTCATTTTCAAGAGGGCTGGTGACCCGTCATTCGCCAAACCAGACAAAGGGTCTCAGCTTAGCAAAGGTAGAGTTGGTCCAATGACCCCTGCGCTTCCTGTTTTCCATGTGTCTTGAAAAATTGCCTCTCTCAACTCAGCCGGGCGGTGACCCAGCGCCCTCCAGGTCCCGTCTGTAGAATGAAGGAGACAGCCTTCCTTCACCCACGTCCCCCCCCTCAAACGTTGCGGCAGGTGATTCCTCGGTCGTTTTCTTCCTTGCCCCCCCCCCCTTGCGCGATGATCTTGTCTCCAAGTCCAAATTCCGAGCGATAGGACTTTTACCCGGCCTCGCCTTTTTGAATTTCAAAGTGCCTGTCAATGTCCCTCCAGGTCTGAAGCTTTTTTTGTCCCTGATTGGCACGTCCGGTTTTCGCACCTGATGAGTGCGCGCAAGGCCCTCTCAGACCCCCCCTTTCCAGAGTTTGAAATCCATCCCCGCCTTTCGCCAACCCTGTGGCGTTTTTTTGACAGACACATGACCCTCCCCACCGTTCAAGCAGTGCTTGAGGTTGTGCAGTTTTAACTCCCTGGTTTTTTACGTTAGAAGAAAGGACTCCAGGCCTGATTTGGGTGCCTTTTTCCCCTCTCTCCCCGAAACACCTCCCAGGGCAGGGATCGGCTTTTGTCCCTTTTCTGCGAGTCGCCCGCTTCGCCTTTAGAAATGTCGTTGGAAACCCCGTTCCCCTCGATTCCCAAGGGAGAAAGCCTTCTGTCATTTTCAGGCTGGTTGTGCGATACCTGAACCCATATAAGCGCAGGCCCTTTTCGATCTTACTGGGTCTCCCCCTGAGGCCCCACAATGGTCTTTGACTTTTGATGATGATCCCCTGTCCGCGACGAACCTCGCTTTCCGCTTTTGAACATCCAATATGTCCCCGACAATCCTGACCCTAAGTCATGCGTAACGACAGCTTCTGTGTTTTGGTCTGTTTCCTTCGTTAAAGGCCGGGAGAGGCCAGTGAGAATTGTTCTGCCCTTTCTCCTCCCTTTATAAAGTAATGGGATGGGCTGATATTTCCCGCACTTTTGCCCAAAATGCAACAGGAATGTGCGCCCCAGGCTGATACCCCCCCCCTCCAAGCCGATTCCATGATGGATGTTTCTCCCTTACTAATTCAGTCCATTTGTTCATCATCCCCAGTCCGGCCCCCTTTTTTGACCAGCCAGGCATATGGTCTGGTATTGTTCCAAATGACCATATCTGCTGAGACAGAAGGGCCTCCTCCCCAAACCCATTTTACCTTGACCCTGTAACTCCCCCCATGTGCGAAAGGCC
>Ga0179591_1258432_pt1 | contig 21887 bp, 18 predicted proteins | sample CZOMad2_1_08_16f_FD_182891 | JGI IMG/M metagenome (GOLD analysis project Ga0179591, IMG submission 182891) | Vadose zone soil fungal communities from Angelo Coast Range Reserve, California, USA - CZOMad2_1_08_16fungal (PacBio error correction) | ecosystem: Environmental > Terrestrial > Soil >... | reverse complement strand
TTGGTGTTTTCTTGCCGGAACATTCTCCCGATTCTACGCCCCAGGTCCTTTTTCTCCCATGACTTTTCGGACATTATGGAAGAGCGATCCTTTTCACCCCCCCCCCCTCTAGTTAGAGAAACTTGCGCAGTCACCTACTTCTTATTTTTTTCATACCCCCGCTTGTTGACAAGTTCCCCGGCCACTATAAAAACTGGATAACTAGGACATGCTTGTCTTTTCCTATTGAGACTAAATTAAATATTTAGCCAACAAGTGTTTTCTTCCTTCACCCTGGGACTTCCCTTCCCACACCCGTTTTTCCTCGGTCTTAAGTGGTTCACACTCACCCCTAGTGGGTTTCACCAACCAACCACGACCCTCCCCCCAAGACATTTTTGTATGTATTCGTGCGACTCGGTACCTTTCGTGGAGAGGCCCCTTTCTCGAAAGGTCACATCCCCTTGGCAGATTTTTTCCGTTTTTTGGATCCTATGCGTCGGTGGTGGGTGGAATTGTCAGAGGACCTTTGCACCATATCTGGGCCGGCCTTTTTACCACTACCACCAAAAAACCTCCAACCCCGTCCCTCAAAGTTAGAGTCTCCTCTTTAAGCTAATTGGCCATGGACTGGAGACCGGTGCCTACCCTTCCCTGCCAGATTATCCAGGTTTGTCTACTCCTTTTTCTTTTTTTCCGGACTTTTCTCGTGGGATGGTACTGATTTCTGCGGGTTTGACGAACGGATCGGATGAGAGTGCCATGGCTCCCCTCTTCACTGTTCATGTGACTTTTTGTCATGAACTCGATCTTTCCTTTAAGTGAGGGAACCCTCCTCCACTAACCTTCTCAAGGCATTTTGGTTCTCAAGAAGACGTATGTTCGTTGGGTCTTCTCTCTCCAACCATTCTTTCTTTTGCCTCCCCCCCCCTCCCCGATACGTCCTTTTTTCCTGTTTGTTTATCGGCCGGCAGGTGAGGAGTGTGTGACAGACCGGATGCTTAGTGTGTGACTTACCTCTTCTTTCCCTTTTCATGAGATCCTCTCCACGTAGAGTCTTTCTGCCTAGTTTCGGCGTCCCCCCCCTGATCTTTCTCTTTTTCACCTGGCCCAATATCCCCCCCTTCCGTTTGATCGTTCTCTTGGTCGCGCTTGGAGTATAGTGTTCACTCGTTTCCTTTTTTTCCCCTCCCTTGTCTGTCGCTGGAGTTTCTCTTTCCTTGCTTTTCTTGCGTGGGTCCGTCAGCGTGTCGTATTGGTCCCCGGCTAAACTCTTGTGGGCCTTAGTTTTTTTGGTTAATAGGGGATGGAGAGCACCTTGCGTTTCTTTTTTCCGTTTAAGAAGTTAGGGCCGTCCCCGATTCTTTTTTGCTTTTCCCCTCCCCTTGGTGAGTTCTGGTCAATTTGTGCTTTGAACCTGATGTCTGGAGGATTCCTCCCCCTATCGGTATCGGTTCGGCACAGGAGGCACTGGACTTCGATTTTGACTCCTTTCTTGGAAGAACTCCTTTGGGGGATCTCTTCCTCCTCATTCTGGGAGTCTCTCCTTCCCTCCTCGGCGGTCGTCCATGAGCCCCGCATCAGAAGTGCAGTTCACTTTTGACCGGCCGAGGGTGAGCCCTCCTCTCATTGGACCGCCCCTTTTTTCACCCTTACCCCCCTATCAAGGCCCCCCCGTCATACATCCGCCGTCTTTCCTCCGCAGCATGCACCCTTCAAGCCACATCTGCCGAGGTGCGACCCCACCCCGCGATGAGATCCCCCCCGTCCCGAATTTCCCCATCTTTTAGCCTATCCCATATACCCCTCTGCCTTCCCCCCCTCAGCCAACCTCCCCCCTTTCCGCAGCAGCCGCCCTAAGGGGAACCGTATAGTTTCACCTCTTCCCTCGCGACCTACATTCATCCCCAGTCCTGCTTTTCCGCCTTGGCGATTGTGCCCCGTTTTCAGTATCAACCCCTCTCCGCGGGCTTAACGGCTGTAAATTTAAGTTTTCTTTTTGTTTGTGACTCCTGCCGGAAGCCCCCCCGTCCGAAACAAAGGACTCTCAACCCGCTCAGGCTTCTTTCCTCTTGTCCTCCAACGCCCCTGACTTCCTGCTCCCACAAACCTTTTGTAGTTGGCGTGAAGTATTTTCGTGGTCGGTATTTCTACGCCCCGCTTTTTTGGTTTTGGTCCTCTTCCTTCCCTCAATTGAGCCTCCCTCCCCTCAAAGTTGGCTGATTCCCACCCCCCCCCCGCCCCCCTTCTAGAAGAGGTCTTTCTTCGTGGAGCTACTCAGCACGTCACAGAGTCTTACGGTCTTCCGCTTAGAATTCTTACTGACCGACACGTTCCCCTTTCGCAACTCTCCCCCCCCAAATCAACTTACCCTTCCCGCGCAACTTGGCGACTACGCCCAACTTGCGGTAAGAGACTTTTTGTTCTGCCCGAGAACTTCTATCAGTCCTGGCCCTCATTATGATCCTCTGCTCCTTTCCCCTCTCCCCCTTTAAGGGCGCTTTTTTTTTCAATAGGCGAACCAACGAACCCAACCAAAAACCCCCCAACCCCCACACTACCGATAAACACCCCCCCCCCCCCACCCCCCCCCCCCAAAACCCCCCCCTCCCTAAAAAACACCCCACAAACCCCCCAACAAACCCAACCAACCCCCAACAGCCCCCCACCCCCCAACCCCTACACACCACACCCACCACATTACCCAAAAACCCCCCCCCCCCCCCCCCCCCCCCCCCCCCAACCCCCAAACACAACCCAACCCCCCCCCCCCCCCCCTCCTCCCCCAACCTTTTTTAAGTAATTTGCTTTTCTTTCCACCAACTCCTCATCCCTCTCACGATGGCCCACAAACCCTCCTGCTTTTTTGCTTGAGGGCGGAATCACCTCCGCTATCTCGTCCCTTACGACCCCTTTTTTATTGATTTTTGCAGGTCTTCCCCCACTGTACCCCCCTCTCCTCACCTAACTTCTTTGGTTGATTCTCCCATTTACTTTTTCCGCTTTCCATTGAAATTTCTTGGCCAATAGAACAAGCTTTCGGAGTTCCCAGTGGTCTTGTCCTCTCGTTTGAGTTTGCTTGCGGTCAGGACCCTTCAATCCTCACTATAATATGTAGAGATCGATCGGTTACCCCCCCCCCCACCTTGGTGTTTTTCTTCTTTCTCCCGCTCGTCAGTCCCCCTTCACGTCCCCACCTCAGTCTTTCAGCCCGCCCGATCGAAGTTACTGATTTTCGCTTGCCCAGTCTGAATACACCCCTCCCTATCCCCTTTCCTGTAGGGGCCGGAGTCACCCGTTACGCGTTTTTCTAAGCTTGGCCCCCCTCCATGATACTCCCCCCGGATGTCCCTCGTTATCATGCTCCCTTGCGATTTTTTACCCGCTCGGAGCCAGTTTGACACCAGTCGAGCTCCTTTTCGTGAGTTACTTGCGGATGCCGCCAATTTGTATCCCTCTGTACCGCCCTAGGGTCCCTCCCCTCCCGGGTGTTGTTCCCTGGAGGTAATCAAGTTTCATCCCGCACGCGAGGGGATATGTTGAGCGCGACTCTTCTGGCCGTTCCTCGATCGTTTCTTGACGTCTTGCAGGTTTTCCTCTGCCGCTGACCAAGCACGCTTCCCTCTTTGTTTCCTTACCTCCTGGTCACACTGGCCGCCATGAATCCTCTCCCGAGACAGCCCGGAGCAGGTAATGCTCTCTTTCCGGAGGCTCCCTTCACCCCCCTCTCCGGGGACATGGCTGGCGTTCGCCTTCCTGATCGGTATATCGTGCTCCAGCGCATGATTCCCTCCCTTCACAGTTTTGGACGGCTTCTTCTCCTTCGTCTCTCCTTTTCCCCCTAGCGGGGTCCAGCTCAAGGCATCAGGAAAAGGCCTTGTAGCTTTAGCGTAACCGCTGTCGATATTCGCGCGTCCAAGGTTCCCACGGACTGTGCCTTTTCGCGCATAGGACTTGCGCTCTTATTCTTTCAGTTGGTCTAACGTCTCTTTTCGAATTTTCCTGCGCGTAGGTCGCCGAAAGAGTTTCTTTTTGTTTTTAGGATTTCCGATTCCCTTCTGAATTTTCCATCCTCCTTCCAATTATTTCATGACTCCCCCGATGATTCTCGTGCAATCCCATAGGCTTGTTGGTCCTCTCTGGCTTACCCCCCCCCTACCCTGATTCCAATGTGTCACCGGTAGAATCCACTGTTCCCCCCCCCTGATTATCCCTCCTTTTCCTCCGAATTGTACGCCAGTCCCCCCCGACCGGGTAATTCCCTCCTCTGAATGTGGTCTTCACATCCTTCGTGAGGTCCCTTTTCAGTGATTCTTTGGCCATTAAGTGGCTCCCTGAACTCCAAAGGTCCCGACATCCCCGCGCAATCACCGCTGCTGAGTCGGTTTCCTCCTCCCCTCCCTCATACAACCCCTCTTTCCCTAGCGCCTTGACACCTAAGCTCGGCGACCTCCCGGGACAAGACCTCTTCCTGAAATGACCCTAGAGTTCCGGTTTTGATCTTTTTCTCTACTACCTAGTTCCGTTGCCACCCGGCGACACGCCATCTAGTCAACTCCCTCACGCTACCGACCGACTCCTTGCTTCTCCTTTATTCCTCAACGAGCATGGGTGGGGACTGGGCCGGCGGCGCCGGAAGTCTGCTTGTGTCCACCGACCCCATCCCTCGACGGGGGGATTGTTCTAGGGCGCGCCGACCCCTTTAACATCAACCGCATCCACAAAAGATGAACTGAAGGATGTCAGCCAGCTTGTTTCCCGTCTAGACCTTTCCGTCCTCCATCCACGAATGTTCTTAATCTAATGAAGGGTATTCCGTCTTCCCTGGCTTCCCGACCTTTTTGAGGCAGTTGTGAGACCCCCTCCCTCGAACGTCAGCTAACCCTCTTGTTCCTTCGGTAACCCTGCCAGGTACCTCTGCCCAGAGTAATTCTTACCATGGGAACAGTCTCTACTCGTAATATAGGATTTTTAGTACCTTCCCCTTTCGCTCCTTTCTATGATGGAAAGATCCTTAGTAGGTTTTTTGGGAGGTTCGTTTGTCCGGAGATGGTTAGAGGTTCCCTGGTTCTTCTAGCGAAGGAATTACATTTTCCTCTAGACATCAGCAGCGCATTCTCTGATCTCTCTTTTTTTCATCCCTCCCCCCCCTCCCCTTTTTTTTGTGATCTCCCCCTCTCCGGCTCCTGACCCTCTTCTCGCTGAAGAAAGTTCTTGATTGATCGGAGGCGACCAGTCCCTAAGAGCTTTTATTCCCTCCCCCCAGCATTCCGTCCGCTTCCTCTGAACTAAGCGCTCTCTTTTCTCTAACCTGAACGGCTTCTCTCGCTTTCTTGCCTCGTTCCCTTCATGTTTCCCCCCCCTTCACCCCTTATCCCTTCCCCGAAGTTCGCTCCCCATAGGGTTCTCTGTGTACGATGGAGCGGAGTTATCGTTCTCCCCCTCCACTACAACACGGGTCTTCACTTTAAGTGGAAAGTACAGGACCGTACCAGTTTTTTTGTTTAGTGTGATCAGAAGGATGGGTGTGCTGTGGATGGTTTTCGTCCACATGACCATTTCTTTTTCTCATTTCCTCTGGAAGCAAAGATCCTTGTTTTCCCATGTGGTGGCGGAGCGTCCAGTTCTTTCCGACCGGTTCTTTCTCTCGTTCCCCCCCCCGTATCCCCAAATTGCATCTTGCCTTGTCATAAAGACACTTCAGTAGACCCCCCCCCTCTGCACACCCCCCATTCTTTATTCTTCAGTTAGACCTCAAGGAATCAGGGTTTGCGTCTTTCTTGACAGACGCTCCTTGCGTCCCGAATTTTGATTTCCCTCCCACTTCTCTCCCCCCACACTGCTAGAGGAATTTGATTGTCCACTCCTGGCTAGTTGAACTCGTCTGTTAGCGTAGGCCAAGTTCTCATAGGAAGTATTTTTTCTGCCGGCTGGCGGGGCCTCTTTTCATCCCTAAGCAGTTCGATGTGATCTCTTTTATGGATTCTGGGAGTTCTCCATCGCCTTTAAGGATCTGATCCACCTCCTGACTGTCAAGGAACAACCCCTCCCTTGATTTGCCCCATGCTCCTCTTTTCTATTCTCCTGGGTGATGGTCTCCCGGGTCGTACAAGGATCCCAGGCCTTGTTCCCATCCTTAACTTTTTGATTCATTCCTCTGCCGGTGAATTTGACTTGAGACTCCCTCTTTCCACCCTTTCCCGTCCTTCTTAGATGCCGATGGAGTCTCCTGGCCCCTTTCCTGCTGACGTAGGTCGGAGATGGGCCAGGTCTCCCTCCTCGATTCTTTCCTAACCCTCCATTCTAGGTTCCCCTGCGAAACCGACGTAACCGTGCAGCCCGATTGGCGCTTCCCCCCTTCTCTACTCGTCAACCCCACCCCCCCCCCCCCCCCCTCTTTCATCTCCCCAAGATCCTTTTGCAGGGAGGCGTGCGGGAGAGAGAACATAGGTCCCCCCTTCTCCCCGATCACAAAGGGTCTTAGCTCTCTCCTTTGAGTGGCGTCAGAGTCCTGGAGAGGAATAATGTGATCCAGTACCTCCGTAACCCCTTTCGTTTCTATCTTCCCGGAGACACTTTTCGAAATCGATTCTCCTGCCGATAGTCCCTTCTGGCGGACCATGTAAAGTGTTAATGTCCCCGTCTCTACTATTTATTAAGTTTCTTTCGCTAGAGTTCTTCCTTTTCATGCCCCGGACATGTTAATTCCTTTCACCGGTCCCCTGGAGTGTGGGTGACTTGACAAGCTTCCCCTTTCCGAAGGCCCCCCATCCTTTTTCTTCCCTACCCGGAAGTTTAGATCTCAGAAGAGACGACCCCCCTCCCCTCGGACATTGTTAATCTGAGGAAACTTTTCCCTTTTGTCCCGTCTCCCCTCCAAAAGGACAGGAAGGGAGGACAGCAACGTATTCCAGGTCCGTTCTCCCCCTCTTCGTGTTCCTTTCCGCCTATTCCTCCCGCTTTCGCACTGAATCTCCCTTGTTGAATGACCTCTGCGCGATAATGCCCTGTTTTTATCGTACCTATACCGGGTTTCTCTTCTCACGCTTAGAGTTAACCTCCTTCCAATTCCCCGTGCGACACCTCTGACGAATTGACTCTTTTTTTCATCGTTAAGGACGGAGACCTGAGGATCTCCAGATCTTCTTGACCCCATTCGTTGAGTTCCCCTTTTCATTCCCCCTCGACAGGCCCCCCTATACCCCCCCAACAGAGAGTCCTCTCTCTTCGCTACGAGAGTATAGGCATAGGGGGAAAAGAGTGCAAGTTTTCGGCCTCCTATTTCCCCCTCCCTGGCTCCCTCTCTCCGTCTGTCTGGGCGCAGGGGTGACCTCCTACATTTCCCCCCCCTATTGCCAAGCTTGCACTTTGTTGATTTCCCCTTATCAAAATTTCTTGTTTCTCCGTGCCACCCCCCCTCTTTTCATTTCCCACCTGCCGCCCAACGGTTGAACTTATTTTCTCCCGGCCTGTCTGACGCAAGAGTCCTTCCCCCTTCCGTTCGCCCTATTTTTCCCCCTTTTTTAGCGACGATGCGTCGTTTGGTGGAACGCCACGCCGTCTTGCCCCCAACGACTGGATGAATGTAGACAAGCTTCAACCCCCCCCCTTTCCTACATTCTCTCCCTTGTCCCCGCCCTTCCTATGGCTTTATTCTGAGATTCATTTGCCCTTTCTCCCAGTGCCAAGATGACGCGGTTGCTGTGTATAAGTAAATTGTTTCCTTTTCTTTCGCCCTTCTTGCAGTTTCTTTGCCCTGTGTTTTCTCTTGTTCCTTAGCGTAATTCTCTCGGACTCGTCCCAATCTGCATTCCATGAGCGATATGCCCCTATCTTGCCCTGTCCGGTACGCTGCCATCTCCACTAATTTCTCCTCTTCTCCCGGGCGAAGGGTTTGGATCCCCCTCTTTCTCCGGTGTCTTCTGCGTCCCCTCTTTTTCTATGAGTAGGAGTATCTGTCAGAACAGCTACTCTCCTCTTACCTGTGGTGAGTGGACTGCCATTTTTTCGTGAGGCTCACGTCCGGCCGCCTTAGTTTTCGCGTTTTTGTGGCTCGGCCCTTTTACGTCCGGGATAGAGCACTATTCTTAGTTGAATTCCCCCTCCTATCGGAACGAGATTTGTACTTCCTATCTACCTGGGTAACATTTTCTCCCCCTTCTTTTAAGTCATGCTTGAAGATTGTCTTTTATTCTGTCTTCTCTTTCCCCCCTTCGGCGAGTTTCGCCCTTTTTTTTTAGAGATGTGAGCTTTCCTGTCGATTGGGCTTTTGTCTTTTGAGTAATCGGTTGAGGGCTAGGTAAAATCTTTTTCCCCCCCTTCTGGAGGGTGCTTCCTCGATTTTTTTTTTTCTACTAGGCGAGCTTGTGGGCTTTTCCCCCGTGTTTCAGATAGGGGGACGTTCGTTCTTTTCGACTTTTTTGCGTCTAAGGGTTTGTGAAACACGGGGGAGTCATCTTTTCTTTCATGACGATCGGTCCTTCTTTCTGCCCTTTTCCACCCTACCCTTCGTTCCGGCTCTCCCCTTTTCGACGCCATTTTTCCTCTCTCCCTATCTCATAATTTCCTTTTTTTTTTTTTTAGATCTCTAGCACGAAGATGCATGTTTAGACAGAATGTTAGTTCGCCCCTTTTCCTCCTTCCGAAGATCGGGAAGAAGCATTCTCTTCCCTCCCGTTTACAAATTCCCTTCCCTCCCTCGGCACTTCTCATCCGAATCTCACGTCCCCGACGCCCTTCTGCCCACAGCCCTCAGCTCGCATAGGTGCGTCTCCAAGCAATATCTTTCCCTTCTCCATCAACCGGCCACATGGTTCAACCCCTCTTTTTTTTCTGCCCGCGCTCCCCCCCCCCTTACTTACCTCAGCAACACAAAAATAGCAGACTTCACCTAACCCTCCAAGAATGCTTTGTTCACTGATCCTCGATCCCTCCTTTCCCGTCTTCCGACAAACGCCGGTCTTATTTGCCTTTTCTCCGAATTACCCCCTTTCCCTCTGGGTCCGATTCGCCCTTCCCCGTCCCGTTCTCCCACCTTCTTGATTTTCCTCCCGTTTAAGGCAGATCAGTCTCCGGCGCAACAAGTACTCTCCACCCTCCTAGGTTTGTATTCCCTCCCCCCCCCACGACCCATCCGGCCGTGCCCCAACCCTTCTCAGCGGAGCAGTTCCCTCTTTTGTCCGATTTGACCGTAAGCCCCCCTTTTGTGTTTAGAGTCCTTACCTCTGAAAGCAGGATCCGAACTCCCCTGACCCAGGTTTTTCTACCCCCCTCTTCAAGGTTCTCCCGGGGTAGTGGTCCTTTTCACTCGTCCCGGTCAGGTTATAGAGCGAACTTTCCATCTTTTCTCCTCTTCCTCCGTCAGAATTCTCCTTCGTGACTTCCCCCCCCTCCAACCCTTACTTTTCCCCCTCTTTCCAGCATGGGACCCTCTCCCCCCTCCCCCCACCCGAGTTTTGATCAGCACAGTATTGTCTTTTCTTTCCAGGCTATTATAGTCCCCTTCTTTCTTTAGCGTTTCTCCCCTCCGAGATTTCACCCCCCAGGAATCGGTTTTTGATCTTCCCTTCCCCTGCCCCTAACCCGGGTTGCCAGGGCATTTGGAACCAAACTCTTCCTATCCCCCTCCCGAGGAGGTCCCACACGTCTCTTCCCCTTGATTGATCCTTTTTTCCTTCCTGGTTCTCGAGGAGAAGCTTCCGACCAAACCTTAGTTGGATGTCCCTTTTCCCCCCCCCTCTTTGACAAATTACTTCCCCCCTCCCATGGTTCTTTCTTTGATCAGCTTACTTCCCGTTCCTTGTGAAATCGCGCAAATTTCCCCCCCTCCCTCCCTCGCTGGATGAGTCCTCCCCCTTTTTCATTGCTCTGCCGGGGAGAGACTGGCTCCTCGGGAACACCCTGCTGCCCAGATACGCTCTGTCCCCCAGCTTGGAACACCACTCGCGGTGTTTTTTTTGTAAGCCGTTTTCCCCTTTAAATCTCCCGAAACAGCGTATTTTTTCCCCCGCCAGACTTTCCTAACCTCCTCGCTCTGCCGGCCTGTCAGTTCCTTCTCTCTTTTCTCTGTTCTTACTACTCTTTTTTCTTCGGAACTCCCCCTTACGACTGATCCGATGTGCCGGCTCGACGGCCCCCTCTCTTTCTCGCTTTCCTTTTCTTTGCAAAGGCGATCTATTTCTCCCCCCGTTCCCTCCCGTCTCTCAGTATGTTTCCCTCGCATAGGTTTCTCCCTCGGCACCGCCTCTCTTGGCCGAACTCCGTCCCGGGGGTCCGGCGACGGATCTAATTCCTTCCTCCTTTCCGGGCTACCCCTGTTATTTGTCCTCGCAGTTTTCGGTCGTGGACGAGGACTTTTTTCTGACTTTCCCTTGAGTCAGCTGGCGTATTTTTTCACCGTCCCATTCCCCCATCTTTTCCTTGAAATGTCCTTTTTGTGCCAGAGGGCAACCTGCCACGGGACCAGATAGAATAACAGTTGCCTCCCGTCTTTTTCTTTTCTATGCTCCTTATTATCGGGTTTCGTATTCTTTCCTTCCCCCCGTCCTTCCTCCTGCGACTGTGCGCTTCAATACTATAAACTCTGTTCCTCTTCTTGCTCGTTATGCCCTCTGAGATCGAGCCATCCTTTCTTCCGATCCCCTTCCTTGACTGGTCGATTCGCGACTCCCCATGCTCCCTTTTCGCGCGCAACGCGTGCTCCACGCCTTACGGTATGCGCACCCAAAATCTTTTCCTCTTTTCTAGTTGGATGAGCCCCCGGCAGAAAACCTCTCTCTTATGTACCTCTTCTGCGCTTCGTTCCGCCGGGGTTTGGCAATTCCTCGCCGTCGGCAGACGCGCCAATCTTTATCTCTAACTCTCATCCTCTACTCAATGTGTTCATCTCTGTCCCTTCCCTGCCTGAGGCTTGTTTGGACCCTACTTCCATCCACTTCCCCCCTTTGATCTTTCCGTCAGCACAATGTTTCCCACCTTTTGTCGTCCTTCTCACCCCCCCCTCCCGGTTACGTTAGTCTACCTCCGGCTTTCCCTATTACCTAAACGACCCGGTTTGCACTACAAGGGGTTCCTGTACCTTATTAATTTGATTTCGGAGGCCCCCTCTCTTTCCCCTCCACCGCACGGATCTCCCCTCCCCACGTCCAGCAGCGCTTTTTTGATTATGCATGCTCCCCCCTCCCTCCTTCCCCAAACTTTGAGAGCCCACTTGTCCTGACGCTCTGCGAAGATTCCCTTGCCCGGCTTCCCCCTTACCCCCCCCCTTCCTCTAGAGTATTGAGTCTTTTTTTCCCCTTCTAGCTTTTTTCGTCGGACAACTAGCCAGACCCTTCCCTGAAGGAAGACCGCCCTCCCTAACTTACTTGGTTCTCCTCCTCAAAGTCGGTATTGTTTGAGGGAGTGGTGCAAGCCATTCTTTATGCACCAGTGCGACCGCCTGTTCCTCTTTTCTGTCCCCTCCGGGCCCCCTACCCGAGATAGTCACCACCTGCATGTCCACCTGTAAGTCTTCCAATCTGTTCCCCTTCGACCTTCCTTTCATATTCGCAAGGCTGCTTCCTCCGACACGATTGTACTTTTCCTTTTTCCCCCTGTCCCCTTCCTCCGATTGAGTTTTAATATAGCTTCCCCCGCTGCAAATATTCCTCTCCCTCGGTTTCTTCCCTGCACCCTGCCAGTACGAGGCTACAGAGGACTACCATTAATTGGCACGCAGGCCGTCACTTCGATTCGGAGTGTCCCCCCCTGAAATTTGCGCTTTTTTTCTTCGGCTTTGGCTCCTTCAACTGGCGTGTTCTTATGTCAGTGTCTCCGGGGGTAATTTGAGGAGATACATTTCCTGAAAGCCTAAATTATCTCCCCTCCTGCTCATTGTCCAGCTCCCTTTCTATATCCTTTTTTCAATCCTACTTTTTTTTTTTTGCTCACGAGAAATGCCCATTTCATCTTCTCGCCATTTGATTGCCTCATCTCTTGGACTCCCCCCCTACACTAGAAAGCTCCTCCGCCATCCACTATTGAAGTCGAATCTTACTACTTCCTTCTCTTTCAGCCACGCTCCCCCCACCCTGAGTGTAGCTTTTTGATTCCGCTTTTCCCTTACTGGTCAGATTAACGAGCCTCCGTCAACGGTCGCACAAGGCCCTCTCCCCTAGTTAGCTGGCCGATTTCCCTCAGTGGATTAGATTTCCTTCCCCCATGACCACCCTGCCTTCTTACGGAGGCTAAGCAATTTGTTTCTTTTCATCATGCCGTTTGATGGGTGCGGTTGACTTTTCCTTAAGGTAGTCTGTGGACCTCTTTTTAGAAAAGATCCTTTCTTTAATGTCCTGTTTTACCCAGTTTAGAGCGGATTGCCCGGCCGGCTTCCGACGCTCTCCAAAGCGCCCCCCTTCATATGCGCTCCGAATTTTGTAGCACTAACTGGTCAGATTCAAACCTGACCCCCCAATTATTGGATTAAGGAAGCCCACTTTCCTTTTGAGTCCGGTCTTCCCCCATAAGGACCTTGATGTCTCTCCGGTCCACGAAAGCTGGGCCCTGGAGAAAACTATTCATTCTACGTTCCTTTTTTTTCACGCATTCCCGAAGTTCCTCGTGTCGCTTTTTAAAAGTGAGTCTTCCTGCTTGTGATTCAGGCTCCTTACTGCTTGGCACCCCCCCTAAGATTGTTCTTGGAGGCGTCAGTTGAGCTGGGCGGTTTTCCCTCAATTTTGGACCCATCAAGGACGAGCAAGTAAGAAGGACTTCCTTCCCTGGCACCCCCTTGTCGTTGTCTGTACTTTCTTCCTGGCTTTGGGGTGTGGACTGTTGTTTTATTCTTACTAAACCCCGGATACAGGAATTTCTCCCCTCCTTGTAGGTTCCCATTGGTTTCCAGCTTCTTTTCTCGGTTTTCGTGTCCCCGCCTTCTTTCCCATCCTCCGCTTCTCTCTTCGATCATAGTGAGTTTTCTCCGTTTCCTTCTTCGTAGATGACGAAGTGGTATCATACCCCCTTCCTCGGTGACGTTCACCATCCCTTCCTGGGGTGAATCCGACATCGTAACGTGTTTCGATACTAGTGACTGCATTAACCCATCCCCCTTACATACCGGCAAGCTGTACCCTGCGCTCCTACGAAACCAGTTTTTTTCGACGCCTGCTTTTCCGCTAACTTTTTTTTTTCGAGACAGTTGCAGTTCTTTGGCGCGATTATCCCCTTTGGCTTCTTTTCCCTCGATCTCACGCAGGCACTTCCCCTCAACCGTGTCTTCTTTTGCCGTCTGTACCAGACATCTAACGCTAGTGCCTTCCTTCCTGACAGAAGTTTCACCCCCTCTCTGGAGGGCTTCCTCTCCCGCGTTCGGTGTTTCGCCTGTCCCGAGCCCGGTCGTGAGTCCCCTTTCCATGTTCCTGTACCTTTTTTGCAGTCCTTTCCATTAAAGGTAAGATGGTCCTCTGCTTGTGTGCTCGCTTTCCCACCCCTTCCGCCTTCCCCTAACCCCCCAGATGCCTTCGAACCCTTCATGAAGGACTTAGCTTTTCCCTCTTATTTCCCGCCAGGCCCTCTCCTTGGTCTAAAGTGCTTACTTTTTTTTCGTATGCAGAAACCGACTTTTCCTTTGAGGGCAATCAGGGCGTCTTTAGTCCCGCTTCTTCTTCCCTCCAGTACGGAGAAGCGCTCTGAAAATGACGCTTCTCCCGACTGTTAATGAGAATTTGTTTTTGTCAGAGCATTTTTTCTCTCTTCCTGCTCTTGGTCTTCCAGACCCTGTTCCTTTCCTTCTCCACTGTTTCCCGTCCCCGAAAGTACCCTCCCGCCCGTTTCCGGATAGTGGTTTATACGGGTCCCCGTGCCACGGCGACGGCTTTTTGGATATTCGACTCTTCCCCCTAATGATTACGACTTGCCCGTTTCTGGCCGTAGTCCTACCCAACCCCCCGTATTGTTAGATCTCTTGTCTCAGAGACCTCTTTCTTGTCCCCATTCCCCCCTCTTTTGTCGCCCGGCTAAGCCCTTCGATTGATAGAACAGGACTGTTCGGAACGCTTCCCATCTGAGGATTTTTTAGAATTTTTTCCTTCTTTTTCAACGACGCACCATGGTGTTCCGTACCCTGTGTTTGATACCCCTTCCCCCACCAGAGGAGTAGCGTTACACGTCTTTTGATCGTGCCAATTCCACTACTGGATTTCCCCTATCTCAACTTATCTTCTTTCTGGCTTCGCCAGTCTTTCCAATTCCGTTTTTCTTTTTCCGTGGTCGATCTCTTTTTCGATTTTTTTTGACCACCCAAAGATTTCCCGTTCAAACCTTGGCTTCCCCTGTCTAAAGCTTCAAAATAAAGTACTATTTCCAGTTTTTCTCCCCTCCTAAGTAACTTCATTGAATGGAGATCTGTTAGGTCTGCCCCTCTCCCCCTGATACTCTTTCGATACATCCTTGCTTTATTCTCGTATGGCAGTAGGGACCCTTTCCTAGTTTAGAGGGTGCCGCCTCAGAGGGTCCTTTTAGAGACTCTTCTCCACTCTATGTGCGTATCGTGATGCCGAGTCTTTCCCTTCACTTAATCCCCCCCCAGTCCCGCCTAATCCTTTCCTGGTGAGGGTGTTGATCGCCATTTCTCCTCTGCTGCTTTGATTGAGGGTTTTCATCCGCCAACCCCCCCCTCCGTTTATCGGTGACCTACCCCTCGAGGTCTTCCTTTGTTGAGTTAGGAACTTTTTCGTTGGAGTCTAACTCCCTTTCTTCCTTTCTTTGCTATGTTGGCTCTATTATTTTTTAATGCGTCAAGGAGATACTCCCCCTCCCGCACTTTTTCCTTTCCCCTGAAGAGACCCCGTCTGACTGAGGTTTCTTCTCTCGCTGACTGGGCACCCAATTACCTGAAGGATCCGCTTTCCCTCTGTCCTTCTTCGTGAAACAGTTTTCTGGTGTTCCTTACTTGTTCTTTTCTTTCCTTATTGTCTATTCCGTTTTTGTTGTTTTTCGAGAGGTTTTCATGACTGACTGAACCAGCTGTGGCCCAGTATTGGACGGGTGAGTTCTCGACTCGCTTTTGGGCGCAAAAGGGAGCTGATTTCTTTTTTTTTTATTTTTTCCCTTGCGCTTTGCACTGACTCTCTTATTTCTCTGTTGGAGCTTAATTTTTTTCTTTGCTGAAATTTTTGACCTTGGGATTTGGCTAGTCCGATGCTGGTAGTTCCCGATCCCTTTTCTGGTTTTCCCCGTCTAGGATTTGTCCGTGATTCATTTTTTTGACTCTCTGCTTTCCTCATCCTTCTATTCCCCCAGTTTGGGGTTGTGAGTTGCGCTCTCCTTCTTTCGAGTCCTGGAGTCACTTCTCTCCCTTGCCACTCGATGTGTGTTTGTTCACTTTGAGACCGGCATGAATATTGGCACGCCCTGACACCTCCCGTTTTTCCCCCTTAAACTCCTAAATCCCTTCCCACCCCACGCTCTTCCAATCGTGCCCCTACGCCGGTTCTGTAACGTTAAAGAATCCAGCTCGCCCGCGTCTAGACTGTAGATAAACCCCCTGCCCTAATTTTCACCCGTTCTTCATCTCATCCCCCCGTGAAGGCCCAACGCGAACCACCCTCCCCCCCAAGAGGTACCCACTCCCCCACATCCCAAGTCCCCCCTTCCACCCCGCCGATGTTTCCGTACTCTCTTTCCATTAACTGCCCTGTCCCGTTTGAGAACAAGCCGGTTCTGAGGTCAGCTATCGAATTTTCACCCTCTTTCCGATTTCTCTTCCCTTCCCCTCTCCGTGCCCCTTCTTTCGATCCAGTTCCTTATGAAATCCTCTTCCGTCTCCCCCCACAGGACGCGCCACAGAATTAGTTCGTCGTCTCCCCACCCTGCAACCTGGCAGGCCCCAGCCTCACCACCCCCGTTACAGTCTCCTTCTCCTTTGTTCTATAGGCCCCTAAGTTTTTTTCGGGGCATATCAACTCCCTCCTGACTAGCAGCTTAGTCCAAAGTTTTTATCCCAAACTTTCCTTTTCTCTCCTAGATGTCTTGCTTCATGGCAGAAGTCCTTCGGCTTTTCCTCCTTTAATAGCTCATGCCGATTCCGCTTTTTTTTTTTTTCGTCTTCTTAACTTGCCGATCTTGAGCACCAGCAGCAAGGTACCCCCGCTCCCCTCCGGCCTCAAAAGCCCCCCCAACTTCTCCCAACACCCTCGTCACTATTGGCGACTAGGCTCCCTGCAGGATAATCAGATCCAGTAGACATTGGACTATCCCGCACTCCCGTCCTGTTTTTTCCATCTTTACAGGGCGCAAATATAGGTTTGACATTGTTTTAACCTGCGTGTCTTTCCCCCCAATAGGCAGCCTCCAAGGCGGACACCCTTCCTCGGCCAGGATTTGACCGATGGAGCTCCCCGGTCCCCTCCTCCCGTTTCCCTAAAACAACAACACCCATTACCCCTCCCCCCGTCTTTTCTGGTTTGTGCCCTTTCCCCATTGAACACTCTCCGCAGAGACATGGGTGTATTGCAGTGATCATCCCCCGTTTACTGCCACCTGTGAGATTTTGAACTGTTGAGTCCCCCTTCGACCCCTCCCATTCGTATTTTTGTTCCGAGTTCTAACATGGTTTTCCTTTGCTCGGACGGGCGTGCCGCTTTTCTCCCCTCTTTAAGTAACAGCTGTTTTTCGATTGGATGATCTGAGTGCCCCCCCCTCTCGGGGCTCTTTTTTCTCTCTTTGGCCGAACCCCCCTTTATGCGTCTTCTTTCCATCCTCTCAGATAGCAATTACTGACTTTCCTTCCCCTCATTAAACGATAGCTGAAAGTATCGGTCTTCCCCGTCGAGTTTCTTCGCCCTCAGTTCTCCTCTTTATCTCTACTAGATTAGAGCCTCACTTACGGTCCTCCCTTCACTGAAGCGTTCCATTTAGAGAACGTTGAGAACGTCTTCCGCCTTTACCTGATCCCAGTTGACGCTTCCACCCGGCAAATGCTTTTTACCCTTTCCAGTTCCCCCATGGGTAGTTCTTCCCGCAGAGGTAGAGATTCCCCCCGTCATTCCCCCAGTGGTTCTCTATCTGGTGGTCTGCACCCCTTCTCGTTTGACGTGAATCGTTAATCGGTATCTGCGGTTCATGTTGCCCTCCCGTCAGCTTGGTCACTCCAGTCCCCGCAGGCAAACCTTTCCGTGCCACTGGCTGTATGGCCGACCCCATTAGTAAGCGATTCCCCTGTCCCTCCCGGACTTGCATCTTCTTTCCTCCGGCCACCCTGATAGGTGTCTTCGTTTTGACTCCTCACTGGTCACTCTCAGCAGCGTTCATAATATGTTCCCGCCTCTTCAACGCGGTTTCCAGGCTTTTTTCCTCTTTGTCCCTCTCGCCTTCTTTCTACCTCCCCCCCCCAGCCCCTCTTATGTATCCACCTATTTTTCTTGCGATCGTCTCTAGGCCGGATCCCCTTTTTTCATCGCTGTACTGTCTAAACCCCTTCCGTTGCCGGTCCCCTTCGCGCCGCCTTGTCCGAAGTTCCGAGTTTGGTTTCTTGCCAAAGAGCTCCCGTGCCACTGTAAATTCGTTTAGACTACATGAAGGCTTTCATAGTTCCCCTTCCCTAAGTGGCCATAATCATGCAGATATTCTATTAGACGAGAGTCCTCTCTACTTTTTTAGTTAAGATTTTTTTACCCTTTTGACGCTCGTTCTTCCCACTCCAACTTCCCGAGCAACCCGATGAGTGCCTGCCTACAAGTTTGTTGCAACAGTTGGAGATTTTCGACCGGTCGTCGTGACCCTACCCTGGGTTGCTGCTGTATCCCCTCCCCTAGTCCAGTGGAGCCCACCCTTTCCTTTTTTTCACTTTTCATGGTTTGTCCTTTTACCGACGGCTTCCTACCGCAAGGATCGCTAAATCTTTCAGTTGACTCTTCTGTTATGCCAGGCGAAAAGCACTCTGAAACCTATGCCCTGAGAGACCCTTGCCCTCTATCTTCCTCCGTCCGGACCATATTAGTTTTCTTCCCATTTAAAATGAATCTGCGGTGAGCATGGTTCTCCGTCAATTTTTTTTCCCAAAATCTCAATCCCGTTGAGAGTGCAATACGACTATCCCGTAAGTTGTTTTAATTCAGTTCATTTCAGCCCACTCCCTTGATGGTGTTTGAGTTGTTCTTGTGCATTCCATGGATGGCTGACCATTGTCGCTTGACCTTTCGGGGTTGTAGAAGATGGCCACCGCACCGACCAAGAACATCCTCTTCTTTCCAACACCCAAGAAGGGCCCAGCATGAAGATGGTACGCTCCTAGTTTTAAAATCTGAGCCGCCTGGACTTTTCCCAGTCAGAAAAAGCACCACGCACGTATGCGGATGTGAACCTGGTTAAGGAAGGTCTCGGATCTCCGCAGTTTTGGTTTTAAGTCGTATCGCCTTGCCGCCTCTCAGCCCAACTTTTCCGCGCAGTTTTTTAGGTCGGCCCCACGTTACATGATCCTGTCAATTCCCCATGTGGGATATTCCTAATAGAATACTTTTATCGCGCTATTCCCTTCAATAGGAGTTTCTCCCGTCTTCTGTTTCCTTCCCTTTGATTTTTTTACGAATCGCGGTATCTGTTGATTGTAAGACTCCCTTCCGATTCTCCCCCTATCCGACGCGAGCTCCGGTCCCCTCCTCCTTCTCTCTAGAGATCTTTTTTTCCCCTCCTTTTTTTTAATGAGATCTCTCCGTCTCTTTATATGTTTTCCCCGGTAGGATGAGACCCCTTGCTGGAAGTATCTCCGGTCTTCCTCCCATTTGAGGACCCGCTCCTGAGTTAAAACATTACTCCTTTCCTTCGCCCCTCAGAGATTAAGGCTCGATTTCTGTCCCCCTTCCTTCGAGTAGGATTCGGTCCCTCGTTTTCCCTGACTCGTCACCATTCAAGGAGCATCGTCCCCCCGTTTTGTTTAATCCCTACCAGATCGAGGCGGAACTTTTCTGGCTTCGCTTCTACCCTTCCGTTTCGACAACCCGGTAGGCTTCCGGGCCCCGGACAAGGGTACCTCGTGGGTCGTCCTCCTCGGGTTTAGGGGGCAGGAGGGGCCAACTTTTTTCGTCTCCGTGACTGTTGGCCGTACCCCCCCCGACTGAATGGGCTCTGCAATTGCTGCGTTTGCGTGTCCATGTCTCTTGGCTGCCCTTTTGAGTATCTCTCCCCTAGACCTGAATTTTAGTGACATGTCAGACCTCTCGGTCCACGCCCCTCAACCAAATCCCTATCTTTTGTATTATCAGTGAAACCAATTCTTTTTTTCTTGGTTATTTTCCCTCTACCTCCTTGTCGGTGAAATTTTTTCAGTATGAGCATTCACATCTAACGGATTATAGAGGCTTAGTCCACCGGAGCCCGTGTACAGCTTTTTTTCGTCTTCGTTAGTTCCATCTAGAGTTCAATTGTGGAATGTGAGTCCTTATTTTGTCTAGCGTGACAAAACTCCTCGGCTCTGCGGGGGAGACCTGGTTGTTACGAGTTTTCTGATGGAGGTCCCAACGTCTCCCCTCTGTCAAAGGAAGAGGACAGGACCCTTGGTGGGTTCACTCTCGTCTGTTTCATTGCACGTCCTTTTGATGTTTTCACGGTTTCCTGTCGGATCCCGGCGTTTGATTGACCTACAGTGCCCATTTTTTCTGAAAAGGCCGCTTTTAGGTCTCTGTTTCGTGGCCCTTCTTTTCCCCAGCGCGCTTCTCTTTCTCTATTATAGCTCCCTGTATTATTGAATCAGCTTACTCCCTGTGTTCTGACCCTTCATGCCTACGGTTTTTCTTAAACGCCCTTCTCTGCTACCCTGCTACGTAAAGTGACCTTATGTGGACAGATTTTTTTTTTCCTGTACTCGAAACTCGGTTCCTCCGCAAGAACACCTTCCACTTGATTTTGTTTGATCAGCCCCTCTTAGGCACAGAATCTTTCCGCTTATTAGAAAAGGCCTTATTTGAGCGATACTGCCCCTTTTTGCGTCGATCCTTTCAGAGATGATCCACTCTCCCTCCAGAAAGAACCACGAGATCTGCTTTTTTTACCTGAGACGATGAGCAGAGATATTGGAGGATTTCCCTTTTTTTACCCCGACTCTTGAGGAGTCATCTAGATATTCAGTGCAGGGAGATCTAGTAGCCCCCCCTTTATCCCATTCAAGAAGTGAAACGGCAAGCGGTGTAGAGTGCTTTTGACGTTCTCATCGCATACTTACACTTCCCGAAGCCGTCTTCCGTCCACTAATACGTTTTAGCTAACATTTATCTTATCCCCCCAGACACCGTGCTCTGAACTGCTGAGAACCCCTTGCCTCGTGAGTTATCCTACCCAGAATGACTGTCTGTTCCATCCCTTCGGGAGTTTCTGCGCTGTGTCTACCCCGATTATGTCGCAGCCTTCCTGAGAACCTGCCCCCTTACCCCTCTTTTCGTCCAGTAGATTTCATTCGCCCTATCACCCCGCGGCATTTTCTTTTCTTCTATTCATGGATACCGGGACTACATGCTTGAGCTCAAACGGTCCCTCCGTCGCCCCTCCCTACCCTTTCTGTATCGTTTTATCTCGGGCCCCAGGCAGTACTTCGTGAGATTATGCGTTTGCCCCGTCATGATTTTTTTAGTTAATGTCCCGGAGTTCTCACCACCCCAAGGGAAGCGCGCTTCGCTCCCAGGCGTCTCTGTGACTATTTTTTTTTTCCCGCAGGAAGCGCTTCTCCCAGGAGCGAACAAGCCCGGGTGGCCCGATCCGTGTATTGTTCAAGTGGTCCTTCAACGCTGACGCCCCTGGGATACTGTCTTGCTCCCTTTTCAACGAAGGTAGCTTGAGTGGGGTGCCAAACTCGTGGGCCCTTGCCCACAGCAGGGGGCCTCAACGACCCGGGTTCGCTAGTCTGAGTCCTCCGTCGGGCCTGGATCTTCACAGCCCCCTTGCACAAGAACTGGCTTGCTGTTTTCGCTTTTTCCTTCTGGATTCAGTAGAGGTTTTTTGGTCGCACGGCGGCTTCCCTTACCAGATTATGGCTTCCTTTCTCCTGCCCCACTATTTTCCCGTATAGGTCGGTTTCTCCCTTTGCGTACGATGAGTTTTTTTTTCTGCTGAACCTTGCTTCTGGATGCACGAGCGCAAGATGTCCCTCGTCCCCCCAAGTTGGTTCTGTGAGTCCCGCTGGCAGCGGTCATTGATGCTGTTGGGCTTTCAGCCCTTTGATCGGCGTTCCCTTCTTTCGATCCCTAATTGAACCCAATCTTTGCCCTTGCCTTTCTCGGCCGCCGCTTGTCCTTTCCCCTCTCTTCCCACGCGCCCCTAACATGGGAAGACTTTTGGGTATGTCCCTCCCGGCTGCGTCCCTTTGCGGCGAGCCAATCCCTCAGCGCGTTATTTTTCCCATCGAAAAAGAGGACCCCTGCGTGACCTCTGATCCAGGTTTTTTGGAGGCCGGCAAGGTCCTTTGGTAGCAGTTAAAGTCTTTTTCGGGGAGAGTACATGTTTGAGGACTCTTTTTGCGATCTTTGTCTGAAGCGGATTCTTTGCTCGACTTTCGGACTCGCGTTAATCTCTCCCTCCTCTGCACCGTCCGTTCTGGTCTTCTTCCCCTCTGGGTTTATCGGCCCAGTGGACGGGGTCCTTTCCTTGTTCTTTAGTTCTCTGATGGTCCATCTTTGCTTTTCAGGGGAAGTCTTGGTCATCCGTGCCTTCTCACCCTGAGTGGCCCTATGCCTGTGCTGTCGTCGACTTTGTTTGCTGGAGTGCCCATAGCGAGCTTTGAGGGCTTCCCTTCCCGGAGTTTGTGCGTTATGGTCCTTTGCCCTTGCGAGTTCCTTTGGTGTGATGTCAAGTTCTGGTTTCATGGAGGTTTCGTTTTTCCCCGGTCTGCCACAGTGCACCGACCCCTTCGATTTTTCTCATCAAGAAAGAACTCTGGCTTTCGATTC
>Ga0179591_1351091_pt1 | contig 21907 bp, 17 predicted proteins | sample CZOMad2_1_08_16f_FD_182891 | JGI IMG/M metagenome (GOLD analysis project Ga0179591, IMG submission 182891) | Vadose zone soil fungal communities from Angelo Coast Range Reserve, California, USA - CZOMad2_1_08_16fungal (PacBio error correction) | ecosystem: Environmental > Terrestrial > Soil >... | reverse complement strand
TCCCCCTTTTTTATTTATTTTGATGTAGTTGAAATAAGTTTCCGAGACCGGAGAGCTTTCTCTGAGCCTTCAAACCCCCCGCCGCATGCCCTTCGGCATCGAGTCTTTTCCCGTGTGCATGCTTGTCGTTCCCGAAACGAATGACCCGTGCACAAGTCGGACCCCCTAGAAGAATTCGAAATCGGCTTTCCCCGACGCCGAGGCTCTGCATTCGGACCGTCCGGGTTGGTGCTGTTCGCCATGGAGCCACAATAGGGAAGCGCCAAAGCCCGGCCGCCGAACGCTTGTACTGCCTCCCCTTTTTAACAGAACGTATCCTTCCATAGCCGGTACACGCGGTTTAGGGGCCAGTGGAGATCGAGGATTCAGTTGATAGGCCCTAAGAAGGTTTTTTTCCCGGCGTAAGACTTCCACGATGGCAGTGCCCTGCCCCGTTATTCAGAAGGCCGGGCCCTTTTAGAGTTTCCTGAGTCTCGAGCCGGCCCGCAGGTACACCCCCTGCAATCATTCAGGGAAAAGACAGCCGTCCTCGGTATGGATTTGGTAGGCGTTGTGGCGGTTTTTTTTATTTTATTCACGCCGCTTCAAAAGGAAAATGAAATGAAAGATCGAGTGTAGAGGTACCAGTTCGAACCCTCGGATGGAAACCCATAGAAGCGCCCCTTTAGCAGCCACGTTTCCCCGTGAAGAGTATAGCTCGTGTTCCCTTCCTTAGAGAGATGATGACGGCGAACGTTTTTTCCCCCCCCCCCCCCCATGTCGCAGAGCTCGAATTGAAAAAGTTTCAAACCTCCCGATAACGCGGACTGTTGGGCGCGCCGTTTTCTCGCGTCGGACTCCTCTCTAGCCTAGTTGTCCGTGGCGTGGTACGCCAGAAGATTCTGAGCATGATACTCCCTATCCCCCCTGTCAGGAGTAGAGGGCTGTGCTTTCCCGGCCTTAACTAGCAACGGGGTTCCCGTCCTCTCACTCCGGTTCTCCCCCCGAGCCCGCGTCTAAACATACCCGCTTCTCTTTTCCATGCCTGGCTCACATCTTGGTGGAAAAATGGTCCCTCAGGGACCTCGACACTATTCTTCGTCGCGCCTCAGCATTCCTAAAGAGTAGGATCTCCAGGTTCGCCAGGCAGCTGGTAGAATCTTCCGATCCTGGCTTCTGTGGCGTGACCCCTTATAAGCCTACCCATTCCCAATTACGCATCCCTCTGTCCCCGTAGAGCAAACACCTTGTCGCTGTCCGACTTCGGTTTAACGCGAGGAATTGGGGTACTCCCGGGCGATAGTGGAATTGAAGACGCGGGTCGACAGTAGGCTACCCGGCGTTCCCTTTTCTCTGTCCTTTTCCCCTTGATATACTTGGCCAGTTTCCCGGCTTCGGGGACCTGTAAACAGTTCACCCGTCATTGCTAATGGAGGACCCGCTATCGAGGAGCCGCTTTTTGGCCAGGTTGGCCCCCGCCCGGTTGCGCATCTCCCCCCATAGTCATCCCTTTGGTGTCGCCCGTGGCGCTCCAAGAAGAGAAGCTCCCCAACGGTCTATTACGCGAACCGGACCTTGCTGCCGCTGCGCCGCCCTTCTCAACTCTACACCCATTCTCCCGGCAGGAAGGACCAGTTGTAGGCATTTGAACAGCAGGAATTGACCAGGCTGAACCCGGTTTCTCCTACCAGAATGTACAACCCCGACTTCATGATTAACAAACCTGACGAGGCAGGGGCGTGCTGATCGGCGCCCCTACCGTCAAGCTGACTCGCCCCCGTTTCAAGTGGTAGAGTGCCTCCTGGCGGCCACTGTTTTTCTTTCTTTGGGGTTAGTGTACTTGTTCATGTTAAGGAGTCCCCCCCTAGAAGCTGCCTATGCCTCGTTGTTCCCCTTATTGTAGGTGTTACCGCTGATCGCTTCCGTTTTTTTTTCTGCCTTTTCCCCCCCCCCCCTTGCCGCGTTTTGGCTCGGTATGCTCACGAACCTTCCCCGACCTCTTGGGTTCAAAAATTCCCCCCCGAAACAAACACCTCGGCCAAGCCTCCCTTGTCTACTAGGTCCTCCTTAAAAAGTTTAATACGAATTATCGGGAGTACCGCTGGCTCCCCGGGGCTCTCTGACTTTAGAAGTGTTTTTGGAAGTTCCCTAAGTGGCTGCGTTTCGCGATCTTTCCTTCAAACCCTGTTGAACACTTTTTCTGCTGGACCTTTCGACTTATAGAGACGAATGCTGGGTTTGGCCCCTCCTGACTTACATAAAGCAAGGACCCCCCAAGGGTTTATATAATCCTTCCCCATACCTCCGTTTTCTGTTTCTCTTCCTCCCCGGCCTGTAGGTCGTTAAGTTTCCGGGCGTTCGTTTTAAGCAAGTGTCCGCTGATAGGCGCTGTGAACGGGAGATTGGAAAGAAGTGGGGTTTCTGTGCGACCAAGCCGATCGTTTCGACCAGGCAGTCAACCGTTCAACCTTTTTTCTCCCAGGCGTCACCTTTTCGTTAGAGAGAAAGCGAAAATCAGGGCTCTCCCTTAAGGGGCTTCTTTGACGAAAATATAGTTTAGAAAAGGGGTGTTTTTTTTTTTTTTGGCCTTCACAAATTTTTTCTACCCACGTTAGACAGAGTGTACCTTTTTTGCTCTTGTGTGGTTGGGTGTTCCCCAATGGGGCCACCAACAGTTACCTTGGCAGCCAGATCCACTGGCAACCGTTTCCACCTTTTTGTTCCCCCTAACGACACGTCCTCGTCATCACCGGCCCGGCAGAACAAATGCGCTCGCCCTCTTCGAGGTCGCCCGCAACGATCTTCCCACTACCCTTCTTCCGCAAAGAGGGCGGTGCAAGTAGGACCCTCACCCAAGTGAAGAAGTAGTGAGCTCTGACGTCTCCGCTCAGTCCCGCCCCGGTTTTTCCTTTCTTAGTTTTTTTCGAGACTGCGAGTCAAGGCCGTAGAGTCAACGTGTTACATGAGCTGGTCCCCATTCCTGACACTGCGCTCTGCCCGTCTTCCTTGCACTTGCGTCCTTTTATGATTTTTTTTTGGGCTAAGGCCTTTTTTTTTCTAAATGGCCTTTTACGTAATAGAAGGGTGTTATCTTCTCTTCGGAGCTCTTTTTACTACCCCCCTGATTTCACTTATGGTGGACTCTGAGATCGGCCCCGCCTTTCCCCCGTTCTTCCCTCTTAAAGTCTATAACCCGGAGCACGATGTGCTGTGTATGACAGGGTCCCATATGCCTTTGCCCTAAAAAGTTGAGAGTCTTCCATTTGCGCCCCCATTCAGAGAATCATACTGGATAGGGCCTCTGATCGACCTCGCTTACCGGTCTGCACCTGATTTCGAGCCTGCGAGAGAAAACCAATTCCGCAGTAGGCGGGCCCGGAAAATGGTCGGCCAGCGCATTCCGATGTTCTCTCTCGGCTCTCTGGTCAGTCTGGACTCCCTGTCACGGAGGTAGACGGGGAAGATACGCAACCCCCCCTAAGCCCGATGGACCAATTTCTTCCAGCGTGGTCTCCTTCCCCGTTGCGCTCGCCCAGCGTGTATTCATCGCGTATTCGCTCCGCTCCTCGGTAAAACTTGTACTTATGAGTAAAATTTCCAAAGCTAAAATTTTGGAAGTATTAAACTTGAAAGAATTAACCTTTTATAGTTCCTGTGCTTCGGCCGTCTTTTCTTGTCGATCAACTTATTTCTTGCTGATTGAAGAACCTTTTCTATCCCTCGCGCCCGGGATCCCCGTACAAGCTTGTCCTAAAATTGAAGGTTATAGCGGCCATCAGACTAATCTCCATCTCGGCTTCTATTTGAGGTTCTCACGACCCTCCCACTGCTGATTTTTTTTCTGCCGTTCTAGAGACCATGTCCCAGCTCGCGACCTTCAACCGTTCATTGATGGTAATTTCAGGTTCTCTGAGAGAGGGTGTTAACCAAAGTCGCCCCCCGTCCGCACTTCCTCCCGAGATGTCCCTTGGTTATGCGAAAAATGGTTTTTCTAACCTTGGTACTGGTTCTCGTTGACCCTCGGCAGCCTACCCAGGACACCAGCGATTGAAGGTCGTGGTGCCTGTTTGCCTTGTTTCGCAGCGGATTAACTTAATAAAGCGAAACACCTTCCCCCTTGGCCACTCTAAACCCTCCGGAGAGGAGGAGGTCAAGGGTGATCGGCTCTTTGTCTCTCCCGTGGTCAAATTTTTTCCCGGCCAGAGATAGCCGTCAATTACTTCCTGCGCGAGAATGGAACGGTGGAAATCACCCTAGATGAATCGAAGTCACCGTCGCTTCCGCCGCTAATCGGTCATACTCCTCCTTAGAGACCTTCCAGCCACTACGAGATGTTTATTGAGTAATCTTTGTTGAAGACCTGCTTTTCCTTTTTCTTGGCACCCTGACTCCTAACTCTTAGTAGGGGACTGGCTTGTTGATGCTCATTATAATTTGAATAATACTACCACCCCGCCGACACCCAATTCTTACTGTTTGCCTTATCGGCTCGGTCCCAGGCGACAGATATTCTCGTCGGGCAGGGTACCCTTTCAGAATGGCTTTGCAGTTCCGCCAGAAGGGCAAGGTAATGTACGACGGAGATCCGAACGAAGCGCCTTTTCGTTTTCTCCTTAGCCTATTTAGCAAGGTTTATAGTTTCGAAGAGGCTTAAATTCATCAAAGTGGCGCTAATCCTGCTGTCTCGGCTCAGGCTCCTTGCCCCCCTTCATCTAAACCCTTCTATGCTTTGCAGGGTGCTGCTACATCCTCATTGGGAAGAAGGTCAAGGACCTTTCCTTCTTTTTTTTCCATAACATCGCCCCGGAACTATTATCCAATAGTTGGGAACATCTTTCCCTAACGACTGATGGATTCCGGAGGACTCCTCCCGCGTTGTTCCTTCTCGTTTCCCTCGTTTTCCCTTCTCGGAGCATGTATCGTGAACGATTGGTTCCTAGAACCCGACGGAAGGGCAGAGTACCCGACCCTGAGTCGCAGACTCAGCCGACGCAACTTCTCGGCCAAAACGAGTCCTCTAGACGTGAACTCTCCGGCTACCGGCTTCCTTCGCATTGTAAACGGTCCGTGTATCCTAGCTTTTCTGCCGCTGGACTTATGACATCCGCGTTCAAACCGCGCCACTCTCAGCTTTAGAGGACCGCTAATTTGGTTAAGAAAATCGCCTTCTGCGCGAGTTGGAGGGGCCCTTCCCGTGGGCGCGGGCTTTGTCCTCTTGCTTTGGGGGCCATTGTTCCCCCCCTTTTCGTAAGATAGGAGAGATAGTTCAGCCGGGCCCCGTCCTCTTCCACAGCCGAAAACCTTCCGCACAGCCCAGACTCCTATAGCTTCTCACAAACTATGCAAGTAGCTTAACACATACGGAGGTACCAATAACAGGAACCCGGTATCGAGTAGTGTTAGCCAGACCCTTCTAGACGACGAACCGGACCTCCCCACTTGCGATCCCCCAGAATGTCGAATCCAACTTACTCATCGCCCCCCCTTGATTCTCAGAAGAATTACACTTGGTCTTTTTGGACTTCGGCAAGGGTTCCTTGAGGCATTTCTTTCTTTCTTTTTTTAATCTGAGTCCGGGTGCGTCCAGTCCTCCCCTCCAACCCCCCTGTAAACGCATTCGAGGTACGGTGCTCCCCAGCTTTTTAACCGTTTTAATTTTTTTGTCCATCTCAAGTTCGCACGCCGCCTCCCCCCCCGCACACGAAAGGGTAGCTCCCTACACGTCTCCGGCGGTTTACCTCTGGGACGGTTCAGTGACACTGTTCGGGCCGCTAAGGTCCCCGGCGGAAGCGTATGGTGTACTCACTCCCCCGGTTTCTTTTTTCGTCGTACGACCGTGAAGATCTTCTGTCCGGCGGAAAGCCTGGACGAGTGAGGGGTAGGCATGCGCACGCCTCGTCATCCTCGGCGCCTCAGGTCCCGGTGGCGCCCCCCGCCTCTACACCAAAGACTTTACAGGTGTTCGTCTACGGGTTACTGGCCTACAACCTCCCCTGATTGCTGGCGTGATGTAAAAAGGACCGTGTACGGGCCTCTTTACGGCCCGCACGATGAAGGTGACCACCTGCTTGTTTTTCCCATTCCCCGTGCCTTTCCACTCCTCCTCGACGGACATGTGCGTTGGCGACCTAGCATTTGCGTATTATGTCAGGTGCACTCCCCTGTTCGCTTTCACGGACCCCGACAGCTTGCCCCGGTCTAGCGGCCGAGTGGTCTCGGAGGAAGAGGAAAAGTTTTTTTTCCGGAGTGCTGCGATTACAAGTGAACTTTTGGTGTCGGCACCCCGAGGTCCCAACCACTCGGCTTTCCAACGTACAGCAATGCCCCTGGTGTTTCACTTCTCTACGACTTGGAAAGTCCCAGGTAGCGATTCAGAGGCTTAAGCGTACTGTCTGTCCTTTTTTTGGCCCTATGGTCCCCCCTTTTCTGAGTTATGTGACCTACCCGTAATGGATCGGCTTCGGAAAGAGTGAGGTTGTGGACCAGGGTGAACTCTTCCGGGCGCCCCTGCACTCCTCCCCCACAAGGAGGACCAAATCGCTCTCCTGACTTGACCGGATCTACTTTAATACCTATTGTTGTTAGGAGAGACCTTTTGGTTTCCGTGCTTTTTTACGGAAGTTCCCGCTTGCCCGTTTTTGTTTTAGGTCTGGGCGTAGGGCCGAATTTGCCCCCTTTTTGCCCCCCCTCCCAAGAGTTCTAACAGAGACAGTTTCCCGTTTTGAAAGCCCAAAGAAATACCCCGGGGTACTCGTCCCCCCCACTGTGTTCCGTCAATTCAGGAAGAACAAGTAGATAGGGACCGCCTTTCAGGAAGCGTAGCCTTAGTTGAAGCCGTCTCACCAAAACTCATATCGTGTTCCGGTATGCTTGCCGATTCAGGAGTTGACAATAGTTGTTGCCAGCCCACAGCGCCCTTACGGGTTCTACTCGCCCAAAGGTACTCTCCCGCTTTCGACAAGCATCTAGAGGATACTCTTAGGTAGTACGTGAATTTAACCTTAGTCCTTGACTTTCACGCCCAGGACTTAATCCCGGTGTAGCTTGTAGTTATGTCATAGTGACGCCGTCCCCCCACAGCGCAGCATGGTCCCGACCACTGAGGGAGACTTTGTGAAGGACCCAGCTACCGGCAAACGTTCAGGTTGACGATCCGACCCCAGCATGTCGTCTTTGACTGAGCAGCCCGGAGACCAGAACTCGTGGAGGTATTAATTGAAAGCCATCCTCGGGACTGCTCCTTTTCGATGACCCGATTGACGCAAGAACATATCGTGTAAATTCTTGGTTCCGGTCTGTAACTACTGAAAGAAGGGTCGACAGTACTCGAACGTTGTTTCCCAACATTTTCGGTTTTACAAAATGAGCGAATATTACGGTCTTGACCTTGCCCCTTAGGTTCTTCGGAACCTAGGCATACCGTAAGCGAGTATTAAGAAGGACGTCTTGGATCGTGATTAGAAGGAGACTTCTTACAGAGGGGGAGACTCAGGCCGAACCCACCTGATTTTTTCCCCACAGAACAGACGTAAAGGTAATGTCCGTACCAGAAGATCTCCTCTGGGGGGGAAATTGTGGCACGTTTTGTGTGGCTTTGGACCCTTCCCACCCTTTCCACGTCAAGAGAGACATCTGAATTATGAAGATCGACGGCCACCCCCGCCGGTTCCTCAGTACCAAGGCAAAATTCCCCGGAATTGCCGTTACTGGGCAGATTTCGAGTTCCATGGCCATCCTGTGCTAGGCTTCGGCGTTTATTAAGCAGAAGGTGAGAGAAAAAACACCGCCGCGTCGCTCTGTTATTTTCCATCCTCGTCTTTGGGAACGGTACTCCCCTGGAAGAGGTGTGAGACTCGAACTTCGCAGGTCGTATGGATAGAAGCGACGGTATTGCTAAAGAGGCCGGGCCGCACCTTATCCTCCGTCTTCTTTAAGCGAGCCTCCCTTTTGACCCCCCAGAGGCCAACACAGTTTTAAAGACCGCGTAACCCACCCGGGCAGACCAAGCTTTACCGTCAACTCTGCTTCTGACGGGAGAGAAGGACGTGATAACCAACCTTACCTTCCTATTAAAGAGCTTCTTAGTTGCGTTTCCCGTCCTTTGTGTGAATCCTTGAACCAAGCGGAGAACTTTGAAAGGCAGGGTAAAACTTTTGCCTCCAGTACGCTCAGTAAGACTTACTTAGGGTAAAAGTCGATCAAGACCCACGGTGAAGCTAATTGTGTACCTTAGATTCTCACCGGCTTATAACGTCTTCTGATCGGCTCTTGAAAAGGAAAGTGATTTTCTCGAGCCCCACACTAGGGCCCACCCCTTCTTTTTAGTTGCTCCCTTTTCCTCAGCGCGAGCCTGCACCAAAACTCAGGAACACCGCTGGATTTTTTTTCTACTCCTTCCACCTGTGGCGTATTTCCTGGGCAACCACGATTTCGGGTTGGGAGATGGTGTTTGCTAGAGAGTCGCCTTCATGTCCTTAGTCAGCCCCCCACTCATGGCTTAGGGGAGATGGAGGACATTGCGACGCGCCTTCCCCAGCGCGAAGTCCGGGGTAGGCTGAGATTTCCATTGATTCCGCACGAGCTGACCGAGCGCGTGACCTCCTTTCGCTACTACAGGAACGGAAGTTCTTCCTTGATAGAGTAGGATACAGCGCTGGAAAGGAGATGCTCCGATGCCGAATCCCACGCAGACGAACTTTGCCGAACATCGACAGAATCGAGAAGATATTAAGGAAGAGAGTTCGCATTGCTTTTTATGGAAGGTTGTTTGATGGTGGCTGTTCGGAGACATTTGACAGCGCACCATCCCTTAAAAGAACGTTTGTGGCCTTTTATCGGTTTACCCCAAGTTATGGCCCCACGTTCAATCCCAAAGGGAGGTGTATTTTCAAGTCAGAGTGTCTTCTGCTACAGAAAGCCTCACCTTTTTTTCCAGAACTTGTGAAGTCCAGGAAGGCCACCGCATATGGAAATCCATTGCCGGGATTTTCTTCCGGGAAGGTTTTCTTCAGAGAGATTTCGACCCGGTCTCGTTCAAAATGACAACTTGCCGATCAGCACTTTCCATTAAGCGCAAATGTTATTGTTTTATATTTTCATTCACCACACTCTCATTTGTTGGAGGACCGTACGGAAGTTGTCCCGCCCTTCACCCGGACCCCCCCAAGTCCAGACCCGACCAGATCAGCATTGGACCCCGGCTAGAGTCCCCGACGAGGAGTTCCCCCTTTGGCCCCCAGCGACCAGTTTTGTGAGCATCCCTGTGAGGTCGCTCGTAGAGCGTTTTCCCCCCCTTTTGGATTGAGGAAGGAGCCGTTTGAAAACAGTCGCGTCTCGCTCGCCCGAAGCCGTCCCCACGCCGCCCTCCTTCAGTTTTAGAAGGATATCTGAGTAGTCTCCGAAAGAGCAGAGCATTTGGATTCTGTAGTGATCACGTCCACGTAGAAGCTTGCTGGTTGATCATTATTTCTTGAGACAGTTGATTTGCGTAGAAGGGGGTTCTCTTTATTCGGGCCACGGACCCCGGGCCCCGTTGGTAGGTAGTCGCCTTCATACCTCCACGATCGCTCCGGACTGGAAGTAACTATCCTCCTTTACTTCTGCCCCCCCTTTGCCTTTCCATGCTATTGCAAATGGGGACTTGGTAAAAAGTTTGCCCCTTGTCCGCGCTAGACCTCGCTTGATTCAAAATTTCGCTCACGTTGTACGCGTTGCGACAACTGGGCCTGTGTCGGCGGAGTCGATTCCCCCTTTACCGCCCTTTTTCGACCACTTCCCCCCGAAATACCGACACTGATGAGCGCAACACCTGAGAGGTTTTTTTTTTTTTCGGGACCTCCAGTTCCTTTGGCCCGCACCGACGGCTCTTCCTTTTTTTGGTCTAGAAGGAGCATTTTGCATGAAGTACTACCCCCCCCCCCCCCCCCCGGTAGATAAGTGAGCGGAACGCCCGGATGCTTCTTCTTGTTTCCCCTGGATCTAGGGTCCAGCGGGAAACAGGATAGTTGACCTGGCAACCCAAAACCCCTCGTTTCCTGAGACGCGCGTTCTTTTGTCTCAGAGTCCGGAGTCCATGTTGGGGAAATAAGTTCGCAGAGAAACATGCATCTTATTAATAACTGAGGGTTTTCAAAACTCCGGGCGCGACAGCCCCTGACTCGTCCCCCCCTGCCTGAGCCGCTCCCTTCCTCATGGAGTACGGCGAAGCCATCCTGACATGACTTCCCTTGCAGTAACCGTGAAGAAGGTCAGTGACCCTTCGCCCATTCTTTCTGGGTTTTTTTTTCCCCAAAGGTAAACCAACTGACCCTCCTCCTTGTAACAAAAAATTGCATCTCACAGGGGTTTTCTTCTTTTTTTTGTCAAGCTCTACGACTCGGAGTTGAAAAGTTGTAATCGGGAAGGGCCAGGCCCCCATGATGGTGGGACAAGGAAGGGATCGGGCATGGTGTACTTGGCGACGGCGCTTACGTCGGCCCTTTTCTTCCCGTGCATTTGCATTGACTGTGACCGTCCCTTGAGAGAGGTTATTCGGGTTTTACACCCCCCCAATTTGCGTTCTTTGTCCTCCCCCCTGGTAGTGTCTGTACCTGTCTCCCTAGTCGGTTAGGTTTTCAACAATGCCCCCCCCAAAAGAGATCCCCGTGAGAATATTTCATCCTAAACGCCCGTGGCATACCTCTCCTTTTCCATCCGGGTTGAACAGATTGTATCTCAGCCTCTACCGTCTAGGGCTGTACCCCCTTTCCCCTTTCAGTTTGAAAATGGTCTCATTACGGGATGGAGCACCGGTGGGAACACCCGCTTTTGACCCCCGGTGGCCCCCTCCCGCTCCCATCTAGTGCTCGCCGCTTACGCCCTTGCTGCGGGTCCCCGTTCAATGGCAAGGTACAACCCCTCCCCTTTACTCTCTTCCCCCTTTCATGTGTTGTTTGAGAGAGAAACCTTTTTTTTTGTTCTGGCCATGTCCGTGGCGTTGCGGTTTCCCCGCCAGCGCGTACGCTGATAGCCAGTAGTGACAAGGGAGACAGACTAAAGAGGTGTTACCCACCGGTGAGAAAGCCACGATCGCTCCCCCCAGGTTTCCACTCCTAAGCACCAGGGCTTATTAACCGCGACGGTTCTCCTTCTTCGATCCGGCCCCGCGAAATCCCCCCTTGGAAGAAGTTATTGACATTTGGGCGTTATAAGACGTCTTCTGACCCTTCTTTCCCGCTGAGGCTTGGCAGCGTTTGGGGTGCCATGGGGACCTCACCGCCTAGGTGGCCTTTTCTTTTGAGCCCGAGCCAGTTGAACCCTGCAAATTTGGACCCTTTCCTTGCCACAGACACCCACCCACCCAAAACCTAATAGATACTTTTTCGTTCACGGCCTTTCGGAACCCATGCGACTGAGCTCGTCCTTTAGGGAAGTCGTAACCTACTATTTCCTCAAGAAACACTTCCGTTTTTAAGGATTTGGCAGTCTTTTACCACGCATCCCGCCTATTCTTCGCGCTTGCGTCGACGAAATACGTCGTTGTGGGGGGCCTCTCATTGATGAAGTCCCAGTTTGTACGGTACTTTCCACCGGTCATTCTTAGATGGTCACTCTTCATGGCCTGCTCCCAGGCCTGAACTTTTCTTAATGATGTGGTGAGGGATCGGGGCTGCCGTCCAGCGTTCTCCCCTTATCCGATTTTATTTCTCGGAACGGTTTTTTCAGAGGATTTTCGATCGTGGTACTAACACCTCTGATTCTAATTTTTCCGCTTTCCCTGGAAGCTTTCACGTAAACTCACTCTGAGCTCACCTCTAGTTCCTTCCCCGGGAGTCTCTGGCAACGACTGTTGTAACATTAAGTTCACGCATTGAAAAGGAGAGAGAAAGTTGCGCCCCTCCTAATTCATATGGATATTGCCATTACCCCGGAGGCATGAACGATCGCGCATCTCGCGACCCCCCCCCATTAATAGAAGTAGGGTTGGCCGATGTTCTTTCAGTCCCATGAGCGTAAGATTTGATCTCGATCCTGGGTCGTAAAGTATGGCGTCCTTTTTTTTTCTCGTTTGAATCTCGGTATACTTTTTTTTCCCTACACATCAGGCCCCAGATAGGGAATTTTTCAAAGAGTGGTGAGCCTCCAAGTTGAGCGAATTCTTGAATAGACCGAATCCATTTCCTCGGACCGTGTCTGCCTTTTTCCTGTTAATTTTCCATACCCTCCGGGGAAGTTTCTTCCGCATTTTTTGAAATTACCATTAGGGATATTTCCCCCCTGTCTAAGCTGTGAGAGTCTTTCTTACAGAGGCGTGCTTTTCCGACCTCCGTGTGTCCCTTTGCCGTGAAGAAATCCCTTCCAGGATTGAGCCCTTTTTTCGTAGCGTTCTATAATTCTTCCAGAACGTTTCTTAAATGGAGGTGACCGACACCTCAAAATGCTGCTGATCTTGTCTTTCCCCCCTCCTATCCCGGCCTCCCGAGGACCTAGTTCCCGGTGTAAAAGTGATTTCGGCAGCCGCCCTGCAGAGTGTGGTGTACCAACTTCGCTTCCTTTTCTATACGCAGGGGCTCAGTCCTTATCCGCACCCGGATTCTCAAAGGTCTTTCTTTCGTTGCCCCCCCGCTCTGGCCCCGCCCCCGATGATCTTCAACATTAGAGTCGTTCGAGTGTGGTTATGTTGTCCAGGAGTTTGCAACTTCCCTTCCCGCAAACAACTCCTAGTGGCCGACTATCCCCCCACTCCTTGCAGGCGTGTTTTAGGGTCAGGAAGACTTTGCTCCCCCCAAGTGGTACGCTGGAATAGATAGAACCTCCAATGAAAGGCCGTCCCAGTCGACGTTAATGATTTTTCTCGAAGTCTTTATGCCTTCGCCTTCCCTTTTCTCTCCGTCTGACCCGCGATAGATAAACTTCACCCTCCCCGCAGCGGATATCCCGGTGGAGTATAAGTCTGTTTTTCCTGTTACCGGGTCCCAGACCGCCAGATTTTCGGCTTGTCTGGGTGTTCTATTAATGCTCAGGTGAGAATACTCCCTCCCCCCCTGACCCCCCAACCCCCCCCCTTCCCCTAATAAGTGTAGTTGAAATTTTCCCAGCGAGGACATCCGTTTCATACGGTCGGCTTTTTTTTTACCGGCTCCTCCTTCTTGATTCCCTAGATTGGAGAAGGATAACGGTCCTTTACGCTCCAGACGGTTCTCAGGCAGTATATTAGCAGCGCTCGTCTACTCCGACTTATAGGCTGGGCTTCAGAGCCCAAGACAAGACCCCACAGTGGGTTACAACCGCCTTGTTCCCTTCGGATAGGAGAGTGATATTCATCTCCCCCTCCCCCCTACCCCTTTGACGATAGTGGGAGGTGTTATGCCACCTCCAGCTTGGACGCCCGTCCAGGATACCTAGTCACATAAACCTTTCTACTGCCCCCCGTCACTGCACGTGGTGACATTCGCGGCGCACGCTTTGCTGGACCCCGGATCCCCAAGTTTTTGTATGAGTTTTTGGCGCCTCTCGATGCTGCTCCCCCCTTACGTAACCTGACTCCCGCGGTGGGGAGTCTCCACCGCCGACGGGCCGCTCAATCACCTACGGTTGATCCATTTGAGACTGACTTTCACAGGATTGAACGACGTGCTTCGACTTTACCCCCTCCCCCGGAAGACATTGATTAACGACCCCTTTCCCAAGCGGATGGAAAAGAGTCTCTGCTCGCCTCCTTTTTCCGCTAACCCCTTAAGGGACCCCCGCAAGCCCAGAATTCATTAGACGACGAAAGAAGAATGTTGGCCTCACCCCCTCACCCGTATTTCTTAGGAAGACTCCCGAGCGTGATTCTCTCGAGGCGCGGAGTGGCTCCCCGGGTCATCCGGAAACAGCGCTTCTGCGGAAACTCCGTGAGACTCTTCCTCTCTCTCCAACATATTTCCCTCTTCCGCTCCCGCCTCCAACCACCTCACAACTCCCTTTCCTCCCTTCCTTTTATCCCACGCACTACTTACTCCCCCCTCCTCTTTAACCTCTTCCTCCCATTCCACTTTTCCCCCACCCCGCTATCTTCCCCCCTTCCCTCAAACTCCCTCCCCTTCCCCTTTCACCATCCCCCCTCTCCATTTCTCCCTCTTCTATTCTCCTTCATTTCCGACCCCCCCCCCCCGCACTCCCCCCGCAATTCCTGCACCCCCCACGCCGCCCCCCTCGCCACAGCCCCTTCCCACCATTCCCTTCCTTCTTCCCACTAACCCTTCTCTTCCCATCCTCGCTTTGCCCTCCACCAGACCCCCCCCACCCCCTTTCTCACCTTTTCCCCCCCCCCCCCTTGCTATCCCTCTTCCCCCATACTCCACCCCCCTTCCTTTCCTTCCCTCACCCGCCCCCCCCCCACGACAATCCCAATTCACCCTCCCTCCACCCTTCCCGGCTCCCTCACTTCCCCTCCTCATTCCACGCTCCTTCCCTCCCAACCCCCCCCCTCCACCCCACCCCCCCCCCTCATTGGTCACCCACCCCTTCTTTCTCCTCTTTTCCCCCCCCCCCCCCCAACACTCTTTCACCCTATCCTTCACACTTCCCTTCACCCCCCTTCTCCACCATATTACTTTCCTTCTCCTTACCCCCCCCCCACCTCTCCCTCACTCATCATTCATACCATCCCCCCCCCTCCTCCATAACCCCACCCCCCTTTCTTTTTCGCCCCCACCCCACCCTCCACCCCCCCCCTGAACACGGACGTGACCAGAGCGACAACTGACCCAGGAACATTTGTCCCGTTGCCTTTCCATTTGAAATCCCCTTATCGTCAGAAAGCACGAACTGCTCTGCGCTACCCCCCCGATGATATGAACCCCTACTTTTCAAGAAAGATTTTTAGCTAAACTCCCCGTAAACTTCTGGAGTTGTTTTTTTCCCTACCTGAGTAGAAAGAAAACCATTCCAGCTCCTCCCCGAGCCTCTTCAGCCTTTGTAGTCTTGAGATAGAGTACCAATTTTGTTCCCTCGGAAGACATTTTATAGGGGTCTTCTGGGAATTAGACCACAGGTGCCTTCTGATCGTCCCTTGGAGTCTTGGATCTGCCTGGACTCTGGACGGGGTCGAAGGACAGAAATCGACCCATGTCATCAAGCACGAGATGACCCCGGTCAGGACAGGGATCCCACCGGGGACTTTCGTAGTAGTTTTAGAAAGTCAAGACGGCGACACCGTAAAAGTGAGATTTATCACTTACCAAGTGAAGGAGGACGCCCCTTCCTTGAAGTTCGGGCCAGTTCTCCCGTAAGGTAACTTTAAGGTTTCCAGACGTAATATCTTGTTTTTCGAATTTGGTGACCGTAGATCCTTACGTTCCCTACCATGATTTCTGGATGTAAAGAACCTCAACCGAGTGGACCGTTGTTGTGGCGTACAGAAACATTTCTAATCACAAAATAAAGAGGCCGGTCTCCTTTTCTCATAATCCTCACAGAAGTTGAAAGGGAGGCTCGGGAGCCCCCACGCCAAGCAACCTGCTGGGCCAGCTATCGGAACCCGGCCACCGAGGTCTCCCATGCGCCTCCCTCTGGAATCAGAACCCGTTTACACGTTCGGTCCCCCCGTGATCCACATCTCGGAGAGGTTTGGCCAGCGCCTCTGTTTGAGCGAGGGAACCGGAGCCCTCTACGGGCTTCGGGCTTCCGCCGCCCGTTCGTCCGCTGTTCTGGAACCCGTCTCCCCGAATCCCCGCATCTTGCCGACTTTGCTCTGGAGAGTCGCTGGTCTTCCTGATACAAGGGGCGGTGATGCCCCTTTCCCGAAATCAACCGGGCCTGTCCCCCCTCTTTGTTCCCCTTCCGGTAAAATCCCTGAAAGTCGCCCGCATAAATTTCAGCCCCTCTAGGCTAATGGGGTTCTTCTTCTCTCCCCTCTTCTGACTATTCCCTTGTCGAAGTTATCAGACAGGCTTCCTTCCGTGGGAGATTTAAACACTCTTTTGGGGCGGCTAGGAGTAAGGGATGGCGACGCCACCGTTGCTTTTTTTCCCCCCTTTTTCCCCTTTCTGCCAATCAACTAAGACAACCGGGCGGAAAAACTAAAGAGATAAGCAGTACAAAGATATCCCATTTTTAATAATAATAAGTTTGTTTTCTTTCTCTCATATCCCTTTTTTCGCTCCTTCCACTGACGGCTTTTCTTGCTTTGTTTAGAAAGGCGTTTTTCTCGTGCGGGAGAAAAGGGAAGAGTTAAACCTTCCACCCCCCCCCCCACTCTTGCAGATTTTTCCCCATAAATGACCTTGAAAGCAGTCCAATCAAGGATGAACACAAAGGAATGAAGGAACATACGGATTGCCTTCCCGTTTCTCCTATTTGCAGAAAAGGGAAGAAGGGACTGAGGGTTCCGAGGCACTTCTTTGATGGTCCGTAGAAAATCCTTTGTCCCCCGTTTCCCGCCGTCCGTTATTTCCGGTGCTGCAGGAGTTGGAACCTCGTTGTGACCGCCCCACCCCCGCGCCCCGGTGGGAGGCTTAGCACAACGCCCCCATGGTAATAGCCTCCAGCCTCCACCCCCTTCCGCCTCTCCCCGGATATGAGGATAATTCCCTTTCCCAGAAGTCCTTTGCCACCGCCACCCCTGTCCTTTCTCCCCCTCAGAGAGAGCTCTGAACCAGTCGCCTCACCCCCACAGGAGAATTTTTCATGTCCCCTTCGCGAGGTCAGAAAACCGGCCGGAACCTGGTTACTTGGAGTTTTACTCCGAACAGTCATCGAGGTTTGGAGACACGAGCAGAAAAATTGTCGTTCACACCCCCTGCACCTTTTTCTATGTAGTCTTTTAGGATAAAGACCGTAAAACGTGAGAGAAGTGAAATATGGATCTTTCTCCCCGCGTTTAAGGACTCGTCGAAAGGAAGAACAGATCCCCCCTTTTCCCGACGTAAGGCGAGTCACGTCTTGCAGGCTGGATAGTAACGCATCCTGTTAACACTTTCTTTCTACCCAAGATAAGTCTCAGGCTATACCGTGAGCCAGCTATGCTTCAAGGTCACATCTTTCTTTTACTCCCTGAAGTGACGGGAGGGGAGCCCAGGGTGGTGATCGGGGAGCCTTCGGCGAAAGAAAAGACCTAAGTCCCGGTAGCTTGAAGTCGTAAACTATAGATTTCGTCTTTTCCTCTTTGCTTTTGATGAAGCCCGTCCACGTAGCTCGAAAAACCGAATATTCCGCTCTCCTTGAAAATTGATAATGCACTTAGTTTCCCAATGCACAAAGCAGACGAGGTCTCCTCTCCCCGAAGGGAGACCGGACGCGTCGCCCAATTACGTGATGAATCTATCGATTTTTCTCTTCCTTATTTCCCCAAGGTTTCGACAACACCAGAATAGATTTACTGTTCACCCCGAAGACTGCGAGTGCAAACTCTCAGACTTTGCCTCTTGTGGTACTAAGAAGACCCACCAGCAGAGAACGCAAGGTTTCATGTAGAAGTCGTTTCGGCCCATTAGACATCGGTAAGGAGGTCAAATTCTCGCCGTGTCCGTCTCTTACACTTAGGTTTCCCACAACTTCAAGAATCGACACCAAAGAATTGAGAATCTCGTTCCCCCTTTCAAAAAATTCCTCAATTGCTCAGGAGAGTCCCCCGCACCCAAGTTGACCCCCCGGTCCCTATCCCTCTTTCCAACTTTCGTTATAGTGACGCAGGTTGGTAAGGTGGACATCGAGCCTGTTCCCTCGGGCCAAGAATCTCTTCCGCCGGCCTGTTTAACCAGATTGCTGCCATCCGTTCTTTCCGTCAGTGGGCCCAGTAGAGTGACCGGATACAGGTGCTATTAAGGTGGAAACCTCGGTTCTATCTTCAAGTCTCTCCAGGGTTAGGTTATTTTATCCCCAGATTAAAGTACTTTTGCCGGTTCTCTGAAACATTAGTTGACTCTCCCGTTTTCTCCCTTCGAAGGACCCTCACGAGCCGGAAACTTCGACCCCCAAAGATCTCCCCTTTTAAGAAGAAAGATCTGGACCCCTTTTTCCCGCCCAATCAAAAAAGCTTCTCTCAAAGCTGGCCGAATATTTGTCTCTTCTCTGAGGTCTTGGGATTAAGGGTTATGCCGCATGACCCCAAGAAGAGAATTATCTTTATAGGCTATGTAAGTGCAGAATCCCGAAATAGAGGATGTGACGTCCCCCTCCAGGTTCCTGATTGGCGGGGCATTCTGTTCCCCCTCACTTTTCAAAGAACCAGGGCCTAGCTCCGCGACGGACGCTTCGAAGACCCCCCCCAGGACTTTTGACGTCTGCTAGGTCGTACAGTTTATCCGGCGAACGATCTGTCACCCCCCTCCCCACGCATTTTCCTGCCCCCTTTACCGGCGTCCGTTCTTCACAAGCCCCATCGCTTCCGGACGCCCCTGCTCTTCCTGGGACTCCGTTTGTATTGGTGGCTTCGAGTAGTCTCCCATGACTGGCATTTGCGCACGAAATTCCCCCCTGACCCTCTGGATGCGCCTGTTTTTTCAAACAAACCTAGGAAAACTTCGGCCGGCGCGGCGGTTGGCCTTTTGATCGAGGATAGAAACGTCATCCTCTTTCCCTTTGAAGACAGGTTAGGCGTTCAGGCAGCGTCACCGCCTGGTCCCGCCACTGCATCCCCAGCAAGCGAAGGGAAGGTTTCATGGTCGATTTTGCGAGAAGCACGAGGGTCGGGCCATGCCGCACCCTAGCCGATAAGAAGTTTCGTACCCAGCCGGCCGCTCCTTTAGGGTCTGCGATTTGTTAGGCAACTCGTCGTCGGACCCGCCTTCCCTCCCGCCTCCAGGCAACAAGAAGACCCGCGATAGACTGGTTTCGACCGCTTCTCTTCCCTTCTGGGAAACCTTCGAGCACTGGAGCTCCTTTTTGCCCCCGGCCGGCCGAGTCGCCGGGGGTCGGATACGATGCGGCAGGAGAAGGTGAACACCATGCGCTCCCCCGAGATCGCGAAGCGGTGACACCGGCAGACGCAGGACCGTCTCGTTTGCGCTCCCCTGCGATCGAGTCCTGAAGAAGACTTCAGCCAGTCTGGCTTTTTTGCCCCCGTTTTTCACTATTCCCTAGCTGGAAGTTATGATCCCCGTCTTCACCTGCGTCCTGGAGTATTTCATGGGATGGTTCTTTCGCGGCCACGTCTGATTTTGGGGGCTCACCGTGCCCTCCTTCTTACCTCCCCGCTAGACTCGATCGGTAGTCCAAGGAAACCAAGATTAATTTCCCCTTCAGTCCCTAGATTGTTATTGGAAATTGGATGGTCTCCAAACGTCTCCAGGCCCTCTTTTTCCCTACGAGAGTTTGTTCATTAGCCCATTGTCCTGGCGACCTTTCTACGTTTTTTTCCAGAGGGAGAGGGCGATCTCCGTAGGACCCCTTACTCGCGACCATTCCTCCTCCTGGATTTTCCCTTCGAGTCTAACTCTTCGCTCTTGTAAGTGACAGTCAGGGTCCACCACGACCCCTTTTGTCTCCGCGACGATTAGTTCCCTCCGCCTCCCGGAGATAAGGAGACCAGATGCTTCGGAGATTCGCCAATCTCCTATTTAGCCGGTTCCCGAGTTCCCCTTCCTTGGCTCTTCATTCACAGCACAGAAAGGTTTAGATCTTACTGGTCAGGGAGTTCCGTCCTGGACCTGTACTGCTTTCCCTCCTAGTCCCTCCCCCCTTTGATCACCCGATGGTGTCCAACATAGAGCCCCCAAAGCAATCGCATCCCCCACCTTCTGGTCCTCTAACCTATCCCTTTTCAGTACGACCAACCGACTCACACGCAAAGTTGCCCGTTCCGGAAGGTTTTCCCGTCTGACCTCGTATTCCCATCTCCTTCCTACCGGGGCCCTTACCTGTACAACTTTTTCCCCAGCCGCCACATGAAAGAAGGACTGTCTTGATGATAGGATGAAAGTCCGTCGACCTGATCTTTCACTTTTTTTTTTCTCGTTCCACTTTTCATTCCCTGCTGAGTTTTGCGGTTGCTATTTCCCTTTTTCCGATGGCCTAAGGATGACCTACAGCGAGGAAGTCTCGGTTAGGAACCGGTGAATTTCACCTCCTGCAGCTCGGCCAGTTTTACTTTCCCCCCATTTTCTGTTTTCCAGCGCTCGTTTTGAGAAGAACTAGGATTTTTTGTGCCTTGTCCCTAACCCCACAGTTCCCCCCCCCCAAGAAGGTCGACTTTTGATTCCCCCATCTTTTTCCCCCAGAAACCTCCCTTTTCCAATTCCTGGCTCAGATTGGAGAGGCGTTTTTCAAAGGCGGACCGTTCTCCTTTCTCTCCCTTTTCTATTTTATTTTTTTCCTACTATCGGGTTTGCGCAACCCTTTGGTCCCCCCCCGCTGATAGGCTGGCTCCTCTCCGTTCAGACGCCTGGCCTTAGAAGCCTGGCTGTTGTCAGAAGAAAGACTTTTCCCCGGCACACCCTCTTTTCCCTCCCCCCCTTTCCACGTTTTTTTTTTTTTTTTTTTGTGTTGAGCGATACCCCGGCGTTGGTCCGGCCATTTCCCGGGCGGTGTTTCACCGCACAGCAGGCGTTACGCTGCCGCTCCCTGCTCTGAACGGAGCGGGCCGGATAAGCGGTCCCCGTGCAAAGAATTTCCCAGGGCCACTTCCTCCCTTCCACCCCCTGTCCTCTGTGACGGTCGCCTTCTCCTCTGCCGTTGCAAGCTTTTCGTTCTTCCCTTTGCTTCTTATTCCACGTTCGTTTATCGACCCTCCACTTTGAGTGAGATTGTCCTGGGTTAATACAAGATAGTTCTTTCCTTTCTGTGAAGGCGACTTTGTCCCTTCCACATTTTCTTTACTCCGGACCCCCGCTCTCATTCGGTAACCGCACTGGCCACAAAGGAGCAGACGTAGAGGTCTCTCCGCAATACCCAGTCCTTCTCCCACGTCCTTAGAACCCCTGACTTCCTTAACCTGGTCCTTGACCTTCCCCCAGTGCATCGCTCTTCGTCGAGCTTCACCCGTCGCCGATCAGACCACACAGGAAGGGGGGTCGACAACCCCTTGCAGTCACGTTGTCAAGGTAATGTCTCTACCTTACTTAGCTTTTTCATTCCGCACTGCGTCCATTTTTACCTTTTACATTCACTGCACAGTCCTTTGTGGAGGGGGATCCTTGGTCTGACTAGTTAGCATGATTTCCCCTTTTCTCTGCTTAATAGCTGTGGTCTTGTTCGACAGTAGCGATCGGTGTAGACCCATCTCCTTATTTACATTGCAGTGTCCTCCTTCCAACTGTTTCCTGAACGCTCGCAAGTTTTATTCGCTAAGCCCTGCGGGCAAGAGGCACCTCCTCTGACCCTTAGCGATCTCCTTTCCTCCAGAAGCCCGCTTCATAAGGTCGTTGCCTAATGCTCACCGGCGTGCATGACCCGACGCGCCTGTCTGACCCCCCCCCTGCTATTAGTTTTTGTGGACTTGTGCCCCATCTCGCCTGATTTTGCTCTCGACAGGGCGCTTCATATGCTCCTTGTTAGAGTCGCGTAGATCTTTCATCCCGCCCTATCTTTCCCCCCTCTCCCCGCGTGGTAGACTATTACCCAGTCCTGCCGAAGCACGGGTGAATAGAGTACGGCCCTCCTGCTGGCCTTTTTCTACATGAGTTCACATGCACATCTGGCGACTTCTCCCCCAAATTGCCATCCTTTCCAACTATTCTATGTTAATGTAGATTTCCGTAGAGTAGTTAGCATAGTAAGAGACGTCTTCCCCCCCCCCAGTTGGGAATAGTGAAGAAGTTCACCCTGAAAGCCTTTCTATCCCAGCTAAGTTTGTCGCGCTATCATTGCTCAACGATCCTTATTCAAGTCGGTTCAATCCCCCCCCGGACTCGCGTCGCTCCTATCTCTTCCGAGCGCTCAGATGCTCTTTCGCGTGGTCAGGCTTTCCCCTTCCTCGCCATGGCTCCAAACAGTTCGAAGGAATCTTGACCCAGCGGACTCCCTTTGG
>Ga0179591_1285252_pt1 | contig 21915 bp, 20 predicted proteins | sample CZOMad2_1_08_16f_FD_182891 | JGI IMG/M metagenome (GOLD analysis project Ga0179591, IMG submission 182891) | Vadose zone soil fungal communities from Angelo Coast Range Reserve, California, USA - CZOMad2_1_08_16fungal (PacBio error correction) | ecosystem: Environmental > Terrestrial > Soil >... | reverse complement strand
GGATCTGTTGCGCCCGATTTCCTGCTTGTCCCTCGTCCTACAAGAGGGCCCCCAAACCTATTTAGTCCAAAAACTGGCGCATGCTTCAGTCTCCCCTTATTTATACGAGAATAGGACTCTCTCTCCTCCCTTCTAGCACGATTTTTCAGGACACCAATATTTTTTCCCTTCAGTGTTTTTTGAGATTCTATGTTCTATTAGAATCTGCTTCTCGCGTCGCGAGAGGAGTCGGAAATCAACGCGACGCATGTTTCCTTCGTGACTTTTCTCCCCCCTCTTCGGATAATATTTCTTTCAGGGCCCGGCCATGGATACGTTCCACCAGTTATCACGAACTTTCTTGTTTATAAAAGTCCTTTAGTATCCGATGACCGCTCGCAGTCCGGGCGCGACGTTTGTAAGTTTCCTTCCCCCCACGCCTACGACTCTCGAGAAATCGTTGTCTCCTGGACCCCCCCCTTGACTGAACGCTTGACATCGAGTCTTCGGTGTGTCGCTGGAGTCCCTCCCCCCTTTTATGGCGCTTTTTTTCGATCCTTAGACAGAGCGCTTGCGTCAGTGCCGATTTCTGGTCCCAAAGACTTCTTTGGTCTTCCTCGTCTTAAATAGAGCTTCGTTCTAGAATTCAAAGGCGCGTCGTTACTCGTGCTGAAATCCAAATGCTTTTCCTACGTTTGGTCAGAATCCCCTTACCCTCTCTGAATACGTCCGAGAGGATCGTCGCTGCCAAGCCCCGAAGCCCGCCATAGCGCCGCGCTTTCCTTGGGCCATTTTATACTTAATTCTCTTCGCCGGTCTCCCTCTCTGCTCGTCCTTTTGAATGGTGCTGGCCGTAGCCGTTTGGTATCGTCGCGGCGAGACGCTTTGTTTTACCGTTAGCCCGTTTTTCTGGTTCTTATCTGCAGCTCCTCCCCAGCATTCCGTGCTCCTTTGAATACCGACTCGGTTGCGTTCGGCCAGTGGTGATTACCGCCCTTTTTATTTCATTTTAGCATTTCTTATTTCCTTCGGCCCCCTGAGTTTAACCTACGTCCCTACCCTCGTCCGCTGTAGCACCACGCTTTTTTCTCCTTTCCCTAAGAGTTATGTTCTTTCCCCGCTGATAGACCACATCGGCCTCCGGCGGTGGTCGAGCGGCCGTCGTGGCCTCAAGCTGCTCGTTTCGAGCCCCATCGCTCCGTACCGCGTTTCTTTCTCTATCAGACTTTCCCTCTAGAAGAGGTCGGGTCTGCCGTTCCCGTGTTCGCTCCCGATGGCACGGCATTCCGGTTACAGCCATTTGCCTGCCCTCTCGAGACCCCATTCCATCCCAAAGATAGGCTGTAAACTAGAGTGCGCTGGAGTATGGCGTTCTCGGTGCCGCCATGCCCCTTCTCTCGGTTTTTCCTCCAGAAATGACGTCTCTCAGGCGGCGCTCCACGAAGGGCTCCCTAGGAGGTCCCCCCCGTGCGCGCCGAAACCGGCGGTTCATCGGCCGGTACAGACAGACTCCCTAGTCTCGGACATCTTTTTCAATCCGTCCTGTAGATTCTTTTCTGTCGTCCCCCGCTCACCTCCTTTTTCCCCCCTTACCGCATCCCCCGCTTTTTTGAATCGCGATGGCGCGGTTCGCCGGAGTTTCGTTGCTGCCCACATTCCGATGATTGGCAAGCCATAGACCCCCTTTGTTGTCTTTTTCCCTCTTTCTTTTAAGTATCTCTTGCGGTACCTCTTTTTATTTAAAAACTGCGTCCCCGAAAGGCTCGAAGGTTCGCCTAACGGGGTGGCTAGAGGCGCCCTTTCCGTTTTTCTAGCGCCCCCACACCATTCCCCCCTCAAGGAATTTTCCTTTCTTCAAACTGATTCGTGCGGACAACTCTGCACGGAAAGCCTTTTTTTCGTCATGGTCTCCAATTACTTTCCCTTTCGGATTACCACTTCCCACACCGGCGTTCGTTTTTCCCTGATATGAATACTTTCGAGTGGACGTCAACGATTTCCCTAGAGACTTTTTTTAGAGAACTCGAGCTGTCAAAGACTTCGTGACGGGGAACGATTGTTTCGGGACCACGATGATTCTCGCTTCCATTGTCCCATCCTGCGCCCCCTTTCTTTCTGAACAAGATAGAAGAGTTTTTTTTTAGCAAGCCCGGGGCGCCTTTGCAGAACGCTATTGCGGGCTGCCAAGTCCGGTACGGAATCTGTCGAGCGGCTGCCCATCTCTTCTTTCTTTCAGAAGATAAGTTACCCTTCCCCCTCTCTGTACCTTCTCTTGGCCGTGGTGTCTAAGTTTCCGGAATCGATCCCCTCCTGATCATCATCGTTCCCCTGCAAGCAGCTCAAGAGATGGTACTACGAGTTCTCAAGCTCACTCGGCCGACCTGGCAGTCTAAGGCGGATTACGGTTTCTATCTAAGTTCACTTTTCTGGACTCCTCCCCTATGAGTCCCCCCTCCCCGAAATGATGCTCCCTCTCGCTCGCTCCCGCGAGATCGTATGGCTCGCGTTGGCGTTGTTACTCGATGTCTCTATGTAGTTTTTTTTCTCTATAAGTGATTGAGAGGCTCAGAATATTTGCGTTTTCGTTTCCGTAACTGAGTTGCCTCGCGACGTTTCGTTCCGAGACCTGTGCGCGCACCAATCGTCCTTTCGTTCTTTCCGTCCTTCCTTTTCTCTCCGAGGAGGAGAGAGCCCCTTCTCTGCCTCTGTGTAAAGCGTGCAAAGCAATTGACGCAATCACGCTGGTCTCGAACGGTGCTTTGCACGGGTCCTCCACCTTTCTTTCCTTCGTGCAGAGTTCCCTTTCCCTTTTCCCCCCTCTGTGAGGCAAGATGCTTCTTTCCAGCTTCAGAGATTTTAATACCGCTTGATCGTCAGCATGGATTCCCATTTTATCGCGGGCTCGTTACAGAACAGCCCAACGTCGGCCGCATTGAGATACTTGTTTCCCATTTCCCCCCCCTCCCCCCCCTATCCCTCTCCGGAAGCTACTCTTTGCGTTAGCGCGCGCCGACAGGGACGGTGACCTTGCCAGGCGAGTTGCTGTTTTTGTGTCGGAGGAACGCTGCCTCCTCCGCGCGCGCTGCGAGCTGTTTTTTGCATCCCGTCTTATTCTCCCTCGTCGGCGGTTTCCCCCCCGATGAACCCGCGCAGCTCAAAGTAGTGGGCGCCTCAAGAAGTTTCTCAGTATCCTAAAGTCTTTGCGGATCGCCCCGCCTTATTATGATTCCTAGGTGTAAGTGCATGACTGGGTCCTGCTCTTCCATTCCCCTTTCTTCCGCATCTGGTCTCCACGCCTAGAGGAACCGCTTGGCGCTTCAATCTACCAACAGATAGTCCTCTCTGTCTTTTTCTAGTCTCTTCTCTCCCCAGATGCCACCGGCAGCCGTGCCCTCCGCGAATTTTTTAGTATTTCCCCGACGCGTCCTTCCCCTACAACTTCCCTCCGTCTTCCCCGAGAGAGTGTTGTTACCGGCAGAATGTGTGTACTATAGACAATATTACGTGTCGGCAGAAGCACGTAGAAAGTCACCATCGTGGCGACGAACAGTTACTTTCAATCGTTGACTCTTACGTGGCTGTCTCTCCCTTCCCGTTTGAGGTGTTGTTTTTTTGAAAAGGTATTTGATAAATGATGTGTAAGGTATCTTCTCTAGTTTAATACCACCCGTGGTGTGGTATTTACCTATGGGCTTCCCCTCTCATGATCCCCTAGGTTGCAAATTCTCCCATTTCTTTTTTTCTCCCTCACAAGTCCTTGACAGACCTTTTCTCTTTTGTAGCCACGATCGGGCGACCTTTACTTTCTTCCTAATTGTATAGTGCATATTTTTGCCGGTGTATCTTCCTGCCTTTTTTTCTCCCCTCTTTTAAGTGGACTCTTGCCGAGCGCTCAAACCGATACCCTTCCGCGACACGGCCGGACGACCATGGCATCGTCCTCGGACCTGATCTCCCCTTCTTTTTCTATCTTTTTTTTGGAAAGCTCTCCCGCGAAATCTTTTCGTCTTTTTTCGGCTCCCTTTAGCCGTCAACTTGCGATTAGCGGCCCTGCCTTCGCCACCTCCCCCCCCCGTCTTATAGTGAATCCCTCTGGCTCCATAGGTCGGTCTACTACGCCGAGTTCCTTCACTCTCGGCGCGCAGACCGTTAGTGTTTCCATCGCCCCCGACGTTTTTCTTTCCTCGCTAGTAGATTTCTTCCCTTGCTTCTTAAGATCGGGAGGGACTGAGAGCCATTTTCCTCCTGAGCGGCAAGTAGTTGAGAGCAGCGTAATCCGCCAAGACTGCCCCGCCCAGAGTTCCTTTCCTTCCCACTTATCCTAAGTAGCTTTTTCTTTTTTCAAACGTCCGTACGATTTTGGAAGCGCTGGATGTCGATAGGTGCCAAGTAGGCTCAATGGGCCGACTGTCTTGCGTTGTCAGATCTTCATCTCCGATTCCCCCCCCTTTCCTTCCTGCCGTTTACCTTTAGAGCGTTTATTTAGCTCCCGAGCGCCGAGCTTCCGCACCCTCTTGTTGCCCTGTGCTCCCCCCTTTAAATACTCCCCCCCCCTTTCCCCGTGTGTGCTACTTCCCCTCCCCAAGAAAAAACCCCTGTAGATCTCCATCTGTTCAATTGGGCTCGTGTGAGTAATCTACGTGGCCCCGTCTGTGTAGATAACTCTTTCGTACTCGCCCCTCCCTCTCTTCTTTTTCATCAGGACCTCTGGGTTCAACGATGCTTGACACGTCTGGGCAACTCTTGCCGACGGGGGGGGTGGGGGGGGGACCAACCACTTCTACTCTCCCCGCACCTGAGTTCGCATCGCCTCTCAGACAACTTTTCCTTTTTTTTCTTGCTGATAGAATAGAGGAACCCTTCTCGATCCTCGATCTGCAGCTGCCCGTTTTCGCAACAGATAGAATCCGAGCGCCCGCACGGATTTAAGGCCTCCTAGGTCGAGACCTGGCTTTTTGAAGGTCTTCCTCTCTCACCGACACGATGTATAGCTGAGCTTCGCTTGGGTCCCTTTCCCCCTATTCTTTTTGAGACGCTAGTACTTCAAACGCTCTCTTTCGCGGGCTCTGAATGGCGTTATGAGATTCCCTTGAGTCCCTCTTTCCCTCCCAGTCTGACCCCCCCTTCGCAAGAGTCTCGGCGGGTGGCAGTTGGACCACGGCGATCGCGAAGGGCCATGTGATGCGACGAGGCGGCCACGTTCATTCGGACTGGCTTTCATTTTCCCCTTTGAGTCTTGACTGCATTCTTCCCTCTTCCCCTTGACGGAGGCCCCTCCTTTGAGAGTTTTTGGTCCCTGTTATGCGGGCATCGGCTTGGCCCCCCTCGTTTTTCCCCCCCCCAGACTCTTTCAACCCAGTATACCCCTTTCGAAAAAGATGTGTTGGATCCATCGCTTTTCGTCGAGACCTTTGAGCTCGATCTTGCAGCTTCTCTTGATCCCCCCCCTCGTTCCCCGAGGATCCTTATCGATTTACAACAACACGCCGTCCTTTAGCCGATCCCTAATGCAGTCCTTTGTTCCCCAAAGTCGACTCTTCCTCTTTTTTTGTAGATAAACGTACCGCGACTGTTGGCCTAAACGTGGACCATGAATGTCGGCCCTGGGGCCCGCGATCCCCGCTTGCGCCGAAACCCGCTGCGCCAGACCTCTCGTTTACGTTAGCTTCTCGCTCGTTGACAAGTACCCTCAATCTTAGAGTCAGAGTTTCTTCCATTGCCTTTTAATGATCCCCTCGCGTGCGATCGTTGTGCCACGGAGAGTGCGTTGTTCAGAGGAAGAAACCCCCACGTTCCCACTTCGCTCTTTCCGTCTCTTCAACCCGCGTTGACGTAGTCCTTGCCGGTTTTATCGGTGAGCGATTAAAAAGTGCTTTCGGTCCTCTAGTATTCCCCCCCCCCCGATAGAGAATTTCTCTTTTAGTCTTAGATGCGCCCAGGTTTTTGGCTCGTACGCTCCTCTTTTCTTTCTCCCGTGCATCCCATGCGTGATCGTGCTGCCTGGCGCTACTTGTCATGTCTTGAATGTGACCGCTGCTGTTCCTTTCCACCCCTGACTCCACCATGGAAGTTCCTGCCTCTCCCGAGATAGTCGATTTCCCGATCTTTCGAGGGAGATCCCCACCGATCCTCTTCTCTTCTTTAGCTTTGCCTTTGTACTGCCCACTTAAGAGCACACCACCGCTTCGATCGTAATTCCTTCGACCCCTCTTCCCCCCCTTCCAGTTTTCCCCTTGTCGTTAGAAACTCGATCTGGTGATCTGCCGCGAAACCTCGACTTTGCGATTGGTAGATCAGTTTTTCTCTCACTCTTGTTACCACCCCCCCCCCTCCTACCCCTTTCTTCTCAAGCTGACGCGAGGGTCGAGTGTAAAATTCATTGGCCGGCGGCAAAAGTCGCCCCTATGATTCAGCCGGGCGGGACGTCAACCCCTGGATAATTTCCCCCCCCATCCTTTAGGACATGAGGGTGGTCTTGGAGAATGATGTCGGATTCAAAATCCAGGAGACTTTAAAGCTCCTCTCTAGCCGCGCAGGATAGAAGTGGGACCAAAGGATCGACTGTTCGCCCCAGCAACTCCGTCGGTGTGAAGAAGCTTCCTTTCCGTTTTGGTTATTTCTACGAAAACCCCCCTGTCTTCCCTTGAGTCGCGATGCCAAGGGGACTCCATCAGTCTCACTCCTGACTGGCGAGATTCACGCGTATCTACGACCTTCTTCTTTAGTAGTGGGATTCTTATTCCGGACCCTTTTTTGACCTTCTTACGCGCTCCCGATGCACTTCCCTCCGTGAACAGGCGTGTCCCTTCTGTACTTTGGTGTGGACCTCTTAGAGCCGCGCTCTGCGTCACAGACCAGCACCGCGCCCCAGCAACTTGATCTTTATCGAGCGCCAGCCGCCGATAGGTCCGACGAGTTCTGTCCTTTCTTTTCTCTCAATCGTGCATCGTCGCTCGCTTTTCCTTTCTTCACTCCAATTAGAGAACTAGCGTCGAGGGTTCTAGATCCGAACTGGCGTGGATAGTACATGAAGACCTCCATGGGAATATGTTGGCGCGAGGCTCATTTATGCGAATTTCTCCCTGTCAATTTTTCTCGGCTTTCCCCCCTGGAGCCGAATGCAAGGCTTTCTCCCTTTTTCTTTCCTCCGCGACGGCTCTCCCTCACCTCCGTCTTCCTAATCGAACCTTTTCCTACCTCTGTTTTGTTTAGCGCTCTTTGTTTTTGAGGAGAATTCTTGTGCTCCGCTATTGCGAGTCGAGAGGCAATCCCTTACGCCTGGCAGTAGCGCAGCGTTTGACGCGGACTTCAGTTCTGCCTCTCGTTCATTTCGGCCTGCTTGAGATAGTCCGCCACCTACACGAAGATTCTCTGTCGTTATCTTATCGATGATTCTGCCCGTAATGGCAGAGGATGGGTTTGTTTTTTTTTTTTAATTCTTCTTGTCTCCCCCTCCCAGTTGATTTTCCTTCTCTTCCCACTAGGTGATAATGGTCACCTCTAGAACTATTCGTACCTTTCGTAGTTTTGGCTCTTTTACGATAAAGATTTGCGGCGTGCTGCAGTATTTTTTTCGAGGCCTCATTTCCCCCTGTAAAAGACTCTTCCCCCAACCTACTTCTTAGACATGTTTTTTTTTTCCGTCACTCAACCTCGAGGTACTCTCGCCTTTTCCACAGGCTTTCTCCCCTTTCCCCCAGTTTCGCTGAAAATCCACCTAATTCCCTCCCCTGCGCGAGATCGACCGAACCATACGAGAGAGTAGCTCCTCGATGCTGGCACCTTACCCTCAATAGAGCCCTGCGCTGCTCAGGCATGTTTTTTCTTATTACTGTAACGTCGACCGACTCCAGGGCCGTATTCGCGGCGTTTTTCTGGTTACCTTCCCCCTCCGTAGATCTGTCCTCCTTCTCTCGGACTAGGTCCTGGTCGACGTCGTGTCTTAGCACCTCTCTTCTTAAGCATCCTCTCTCAAAAGCTAAGACCTCTTACTTCCTACTGTACTTCGACTTTTCCTACAGACAGGCTGATTCATCTCCTTCCCTGGTCAACTGAGTTACCTCTCCCCCGCTCGCGTTCCCGCAAGACTGGCTTCAGTTTCTCGAGTTCTTCGTCCAAGATGCATTCAGACCAACACCCCTCCCCCTAAGGAGATGTGCGGCCGGTATTGGGAAAGAGTTTCGTTGGAGAAACTCCTACGAACGGTTAGATTCGTTCCTACCTCATTTCACTATCCCTCCCTTTGAGGGTCCTTCTTTTCCTTGTTTCTCTGGTACGATGACGGAATTCGGCACGTCTCTGCGTCTCAGGCTGTCGCGAAACGACTACCATGCAAGTACTTTGTCCCCCTCTGAATTCCCCCCCATCTTCCCCCTCCGCAAGTACATGTCTTCAGCTCCTGTGAGGGCAATTGCCCACCTTTCTCATGTAGCGAAATGGCCCTCTCTCCTCCCGGTCTGCAGCTCTCCTCCCCTTTTCCCTGAGATTCCCCGTCCCTTCAATACGTCTCCGAACCGTTCGGCAGTCGGCCTTCCTACGATTTCAGACGTCGCGTCATCTGCTCAATACGCCTTCTTCACCCCCAAGTCCTCCTCCCTCTACCCCCCGGATTCTTTCAGTACGACGCCCCGGTTTTGAAGATGCTGCTCTCGGTAGTACGTGTAGTTTCGTTTCTTTAACAACAAGGCTTTGCTTTTATCTCTTTGCCCCAACCCAGATAGCCCCCCCCGGCTAGATTGGTTGGAAAGCGCCAGGGAGAGCTGACGGCGACGAGTTTTTTTAAACGAGCTCTAATTAGCCCTTCCCCTCCTGGTCCTTGCGCTCCTGTGGCCCGGAGCCGGAGGTTCTAGAGCACTCAAGTTACGAATCCTTTCCCCAAAATTAGTTTTTTTTACCACCCCCCCTTCTCTCCCACCACTATGCGGCAACGGCGTTCTACTTGTCTGTTACCCAGTCTGTGCCTGTTTTAGGATAGCCTACACAACCCGGCCTTCAGTTTTCCCCCTTCTCCGACTATTCCGTCCAGAGTGGACCAGTACCGAGGGATTAGTTAGAGATACGGTGTCGAGAATCGCGGCCCCTCTTTCCCGTCCCCTTTTTTCTCCCCTTTTTATCAGTGTTATAGCTTCCGATACGCGGCCGCCCACCGATTGTCCCCTTCGCCGTGAAGGGTATTCGAGCGGGGGCTCGCCGGGGAGAAGACGTCTCCTTAAACGCCCTTTCTTTCCTTTCCCCAAAGTAAGCGAGCCTTCCTTCATGTACGAGCGCTGACATTCCCACTGATTTTCCTCGCCTACGCGTGGCGCTGATCACGCCCCTTTCCCCCAGATCAGGTCTCCGCGCTGGCGCATCTTTGTCGTGTTTACTTTTTGGCTTCCCCACCTCTTCCCGGAAGTATCATTGTCGACATCATAGCTAACCGAGCGGGAGTAAGAGAGGTTCAGAAGTTGACAAGGCGCTACAAGCCTTTTTGAATGTATAGGCTGATTATAGTCCCCCTTTTCCACCCGCTCTCTTTCCCCTCACAAGGAGGCCCGTCTTTCCCTCGGAGGAAGGAAGACTCTTTCGTCTTCTATCGTTGCGGCGCGGGCCGCAGATTCTCCCCCTGGCTTTTTGCCTGTTATCGAGGCGAGCATCACTCTTCTTGCTTTATTTTCTACATCTGTAGCTGAACCCTTCGGGGCGAGTCCGTCCGAGTCTTAGTTGATCCCGCGGCGAGTTGTCCGAAGCTTGCTCTGAAACTCGCCTATTACGATCGCCGATTCCTTCCCTCCTTCTCAGAGTATGTGCCCGAGCGCAGCGAAGTGCACGGTCGAGCCACCATGCCGTCAAGCCCGCTGGATGTCTGACCCCTTTTTGTTGATGTTCTTTTCCCTTTCTACAAAGTAGTTGATCTCCTTCTGCAGTGCGGTTGCCTCTCCACAGATTGCGCAAGAATCTCAGCGTGCTAGAGACTCAAGCGCGAATACGCTAGAGAGCCCTTCGTTCTTCTCCCCATCACGTTACTCCTTTTCCACTCATTCATCCCCTTTTCCCAAGGGGCTTTAGTTGACGACAATCCGGCACCGAAAACATGGAGGCCCGCAGAGCGTCCGCACACCCCTCTTGATCTGACCATCTCCCCCGCTAAGTACCCTCCCTTCAAGGAGTTTTTCTTCGCGACGCGGATACGCCTGGTCACATTGCCTGCGCGCCTCTTCGTTTGAATTTGTTTGTTCGGAGCGAACGACTGTCCTTGTCGCTATTTATTCCCGCATTTTCCCTTGGCAATCCCGCTCTCTTAGAATCCCGTTCGGGCGTGATCGTGATGCTCAGCAACGTTGGGGCCATCGCAAGGAGCCTTTTCTCACCTCCCTTGTGCTTACCCCCCTTGATAGAACAGACTCCTTCCAGCGGATTAAGATTTCACTTTTGATTTGCTCCAGTGCTGTGGGCCGCCTATCGTCCATTTGCAACGAATGAGGCGAAATCTTTGGCTTCCTCCGCTTCTCGTTGTCTTCTTTTCTTTCGTTAACGGAGCCCTCTCGGATATTGAACGCTCTCTTCTTCTTCTCGATTCACGGATACATTGTCGCGCCCTTCATCTCTCTTGAAGTGGGCGCCTTGCACGCGATCGTGCGACCCCCCCCCCCTTTCCCTGAAGTATCTCTTCTTTGGCTACCGGCAGCCTCTTTCCAGTTCATCTAGCCCATTATAGATTTTTGCAGAAGAACGTCGGCCTCCGCCCTGTGCCCCGAGAAAGTACCCGTCCCCCCGTTTTTAGTACAGCTTAGTGTCTGCTGGGATGACCCCACTGGATGTGGGGGGAGTTTTCGCCAATTCTGGATCACGCTCTGGTAATTTGACCCTCTCTTTTACCCTCCCGTTTTTTCTCTCTTTAACTGCCAGCTCGTGATCAACTCCCCGTTCCACCAACAAATCCAACAGTGACGGATCCCCGAAAGCAAGGATGCGAGCGTTACTGGTGCGCTTATTCTATTGCGACGTTATTTTTCCCCCCCTCATCTTTTCTATGAACCCCCCTGTCTGCCGGTACCGCGAGCTCCGAATTAATTTCTCTTTATTGAGCTTCATCGAGTTTCCCCTTTCTCTCTGAAGGCTTTCCCAGGATCTAATCTGATTCCTTCGGGAAGATTGCGTTCCGTCCTTAACTCACAGTTGCACGCCGAAGTTCCTTTTTTCCCACTTTTCCGCCAAGTGAAAGTGATTTTTCCCCCCCTTGACGAAGCCCACAGTCAGAACGTCCACTCGATTTGACCCGCTGAATCCCGATGGCTCTGTCGTTGCGGATGCTACCGCGAACGCGTACGTGTCGATTAGAAGAAGTTTCTTTCTGAATGCCCAAGGAAGGGAGGTGAGTCGTAATCCTCTATTCCGAAGACGGATTCTCGCGATTGCGGGGTAGGCCTCCCGAGCCCTCGCGCCAAGGAGGCGATTCCGAGCAGAGTTACTTGGCAAAGTCCCCTTACCCGCAGCCCGCAATGTCACGAGATAGCGGTAGTATGCTCCCGAAACGCCGGGACGCATAACTCCTTTTCTCTTCGACGAGTTTCCCCCCCTTTGGTGAGTTCACCCCGGTCGCAGACGACGATTTCTTGTTAGCGATTTCGAGCCTTACAACGGCTTCGGAAGACCTTTTTTCAGATATCGAGCTGCTATTCTCTCCTTGAGAGCATTATGCGCGAGATCATCTACGCTGTGGGCCGGTGACTGCAAACTCCTATCCTTTTCCCCTCGGTGATACTTCAGATCATAAGACAAAAACGGTCGACTGCCATCCGTTCTTGCGTTACACTCTTTGGGCCCGCTATTCCTTCCCCCTCCCTTGTTGCCCAGGTTTGATACCATCTGCGCCCTTCTTACTTATTCGTCCCTCTGCGATTGTTCTGCGCCATGCGTCCCGCATCTCTTGAGAAAACTTCTATTTGCCCCGAGGACTGCCTCTCCGAAACGTCCCATGTATTCGCCGCGAAATCATCTGCGAAGATCTCTTTAAGAGCGTCTATGTAGCTCGTTACCCCTTGTTAGTACATTCAACTTTTTCAACCCGTACGATCCCCTGCCGAGATGCTTTACAGAGATCATTCTTCCCCTCCCTCTAATCCTGTCCCCTTTCTCGACTCTCGTGCGTTATATTTCGGCATCAGGACCGCCTTTGCCACTTCTGAGCTTCCACCGTTTTTCCTCCTCATCCTATTTTCTTACCCTGCTTGCGGCCTAAGATTATTATCGAGAACGTATTGATAAAGCTCTGATTTGTGCAACACTCTGACCTGATTTATGATCTCTATTCCTGTCCACTGAACTCATCCAAAAGGACAGCTATGCAGACGCGCTGCCGGGCGTTTTTTTTTTTCACGGGTCATCCGTGGCAGGTCTCCTCGTCCTACTTAGTTACTTATATGTGATCGCATTCCGACGACATTGGAATTACTCTCGGTACTTGGCGTAACGCGCAAGATTTGTAGCGTTTCATTTCCCCTTCTCTATTTCCCCCGTTCTTCCACTCTAGCTTGCTATGTCCGTGTATCCCTGACACCTCCCGTCTTGGCTCATCGGTCGCTCTCTCTGATGTGTCTGCGAGCACCAGCCCCTCCCCTGCGGGAATCATGATTTCTGGACTAGTTCCCTTTCCAAGTGCCCCCTCGATTTTTTTTATGTCCGCGTCTCCCACGCGTGTTTTTTCCCGATATCGATTCCGTCCAAAAACGAACAGCACCGTTTTTTTCCCTTGTAGCGATCCTTCCGCCACTTCCCTTTTTTCTCCCCGGTAGCCTCTTCCGTAGGAGTTTGTCTCTCCCACTTTTGCCTTGACGAACGTTGGCCCAAGTCTTTGGCGGCGGCGCGACGACCTTACGGCCGGCTCGCTGAGCCCCTTCTTCTCCTCTAGATGCCAGCCCTGTAGAAGTAGATGTCGTTCTTTGAACTCCCGAAATCGTCCCCTCCTCGAGTTTTTCGTCCCCAGTTGCTTTCATGTCCCCCTTATCCTCCTTTTTGCCTTCCGATAGGTTAGTGAATAGTTACTTGTTTAAGTTCCCGAAATACACGCTGAAAAAGCGCGTTCTGAGTCATCCACCCGTCCTGGAAGCTCCTTTGTCTTTCATTTTTTTCTCTTAGTCGTCCCAGCAGATGTGTTTTAAATTTCTCGCGTTCCGTCTTATTCAGTGAACTCTACCCCCCTACCTACTCCCTTTCCTCTTTCTTTTAGTTCGGACCTTCCGGGCCGCCTTTTCTGAGACCCCGTGCTTTCGGCCTTCGCCTTAGCCCCGTGAACCGTGACGCCTCTCTCTTCCAACGGCTCCCCCTTCCCCGTTAGAGTTCACCTTCCCTTTAGGTAAAAGCGATTGACACTGAGAAGATGTGTTCCCCTCCTCTCGCCCCTTTAAAATTGTGACAGTCATGGCCCGTCTCGTAGCCCTTTTTTTCCGGTTAAGATATTCGTGTGAGTGAGAGACAACGCCCCATTATCAGTTCCTTCTTAGTAGTCGCTCTCTAAGGCGTTGCCCCCCATCCGAGACACCATCAGCGCCGAACGAACTCTTCTTTCGTAACTTCCTCTCGAACTTTTTGTCTTCTTTCCAGAGAGAGTCCCCCTCCGGGAATCCCCCCTTTTCACGCCTGTCCCGATCACCTCGGACTTCCGGTCGATTGTGCTCATCACTGGGACCCTCCTCCAACGCTGACCCCCTTTAACCTTTTCTCTTCGACAAGTTCTTCTCCCGGGTGCGAGCTTTTCCTCGCCTCCAGCTAACGTCGCGCGAGAAATCTCTCTTTTAGGGTTATCGACTCCCAACTTTCATTTAACGCTCGACGTCCGGCTCTTTTTTGTAGCCGTCGAATTGCCGAGGCTGAACTTCGAAGCGATCGGCAGCCCGGTTCTTATTCGTCTTACTATTTTGCTCTTCTTTGGAGAACCCGGCTAGACCTTCGGAGCTCCCCGCCCCAGCTCGAAGTATTGCCTGGTTCGTAAAGCCCTAAGCTCCCCAAGCCTGCAGCCATGCGGTTGATTGAGGTCTCTTTTTTTTCCTGTTTTCTCACTCCTTCGCTGACCCCTTCTCGCTGGTCCCCCTTTAAGCGATATCTAAGAGCACGGAAGTCGGGGGATTTCACTGCTTGATTTCCTGCGACCTTTTGACCCTTCCCTAGTCGCAGCATCGATTTTGACGAGGCCTCCTTATGCGTTGTACTTGAGGCCACTGGCTTGCCCGCTCGCCGGTTTCCTTCGACCCATATCGACTCCCTGTTCTTTCTCTTTTGCGACAGAAATCCTTCTTCCCGGCCCTGCATACCTAGCCGTTTTGGCTCCGATTCTCTCTGTCTTCTTTGTCTTTTCTTTTCTTCAAAAAGAGTGTCTTTTTTAGATAGCGGCTTTGTCGGTGTACACGTCTCGCATTCGCGTTTAGGTCTCCGATACGAAAGGAACGGGGATCGCATGACGACTTCTTGTTTGGGCTTTCCCCCATCTCTTTCGCAAAGAGTCACTCCTGTACGCACGACCTATCGTTTCAAATGCGCATTGCCAGGCGTCCCCGTTGATTTCCTCCTTCGATGGCGCGCCCACTTTTTCTCTCCCCCGAAGTAACTGTTTAGGAAAACCACTACTCTCTCCAGTTTTGTTTCCGAGAGAGATGTTTTTTTTGAGTTTAATGACGTCTTTTATTTTTTCCCGTACTACGTATCCCGTTCTCCCTCTTAGTTTTCTTCCCCCCTAAACTCGATCTGCTATGCGCCGTTTGACTCCCCGTGTCGACTATTTTTGCCTGCTGACGCAAGCCCCCCCCTCTTCTAGAAGAAAATCGAAAGCAGACTTCTTCTGTAGACACGCGCTCGTCATCGTACTTCCGCGACCCATTTTTCAGTTGTCTGTGTACGGCTGTCTCTTTCACCACTTTCTCCTTCTCTCTTATCAAGACCCTTTCTGGAACATTTGTCTCAAGTCGTAGGGACCTGTCGCTCGAGTGTCGCTGGCGATAACATATCCTGTTGCCGATCGCCTGGCGATATGTCGCAGTTCTTTCTTTTCGTCTCAGCTTTCTTTTTTCCCCTCCCAGTGACAGAACCTTTACCAAGACATGATCTCTCTCCTCACGGTAAACTGATGGGTCTTGATTGGTACAAATTGCGACGCCTTCTGACCCTCCGAACTCCTCTTCCTTTCCTCTTTTCGAGTCTTTCTCATCCCCCCCTATGTACGCCTCGATGTCCTTCCCAGCCTGCGCCGCCCCAGGACGCCGACCATAGAGATGTCACTATTCCGGGCCTTGTGATTATTATTCCCCTTCCCATTTTATTTTTTTCCTCGCCGACGCGTAACTTAGGCCTGGCTTATGCCCTGGTTGGCCGCAGTCCGCCCGGCCGCTTTCGCTAAGACTCTCTTTCGAGGCGATCCCTTTTTCTGTCACCGATCCGAGCTCTATGGGGTACTCTCCTTCCCAGCCCCCTTCCTCCCCTATGAAGAAAGACGTCTTCCCCCAGGAAATTGTCCTTTTTTCTTTTTGCCTATTCCAGCCTTGCTCCTTGATTTCTTTTCATTCGCGGCGTAGATTTTTTTTTGGTAATCTCCCCAGATGCTAGCTGTTTGTTTTCTGCACGGGTCGCTCTGTAATCCATTCTGCCTCCCCATTGATCCGGACGCCCGTGGCGCTTTTTTTTGTATCTGAGAGGACTGTTCTTTTCCTTGGTAAAGTTAGCTCCGATGTCTGCCACCTTACGAAGACGGCTTGCGCTTGCTCGAATTACTATCTGACAGTGCGGGCGGGTCGGCCCTTACAGTTCGCGAATTTTCTTCCTCTCCCCTGAAGAAGAGATTCCTTGTAGCGAGATGCGACATTTTCTTACCAGCAATCGACAATCTTCTTTACCTCCTGAAACCATGGATTTTTTTCCTGGAAAGGAAAGAATGCTTTCTTTTTGCCTCCGATCCTTGATTTATTTCAAGGCTCGAAGTTCAGAATGTTTTCAGTAAAGTGAGACAGGCTTGGAGCCTTCGGCGAGCCACCCTTCGACCTTAACTCACCCTTCCCCTCATTTCCTTCGTCATTGGGAGTTCATCTTTTTTCCCTATTCTTTCTTTCTCTCGCCAGATGAAAGTTCCTCTCCGATAAACCCTCGCTTTACCTTGACGCTGGAGTTTTGTTTGAAGATCCCCTCCTCGAGCTCCTAAGTGTATTTTCTTACATGAACAACGGCCGAGTCGCGCAAGCACGGATCGCCACGGAGTCCCTCTTAGTGGAGCGGAAGCGCGCCTGGAAGAGCTTCCGGAGTCCTTTTTTTTCTTCCTCTTTGACACTTTAAGGAAATAGTAAGGTTGCCTCTCTTTTTAGATTGAAGGAGCGTTCCTTCTTCTTTTCTCTCGCAGCATGCGACACTGCGTTCGTCCTTTTTTCCCTCTTCGGAGAGTCACCCCCCCCCCCTATTACGCGGTTCTTCTTGTAGCTGTAAGTCTGTTCGGATTTGAAACACAAACCTGTCCTTTTTGTCTTCTCTCTTATTTCCTTTGTGGAATTTTCCCTCTCCTGCCACCTCTATCATCCAGGTCCTTTCTTTCCCTAGCAGCTCCCCAGAATCGTTTAGACACGTTTGGGGTGTTCCGCGTGGCCCCTTACGCGGTCCTAACCTGAGCACGTGCGCAGTGCAGGCGTCGAACGTCTTTTCTCTCTTTCTTTTAAGGGAGTTCTCTTCCCTCCAAGATAGAGTCTTGACATCCAAAGTAAGAAGTACGTCCTCTGCTCCGGACTGATTTAGATTTCCTTTTCACTTTTCGCCGTTTCGACCCCCCCCCCCTTCCCTATCCTCCTTCGAACCGCTCCCAGGTAAGCGTCTGGCGCGTCTTGTCGGGTATGCTGTCCCCGAACTCGCCCCGTTTTTTTTTTTTCCTCTAAAGGATCATGAAAGCCGCCACGTTTTTTTTACGACGGTCGCCCCACTCGGCCTGACCCCAGCTGACCTTCCCGCGTCTCTTTTTCTTCCGAGTTTTTCCTCTAGATAGTTCCCTATTTTTTTTTGACTCTCTACGAGGAGGCCGGAACGTACTGCGCTCGGCTACGATGTTTCCCCGGCGCGTGACCTGGTCTGATATCCGCTTCATTGTTGCTCCTTTCCGCTCTCAGTCGAACCACTTTTTCCGTGATTATCTCGACCAATTGAATTCGCCTTTTCGATCAGGGTAGGGCGAGTAGTCCCCCCTGTCCATGAGTTATCCCCCCCTACTCTTAGTTACCCTTTAGAAGCGTTTTTGTTCTTTTTTCCCCCCCCTAGTCCTGACGATCCCAGATGACAGAGATGAAGCGCGCCTCGGAGATTGGTAATTCTTCCACCCAATTTTTTCCGAGGCCCTCTTTAAATCAACTTTTTTTTGACCTGGGACCGCCCCTTTTGTCCAGTGTCGGAACTTCTTTTGTTCTCCTTCCAGATCGTCCGTAGTAGCCCACTCCCAACTCTTCCGCCCGTTTCTTGCCCAGTTCTTTTTCTCAGGCGACCAGAGTGCGGAAAGACTGCCTATCGCCTTTTTCGCTCGATCCCTCAACTTCGTATTGACGACTCCTGATTCAGCATATGGGATTCGGCGTTCTCGAACCCCGGCACCGCCAAACCGCTCTCCCTCGCATTGCGCGCCGACGTGCCGCCACACTGATATCCCCCTTATCTCCCCTAGTCTCAGCGTATTAGGCCGGTCCTTATCCCCGAGCGAAGCTGTCTTACTTTTTCTGACATTGCCTGCTCGACGGTGCTTTCTCTGGTGAGAACGCTGCTTTCCCAGAGTTTTCTCGATGTGGCCCGCGTCCCCCCATCTTCTGCCCCCTTTTCGGAGTAGATGAAGCCCGTTAGAACGTCGTTGGGATTTCATCTATCCCCCTAACGTCTCGGCGCTCTGCTGCACGACGCTCGCCAGTCTCCCGCGGTCCTCGAGGTGTACGGCTGACTGGCCTCTTCCAAATTTTTTTCTCTTAAAGTGTTCTCCTCCGCGTGCCAAAACCGATTGAGATCCCTCCCGAGACCACTAGATTGATTTTCTCTTTTCCGCGTATGATCGTCGCTCGTTTAGCCCTTCACGCGCCGGCCTCGTCTCTGAAGTGGACGGTTGGCACTCCGTCCGGCTTCCTCCCCTAAAATGGACGTCCTCTTCTCGACCTGGCTTGATCCATCCTGAGGGTCCCTACTGTAAAATTATGATCTTGGGAGGAAGTCCCTCTGCGCCAATGTGGCGACGCTCAGTATCACCTCAAGCGTTCTCCCTCTTTTTTTGGAGATACTCCCACGTTATTTGTGTTTTTGTTTTTTTTTTCCAACTCTTTTTTCTCTTTTTCTGTGTAAGGGACCTCCTTTTTTTTCATCCCTGTTGTTGTGTTCTGCTCCTACTCTTTCCAAATCTGCTTGATCAATCCGGCGACCACCCCCCTCCCTTTGAGGATATACCCCCGCCTTCCTAAGTCTCAGTCTTCTTCTTAGTTACTGGAGAGTTTTCCCAACCTATTGCAGCTGATCCGGCTTTTCCCCCCAATCGTATAATTGTCTAGATACCCAGATTTCCTTCTGAAAGAGAGAATCTGATTTTTCCTTTAAGGTGTGTCTTTTCGCGCTGCGCTCCCCTCTTCCATCACCCGAGGCCGGTCTAGACCCAGGGCATCGAAGAGTCCGCTCTATCACCGCGCCAAGCCTCGCGTTGATTTTTCCCCCCTGCTCCCCTCGTTTGACCCCAGAGAAGCTGAGTCTCCATTTTCGCCTTTATTTCCAAAGATAGCGGTTCGCCCCGTCAGCATCGTCCCAAACTTCTTTGCCCCCTTCAATACGCGGATTGCAGTCTGTCGTCGATCCCCTCCTCCCCCGTCCACCACTCTCTCCCCTCCTTGACGTTCTCTCTCCTTCCATCCCCGAAGTTGAGGAGGTCCTCCTCCTTAAGCCTAAAAGGAGTGTCAACGCGAGAGATTTGTTTCGAGATAGCGCGCGCCGATGTAGTCAGCAGTTTTTCTTCAACGTGTTTTCCCAAAAACAGACCAGTGCTCTCTTACCCCTCCGGCTAGCCTTTTTCTTTTCTCGCTACACCTTCCCCAGTTCCCGGCCTCTCTCGCGAGATCGATTTCTGTCGATATTTGGTTGCGACGTCTCTCTTCCCACTTCGGACCCAGAAGGTGGCTTTGCCGATTTGATCCTCTATCCCCCATGGCGAATCATGTGGCGCTCTGCTCTTCGTTGCATTCCCTACTGAGCCCTTTCTTATAGTCTTGACGCAACCGCTTTGTGACCCCGGGGACTCAAACGCCACTTGCTCTCCGCTCACGGTTTGCTACTGATCTCGCTCATCCTCAGACACCCCCTTTTTTTGATAAGCCTCTGTGAATTCTGTACATTTCACCCCTATTTTTTTCCACTCTTAGATGCGCTACGGTGCGCTCACCGCCAGCAGCGCCCTCGATTCCCCCCCCTTCTGTGAGCAACAGCCGTGACAAGCCTTTTAGTACTCCTTTTTTCCCTCACTTTCGACTGAATCGACTCGCCTTTTCCAATGTCCTCGCTAATCTACGAGTCACACGAGACCCGCCCTTCTATAGAATAGAGTAACCTCCCCTCCTATCCACCCTTCTTCCCGTGTCCCCCGCGCGCCCCTTTATGCATTTGAGCCCCGTTTCCCTTGTTTTGATTGGCGAGATCGCCTCTGGCTTTTTGTAAAGTAGAGTTTCACCCTTAGAGACCCTCCTTAGCTCCAGCTTAGCGTCCACTTGCCCCTTTTTATTCTTGGCCCCTCTCTGTTCCGCTGTCCCCTTATGAAGGGCAGAGAGATTTTTTCCCCTTCACGTAGACAACAGACCTTTGCGCTCCCTAGACCTTTCCTGCCGTGTTCTTGGTAGGATCGTATGCCACGGCGAGCGAGGACATGTCCCCCCTCTCGCCTTCTTGGTTTCCCGTACTCGCTTACTTTCTGTTCAGATCTCGCTGGTTTTTGACTTCCCTTGTCGGTGCCCCCGGGCGGCGCACTACGCTTCCCCCCTTTCCCTTGCCTTTTTTTCGGGTATATCCCGGAGGCGCCCCTCCCCCGTTTGACGAGCTCCCCGTTCCCCCTTATTAACACATCCTTCGCTGGATTTTCCAGAGCGCGAGTCGTCAATTCCCGGTTTTTCGAGCTTTGCGGATTTTTTCTCCCGTTGACTTTCAAGCGTCTTCCCCTTCCTATATACCCCCTAGGTACCCTCACCTCCCCAACGTTTGTCTGCGATTACGCAAAGCCTTCTCGGTCCATTCCTTTCCCACCGCGTGCGGGCTTTTGCCTTTTTTCCCCGAATATAATGGTGTCCCTCAACGTGACTCCTGTTCCGGCCTGGGCCCCGCGAACTCTTTCCCCCCCTCTAGCCACGGCCCTCGCAGACTTTCCTTCCGATCGGACCTCCTCTAGTTAGCCTCGTCCAAGTGACCACTCTTAGACGCAGAGCTGGCCAGTTATGCTCCCCCCCCCCTCCCTGTTTGCGACCTCCGGTGATTCTAAAATTTATCCCGGAGTTTTTTTTCATCCCGCACATCCACACCAGCGCCATCTCGTTTTTCGAGTCGCGGAGTTTCCCATCATTTTTCCCTTCCGTCTAACGCCTTTCCTATTTTTTTTATCTCTTCCGTCGAAGGCGTATTGCTCAACACAGATCGCTCCGATATTTTTCCCCAAAATTCCCCCCCCAGACCCCGGCCCTTGAGAATCGGTCGGCCTCCGATGTCGCCGCCTGTAGTACCGTACGTCCGAATATTCCGCCCTGCTTTTGGATCTGTAAATCGTTTATTCTCTAGCATTTCCGTTGCTCGATGTGAAGTGCTCTCACCGACGTTATTTACCACAATGTCCTGAAGTTTTCCCGCCCTTCTTTGATTCTATGTCTATTTTCTCGACGATGTGTTAGACTTTTCCCTGAGAAAGAGAGAGATTGCAAACTCCCGGGTTTCCTCTGGCACCCTTCTAGTCAGCTCCTCTCCTACTAGCAGTAATCCAGCTTCTTAGTAATTCCCCGAACGCGCCTTCTGTCGACTGAGTTCCTTCTCTCCTTTCCCGGCGACCTCTTTCCTAAACCTCGCGTCCTTTCGAGTTTCTCTATCAGATGTATACAAGTAGCTGTTTACCACTGGCTCTCCCCCGGCTGCGAGCTTTCTTGGCGAGTTTAAACGCAGCTTTCAGTTCGAACGTCGACGCGTTGACTTCATTTTTCTCGTATCAACCCCTTTCTCGACTCGCACGAACTAGCCTTCTCCTGTTGGGTGGAGTTAAGATGGCGGAGTTCCTCCCTCCTTTGATTTGACCTGTCTTCAAGCGGTCCCCCCGCTGCTCGATTTTCGTTGGAGAACCTTCTACGCCCCTTCGGTGCCAACCAGGCACCCGAAGTAGAATGCTTTCCTCGGTTCCCCTCTGACTTTCCTCCCCCCCTCCATTTTCCAGCACGCTAGTGCGATTTCTGTATTTTCTCCCCGTGTGCGCACGAGACTATTTAGACCGTGTTCTCTTTTTTTACGCATCATCTCTAATGCACTCCTTTCTCGGGTTGCTTTGATTTCATCAATACCCTGGTATGTTTGAAACTGAGAGCGTCGCACTGGTTCTCTTCCTGCGAATTCTTACGTTGTAGTCTGCGTTTTCTTGTCATGAGCCGATATATGCTTCTTACATGCTCTAGCACGCTCTCCCCCGAAATATCCACTTCGTTCCCCACGCCGCTCGAGGTCTCGCGCTGGAAAGACGATTTCGCCCCCTCGAGGCTTGGCTTCTCCGCCCTTACAACTTATCTTTCCCTTAGAGTCTATGGTCTCTCTCCTCTGTTTACTCGACATGAAGATCGGAGTGCCTCTTTGTGCCATGCGCTGCGAAGCGGCACGAAATCCTCCGCGCGCGTCCCCCGAGAGGATTGCCGCGTGAGTGCCCGCTTCCTATTTTCTCATCGCATATAACCTTGTCCTTCTTCGACCACC
>Ga0179591_1255115_pt1 | contig 21948 bp, 35 predicted proteins | sample CZOMad2_1_08_16f_FD_182891 | JGI IMG/M metagenome (GOLD analysis project Ga0179591, IMG submission 182891) | Vadose zone soil fungal communities from Angelo Coast Range Reserve, California, USA - CZOMad2_1_08_16fungal (PacBio error correction) | ecosystem: Environmental > Terrestrial > Soil >... | reverse complement strand
TATCTCTCAGGGAGTGCTGGTATCCCCGCCTTGCTTCTGTGTTTACCTCCCCCCCCTCCCGACATTCACCTCTTTCCTCCCGGTTCTTTTTAACCCTTCAAATGTCCTCCCCCTTCCCCCCTTCTTTGTTTGCCTCTTTTTTTCACGCCCCCCAAAAAGGTTGGTCCCTACGACTTACGATGGCTCGGGTTCTATTTGACTTTACTTACTGGTGCGGTTTCTCTTTCCAGCCCCTTCCTCTGAAAGCTTCAGCTTCCCCCCTCCTTGTTTGTGGATGGCAAACAGTTTGGTTCTTTTCTCCTCTTTCCGTTTGACCCTCTTGCGTTTCGTGTCTAGTACGTTGGTCATTGCTTTGGAACGGATGGGGGATTAACTATGCGCCTTTTCCCTCGTGGTCACGTGACTTTTCCCTTCTTCCACCGCTGCGTTCCGTCTCGTTTAACCCCCCCTACATTTTCTTTTTCCCCCCCCCCTTCGCGACTTCGGTGGAGGTTGAGAAACGTTGTGCGGATATGGTCCTTTTTTACCCAGTTTCACTCTCTTTTTCTGTTCCTCCCCCCGCCCCTTTTTTCGTGTCCTTTACACCATGTCCCTTTCTTCTTTTTCCACCCCCCCCCCCGCTGTTTGTGTTTGTCCCAAAGTCGACTCCGGCTCCGCCCGAAACCAAAGCTCTTTTTTTCGTCCCCCTCTACGTCCCATTTTTCCCCTTTTTCTCCACGCCAAGTTTCTTTTTGTCCTTTCTCCGTTTTCCTTTCTGATCACCCTGCCGGCGACCATGCCCGACTAGTAAACAGAGACAGGCCACAAATTCGCCGCCTCCCCAAGGATTCCCCCCTGCCTGCCCCTGCCCGCCTTCTTCCTCCCTGCATCCCCTGGTTTTCACCTCCCGCCACTTCCCCCGCTTTTCTTTCGTCGCCGAGATATTCTGTGACGAAATTGACCCGTGGCTCTTTTTTCTCGTTCCCTGCGTGTTTTTTGTCATTGGCGCCTTTCTGAGTCTAATTGGCCGCTCTTTTACCCCTTTTTTCCCCCCCCTGGCAGTCATCCTGTCACGACGTAGACCTTTTTTGGCCGATGGTTCGTCCGACAACCCCTCCGTTGGTCTTGCCCTTTTCAACCCGGTTTCTGTCCAGTTGATTTTGGTTTCCCCCCATTTTTTTTTTTGTTTCGTCATAAAAAAGCCCTTTTTTACTTTCCTTCTTTCCTTCCCCCCGCCTTGTTCGCCAAAGCTCCCCTGCTTCTGCTTTTCCTGGACTTTCCCCCCTTTGTTTTTTTGTGCCCCCCCCTGACTCTGGCCCACCTATTCGCGGTTGAAGGAGAAAAAGCATTTCATTAGAGTGGATTGTCAGCTGGAACTCATTTTTCCCCCCCTCCTTTTCTTTCATCCAAATTTCCCTTTCCCTCCTTGTTGTTTCCCGCTCCTTTCGCTGGTCGGTGTTCTGCCCGATCATCCTTTTTTTTCCCTGTTATTTTTTCCCAGGGTTGCGCTTTTCCCACAGCGACGTGGGAAAGTTGCTGCGGACCCTTTTGTGTCATTGCCCCCGCTTGACCGTCCCTTGCTTTGACCCTTCCTACACCGATCTCCCATCCTGGATTTTGTCGGAGTGATGTGTTCTTTCGTTTCCCTCTTAGAGTTACCTTTTACCGGTGTTTGCCTTTTCAATCTATTCGTGCCTTGCTTTTTTTAATTCCTATTCCTCCCTTTTTTTCCCCTTCCTCACCCGATGAGGTGTGTCCGTTTTAAGTTCCCACCCCCTTTTTGTCCTTTCTTCTGGCGATTCACCGCCCTCTCCGTTGTTGTTTTTTTTTCTCTCCGATTTGCTTCCCCGAATTCCCCCTGTCGAGTGGTTTCTTAATTTTTTTCAGTCTATTTGTTTTTCCTTTCCTGCCGGATCTTTTCTTCCCCAATAGGCTCTTTCTTCTTTTAATTTCCCTTCCCCCGCCTTTTTAGCCCTCCGTCACGGCCCTTTTCATCAGCGTGTAGTAGTGATTTTTAGATTCCTCCGCCTTTCTCTCCCAGTTTTTCCACTCCCCCCCCCCACCCCCTTCCCGTCCGCGCAGGTGCTTCCCCAACGTCCCTCTTTTAACTCTCCAACGAATTTTCCCCTTCTGAGCCCGATCATGTTCTTCCCTTTGTAAGGAAGCCTATTTTACACACCCCTTGTTGACTATTTTAGGTTGTTCTTTCTTTAATGCGTTTCTTTCCCTGCTTTTTTTTCAGGCTGACCATACCCGCGAATCTGGGCAAAGGTTGTTGTGGGAGCTTTGCCCACGTCCCCTTTTTGGGCTTAAATTTTCCACCAAAAACCCCCCCCCCCCCATGCAGTTTGCATTTCTTTTTTGGAGGAGAGTCAGGTTTGAACGGCGGTCAAGAGATTCCTCTTTTTTTCCTTTCACACAACATTTTCTTGATTTTCTTTTTTTCGAGTTGGATGTGTATGCCCCACATTTTTTCCCCAGACCCCTCAAGACCTTTTTTCCTCTATATTTCACCACTTCTTAGTCCTCCCTCCTTCTCGGCTTTTTCCCCCCATTTCCCTTAAGACTCTATGCATGGGTTGACCATTTTTACTGTCCCGCTGCGCCCTGTCCCTCCCTTACACCAACCCCCCATCCTTCCTTGAACCCTGAGCTTTTCAGACTTAGTAGAACTTCTTTCCCCTTTGCCCCGCTTCAGTGTTGGGCTCCCTCATGGCTCTTTCCCCTGGTCTTTCTTCTTTGGCAGGCTTTTTGCTCCTGTTAGGTTCAGGTGGCTGGCGAAATTCATTTTGCTTGTTTTCCCTGACTTCTTTCTTTTTTTTCTTTCTTCCGGGTCTTTATTCCCCTGTAGTCCTTATTTCCTCTAACACGGCCAGTTTGCTTGGCATTGCAGCGTGCTTTCCCTGATCTGGTTGGTTTCCCGTCCTAATATTCTTTTTCGGCGGCCTCCCCCTCGTCTTTTTTTTTCTTTGTTCCCCCTCCCCTCCTTTTGTTGTAACCCATTTTTTTTTGGGGAACGTGTCTCCCAGTCAGGTAACCCGCCCCTCCCTTCCAGTGCTGCTTACAAATCGGGCCTTTTTTGTTCATTGCCCCCTCTGACTTTTATTCGGTCCTTGTTGCCTTCAACGCAATGCATTTCTGGAGAGTTTCCCGAAGAGTTTGTTTGTACTTTTTTTTTCCCCCACTTCACCCGTCTCCTGGTTTTCGATTCCCTTATCGGCATACATTTCTTTTTTTTCTTCTCCATCCCCCTCCCCTTTCCACTGCCGATGAAGTTACTCTCCTGCAGAAGAGATTTTGCTTTTTTTTTCCTAGGAAGCCGGACTTACCCTTTCATCCCCACCAAGATCTCCCTTTCCTTGCTTTCGGTCTTTTTTTTTTGTTTCTCTTTTCCCCCCGCCGTTACTTAATTTTTTTTCATGACATGTGCGTCGGCGTCTCTCTGCCCTTGAGGCCCTTTTGTCTTTTCTCAACCTTTTTTTTGCTGTGACGTTTTCTTTTTGCTGTTTTTTCAAAAACAAGGGACCATAGTAGCTTAGGAAACTCCAACCCCTCGCGGCTTTTTCCCCCCCTGACCTTTGTTTCTCGCCGTTCGTTCGATCGTCCCTCTTTCCTCTTTTCCTTCCCTCCCCTGTTTTTTCTTCGATTTTCTGATCTAACGTCCCTGAATTGAGCCGGCGCTTTCCTGGCCGGTTCCGCGGTGGTCCCCCACCCGCTCTCTCTCACGTCAACTCAGGTCTTCTTCTCTTTCCCCTGCGCACCCCCTCTTTTTTTCCCATCCACACCTACCCCCGTCCCCCTTCCCTTTTTGATTCTTCCCGATTTCTTTACGGGAATACGGGCGCAAATATCAGCTCACGTCCCTCCTGCGTCCCCCCTCTTCTTGTTTTGGTTTTCACCCTTTTTTTTTTCCTTTTTTCCTCGATTTTTCCCCCCTGTGTTTACTCTTCTGCGGGCTCTTTTCCTGGCCTTTTTTTTCCCCCGTTTTACCCCGCTTGTTGGATCAAGGTGAGGATGAATGTCTTTTTGACGGAATAAGCTTGAGGTAATTTCTTTCCCCACAACCCCCCCTTTCCCCCTGATCCAACACACCTCGGCTATTCCAGTTTGTTTTGTCTCCCCCGGCGTTTTCTTACTCTTTTCTTTGCATGACACCCCTCTGGCGAGGATTTTTCGTGTAGTGCATTTGATTTTCGTTTTGTTGCTCTCCTTGCCCTGTTTTTTTTTTTCCCCCAATCCACCCCCCTCTTTTTTTTCGTGTCCAAGCTCCTACAGTCTACGAGTGAAACGACAGTTTTTTCAACCCCCCCCCCCTCTCCTTCCCCTGCTGCCACTCCACTCTTTTGGTGCTTTTCTCCCTTTCTCGCATTTGCCCCTAAACGACCCCGGGTCCTGCACGACCCCTGAGCTTTCATTCCTGCCATTTTCAAATTCCTCCCCTGCCCTCTACCTGTCATTTTCCCCATCCCCTTTTCCCCCGTCCTGGTACTTTCCCTTTTTTACTCCTCATCTCTTTCCCCCCATCGCCCCAAATTCAGTCCGGCCCCAAGCTATGACGAGCTCAGAGAGGACCCCCAGCCCTTCTCTTTCCCCCCAGCCGTGTTGATGCTCTTGCACTTTCGTGTCCTGCTCTTTTCTTTTCCCCTTTTCCCCCCCCCTTTTCGTAATTTCCGGCCATTCGTCTGACGGGATGTTTCGGTGGGGACAAAAGTCAGTGGAACTTGTCGTTGTGCCTTCCGTCGGTTCTTTTCATTTCTTTTCCAATTTTTGGCCTTTGTCAGACCCACCCCGCATCCCCATTTTTCGTGATTTCCGCTCTCTTGTTTCGCCACATTTCCCATGTCTCCTCCCCCCTGGCATGTCGCTTTTTTTTTTGTTGGCCCCCCCCCCCCCTTTCCTTCATTGCCCCCCTCTTCTCCTTTTTTTGAATAAACCCACAGTTCTTCCCTTTTCTTTTTCCCAGGGTTTCAACTTCTTCTTTCCTCCCTTTCTTTCCCCACTGCCTTGTCCCCTCCCTTTTGTTACTTTCAGATGTCTTTCCATGTTTTTTTCGCCCGGAGGCATGCCCGGTAGATGGCACCCCAGGCGAGTTGAGATTTTTCCACCCCCCCCAGCGGGTTGACGTGGGTAAGCTGTTTCCCTCTCCCCATTTTGTTGTCCCTTTCCCCCCCCGGCTTGACCGAGACCCCTTCTTTCCCATTCGACCACTTGTTATATCCACTAAATGCTGAGGCTGTATGAGGGAGGCGCGCGTTCCCCGACCTTGCGGTTTTAGTTTGAACTTCTGCGCTCTGTCTGCCTTGCTTTTTTTTTTTCTTTCTCTCCACCCTGCATGGCGGACACGTCCTAAAGCGGCCAGAGACTGGTTTGACAAATTCTTGAGCAGTATACACTTCTTCCCTTCCCCTTTTTTACCCTACTCCTCAGATTTCTTTTTTTTTTTTTTTTGAGTTCTCTATGTTTTCTAGACGTTCAATCCTTCTTCTTTTCAGTGTTGTCCGCCTTATTCGGCATAGTGTTGTGACATTTACTTTGTGTCTTTCTCCCCTTTAACTTCTTCTCCCCTACTTACCCCCCGTGCACACCAAGCCGTCCTTTCTCTCCGCGCCCTTTTTTTCCCTTTTTTTTTTCTCCCGGGAGTCGTTGTGTCATTTTTGTTCACGTTTTTTTCTTTCTTTTCCTTACCACAAATTTTTTCTCTGAGTCATCTTCCCACTTCGTTTTTTTCCTTTTTACCCCTCCCCCCTTTTGCCTCTGTTTTTTTCGCTCTGGCGGAAACCTGCACTCGGCCGTGAAGCAGCCCCTCCGTTTCCAAACCACCCCCTTCTTTTTACGAGCCATTTTGATTCTTCCCTTGCGGATTCATGTTCAGTACAACCTTCGACATCTGTGCCCCCATTGCTTTTTTTTTTTTGCTGCTTTTGTCCCCCCCAAATCTCCTTTTTTTTTTTTTTTCGTAGCTGTGTTGGCAAAAACAAACCCCCCCCCACTTGCCCCCCCTTCATTTTCTGTCCTGTTGAGGGGCTTTTTATTTTTTGTTTTGACCCAGAGTTTTCCTTTTCCCCCTCCCTACACTGAAACCCTGTTCAGGAGGGCGTTTTGTTTTCTTGCGCGTCCCCCTTTTTCACCATTTACCTCCCCCTTCCCGTTTTTTTAACTTCACTGCCTCTTTTCCTTTCCTTTTTCCCTTCCCCGTCCTTCGCCGTCGTCCTTAACCTGGAATTGATTTCTTCCCTATTTTGTGCCCCAGTTGTTCCTTTCGCATTTTTTTTTCTGTCCTTCCCTTCCCCATCTTCCCCCCCCCCCCATGCCTCCCCCGAGAACACTCAGCTTTTGGCTCTTTCTCCCCTATTGATCTTCCGTCATCGGCTTTCCTTTTTTTTTTTTTCTTTTGTTTTTTCCCCCCGGGCCTTTTGACCTCTCTTTCTTTTTTTGATTTTTTTTTTATTTGGCGTTTCGTCGGGGCTGCTTGGCCTGTAAGGCTCGTCTTTCAATAAGTCTGTTTTTGTTTTGCCTCCGGGTTTTATTGTTTTTCTCCTTTTTTTTTCTCTGTTTTCTCTCGACCTCAGTTTTCTTGAGATTTTGGTGTTCCTGTCCTGATAGCTCCCGTTGTTTTTTTGTCTGAAAAGCTGAGGCGTTTTTTACTGGAAGGTCTTCCTTTTATTTTTTCGGTTTTCTCCTGTCCCAACGGCCAGACGATTCTTTTTTTTGCCTTTTTTTTTTTTGGGTCCATTTTTGTCCTGTCCCTGCGATGCACCCCCCGACCCCTGGCAGCTGTATGTTCACCGGGAAAAAATGGTTTCACGCTTTTTCCCATGTTTCCCTCTCCAGATGTCGGTCCTCCTTTTGTCTTCCCCCCTCCCTGAATTTTCATCGAGAGTTTTTTTTTCCCGCTTTGTCTTTTCATTTTTTTTCCCCGGTTTGTTTTGTGGAAAACTAGAGAGTGAAATTACGTTCTAATTCTTTTTTTTCTCCCCCCTTCTTCGGCCTGAGTTCTCCCCTCCTGTTTTTTTTTCCCCCCCATTGCCGTAACCTAGACTCCTAAGAGAAGGTTCAATCGAGAAGACGCCCTACCTTCCCCCTTTCCAACCACCGTTTCTCTTTTTTCCCCTCCTTGGACTCCTGCGATTTCTTCTTTTTGACTTTTCCCTGCCCTAAAAGACAGAGCTGGGGGACGAGGCTCCCCTCGTCGCCCTGAGGCCCTTTTTTTTGTTTGATTTTTTTACCTCGTGCACCTTTTTTCTCCGTCCCCTGTCTTAGTAAAACAAGTCCATTCTGTATGTAGTGTTTGTGTAAATCCCCCCCCCGCCTCTTCTCTTTGGTCGTTTCCTCCTCCTTTATTCTTTTCGCTGTTCGTGAGATCCCGAGTTTCCTACTCTCTTTTCATTAATCCTTGTTTTTTTTTTCTGACTGATTCCTTTGATCTCCCCCCCTTTGCTTGCCTCTCTCCCCTTTTTTCGCCGTTAGCCGAGGCGGTTGATTTTCAACCGACGATAGCGACGGGAAGCAGGTTTTACCACATCAAATCTTCCTGTCGCATCCTCTGTTCTTCCCCCCCTCCCCCCCCCAACCTTTCTTATGCTTTCGCCTGGCTCTATCCTTCTTCTTTTTTTTACTTTTTTTTCTTTCTTTGTTTCCCATATCAGCATCACTGCCGCGCTCCAGGCGTCTCTTGGACTTGTCACATTTTTTCCCTTTTCCTGCTTCCCCGCTGTCGCTTCTTGCTTCGAGATTCATACGCTTTTGCCCTCTGGTTTTTTATCCCAGTTTTGCCCAGCCTCCATGTCTTCTGTTACGACTTCATCCCCGTTGCGGAGGGCTTTTTTTTGGGAAACACCCCCCAAATACCCCATGCTTACCCCCCTCTCGCTTTTTCCGGGCGGTTTTGTGTTTTTGAGACCCTTACTTTCTGTCTCATCTTTTTTCCTTGCCTTGACAGCGGTTGCCCCTTTAGGTGAGCGATGACCAACGGTTTTTTGACCCTCCTTCTGCGTTTCCCCCAAACTCTTATTTTGCGGGTCCCAAACAATCCGTGGACTCCTTCTTCCCCTCTTCAAACTCCGATGATTCTTTCCCCCTATTCGGCATTCCTTAGCCGGATTACCCAATACGTTAAACCGGTGGCTTTTGCTTTATGTTAAGGCGAACTCTGTCCTTACCTTGCCCCTACGTCATTCTTTCTTCCCACGCGCAATCTCCCCTTTTTCCCTGCCGCCTCACACGGAAAGTCCAAGCCAGATGACCCCCGCTTACCCTCCAGTGACTCCCTTCCCCCCGGTGCCCCCTCGGTTCCTATTAATTTTCCTCTCCTAGACCCCCCTCACACCACCTTTTTTTTTTTTAGTTCCCCCCTTTCTCTTGAGTTTGTTTTTTTTGGAGGTGACGTCTGAGTTTTTCTCCTCCTTCCGTCGTCCCCACCCCCCCCCATTTGCGTCCTGCCTGACTCTTTTTTCTCCTTTTTCCCGGGCTCCTTTTTTTTTTTCGAACACGACCTGGGTCAATTTTATCTCTTAAAGTGGTTTGCGTTGGTTTGGTCCCAGTTTTTCTCTCCCCCCACTCCTTTTCCGCCCATTTTTTCCTGTTTTCCCGCGTGATCATTCTCCCCCTTTGTCCCTCCCCCTCCTTCCCCCCGGCTCAATCAAGAAATGAGGCTTTTTTTGTACATGTCCCACCATTTTTTTTAGGCCATCGCTCCCCCCGGTTTCCCTCCTTTCCAGTCCCGGGGATTTTTCCCTCCATGAATTTACCCTTCTCCCCTATTATCCTCCCCCACTTTTCTTTCAACTGTTTCGAGCGCCCTTCTTGTTTGTGCCCTCTTTCCCATGTGCTGTTTTTTTGTCACTTTACCAACTGGCTGTTGAGTGTTTTTTTTTCAACCCTCCCCCTCCTTTGGCAAGCTTTTTTGTCAACCATTTGTTTGCTTTTCCCTGGCCTGGTGTGATTTTCCCGGGTGTGCAAACATCGATATCACCGGGATCGTGCTTCTCTGTCATGGTCCCCTTTCCCCCTGTTTGAGTTTTCTCTTTTCTTTTGTGTCCTTTGCCCCCTTTTCTCCTCTAGCCATGCTGGTTGAAGTCTCAATTTTAGTCAACCTGGATTCCGGATTGTCCTAACTTTAGTTTCCTTCTCCCCACACACCTCGGATGGGTTTTGAATTTTCCCCTCCCTCCCCTCTTTTTTTTTCTAATCTCATGTTTGTTTGTTTGAATACGAGTCTTATTCCACGACTCCCCCTCATTTTGCCATTCTTTCTTCGGCATATTGTTTATCTTTCCTCCATTCGTGATCTCATTAACCCCCTTCCCTTCTTTATCGCTCGTTTTCACCCGGAAACCACTCGAGTGGACTTTACTTCTTTCCAGCGCCCTCAATCTTTTTTTGGTTTTCGTGAGTTTTTTTAATTTCGGCCATCTTTCCACATTTTCTCCTCCTTTAGCCCAATTAAAACCCTTCCCCCGCCCTTTGCCTTCTTTTTTGAGCAGATTTCCACCTGTTTTTTTGAACTCCAACGTCCCTTTTTCCCCCCCCTTTGTCGGGACTCACCTACGTTCTTTCTTGAAACCGGCACCCTTCTTTCCCGGGCTCCCAAATTCACTGAGACCTGCGTTTTAGGCCTTTCCTTGCCGGGGATTTCATAGTCGTTTCCTTCGTCCACCCTTTTTCCCTTTTTCCTTCCCCCTTTTGTTGAGCAGTCCTGCAAGTTTGTAGTCGCGGTTTAACACCCCCACCCCCCTCCATTCTCTGAGAGTGAGACCTTGTGGACGCGACGTTTTGCGACAAGAGGGGAAGCAGAATACGCTGTCCTTTTTCCAAAGTTCTGCTTTTTTTTTCTCTGGCGGCACTCTTCCAGACCTTCATTTTCTCCCCTTTTTCCTTTCAGTCTTTTTTCCTCCCCTTAGTTTTCTCACCTACCTGCCCCAATGCCCAGCGGCGACTTAATTTGCTGGAATTCCCTTTGGAAAGTTTTTTTGTGGGGAATTTTTCTCTCTTCGACTACCTGTTTTAATCCCCCCCCTTGAACTCCTCCCCCACTTTTCTTTTTGCCTTTTTAAGACTTTTTTCGTCGATGTTCTTTCGTCATAGGTGAACCGATGGACAGTGTTGGCCCCGGGTTCTTTTTCCACTTCGCGCCCCTTCTTCACCCGGGTGCGTTGCTTCCCTTTTTTGCTTCTTTTTTCTGTATGTGGGGGAGGAGTACATTTTTGAAATTGTCCTGAAGCCGGGGGACTGAGCTTTTTTCCTTTTGTTGTTTTTTTACCTCCCTTGTTTTTTCTTTTCTTTTCGCTCGTTGGATTTTATTTTCCCCCCTCATGCGCTTTTTTTTTTGTTTTTTCTATTCTTGGTTGCTCCTTCTCAGTATTGAATCTTATGGTTGCCTCAATTCATCGTTGTTTTTTAGTTTGAGAATTATCTCCACCTGGGTTTTGGTGCCTTTTTGTTTTGGTTCCGCGTGTGCATTTGTCCTTTTTCATTCTTCCCCCCCTTCTTGTTCAGTGAGCCCCTTGGCACCGAAACCTCTAGGGGCGCTGTGTTGTCCCTGTTTGTATCCCCTTGCCGTCCCTGTTGCCCCCCGCCCATTTGTCCTCCCTATGGGGTTTTTTAGTCTCTTTTTTCTTTTTTCCCTTCTCCCGCAAGTCGGCGATTTTTAGCTGAAGGTGTCTTCTGCCGACTGCACCTTGCCTTCCGTTTCCACTGCAGGCCTTTTTCCTTTCCTCCCCCTCCCCCCCCCCCGTCTCCTTTTCCCGCCCCATCGCGATTTTGGCCCACATTTTACCCAGTCAACAGATTCATATGCCAGAGTTCTTGAGGTTTTGGTATCCTTCCCCTTTCTGCCGTTTAACCCTGCATGGCCCTTTCCTTCTTCTCCCCCCTCTGAGTCGTCTCCATTTTGTTGAGTTATGACCCATGGTTGGGGATGTTCTGTTGTCCCTTTTTTCTTTTTTTCCTTTTTTTCCCCACCCTTCACCTCCCTTTTTTTTTTGGTTTTTTCTTCTTTTCTTCCGTGTTTTTTTCCCCACCCCTGCCCCCCCCCTTTTGCTCCTGCTATAAAGTAAATTGCAGAAGTGTTTTCTTTGAGGATCCTTTTTCCTCCTCCTTTCGTTGTTGTTTTTGTCTCTCCTTCTATCCTCCCCCCACGTCCCGCTATGGCTTAGCGCTTTCCCCCTCTCTCTTTGTGGCATTTTCACACTTTTTCCTTTCGTCCTCAGTGGTCTTTGTACAGCAAAGAAGAGTTTGGGCTCACGCACCAACAGTTGCCCTCGTCTCTCGGCTTCTCCGTAGACCCCTGCTCTCTTACGTTCCCTCCTTCCTTTTTCCATATCTTTTCCCAACTGCGAGCTTCAGCGTCACCGATATTGTGGGTTCTTTCTGGGAGGTCTTATCCGATTCAATTTCACCTTTTCTCTGCGGGAGGCGATTCCACCCTTTTTCCCTCTGGTTGCTTTTCATCCACACTGCCGCACTCCTCCTCCTGTTTTTCGCTGGGAATCATTCGGGCCGATTGTTAGTGGGACTCCCCCCCCAATTAAACCCTCGCGCTAAAACTTGATTTTCCCCCCTGTGGGGCCCGGGATCAACTTTGTCCCTTTCCTCCTCTTCGTTGTTTGTTTTCCTCCCCCCTTGCCCTGACTATTTTCGGTGTGCCTGACGGACGGGAGGGACTTGTCTCTTTTTTTTTCCCCCCCCAACTTCAAGCTTTTTAACCTCGTGACTACGTCTCCCGCGATTTTCCACCCCCTCCTGATTTCCCTTTTAAAACCTTCATCTACTTTCGTGAACTATTCAAGCTTTCCTCGATTTCTCCCGGTCCTCCGCTGACCTACAGGCGACCACCTCCTATACCCTCCCTATTCCAGCGAGCACCCGCTTTCCCCCACCTTTTTTCCCCGTACAGTTGCTGGCCAGCCGCTCACGGCCCGAATAACATCGAGTCCACCAAGTTTCCCCCCATTCCCCCTCCCCCTGGCAAGCGTCTTTTCCGACTCTCCCTACTGACAAAAATCCTTTCCCCCCCCCCCTTTTTTCCTTTTTGCTTTGGTTGGTGATTTTGGTGAATTTTAGTCGAAGCTTGAAACCTTTCCCCCCCCCTCCTGTCCCTTCCCTTTTTCTTTTTTTCCCTCCTTTCTATGTCTTATGCCGCCCCCCCTCCGTTGCTTCAAGTTCTTTGCGAACATCACGGGCGGAGGGGCGGTTTCTTTTTTTCACTGTTTTTGCTCTCTCATCCCCCCCCCTCTTTTTCACGGCCCCTTTTTTTTTTCAGTCCTCTCTTTTAGATTGCCTTTGCTGAACCTGCATAAAAACCGGTCCGCTAAGAAGCATGTACACCGCGATCCACACTCTTTCCTTTTTTTTCTTTTTCCTCCCCAAATTCTTGCCCTTTCTTGGTTTGATTTGTTCCTCCCCTTTTGTCCCCCTTCTTCAGTGCCGTCTCTAACCCCCCTGGTAAAGTTTTTGTTTTCCCCCTCTGCTGCCTTGTTTCCTTCTACCTTTCCTTTTCGTTCGCATCTTGGCCACTTCGTTTTCGTCTTTTTCCCCCCTTTTTCCTTTGTTTGAAAGCTTATTCGTGAGGACAATTGGTTGTTCCCCCATGCGTGGTCCGCCCAGGCGTGAAGCCCCCCTAAACTCGTCCGACCCTCCTTTTTTTCTTTTTGATTGTGGAGAATTTACTTCGCTTTCAGCTTCGATGAGGTTTGTTTTGTGGCCATCTACTCCTAGTGAAGCCGTTTGTTTTCCCTCGATCTTGCCCTTTCGTCCAAGGATGTTCATGGCAGAATTACCGGAGTCCACACCTAGCGGATGTCTGGCCTCTTCACCCCTTCCTTTTCTTTTTCCTCCTCCTCCCCTTTTTTTGTCTGACTCTTTTTTGATAGGGAAGCCATTCCAGTTGCGTTTCCCCCCGTCCCCTTTCTTCCGTTCCCCTTCATTGAGATCCTTGTCTTTATTACCGTGATCGACTTCCCTTCTGGTTTTTCTCCCCCTTTCCTCCCCCTTCCCCCCCTTCATCGTGTCATCTCATACGCCCCAGTGCCCCCTCATTAAAGTTTTAAAGACTTTTTTTCGTCTCGTCGTTCGTCCCCTTTTTCACGGCCTTTCTCCGTCCCGCGTTTTCCCTCTTTTTCCCCCCACCTTTTGGAGCCCATTTACCCGATAGCTGTTACCAACAACGCCCTTTGCCTCCCTCCCGCTTTTAGGTTTCCCCCTTCCTGCTCTTGTTTTTCCCCTTCCCCTCCCAAACCTGGCGGTGAAGTAGTCACTTTTTTAGTTTTGCGGAACGGTTTTGATCCTTTTTTACAGTGCCTTCCACCCCGCTCCCTTTTTCTGTTTCAAGCTCTGCTTGGTGCTTTCACCAAGCGAATTTTTGTTTTCGTTTTGGGCCCCCCAACCACTCCCCTTCCTTTTTTTTTGATCTTTTTGAGTCTTTTTTTTTTTTGCTTTTGACCCCGGTCTTCTCCTGAAGCCACGTTTGAATTTGGTGATTTATTCTTTGTTGTTTTAGGATTTTTTTGTTCTTTGTCCTCGCCTTCAACAGAACCAAGACCTTTCCCCCCCGCTTTTTTAATTAAGATTAACCTCACTTTTTCTACCCGCTTTTCTACACCTTTTCTCCAAACTCGTGTCCGTCGTCCGTATTGGGGTACACAAGTTTTTTCCGACCTCGTTTGCTGCGGTCCCCCCCCCTCATTCGCCCATCCCACCCCCTCGTTTTTTCCCGAGAACCCTTCTGGTACGGCTTTTAGGATGATTTAATGGGAATATGCCCCCCGTTTCCTTCTTTTTTTCCCTTCTCTCTTATGTTTGCCCTGTCTGGAGCCTTTTTTTCTTTCCCTTTCTTGCTATTCCTGTTGGGCGGAGTCAATTTGGTATGTTGAGGGACCCCATAGTTTTTACGTTTCCGTTTTTTTTTAGTGTTTTTTCTTATTTCCCTCATTTTAGATGTTCTCACCTCCTTTTGCTTGTCGGCTGGTTGGCAGAGTAGCGGGAGGACCACTCAAATCCTCCGGCTTTTTTCGTTTTCCTGAGGCCGTCACCCTTAGTTTAATTTTCCCCCACGCCCCCCTGTCCTCTTTTTTCATTTTTGTTGAAAGCGCCCCCGTTTGCATTAGCTAAAACCCCCTTTGGTTTCCCCGCGTTCCCCCCGTCGATGTTCCCCCTGAAACAGTCCTGGGGCTCCGTTTTTCAACTGCAAGAGAAGATGAGCAGGCCGGCCGTTTGAAATTTGAATCGCTGCTTTTTTTTTTTCGGCTTCTTGGTGTCTGTTTCCAATTTCTGCCCAATTTTCCCTCCCCCCTCGAGTCCTTTTTCCTTATTAGACCATTGGCTTTTCTTGAATTGTCAAGTAGGACCTGATCCCACTCTCTGCCGCCGCGCTTTTTGTTTTTTTTTTTTTTTTCGTTGTGAACAATACTCTCCTTCCCTCACACTTTCCCCAATCCCGCTTCGTTGCGATTTGTGGAAGGATTTTTCTGAGTTTCTTTTTCTCTGATTATTTGACCACCTCCTTACCTCCCTGTTTTTTTTTTCATTCCCTCCATTCCGCGTTCTTGCCATGAGCGCGAGGTTGTAAACCCTTTATTCTCCGTTTCTTCTTTTCTTTTTCCCCCACCCTCCATTGATCCTTTTTCTTTCTGCTTGGTTTTATCCCAACCCTCGCTTCTCGCTGAAGTAAGTTCGGCGTATTGAGCCTATTCCTCCGTTTTTTTTTTTCTAGATCTCTCTCCCCCCCCTCCCGCTTTTTCTCTCCATTCCCGGCAGAGCTCCTCTTTTGATTTTTTTTCCCCCCCGTATGTTTAACCTGCCTTTTTTTTTGCACTTCTTAACAGAAAGGAGCACAAGCATAAAGATGTCTACCTCAAACCCTTTTGGGTCCTCGCGGATGGCTCCGCGTTCCTCCCCTTTCTTTAGGTTTTTACCTCTTTTTTTTTAATCTTTTTCTCCCCTTTTTCCCCCTCCGATATTAATTTCCCAGATTTTCTGTGTTCATGTTCCTGGGTTGAGTGGTTGTTGACCTGATTTGATTTCGTCCCCGGTCATATTCCTGGTCATTTTCCCGCGTGGTCCGTCTTTTTTATTCCCCCATTCTTAATCCATCCTTTCTTCCCCCTCACTTCCTTTTATTGCGGTCTTGGCTCGTGTGAAAACCACACCCCCACATGAGCCCGAACATAGCTGATTCATGGGTCCTTTCCTCCCCACGGCGGGTCTGATCGTTTTTTTTTCATTGACCCAGCTGGTCCCCTCCGTTTTCTTGTCCCCGCTTTTCCCTCCTTCTTTTTTGACCATATGAGCTTTTTTTCCCCCCACTTTTTCCCCATCGGGTTTGCGTTTTTTTTCCCCCCAGCTACTCACTGGTTTTTTCCGCCCGACCCTCCTTCTTTTTTTCGTGTCTTGACCTACCTTCCCAGCAATGAAATCTCAATGCCATGGAGTTTACTTAACTTCCTGCACTCTTTCTCCCGTCCGTCCCTTTTTCCGACGACCTGCTTTTTTCGTCCCCTGATCCCTCCTTTTCACCTTTTTTCCTCCCCCTCTTCCATGAATTTCTCCGCCGTCTCCCGTGATTTCCGGCCATCTTCGTTCAAAAAGGTTAGTTCCCCCCCCCCCTTTCATCCTTCAAGCGCTGATCCTTCCCTGATCCCAAACTCCTTCCCCCCCCCCCAGCTTTCCCGTTTCGTGCGCTTCGTTTGGGATTTCGGATGCCCGTAGTCCTGTGTTTTTTCCCCCAACTTTTTTTTTCCACTGCTGTCCTTCACTGTCTTTTTTCGGGTGCGTTTTCCTAATTCCTTGAGGCTCTCCCTGAAGGATCTTGACAAGTAACGGTTTTTTGGCAGGTTGACATTGTTTTCCTCCTGATCCCACCCTTTCCCTGGCCCCCCTTTTCCGTTTCCCGGATTTCCCTTTTCTTTTTTTCCGTGCCCTTTTTCGCCAAATCCCAAAGGCGCTCAGAATGACGGAGTGTTTTGGCCAAGCCCTGAAAATTAGTATTTGTCACCCTTTTTTTTTTTCCCCCCCATGCCTTTTTTCCCTCTTTTTTTTCGTCCGGGACTTGTTTTTCCCCTTTTCCTTTAAATGCCCTCATCCCTTCCCCAATGTTCGTTCACTTTCTGTTGTTTCGTTCATCCCGGAGTTTTTGTTTCGTCCCTATGTCATGCGGTTTTCAGATGGCAAATTTTTTTTTTTTAGCTTTTTCCCCCTTTTTGATCTTTTTTTCCATTGTCTTTCTCTTTCCCCTTTTTTTTGACTGTGCCCACGGAAGTGCGTCGAAGGCGTTTTGTTGAAAGCTCCACTCTTTTTCACCCTCAGTCGTGAGGCGTGCTTATGGGCACTCTTTTTTTTTTGATGCGTTTCTATTGGCCCGGTTGGTTTCCGTTTCCTTGTCTGAGGTCCCTTCATCCGCTGGGGACTTCGCCCCCGGCCAGAGGCCCCCCACGTGATTCCACCGCCTTTTTTTCACATCCCTTGTGGTCCAACCCTCTCTGCTTTTTTTGGGGGATACCATATTCTTTTACATCATCATTTTTTGGTTTGTTTCTTCCGCTTTGTTTGTCTCGGCCGCAATACCTCCTCGTTTTTTGTTTTCTGCCCATTTTTTTTTTAATTTTAGTCTTAGTGTTCCTCTTCCCCCATTCTTTTTTGTATTTATCTATTCCAACCCCTGCAGTCTCTGCTTCTGAAGTTCACCTTGCAAACACCCTCATTTTATCCGTATCGAAGAATCCAGAGTCACAGATGTCTTGAGATTTTTTCCCGCAGTTTTTCCCCTCCTTTCACACGGCCTTTTTCCTGTCCCCCCCTTTTCCCATTTTCCCCCCTTTTCCTCGAGTTTCCTTTACCCGTCCTCTTGATTTGACAGCTCAACTTGCCTTTGCCTTCCTGCCCCTTTCCGTAACGGTCAGCTTTCTTGCGAATTTTTTCCCCCCCCCGTCTTTTTTCAAGGTGCCCCTCTTTCTTCCGACGGCGGATCCCACGTTCAGGGCGATCCACAATTCCAGTCCTTTTCTGGGTACACGCTTTTTTGGGGCGCCTTCCGATGCCCCCCCCCCTTGATTTTTTGATTTTGTTGGCAAACAAAAACCCCCCCCCCGCCGCTATTCGTCCGTTCACTTCCCTTTGTCTTTTTGCGTTCCCCCAGTTGCTGCGGTGTCCTCAATCCTTTTTTTTGTTTGCGTGAATTTCCCCTGTAATTGGAAAGGGTTTGCTCTGGCTTGACACTTAAACTCCCGCCTCCGCCGGTTAATTCAATCCCCCCCATTTCAACCTTCGTTTCGGCCTTCCCTCCTTCTTTCTTTTCCAACAACATCTTGCCCTGCTTTCTGGCCCCTTGTTTTGTTCCCCATTTGTGTCCCCTGCCCTCTTAACTGCAGTCCTAAATCCCACCACTCCTGGCCCTCTGACCCAAAACCCTGCTTGGTACTTTTCCTTCTGCGATTTCTTCGTAATCTTTCTTTGCCCCGCTGAGTTGGACGGTTCCTTTCACTATCTTGAGGCGTTTTAAGCATTTTTTTTTTTTTTTTTTTTTTTCTTGGTGCTTCCTTCTGCGGTTGCATTTTTCTTTTTTCGGTCCCGCGGGTGACGAGCGGCCTTTTCGTTGGTTCGTCCTTTTTGTTATCCCCCCGGATTTTTTTTTTTTTCTTTCACGTCCTTTCCTTTTTGTCTGGGTTTTTTCTTTCAGGTCTGCTTCGTACTGCTCGGTGCTTTTTTTGCCCCCGAACTCCTCGGCTTTTTTTTTTGTTTTGTTTTTCGTTCCCTTTACTTACTGTCGCTTTTTCACTCCCCGCCTGATGGTGAACTTTTGTTCAAAAAAGAGCATGCTTTCGTTGTGTATCCCCTCGGTTTCCTCGCTTGCACCCCCGACACGTGTTTTTTTCTTTTTTCATTCACTCGCCCTTTGCTTCTTCCGTCCCCCTGCCGTTTCTGGTTCCATGAATTTCGGATTTTTTTTCGAGAGAGGTTTTTTCTTTGTTTTCCCCCCTGTTTTCTCACTTCCGCCTTTGCGTACTTACATCCCTTAGTCTAAAGCCCTTCCTTTCCCCTTTTTTTCCCCCCGCATTTATTGAAAACGCGATGGCAGGCACTCCTTCGCCGCCCGCGCCCTTTTGTTTCTTTCCCTGTCTCCCGCCAGAATTTTTTCCCCATCCACCCAATTCGGTTGGTAGCTGGAAGCTCGGATGGGATTTACAACCGCCCCGTGGTTTTCCCTCTTCTCCGGTCGTGACTCCCCTCTCGTTTTCTTCATTTGTTTTTTTGTTATGAACATCGGGATGGCGTGCCGTTTTGTTTTTAAAAAGACCCCCGGGTTGTCTCGGTTCGTCCGTGGGTTTTGGTTGTTTCCTTCCACTTAACCACACCTTTCTGCTCGGCTGTCTTTTGCTTCTTCGTTTGGTTATGATTGGGAGATATTCGCTTTTTTTCTCCTCCTCCGTTTTGTTTTTGTTTTGTTCTCTCTTCTCCTCATTTTTCCCTCCTTGGCGATACTCTTTTTTTCTTTGCGCCCCCCCTAACCCTTTTCTGGAACTAAGTGACGGAAGGCAGTTGTCTTGTGAAAAGCACCAATCCGTGTCATTGTGCCGTCTCCGCTGTTTCTTTGCCCCCCCCCCAACCTTTCCTTTCCTCCCCTCTCTCATGTTGTTTCGCTCCCTGTGTTTACCGTTTTTACGTTTTTCTATTGACTACAAGCCGAGCACGGCGCCCTTCTCTTGTTGTGGTTTGGTCACCTTGGCTGGCTTTCGCGATGCCGACCCCCCCCCTTTTTCGCTTGTCCGTGTCTGCTTCCTGCCTTTTCGTTTCCACCCTGTTGTCAAGTCGAAGAATAGATTGTCTTGACGACCTTCCAGCCTTTTAGTGTGGTCTGGTTTTGCTCGTTGACCCAACCCCCCAACCTCCCCACTTCTGCTACCCCAATTCTCTCGTTGGCTTCGTTTTGAGTTTTTTCATCATCGGAGTCGGGTTTGCATGACAGCGGCCCGATTTAGGATAGTCCTCCTTCGTGGTCGTTGTTTCCCTTCTGCTGCCTTCCCCCCCCCTACACCATCTGCGGTCTGGGAAACCTCTTTTCACTACCTTCCGTGTTTGAAAAACTTGCTTTTTCCCATCCTCGCCTCAGCTCCCAACCAATTCCAAACCCGTGCTTGCGCCCTTGGCGTTTTTCCCTTTCTCATACATCCTTCTACCACTACTGATCTTCCCCTGTTGTTGTCACCCCTAGAAGAACGACCCTTTTTCCCCGTTTTTTCGCCCGTTTAACCTGTCTTCCTCATCGATGTCAACTTTTCCCACCTTTTTTTTACCTATCAGCCCCCGTTTCCGTAATCTCCATCCTCCCTCGACACAGTGACCCTGTAGTTCGAGTTGTTCGAGTGTTGGGTTTTAGATCTTTAGTGCATTTGCGCCTCTGCCCCCACCTTTTTCCCCCTGCCGTTTATTCCTTCTGTTTTGGTTGGAAGGTTTTGTTGAGGCGCCCACCCAAAGAATTGTTGATCTTTTTTTTTTCCTGTGAAAGTTCTGGGATGTGTCGGTCTGGTGACCCCTTGTGCCCGTCCCTCCCCCACCGCCTCAGCCTTTTCATTTTCCCAGAGTCTCTTTTCCGTCTTCGCAAAAGCATCAAAGTTTTGCTCCGTCTTTTTATTTGACTTTTAGCCCCCCTACGACCCCGCACCCGATTTCGCTGGTTCTCGGCTGACCCCTCCCCTTGCCCGATTTTTTATTTTTCCTACCATTTAGACGCATTGTTCACAATGCAAGTCACCGCGGTTTTCGCCGCAGAGAGGTTCCGCTTTTTTAGGAAGATGGCACACGGGCTTTGAGCTTTTCCCCCCCCCTCCTTTCCGTGGTGCCCCCTGTGGTTCGCGTTCCCACACCTTTCCTTTCACTGGCGTTGCGGTGTGTTTTTTCCAAAGGAGTAATCGATAGTCTCTTTTTCGGCATGAATGTTTTAGGGAGGAGTTAGTGCTTCTGTCGGCGATGTCGGGTTTGTTGCCGGTTTCTCCCTCTTTAGAGACTGCTGTGTGATCTCCCCGTCTTATGGACCGTTTGATTCAAAGATGCCTTTTGGAAGGCGGACCAAAATTTTTTTTTTTTCTTGCGGATTTGCTTCGGCCCCCCCTCCCTTTCTTTTCTTTCCTTCCGTTTTGTTGTGATCCCCAGCGATGTTTTCTAGAAGAATCCCGGAGTTTGCCTTTATTTTTTTAATTTCTTTGAGTGTTCCTTTCCTCTTTCGGACTCGAACCCAGTACTTTCTTTTTCTTGATGCAGGCCTCCCCCGTAACCACCGGGTAAAGAGGATAGTCGCGACTCATACAGCTTTGCTCCACCCTTGATCTCGAGTTCGCCTTTTTCACTTCCTTCTTTTTGTCTGCATTTTGCATCACCCCCCCCCCACTTGCTAGCAGCTTCCACGTCCGATGTGACAAAATCAACTGACATGTGAACCATATGAGCCGCATTTGGTGTTTTTGTTGCAGGCATCTGCTGCCCCTCCCCACCCCCGGTCGTGGGTTTTCACGTGCAGTTGTCGGGAGACGTTCGTTTTGGTTCAAGGCGGACAATCCCTTTTTTGCGATGTTTGCCATTTTTTTTTGGTGCGTGCGGCTTCCCCCCCCCGCGTGACTCTTTCCGTTCGCCCCTTTGTGTTCCCCCACCCCCCACCCATCTTTCCTTTGTGCGCGAAGGCTGAGGCTAACAGACTTCGGGCAAGCATTCCGCTTTTTACTTGATTTTTTCCCCTTGGCTTTCTTGTTTTGTTTTTGTATATGCGGCGCACAATTAACCGAGCCCCCCCCTACACCCCACACCCCGCGCCGGGGGGGGGGGGTGTTACTTCCCAGCGATCTTTCGTTTTTACCTCCCTCCTTGGTCCTTTCTCCCGCCCCCTTGGCGAACATTCCCCCTTCCCATCGTGCCTTTGTCTTTTTTTTTGGTTGAAATGTTGTGAGCGCGTGCCTTCTACGGTTCCTCCGCAATCCCACCCCCACGCGCCCCTTCCTAAACCCTTTTAGTTGTTAGCAGCGTTTGTTCGGATTTCTTTAATAGGCATTGTCGCTTTTTTCCGTTGTTTTTTTGCTTTTTGGACTTCGCTTGTCTTATTGTTCCCCCGGTCTTTTTGCCCGTTTCGGGGCCTCCTTTTGTTCTTTTTTTTTTTGGCGAGTACTTCTTCGTGCGCGGGTGGGGGACGGACGCGGTTCGTTTGGTTTTTTTTTGTTCCAGTCTCATTCGTCCGCCGGACTTTTTTCTTTCCCCCCCCCCTGTCGGTCCTTCCCTTCTTTTCCTTTTTTTTGCTTCCTTAGGCTCTGAGGGGGTGAAATAATCGGGCGTTTTCGCGGTTTTTTTTTGTTTTTTTTTTTTCTCTATTGGTGGACTTTGGACCAATCTCCCCATTCATTTTTTTTTCACACCTCCTGCTTTGGCCGTGCTTGTGACAATTTCTTTTTCGGATGGGTCATGGCCCCCTAAGATGTTGAGGTCGTCCCGATCTACCCCTGCCCTAACTCGCGCGTTTTGTTTCTTCCCCTTGTTCATTTTTTTTTTGTTTTTTCCCACCTCTCCCAATACTCAGCTTTTCGTTATGGCAGTTTTTTGAGCCCTTCTGCTTCTTCTGTAAACGCCGTTGCCCCCCATTCGGATTCTGTCTAACTCTTTTTCCCCTCCTCGCCCTTGTTTTCCATGCTTTCCAATTTGTGATTTGAAGAAAATTTATCCACACAACTTTTTATTCGGGTTCCGTCTGTACTTTCGGGCGTTGCTTCCACGGATTTTCTTTTAAACCCCCGCCCCCTTTAGCATGTTTAAATGTCAGTTCCTTTTCCGATCGGGCCCGTTGCGTGGATGAAAACATCTTTTGGATTGGTTTTTTTTTTTTGGCCGGTTTCTTTGCTGTTTCCCCAACCCAGCTTCGTATCGTAGTGGTGAAAATCCAAGAGTTGGCTTCGGCGGGTTCCCAAGACGCTTTTTGTCTTTCCCTGTGTTGATGCGATCGTG